>BBPE01000625.1_pt1 | contig 10152 bp, 9 predicted proteins | sample 1344301 | NCBI WGS metagenome assembly BBPE01 (sample SAMD00019089, study PRJDB2971) | groundwater metagenome | isolation source: The Cedars highly-alkaline
GCCGCCCATATCTGGTTTGCGGAAACCGGCACGCCGCTGGCGGGCACGGCCACCACGCCCTTCCTCGGCGTCCACAACGGCACCGGCATTGCGCTGCTCTATAACGGCATATTGAAAGACAAGCGGCCGGCCGGCGGCAATGTGCTGACCCGCGTCACGCTCTCTGCCATCCGTGCGTCGGCAGCAGGCTTCGACGGCCCGATCATCATCTATGGGGAGGCAAGCCGGATCGGCTGGCAAGCGCTGAGGCGCGAGGGGCTGACCTTCCGCCAGACCCCCTATGACGTGAAGGCGCGCTGATGCAGCTGAAACCCTATCAGGAAGAGACGCTGGCCATCTTGCGCCGCTTTCTGGAAGAAGCGCGCATATCGGGCGCGCCGGCGGCCTACCGCACCATCGTGGACGAGCCCGAACAGGCCAAACGGCTGCGCGGCTATGCGGGGGCCTATGTGGCGGTCAATGGCATGGCGGACACGCCCTATGCCTGCCTGCGCCTGCCCACCGGCGGCGGCAAGACGCTGCTGGCCGCGCATGCGATATCGGTCGCGAAGGCTGCCTGGATCGAGAAGGATTTTCCCATCGTGTTGTGGCTGGTGCCCTCCAACATGATCCGGGCGCAGACGGTGGACGCGCTCAACAATCCGCGCCACCCATACGCCCAAGCGCTGGATGCGGCCTTCGATGGCAGGGTCCGCGTGTTCGATATGGCCGATTTCACCCGGGTTCGGCCGCAGGATGTGGGGCGGCAGCTGTGCGTGGTGGTGGGCACCATCCAGACGCTGCGCGTGGACAATACCGAAGGCCGCAAGGTCTATGCCCATCATGAGGAGCTGGAAGGGCATTTTGCGGGCGTGCCCAAGCGCCTGGCGGGCCTTGAGTCGCTGGGGCCCGAGCTTGCGGCGAAGCTGGGCGCCAACCCGGACGATATCCGCTACTCTTTCGCCAACCTGCTGCACCTCCACCGCCCGCTGATGATCGTGGACGAGGCGCACAAGGCAGTGACCGGCCTGTCGCGGGAGATGCAGGCGCGGGTGAACCCCTGCGCCATCATCGAGTTCACGGCGACGCCAGCCCGGCACAGCAACATCCTGCATTCGGTTTCGGCGCTCGAGCTGAAGGCAGCCGACATGATCAAGCTGCCGGTGGTGCTGGCCGAGCATGACACCTGGGAAGGGGCGGTAACGGGCGCCATCGAAACGCGCGCGCGGCTGGCAGACGAAGCCGCAAGGGACCGTGCCGGCTATATCCGGCCGATCATCCTGTTCCAGGCGGAGGACAGGGACCGCGAGGTGACAGTCCCGGTGTTGAAGCAGCATCTGGTGGAGGTGCATGGGATTGCCGAAACCCGCATTGCGGTTGCCACCGGCACACAGAAAGAGCTGGACGGGATCGACCTGTTCCGCGCCGATTGCCCCATCGACTTCGTCATCACGGTGGAGGCGCTGAAAGAGGGCTGGGATTGCTCGTTTGCCTATGTGTTCTGCTCGGTCGCCAACATCCGCAGCGCGACGGATGCCGAGCAGCTGCTGGGCCGGGTGCTGCGGATGCCCTATGCGAAACGGCGCGCGGCACCGGCCTTGAACAAGGCCTATGCCCATCTCGTCTCGAAGGCGTTTGCGGAAGCGGCCAATGGGCTGCGCGACCGGATGGTGACGAAGATGGGCTTCGCCGAGGACGAGGCCGAAGCGAGCATCGAGCCGGCGCAGCGGGATCTCGACGAAGGCCTGTGGGGCGAACGGCGGCGGCCGCTGCCGACCGCGCGGATTGCGCTTCCGCTGGATGAGGCGGTGGCAACGGCCGTCACCGCGGCGGCGCCCGACAAGGTGCGGGTGGAAACCGACGCCGAAGGGGCCACCACGATCAAGGTCACGGGTTTTCTGAAGCCTGCCGAGACAGAAGCGATTGCTGCCGCGCTACCGGCCCCGGCAGCCGCGGTCTTCCGCGACGAGGTGATGCGGTACGAGGCGGAACATGGCCATGCGGCATCGCCGGCCGAACGCGGCGCTGACTTCGTGGTGCCCCGGCTGATGGCCTGGGTGCAGGGCGAGCTGGCGCTGGCGGACAGCGAAGTGCTGGCGGAGTATTTCGACTGGTCGCTTGGCGACCATTCCGCGCAGCTTGGCCCTAACGACTTCTCCGTCACCGAGACCGCCGACACGTTCGAGATCGACCTCGACGGCCGCGACCTGACCCTGAAGCACGCCGACCAGTCGGACCAGCTGATGCTGGATGTGCCGGTGGAGGGCTGGACCGAGGCCGGGCTGGTGCGCGCGCTGGACCGGATGGTGCGGGACCCGTTCGTCGGCCAGTCCGAGCTTGTGGCCTGGCTGAGCGATGTGGTGCGCCACCTGACCGGGCCGCGTGCCATTCCGCTGGCGACGCTGATGCGCTGCCGGTTCATCCTGGCGCGCAAGCTGAAGGAGAAGATTGCTGGCATCCGCCGGACGGAGCGAGAGAGGGCGTATCAGGCAACGCTCTTTGCCGCTGATGCCCGCCCGGAACTGTCGTTCGAGAGCGGGTTCCGCTTCTTCGAGGGCATGTTCGATGGCGTGCCCTGCTATCGCGGGAAGACATACCGCTTCTCGAAGCATTTTCTGGGCTGGGACAAGGTGCCCGCATTCGACGGCAACGAGGATGGCGAGGAATTCAAATGCGCACAGGTGCTGGACAGCTTGAGCGAGGTCGAATTCTGGGTGCGCAATGTGGCGCGCCATCCCAACGCCTATTGGCTGCCGGTTGCAGGCGGACGAACCTATCCCGACTTTGTGGCGCAGTTGAAGGACGGCCGCATATTCGTCGTCGAATATAAGGGGGGCCACCTCGTTGGCGAATCACTCGCGAAACAGGCGATCGGCCAGCTGTGCCAGCGCGTGAGCGGCGGTTCGACTGTGTATGCCATGATCGAGAAAGAGCGGGACGGGCTCGATATGAGAGCCCAGATGAAGGCCGCCATCAGCCAATTGGGCACCCTGCAATGACCTCGGGCCGCGCTGCGGAGTCATTCCCCGCCTAAGTCACCTCGCGTCCGAGCACGCGGTCGTCGCATTTAGTCCCGGCACTTTGTAGCCCAGAATGTAGCCCTGAGCCCATTCTGCCAGCAGCGGTTGAAGAAAAAAGGTGATAACCCCTTGAAAAAACTGGTGCCGCTTAGGTGACTCGAACACCTGACCCCATCATTACGAATGATGTGCTCTACCGGCTGAGCTAAAGCGGCGTACCAGCAGGGCGGCGGCATTAGCAGCATGGGGGGTTCCCTTCAAGGCCCGCGCGCGCCATGGGGCGGCGATGGCGTTCGAACCGAAGTATCTGGGGCAGACCTCCGGCCTTCCGGCTTCGCCGGATCAGGCCGTGCTGGACTATCCGCCCAACCCGCATCCGGGCGCCACCTACCTCGTGCGCTTCGTCGCGCCCGAATTCACCTCGCTCTGCCCCGTCACCGGCCAGCCCGATTTCGCGCATCTGGTAATCGATTATGTCCCGGACGAAACCATCGTCGAATCCAAGGCGCTGAAGCTTTTCCTCGGTGCGTTCCGCAACCACGCCGGTTTTCACGAGGCCTGCACCGTCGGCATCGGCCGGCGCCTGTTCGACGAAATGAAACCCCACTGGCTTCGCATCGGCGGCTACTGGTATCCGCGCGGGGGCATCCCAATCGATGTCTTCTGGCAATCCGGCCCGCCGCCGCAGGGCCTTTGGCTCCCCGAACAGGGCGTCCCCCCCTACCGCGGGCGCGGATAGCCCCCCAACTCAGGCGAGTTTGACCCGCCTGCCGGTGCACGCCACCCAAGGGCCATCGATTTCACGGGAGGAACCCACATGCCAGGCCCGCTCGAAGGCGTCCGCATCATCGAGATGGCCGGAATCGGCCCCGGGCCGTTTGCCGGCATGATGCTGGCCGACCACGGCGCCGAGGTGATCCGTGTCGACCGCCCCTCGGCCCAGGCGCCCGAACCGGTGCTGGGCCGCAACCGCAAGTCGATCGTGGTGGACCTGAAGACGCCGGACGGCATCGAGGTCGTCCGCGACCTTGCGAAATCGGCGGACGGCTTCTTCGAGGGCCTCCGCCCCGGCGTGATGGAACGTCTGGGGCTTGGCCCCGACACGCTGCTCGCCGACAACCCCCGGCTGGTCTATGGCCGGATGACCGGCTGGGGCCAGACAGGCCCCTATGCGCCGGCCGCCGGCCACGACATCAACTATATCGCGCTTGCCGGCGCACTCCACGCCTATGGCCGCGCCGGCGAGAAGCCGACGCCGCCGATCAACATGGTGGGTGATTTCGGCGGCGGCGGCATGATGCTGGCCTATGGTATGGTCTGCGCGATCCTTTCGGCCCGCACCACCGGCGCGGGCCAGGTGATCGATTGCGCGATGACCGAGGGCGCCGCCGTGCTGATGGGCATGATCTGGGGCTTCCGTGGGCTCGGCGCATGGCAGGACGAGCGCGGGGTCAACCTGCTGGATACCGGCGCCCATTTCTACGACAGCTATGAATGCGCCGATGGCAGGTTCGTCTCCATCGGCTCCATCGAGCCGCAATTCTATGCTCTGCTCCGCCAGCTGACCGGCCTCGACGCCGATCCGGACTTCGACGCCCAGATGGACAGCCGCCGGTGGGGCCCGCTGAAGGAAAAGCTGACGGCGCTTTTCAAGAGCCGGCCGCGCGACCATTGGTGCCGGCTGATGGAAATGACGGATGTCTGCTTTGCGCCGGTGCTCAGCATGGCCGAGGCACCCGAGCACCCGCACAACAAGGCGCGCGGCGCGTTTGCCGAAGTGGGCGGAATGATGCAGCCGATGCCGGCCCCTCGCTATTCGGCCACCGCCACCGCCACCCCCAGCCCGGCGCCCGCTGCCGGCAGCCACACAGCCGAGGTGCTGGCAGGGCTTGGCTATGATGCAGCGAAGCTGGAGGCGCTGCAGGCTGCCGGCGCGTTGGGGCGCTGACCGGGGCACTTCGGCCTCAGGCATATTTCCGGCATTGACCATGCAAATGCCGCATGGCTTGCTTGCCATATAGGCGCAGTGCGTATTGCGGGCCTGTCGGCGGCCGTGGTTCTGTGCCCGGTTGCGCCTGTGAAGGCGCAGGCCACGCCGGAGCGGCCGCTGCCCGTTATCGAGGCCCTGGGGGATCGCTACGACGATCCGGAGACGCCAGCCGAGGAAGAAGCCGTCCTCGATCCGCGCCCCAGGCCCTGGAGCATTGCGCCATGGGTTCCGCTGAACTGGCGGTCCAACCTGGCGCTGGCACCGCGCGCGCTCAGAAGCGGCCTTGCCTTCGAGCCCGAGGCGACCATCGGGCGCAGCTGGCTGATCGGCCGGATGCGCTTGCTGACCAAGGGCAGTGCCTTCGTGTCGGCAATCCCGTCCAGCGCCGCCAACAGCAGCAGCGGCTGGTGGCTGACCGCCGAGGCCGGCACGGGAGACGCGGCAACCGGTGCCGCCCCATACGCCACCTACGAGCCGCTGACGCTGCACGATGGTGTGTTCGGCGGCCGGATCCTCACCTTTCACACGATCACGGCCGGGGTCCGTCGACGCTGGGGCCCGACCAACATCAATGTGTTCGTGCGCCGGCGGGATTCCGTCATCGACGCGCTCGACCGGGCCATTGTCGGGGCGCAGCTGTCGCACACCGAGCGGCTTGGCGAGAAGCTTTCGCTCAACATCCGGACAGACGCGGAACTGCGCCGCTATGATACGCCGCCCGACGGTCGGAGAACCGACCTTTTCGTGCGCGCGCGCACCCGCCTGCTCATCCCGTTGACGCCGGCTGCCGACCTGGTGTTGACCGTCGACCTGCAGCGCAACCGGTCGAGCGCGCGCGACTTCGTGACCACGCAATTCGTGATCGGCCCGGCCCTGTCGGCCAGATTCGGGCTCGGAGCCCGACTTGACACGGGCGGCATCTGCGCCAACCGAAACGTCCATGCAGCGCAGCGTCTTTGCCACCGATCCGGAGCGGACGCGCGGGCGCCTGCACCCCGATCCCGAACACCCGATCCGCACCGCCTTTGCGCGCGATCGCGACCGGCTGATCCATTCCACGGCGTTTCGCCGCCTGCGCTACAAGACGCAGGTGTTCGTGGCGCCCGACGGAGACCATTTCCGCGTCCGCCTGACCCACAGCATCGAGGTGGCGCAGATCGCCCGCACCATCGCCCGGGTGCTTGGGCTGGACGAGGATCTGGCCGAGGTGGTGGCGCTGGCGCACGATCTCGGCCATCCGCCCTTCGGCCATTCGGGCGAGGACGCGCTGGAACGGGTGATGGCGCCGTTCGGCGGCTTCGACCACAACGGCCATGCGATCCGCATCCTGACCGTGCTGGAAAGCCGGACACCGGCCTATGAAGGCCTCAACCTCAGCTGGGAGGTGCTGGAGGGCATTGCCAAGCACAATGGGCCCGTTCTGGAGCCGGGCTGGGCGCTGGAGGCACACGAGGTCCGCTGGCCGCTGGTTCTCGAAAGCTTCGCCGGGCTCGAGGCGCAGGTGGCCGCCCTTGCCGACGACATCGCCTACAATGCGCACGACCTGGACGACGGCCTGAGGGCCGGGCTCATCGAGCTGGAACAGGTCTGCGCCGCGGTGCCGCTGGTCGATGTGCTGTGGCGGCAGGTGAAGGCGCGCTGGCCCGGCGAGACCCGGCGCAACCGGCTGGTGCCGCACCTGGTGCGCGACCTGATCGGCACGATGGTCGACAGCCTGCTTGCGGAAACGCGGGCGAACCTGGCCGAGGTCGATCCGCAATCGGTGGAGGCGCTGCGCGGCTGCGGCCGGCCGATTGCCGGCTTCACGGCCGAAATTCTGGGGGCGATCGCGCCCTTGAGGGCCTTTTTGATGCGGGCCATGTACACCCACCCCTCGGTAAAGCGCATCCGCGCGCCGGCCGAACAGGTGGTGGGAGAGTTGTTCCACGCGCTGCACGACGCGCCCGACGAGCTGCCCGAGCGGTGGCGCGCGCTGTTCGCCGCCGCCGAGGAACCCTGGCAGGGCCGGATCGTCGGCGACTATGTGGCGGGCATGACCGACCGCTTCGCGATCCGCGAGCATCGGCGGCTGACCGGCCGCACGGTGATGCCTGACGAAAGCTTTTTCTAGGAAGGACATGCGATGGGGTGGACCGCCAAGGCCGTGATGGCGGCAGCGCTGCTGGCCCTGCCGGTGCCGGCACCCGTGGCTGCGCAGGCGCCCGCGCCTGACCAGCGCACGCTTGCGCTGGCGGCGGGCTGGAAGGCGCTGTTCCTGTGCAGCGGCACCTTCGTCGCCGGGATGGCCGAGGCCGACATCGCTGCCAACGACCTCCAGGGCGGCTATCCCGAGCTGGAACCGCATGTCGCGGCGCTGCCGGCGAGCGTCGCGCGGGCGGCGCGAACGGTATCGGTCGGCTTCGATTCCGCGTTGCCGCCGCGCGTTGCCCGCTATGCGCGCGGGCAGGGCTGCACGCTGTTGCCGATCGGCGCCGACCCGCCACAGGTGATGCCACCGGCCGAGTTCATCGGCGGCCCGGACCCGAAAGAGCAGGACAGCCGGCCCTGGCCGCAAGGCGATGCCGGAGTCCACATGCCGCAGCGCACCTGGTCTGTCGCGAAATCGCTCACCTCGGCGTCTGTCGCGAAATCGCTCACCTCGGCGCTGGTGGGCCGGGCGGCCATGCTGGGTGTGCTCGATCCGGCCTGTCGAGCCAGGTGTGGATAACCGCGCGCGATCTTGCCCGGCTCGCGCTGCTCCACCTGAACGACGGTGTCTGGAATGCCATGCGCCTGCTGCCCGAGGGCTGGGTGCGGGCGGCGACAACGCCGCTGGGGCCGCAGCCGCAGCCGCCGGCGAAGCAGGGCTATGGCCGGGCGATCTGGCTGCTGGGCGCCCCCGCCGGTCTGCCCCAAGGCAGCTACGCCTTCAACGGCAACTGCGGGCAATATGCGGTGGTGGTTCCGGCGGCGAAACTGGTGGTTGTGCGGCGTGGCTTTGATCCCGTGGGCGGCGGCTTCGATGCACCGGCCTTCGCGCGCGACATTGTGGCGGCCCTGGCGCCCACGCGACGCGGCTGACGGATCAGTGCCTGCGCGGTGGTGCCGCGCGAACGCGCCACCGCCCGTCTGCCAGTGTGTCCGCCCGTGCGGGGCCCAGCGTGCCCGCTCCCCCTTCGGCGAGGCGCGCCAGAAGCCGCCGAAGGGCAGGGCCGTCGGGCGCTGACCCAAGGCGACCGAGCGCCTGGGCCAGCAGGCGCCGCTTCAACTCGTCGGGCAGGCCTTCGGGATCAAGCAGCAACGCCGCGCCCGAATGCACCACCCGGGTTTCGAATGCGCGGGCAGCAGCCCAGGCGAGCGCTGCTTCCGCGTCGGCAAGATTGGCGGCCGAGGCTGCGATCCGGTCGGCCGACAGCCAGTCCGTTGCGGCCACAAGCGCCCGCGCCCGCGTCCGGTCGAAGGCCGGATCCCGGTTGGACGGATCGTCGACCGGCGTCCAGCCGGCGCGGCGCACGATGTCGGCCAGTGCTTCGCGGCGCCAGCCAAGCAGCGGCCGCAGCAGGGTCACGCCATCGAGGTCCGCCTGCGCCCGGATCGCGCTGAGCCCGCCCAGCCCGCTGCCGCGCGCGAGCCGCATCAGCAGGGTCTCGGCCTGGTCGTCGGCATGGTGCGCCGTCAGCAGCAGGGGCACCCCGCCGGCGCGGCACCAGCCGGCCATCGCGGCATAGCGGGCATCGCGGGCACGGGCCTGCACATTGCCGCCCGGTTCCAGCGCGAGGCGAAGGATGTGGTGGGGAACGCCGATGCCGGCCGCAAGCCCGGCCACGGCCGCGCATTCGTCCGCGGCCTCCGGCCGAAGCCCATGATCGACCGACAGCACCTGCACGCGGCCGGGAAAGGCCACGGCACCCAGCTTCATCAGCGCAAGTGAATCCGCGCCGCCGGACACCGCCAGTGCAAGCGGCCCGCGCGCATCCCCCGCCAGCCGCGCCACTTCGGCCGCGAACCCGGCGGCGTCTGCCGCCCGGCCCGCACCGCGGCTGGTCAGGCCCCGCATTTCGCCTGCGCGCGGGTGGCCGCGGCGTCGGCGGCGAACTGGCCGGTCATGCGGTCGGGGAAGGATTTCGCCAGCCGGTCCAGCGTGTCGCAGGCGGCCTTCTGCGCCTTTGGTCCTTTGGTTTCCAGCAATGCGCGGGCCAGCCACAGCAGGCTGTTGTGCGCGCGCTGGCCCTTGGGATTGGCCTGGTAGCCGCCATAGAAGATGCGCGCCGCCGCGCCATATTGCTGCTGCTGCATCAACGCCCGGCCGGCCCAGAACGACGCGTTCGAAGCGCGCGGGTGTGCGGCGTTTGCCTGGGCGAAGGCGCGGAGCGCGCGTTCGGCGCCCTGATAGTCGCCCTTCTGGTAAAGCGCGTAGCCGGCCTCATATTGCGCTGTCAGCGGGTCGGCGGCAGCGGCCTCTGCCGGGGCGGGCGGCTGCCGGGCTTCAGTCGGCGCCGGTGTCGGCAGCGCCGCGCCCGGGCCCGGCCCGGCGGGTGCGGCGATCGCGGGTCTTGCGGGCGACGGGGAACCGACGGCTGGCGCCTTAAGCGGCGCTGGCGACGCCGGGGCTGCCGGGTCCGCCGGTTTTGCTTCCAGTGCCTCGAAGCGGGCGACGGTTCCGGCTTCGAGCTTCTGCAGCGCAGCTTCCATCTGGCGGAGCTTGAACTGCAGCTCCTCGACCTCGCCCGTGAGTGCGCGCTGCTGGGTCTCGAGCGCGGTGACGCGCTGGGAGAGGTCGACAAGCGGACTTGTGGCCGGTGCCCCGGGGGCGGGCACGGGCGCCTGCGGCGCGGCCGTCACCTCGGGCGCGAAGAAGCGCTTGTCGCCGCCGGGGAAGACCTGCCTCTGCACCGCGCGCATCTGGCTTTCCAGCACGGTCACCCGCTTGTCGATCCGGCCCACCTGCTGCTGGCTTGCAGGCGCGGCCGCCGGCGCCTGGGCATGGGCCGGCATTGCCGCTGCCATCGCGACAAGCGCTGCAAATGTTGCCGAGGCCGGGTGCCTCGCGAGACCGGGGGTGCTGCGCATCCGAAGCTCCGTCGTGATCGGGCGGTGTGCCGTGCCGGCTGAGCGCGGCCTTGTCCGGGCAGTGAAGCCCCGCCGGCCTTGCGGCAAGCTGAATCAGCCCGCCGGTGCGGCGGG
>BBPE01001178.1_pt2 | contig 10149 bp, 6 predicted proteins | sample 1344301 | NCBI WGS metagenome assembly BBPE01 (sample SAMD00019089, study PRJDB2971) | groundwater metagenome | isolation source: The Cedars highly-alkaline
TGGTACGCTTCTCGCCCTGATCTGTTCCATAAACGCCCGTATGATCGTCCGGGATGTGACAGGACATTGCACCCGAAAGTTTGTACCTAGAAAGCACGCCGATCTGATGGCGATTGGGCGGCACCGCTGCAGTTGCTCAGTCATCGCCAATGTCCACCTCGAGGGCTCGGGCCTTGTCGGCAAGGCGGATCGCCACTTTGCGGTAGAAATCTTGGTCGGCAGGCTGTTCCGGCATGGCCTCGACCTGCTCCCTGCCCACCGCTGGGCAGCCCAAAAGCGCCGCTCGTCGGCAGGTGGCCCGAACACGCGCCTGCGCAGCATTATGATAGGAGCATGAGTACTTTGGCCCGCCTTCGTCGCCGCGTACGTGGCGTAACCCTGATCGAGGTCATGGTGGTGGTGGGCATTGTGGCCATTTTGGCCATGATGGCGGCGCCCAACTTTCGCGCCATGATCGAGCGCAACCAGATCAACAGCGCCACCAACGAGCTGATGATGGGGCTGCAACTGGCGCGCTCCGAAGCCATCCGGCTCAACAGCACGGTCACGCTGTGCCGCAGAGCTGTCCCCATCAACCCCAACGACGCCCCCTCCTGCGCCAACCCCCTAGACAACCCCCAAGGCTGGCAAAACGGCTGGATCGTGTTCCACGACCGCGACGGCGACGGATCGGTCACGCCCGCACAGGCTGGCCCGCCCGCCGTGGCAGCCGATGCGGTGCTGCGCAGCTGGGGCGCACTTGGGCCAAGGCTCACGCTGCGCGGCAGCGCCGATGTGGCGCAGCGGGTGAGCATCAACGCACGCGGCCAGGCGCGCGACACTGGCCACCTGATCGTCTGCAACAACAACCGACTGGAGCAGGCGCGCGCCATCATCGTCACGCTCAGCCGCCCGCGCTTGGCCACCGACAGCCACGCAGATCGCATCCCCGATGACGACAACCGCGACAATTTGCTCACCTGCACGCCATGAACCCCGCCCGCACCCCCTCATCCCCCTTGGGCGCAGCGCGCCGGCTGGGCGGCCCGCCGCTTGGGGCGCGGCTGCGCGGTGCGGCACCGGCCAAGCGCCAGCGCGGGGCCTCGCTGATCGAGGTGTTGGTGGCGTTTTTGCTGCTCACCTTTGGCTTGCTGGGCATGTCGGCGATGCAGATCAACGCGCTGCAAAACAACCACAGCGCGCTGCAGCGCAGCCAGGCCTCGATGTTGGCGCACTTCAAGATGGATGCGATGCGCGCCAACCGCGTGGACGCCATTACGGGCCTATACAACATGGGGGCATTGCCCAACAGCCGGATATGCGGCCCTGCGGTTGCTGGCACCGATTTGGCGACTCGCGACCGCGAGGTCTGGATCAATGCCCTGCGCGACACGCTGGGTGAGGCTGACACCTGCGCCTTGGTGGTCTGCTTGCCGGGTGGTGGATCAGCCATTTGCACCGTGCAAGTGCAATGGGACGACACCCGCGGCACCGGGGGCGCGGCGATGCAGGTGGTTGAAATCGTCAGCCAGATTTAGACCGCCCATACACCATGCACACCCCCACCACACGCCCCCCGCACAATCGGCGCACCTCGCAGGCCCCGGTGGCAGCGCACGGCGCACCGGGCCGCCCAGCCCAGCGCCCGCGCCACGGCGCCACCAGCGTACTGCGCCAGCGCGGCCTGACGCTGATCGAGGTCCTGGTGGCGCTGCTGCTGGGCCTGCTGCTGATCGGGGCCGTGGGCGGGCTGTATCTGGCCAACCACCAAACCTTCCGCCAAGTGGAAAACATGGCGCGCATCAACGAGAACGCGCGCTTGGCCTTCGAACTGCTCGGACGCGATCTGCGCGAGGCCGGTGGTATGGTCTGTGGCGGCAACCTGCCGACTGCATGGGGAATCGACTGGGGCCAGGGTTTGCAGGGATTTAATGAAAATCAGGCCTTGCCCGCCCGCGACTTTGGCAACGCAACGGGCGACCGGCGCGACGGTACCGACGCCGTGGTGGTGTGGTCGGGCACGCTCAATCCAGCGTTAGACTGCCCGGCGACCGGCGGTTCCTGGAGCGAGCTGCATGTCAGCGCCTGGTACATCGGCTTCAATAGCCGCGGTGGCTTCTCGCTTTACCGCATACGGCTGGACTACAGCGTTGCCGACCCGTTGAATCCCAGGGCTAGCAGCGGCCCCGAAGAAATGATAGAAAACGTGAGAAACCTGCAATTGGTCTACCTTGAGAGCGACGGCGGCGCGCTCGGGGCCAGTTACGTGGACGCCAACAGGGTCAATGACTGGAGACGGGTGCAAGCAGTACGCCTCGCGCTCACCTACCAAAGCGCCGAAGCGGTCGGCACCAACGCCCAACCCATCACCCGCCCCCTGCCCTTTGTCGTCGGTCTGCGCAACCGCTTGCCATGAACACCCTGCGCCACCGCCCCCACACCCAAAGCGGCATGGTGCTGCTGATGGCGCTGGTCATGCTGCTGCTGGTCACGCTGCTGGGCGTGACCTCGGTGCGCATGCTTACGGTCGAAGAACGCATGGCGGCCAACAGCTTTGACCGCAACCTCGCCTTTCAGGCAGCCGAAACCGCGCTGCGCGAAGGCGAAGCGCTTGCTGCGTCGAACACCGCTCCCCCACCCACTGCCATGGACTGCGGCCAGCTCAACAACGGCGCCTGTGTTAACGGCTTGTGCTCACCCCCGGTCCCAGCCTGCAACAGTGCGCGCTGGGACGACGCCAGCTTCAACGGCTGGCGCAACGCCACCACCTTGGTTTCGCCGCTGGCGGCGGGCGCACCGCAGTTTTTTGTCGAGCACCTAGGCCCGGGCTTCGTTTGCGACCCACAAGAGCAGCCGCCCAACACAGTCTGCAACGGCTACCGCATCACCGCGCGCAGCCAGCCGGCCGATGGCCGCGCCGTGGTGATCTTGCAGTCGATTTACATCGCCGAATGAGGAGCCGCGCCATGCCACCACTTGCCCGATCTCTGCCCGCCCTGCACTGGCCCGCTGCGGCGCGGCCTTGGTTGCGACGCTGCGCTGTGCTGCTTGCTTTGGCTGCCGCTGGCGCCAGCCTGCTGCTGGGCCCCATGGCCGCCGCGAGCAGCCCGGGGGCGCTGGGCGCCAACCCCGAAACCGCCGCGCCGCTGGCCGTGGCCCAAGGCGCGCCGCCGCTGGTGATGCTCACCATGGCACGCGACCACACCCTGTTCTACGAAGCCTACAACGACGCCTCCGACATCAACGGCGACGGCCGGCTCGACATCCGCTTTGACCCAAACATCATCTACTTGGGGCTGTTCGACTCGCGCCTGTGTTACGCCTACACCCCCGGCACGACCGGCGCTGCCGCACGCCGCAACGACAATGCTGGGATTTTCAGGCCTGCTGCCCGAGCGGTCGCCGCCCCTGGCACCAACACCAACCTGAGCTGTGCCACCGCCAACCACTGGTCGGGCAACTGGCTCAACTGGGCCACCACCAGCCGCATTGACGCCCTGCGCGTGGTGCTCTACGGCGGCTACCGCGAAACCGACACCGCCACAAGCACGGTATTGCGCCGCGCCTACATTCCGCAAGACGCACACTCCTGGGCCAAGGAATACACCAGCGTGACTGTAGATCGCTACGACATCAGTGCCTTTACCCCGCTTTCTCAACCCAGTGGCAGTGGCACCCGGCGCCATTTCTTTGGCAACCTGACCGATGTTCGCAACAGAGACTGCGCCACCCTGAGCAATTGCAGCAGCCGCGCGCCGCTGTTGCGCGTCGTCACCAACGCCCGAGACGCTCGGGTCTGGCAGTGGTCAGCAACCGAAGGCCCGGTGCTGCACGAGACCAACAACCTGTTTGGCGGCACGCGCACCGACCACACGGTGCGGGTCGAGGTCTGCACTGCGGCTTTCAACGACGGCTGCAAACGCTACCCCGGCGCCAACGCCGCCAGCACCGCCGACGACGTCCTCAAACCCGTCGGGCTGCTGCACGAGTTTGGCGAAAACGGCTCCATGCTGTTTGGCCTGCTCACGGGCAGCTACGACCGCAACCTATCGGGCGGTGTCTTGCGCAAGGTGGTGTCGTCGTTTGCCACCGAAGTCAACCCCACCGACGGCACTTTCACAGCCAATGCCACCATCGTCAATGCGATTGACGCGCTGCGCATACGCGGCTTCAACGACGGCCGCACAACAAATTACTACCGCGGCGGCTGGATAGTGGATCGGCCCATGAACCAAGGCGAGTTCGTCGATTGGGGCAACCCGGTGGCCGAGATGATGTACGAGGGCTTGCGCTATTTTGACGGCCGTCGCGGCGCCACATCGGCCTTTGCCACCAGCGGCGGGGTCGATGGCCACCTCGGGCTGCCAGTAGCCACTTGGGACGACCCCTTCGACACCCAGAACAGTGCCGCACGGGCACACTGGTGCGCACGGCCAAACCAGCTCGTGATTTCGGGCGTCAACCCCTCGTTCGACTCAGACCAACTGCCGGGTAGTGCTTTTGGTGGCATTACGGGCGACCTAAGGGGCGACCATGTAGGGACCAGGGCCGATACTTCTTTGCATGTGGCCAATATCGGGCAAACCATCGCCACACACGAGCCGGGCATTAGAGGCATGCGCTTCATCGGTCAGGTGGGGACCAACTTTGACGGCGCACCCACGGCCAAAAACGTGAGCTCGCTGGGCAATATCCGCGGTCTGCCCGAAGCCCCAACTCAGCAGGGCAGCTTCTACTCCGCCTCGGTAGCGCACTTTGGCCGCATATCCGACTTGCGCCCAGACCTGCAAGGCCACCAAAGCGTGGACACGCACGTGGTCGCGCTCAGTTCGCCCCTGCCCACGATTGCGGTGGCTGCCCCGGGCGGGCGCTCGTTTTCGCTCGTGCCTTTTGGCAAATCGGTAGGCGGATGGTTAAGATCAACACCACCCACACCAATCGTCAGCAACGTCAAGGGGGCTTTTCAACCCACCAATCCGATCATCGATTTTTTTGTCGAAAAAATTGCCAATTCCTGCCCAGCAGCGGGTGGCGGCGTGGCCAGCATGTGCGACGACTTTGACAGAGACGAAAACGACGGGCGCTACTTTGCGCGCTTTCGCGTCACCTTTGAAAACGTGGAACAAGGCGGCAACCACGATATGGATATCATCGCCAATTATGAAATTTCGATGCAGGCCAACGGCCAATTGCGCGTTGTTGTGATCCCGGAATACCAAGCCAGCGATATCCACCACAGCTTTGGCTATGTGATCTCAGGCAGCACCGCCGATGGAGTGTATCTGGTGGCGCAAGACGACAACGTGGATAGCCCCTTCCACCTGAACGTACCCCCCGAGCGGTCGCCGGGTTTTTGTGATGCCACGCCGTTTCCTGCCGGCTGTGGCACCCTGCCCCGAATCGGCGGTGGAGCAGGCAACGACCGCTCCATACGCCTTTTCACCGCCAGCACCACCCCGGCGGCCAGCGTGCTGCCCAGCCCGCTGTGGCTGGCGGCCAAGTGGGGGGGCTTTACCGACCTGAACAACAACCAGCGCCCCGACCTGCAGGCCGAGTGGGACGTGAACCGCGACGGCGTGCCCGACACCTTTCACCTGGTGCAAAACCCGACACTGCTGCGCGACCAGCTGGCGCGCGCCTTCACCACCATCCTCGAGCGCAACGCAGCAGCCGGCAATGTGTCGGCCAACAGCACCTTCATCACCACCGACAGCGCGGTGTTCCAAGCCACCTTCAACAGCGCCAACTGGTCGGGCGATTTGGTTGCGCTGCCCGTTACTGCTGCCGGCGGGGTGAGTGCGGTGCCCCTGTGGCGGGCCAGCGACCGCCTGCCGGCTTTTGCCAGCCGGCGCTTATTTACCACCAACGCCGCCGCCAGCCCGGCCACGGTGACGTTCGACTGGTCTGGGCTCTCGACCGCACAGCGCAATCTGTTTGGCGCCACCGACCCCGCACGCCAGGAGGTGATCAACCACCTGCGCGGCGACCCCAGCCGCGAGGTGCGCAACGGCGGCCCGCTGCGCAACCGCCCCACCACGGTGCTGGGCGACATCATCCATTCGTCGCCGGTGTATGTGGGCGACAACTCCACCCTGTTCGTGGGCTCCAACAGCGGCTTTTTGCACGCCTTTGACGCCCGCACCGGCGACGAGCGCTTTGCCTTTGCCCCCAGCGGCCTGCTGGCGCACATGCCGCGCTTGAGCGACCCCAACTACGTGCGCCGCTACTTTGTGGATGGCGAGCTGGCGGTGTCGCAACGCGCCCACACCGGTGGGCGCAATATCTTGGTCGGCTTTTTGGGCCGCGGTGGTCGCGGCCTGTTTGCGCTCGACGTCACCGACCCGGCCAACTTTGGCACCACGGGCAACCCCAGCCGGGCGCTGTGGGAGGCCTACGGTGCCAGCGATGCCGACATGGGCCACCTACTCGGGCGGCCGATAATCGCCAAGGTGCGCGGCGCCAGCGCGGGCGCGCCGCCCATAGACGTGGTGATTTTTGGCAACGGCTACAACAGCACCAGCGGCCGGGCGGTGCTGTACGTCAAAAACCTGAACACTGGGGCCGTGCTGCGCAAGCTGGACACCGGCGTGGGCAGCGCAACCAACCCCAACGGCCTGGCCAGCCCAGGGCTGGCGCTCGATGCCGACGGCGTGGTGCAGTACGTGTACGCCGGCGACCTGGAGGGCAACGTCTGGAAATTTGACCTCACAAGCCACACACCGACAGATTGGCGGTCGTCTTTTACCAGCGGCAGCCCATCCGTACCCGCGCCGTTTTTTGTCGCCACCAACGCCGCCGGGGAGCGCCAGCCGATCACGGCCCCGATCACGGTGGCCACCAACAACGTGGCCGGCGACCCGCACGTGGGCGAGCGCTTCGTCTTTTTTGGCACCGGCAGCTACATGCGCGCCACCGACCCGGCCGACCGGCAAGTGCAGTCCTTCTATGGCCTGATCGACGAAGGCGCGCCGATCGCAACTGGGCGGGCGAACCTGCGCCAGCGCAGCATCAACCAGGCCGGCACCTTTGCTGGGCGCCCAGTGCGCACCTTCACGCTTGCCGAAGCGGGCGATATGGTTGGTCGGCAAGGCTGGTTCCTCGACTGGGTCGAGCCGCCGCACCCGCCTGGCACGGCGCGCGGCGAGCGCGTGGTGAGTGCGGCTCGTATCATCCCCACGGCCAGGCCAGCGCTGTTGGTGAGTTCGATCATCCCGGTGCAAGACCCGTGTGTGCCCGGAGGTACCGGCTTTGTGAACCTGCTCAACCCCTTTACCGGCGGCTCGATCACCGCTGGCTTGTTCGACGTCAACCGCGACGACAACTTTGCGAACGATGTGCTGGGGAGTGGACAGGGCGTCCAGTTCATTTCCTCGTTTGACCCCGGCGTCGGGCTCGTGAGCGAGGCCGTGCTGGTGGGCAACCGGCTGGTGGTGGGCGGCTCCGAGGCACGCGTGGCCGATGTGCGCGTGCAACGCTCTGCCGTTCCACGCCGCATCTCGTGGCGTGAGATCATCCGCTAACTCGTCTCGTCACACCCCCCAAACCGACCACGCCCACAGCTGCCATGCTCCAAGCACCCACACCCATTGCCCCAGCACCGGCCGCAGCCCGCCCCCGCCGCGAACCTTTGCCGCTGCGCCGAGCGCTCGCAGGCTTCACCCTGATCGAACTCATGATCGTGGTGGCCATCATCGCCATTCTGGCGGCGATCGCCCTGCCGAGCTACCAGCGCCACGTCACCGAAACGCGGCGCGACGCGGCCACCGCCTGCCTGCTGGAGCTGGCGCAGTTTGCCGAGCGCCACTACACCACGCGCATGAGCTACGAACGCCTAGACCCAAACTTCCCGGTCGCAAACGAACGTGTGCCGCTGCCCATGACCCAGTGCCGCACCGACTTGGCCGCCTTCTACAATTTCAGTATCGTCGTGCCCAACGCGCGCAGCTACACCCTTGAGGCCGTGGCCCAAGGCGGCCAAGCCACCCGCGATGCGGCCTGCCTGACGCTGCGCCTCGATCAGCGCGGCACCCAAACGGCGTTGGACAGCGCCAATGCGGCGAGCGCGGGTTGCTGGTGATTGCAAGCCCTCTGCCAGGCTCGCAGAGCCTCAATCAGTCGTACACCACCTCGGCGCGCTGCTGGTGCGCTTGGGTGCGCCAGGCGGCCAGCGCGGCGTCGCAGGGGTAGCACTGGGCGCGCTGAGGGTCGAGCTGCAGCGTGGCGCGCACGGTCTCGAATTCCACTTCGAGGCGCAGCGGCAGGCCACGCAGCACCTCGCCCAGCTCTGTCTGGTGGCGCCGGGGCGGGTGCGCTTGCAGCAGCGCAGCGACCTCGGGGCGCTGGGTGGGCCCCACGGCCACGCGCAGGTATTTGCCAAAGCGGCAGCGGGCAGCGGGCAAGTCCCACACCTGCTGCACCTTGAGGCGCAGCCCGCCCGAAAAACGGTCGGGCTGCACCAGCACTTGCAGCAGCACCAGTTCGTCGTCTTGCAGTAGGTGGCGGTGCGCCTGCAGCAGCGCGTCGTCGGCGCTGGCTTCTAGCACGGCGCTGCGGTCGTCGAGCTTGAATAGTGCCACCTTGCCGCGCTGGCCGTTGATCACGCGCAAATCGCCCACGATGCCGGCCAGCAGCTGCGGCTCGCGGCTTTCGGTCACGTCGGCCAAGGGGGTGCGGGCGATGCGCCGCACTTCGTCGGCGGCTTGGTCGAACAGGTGGCCCGAAAAGTAAAACCCGAGCGCGGCTTTTTCGTGTGTCAGGCGCTCGCGCACGCTCCACGGCGGCGCCTCGGCCAGCGCCGGCTCTTGGTCGCTGGCGCCGTGGCCGCCGGCTTGGCCGGGCAGGTCGAACAAGCCGCCCTGCAAGGCGTTGGCCTGCTGCGCCTGGGCAAAATCAAAGGCCAGCTCGACCGAGGCCAGCGCGGCGGCGCGATCCGGGTGCAGGCGGTCGAAGGCGCCGGCCTTGACCAGCGCCTCGACGGTGCGCTTGTTGAGGCGGCCGCGTTCGATGCGGGCGCAAAAATCGAACAGGCTGCTAAACGGCCCCACCACCGTGGCCCGCGGCCCCGCGCCATGGCCTTGGCGCGCGGCCACGATGGCCTCGATGGCCTGCTGCCCGGTGCCCTTGACGGCCCCGAGGCCGTAGCGGATGCACTGCGCGCTCACCGGATCGAAGCGGTAGCCGCCCAGGTTCACGTCCGGCGGCTCGAAGGTGATGTTGAAGCGCTGCGCGTCTTCCACCAGCAGCTTGAGCTTGTCGGTGTCGTCCATCTCCAGCGTCAGGTTGGCGCAGAAGAATTCGGCCGTGTAGTGCACCTTGATCCAGGCGGTGTGGTAGGCCAGCAGCGAGTAGGCGGCGGCGTGCGACTTGTTGAAGCCGTAGCCTGCGAACTTTTCCATCAGGTCAAACACCTCGTCGGCCTGCGCCGGGCTCAGGCCCTGGCCGGCCGCCCCCTGGCGAAAGACCAGCCGCTGCTGCGCCATTTCTTCGGGCTTTTTCTTGCCCATGGCGCGCCGCAGCAGGTCGGCGCCGCCCAGGCTGTAGCCGCCCAGGATCTGCGCCGTCTGCATCACCTGCTCTTGATAGACCATGATGCCGTAGGTCTCGGACAGCACCTGCTCCAGCAGCGGGTGCGGGTATTGCACCACCTCGCGCCCGTGCTTGCGCGCCACGAAGCTGGGGATCAGGTCCATCGGGCCGGGGCGGTAGAGCGCGTTGAGGGCGATCAGGTCTTCGAGCCGGCTTGGTTTGGCGTCGCGCAACATGCCCTGCATGCCGCGGCTCTCGAACTGGAACACGGCCTCGGTTTTGCCTTCCTGGAACAAGCGGTAGGTGGCGGCATCGTCGAGCGCCAGCGTTTCGTAGGCAAAATCAGCCTGCTGCGGGTGGCGCTGCACGATCAGCTCTTTGGCCTGCTCCAGAATGGTGAGGGTGGCCAGGCCAAGGAAGTCGAACTTGACGAGACCGATCGCTTCCACATCGTCTTTGTCGTACTGGCTCACGGCGGCGTTGCTGCCGGGCTGCTGGTAGAGCGGGCAAAAATCGGTGAGTTTGCCGGGCGCGATCAGCACCCCGCCGGCGTGCATGCCCACGTTGCGCGTCAGGCCCTCGAGCTTTTGCGCCAGCTCGATTAGTTGGCGCACCTCGTCTTCTTTGGCGATGCGCTCGGCCAGC
>BBPE01002867.1_pt1 | contig 10137 bp, 11 predicted proteins | sample 1344301 | NCBI WGS metagenome assembly BBPE01 (sample SAMD00019089, study PRJDB2971) | groundwater metagenome | isolation source: The Cedars highly-alkaline
AGGCGCAGGGCTTCGGCGGCGGCGGCGAGGCTGCCGAGTTCGTCGGCGACATCGTCTTCATCGACGCGGACCTTCTGCAGGTCGAGGATGATCTTTTCCTGCAGGGCGTCGGGGATGACGGTTGCGTCGGCGATTTCGCGAAGTGCAACGACGGGGTTCTTGTCGCGGTCGCGATCGATGGTGATTTCCGCGCCGCCGGAGATCTGGCGGGCGCGCTGGCCGGCGAGCAGGACGAGCTCGAAGCGGTTGGGCACCTTTTCGATGCAGTCTTCAACGGTGACGCGTGCCATCGAGGCCTCTTCGTTTCTGTGAATGCGGGCAGGCAAGCGTTATTAGGGGGCGGGGGGTGGAAGGTCAAGGATTCGGTTGACCTTGGGAGGGCAGGAAGGTAAGCGGCCCGCTTCGCATTCGGCCCCGCACGCCTGGTGAAGCGGTGGCCCGGTTGTTTCGCCAGAAGCCCTTTTGCTTTGCACGGAACGGTCGCGCGGGTCCAGGCTTGCTTTTTCTTCGGAAGAAGCCGTGCCCGGCAATGGTGCCGGGGACAGCGAAGGATGGATTATGTCGAAGCGCACGAGCGCCAAGTACAAGCTTGACCGCCGCATGGGCGAGAATGTGTGGGGCCGCCCGAAGAGCCCAATCAACCGCCGCGAATATGGCCCGGGCCAGCATGGCCAGCGCCGCAAGAGCAAGATGAGCGACTTCGGCATCCAGCTGCGCGCCAAGCAGAAGCTGAAGGGCTATTATGGCGACGTCACCGAAAAGCAGTTCAAGAAGGTCTATGCCGAAGCCGTCCGCATGAAGGGCGACACCAGCCAGAACCTCATTGGCCTGCTGGAGCGCCGGCTGCAGAGCGTTGTCTATCGCGCCAAGTTCGCGCCGACCCCGTTTGCGGCCCGCCAGCTGGTGAACCATGGCCACATCCTTGTGAACGGCCGCAAATGCAATGTCGCAAGCGCGCTGGTGAAGCCGGGCGACGTGATCGAGCTGGGCGCCAAGGGCCGCGAGATGACGCTGGTGCTGGAAGCACAGCAGTCCTCGGAGCGGGACGTGCCCGAATATGTGACCGTCGACGGCTTCAAGGCGAGCTATGTGCGGGTTCCGACGCTGGACGAGGTGCCTTATCCGGTGAAGATGGAGCCGAATCTGGTGGTTGAATTTTACAGCCGGTAAGCCGAAGCCGGCTACGGCCGGTGCGCAGGCGCCGGGCCGCAAAATCGGCGAAAGCTCGGCCGGCACCGAAAAAAGCGGGGCTTTGGTCCCGCTTTTTTTCCATGTGTCCGACAGCGCGGCTTTGCCGCGCTTTTCGTTCCTTTTCCCGGCCCGGGTTTTCACAGATTTCGCACTGATACCAAGGCTCGATGAGGGAGACACATCGCGTTCGGCCGGTCGGCCGGCGCGCGGTCGCGCTGGCGGCGTTCGGCCGATGCCATGCGTTGCTATCAACGGGATGCGGTATGATGCGTGTGCACACGCGAGCCGGCCGGACCCTGCGGCGTTGCGCGATTGCGCGGACAACCGCGCGGGGCCGCAGGCCGACCCCCACCTGACCCTCCCCCCTGACCCCTCCCGGCGGGGGGAGGGAGGCAGTTCAGCGCCCCGCGAACACCCCCAGCGGCACAACACAGCTGAAGGCAAAGGTCCCGCGCGCGTAACCGGCCGCAGACTCAGGCGTCGCCGCCATCCGCTTCACGCCATCCGCACAGACCGTCAGCGTGACACCCAGCGCAGCGCGCTCGGCCTGGGCTGCAAGCCCGATCTCGGGGCCTGCCAGAACGGAGGCGGTGGCAACCGTGACGCGCGCCACATCGAGGGCGGCGAGTGCTGCGCCGAAGTCGGGCGAGGCACCGTCAGACAGGCCGAAGACGAGACCGCGGACCTGGGCTTCGGCGGCCCCGACAACGGCGCGGATTTCGGGATCATGTGCGCCGGGCAGCGCAGGCGCGAGGGTGGCACAGCCGGCGAGCGTGGCGAGAAGGGGAAGCTGGAAAACACGCATCGGTTGCTCCTTTCATGGAAAACAACCAATATGGTATACCGGAAGCCCGACTGTAGGACAGGCCCTGCCTGATACCGCATCCCGCTGACCATCAGCTTTCCGCGCAGCGGCAAGCCCGACCGCGCGCCGGCCGACCGGCCGAACACGATCAGTCTTCCGCATCAAGACCTAGTATATCAAGACCCGGTATTACGCCTTTGCAGCGCGCGCCTCGTCGACGGCCTTCTTCAGCGCCTCATAGCCAACCGCGCCGGAGAGGATTCGGTTGCCGATCACGTAGCTGGGGGTGCCGGTAAGGCCCAGCGCGCGGCCGAGTTCGAGGTTCTTCTGCACTTGGGCTGCGATTGCCTTGCCGGCGAGATCCTGTGCGACGCGGGCTTCATCGAGACCGGCGGCGCGGACGTTGCGGATCAGCCGTTCCTGGGTGAGCGCGCCCTGGCCTTGGAACACGGCGCCATAGAAGCGGCGGTAGCGGCCCTGTTGGGCGGCCGACAGGCTGGCGCGGGCAAAGCGTTCGCTTTCGGGGCCCAGCACCGGCAGGTCGCGGTAGACGACCTTCAGGCCCGGATCTTCCTTCAGCAGCCGGTCGACATCGGCGGTGGACTGGCGGCAGAAGGGGCAGTTGTAATCGAAGAATTCGACAAGGACGACGTCGCCGTCCGGCGCGCCGGCCCAGGCGCCGGCAAAGGGCGTTTCGATCGCGCTGCGGTTGGAGGCGAGGAGCTTTTCCACCTCCATCTGCTGGAGGCGGTTGATTGCATCGGGGATGACCTGCGGGTCGGCCATGATGGCCTCGCGGACCATTGCGGCGCCGGCCTTGTCGATCCCGGCCGGTGCGGGCTGGGCGGGGCGGGCAAGATTGAAGGCGAGCGTGGCGACGAGGGCGCCCATGCCGAGGCCGGCTGCCCACCAGCCCCAGTGCAGCGCGGTTGGCGGCAGGATCGCGCCGCGGAGTCGCTCTCCAAGAAGGGGGCGTTCGCCGGGGCGGGGCGTCTCCAGCGCCTTGCCAAGAGCAGGGTTCGCGTTTTCCTCGATCACCGACGGCCCTTCTTGGTCTTCAGTTCGTCCTCGGCCCGGTTCTTCGACAGCATCACGATGTCCTGTGCGCGAATCCATTCGGGGGTGCCCTGTTCGAGGCCGTGCGACGCAGCGGTGGCTGCGTTGAGCGCCGCGAGCGGGCTGCCGCCCGACAGGGTCAGCCGCTCGGCGGTGGCGAGCGCGAGTCGGGGTTTGTCGCCCCGGCGTTCATACACGGTTTCGAGCTGCAGCCAGGCGAAGGGGTTTTCGTCGTCGCGGGCGAGCGCGGTGCGCAGCACCTTTTCGGCTTCGGCAAAGGTGGCGGCGTCGCCGGTGCGTTCGCCAGCCTGAACCAGGGCATGGCCGAGCATTCCGGCGATCAGCGGATCGCCGTTTGCAGCGGCGACTGCGGCCCTGAGCGGCGGAAGCGCATCGTCGACTCGGCCTGATTCGAGCAGGATCTGGCCCTTCATTTCCAGAAGATAGGGGTCGCGCGGGGTTTTCGCGATCAGGGCGTCGAGCTCGGCGATGGCCTTGTCGGGCTCTGCCATCTTGTGGAATGCGTAGGCGCGGGCCACGCGGGCGGGCGCCGAGGTGTCGGAGAGGGGATAGGCCTTGAGCGTGTCCTTCGGTTCCGAGACATAGCCGATCAGCTTGGCGCGGATGCGCTGGTAGCGGGCCTGGAGGGCCGGGTCTGCGCCCTTTTTCCAGGCAGGCGACTGTGAGAGCACAAATTCCAGCGCGCTGATGCGTTCGCCCGACAGCGGGTGGGTTCGGTTGTAGCTGTTGTCCTGCGGGATCGCGAGGCGATACTCCTGGCCCTGCAGCTCCTTGAAGAAGCTGATCATGCCGCTGCCGTCGACCCCGGCCATGGCGAGATACCGGGCGCCGGCCTGGTCTGTGCGGCTTTCCTGTTCGCGGCTGAAGGCAAGATACTTGCTTTGCGCGGCCTGCTGGCCGGCCATCATGGCGGCCATGCCGGCATCGCCGGCGCCGGCGGCCAGAAGCGCCGCGCCGACGACGAGGCTGAGGAGCGAGATGTTGCTGGCAGGCCCTGCGCCTTCGTTGAAGCGGACGGCGTGGCCACCTGCGACGTGGCCGAGTTCGTGGGCGAGCACGCCCTGCACTTCAAGCACATCGTCGGCTGCGACGAGCAGGCCGGTGTAGAAATAGACGCTTTGCCCCAAGGTGGCGAAGGCGTTGATTTCGGGCGAGCCGACGAGGCCGATGGAAACAGCGCGCGGATCGAGGCCCGCGGCCTGCATGAGCGGCGTTCCGATATCGCGGAAGAAGTCCTCCGTCTCGGCATCGCGCAGCAGGGACTGGGCACGGGCGGCAGGCGCGAGCAGCTGTGCCAGAACGAACAGGGCAAGCGCCGCCAGCAGCATCGGAACATGCCTGAAGCCCTTGGGGGCAGCGTGGTCGATCAGCGGGGCCATGGTCATCGGGTTGCCGTCTTGGGTTGTCCCTGTCTAGAGAGGGCGGCTGACCGGGGCCTGAACGCCCCGGTGCAAGACGAGGAGCGGTTCGGCGTGAAGCTGCCATTGAAGCTGCCATTGAAGCTTATAGCAGGCAACTGGAAGATGAACGGCCTGACGGCGAGCGTTGCCGAGCTGGACGCACTTCTGGCGGCGCCGGCGCCCGACGGTGCCGAGCTGCTGATCTGCCCGCCAGCGACGCTGGTGGCGCGCTTGGCGCAGGCAGCGGACGGCAGCCATGTGGCCGTGGGCGGGCAGGATTGCCACTGGGCGGAACGGGGCGCGCACACCGGCGACGTTTCGGCCGAGATGCTGGCGGACGCGGGCGCGACGCACATCATCGTCGGGCACAGCGAGCGGCGGGCAGACCATGGCGAGACGGACGCGGTGGTGCGCAGGAAAGCGCAGGCGGTGGCGCGGGCCGGGCTGGTGCCGATTTTGTGCGTGGGCGAGACGCTGGCCGAGCGGGACGCGGGCGCCACGCTGGCGGTGATCGCGCGGCAGCTGGAGGGATCGGTGCCCGATGTGCCGAGACTGGTGATCGCCTATGAGCCGGTGTGGGCGATCGGGACGGGGCGGACGCCGACCGTGGAGCAGGTGGCCGAGGTGCACGGTGCGATCGCGGCTTGGATGGGGGCCGGCGTGCGGCTTCTTTATGGCGGGTCGGTGAAGCCGTCGAACGCGGCTGAACTGCTGGCGGTGCCGTGTGTGGACGGCGCGCTGGTGGGAGGCGCAAGCCTGAAGGCGGCGGATTTCCTGGCGATTGCGGCGGGCGCGGCTGCGCCTGAACAGAAGGGCGGCGCTGCCGCATGATCCTGGTGATCGACAATTACGACAGCTTCACCTTCAACCTGGTGCATTATCTGCAGCAGCTGGGGCCGGAAGTGGAGGTTGTGCGCAACGATGCGCTGGGCGTGGCCGCGGCGCTGGACCTGAAGCCCGAGGCCGTGCTGCTGTCGCCGGGGCCCTGCACGCCCAACGAGGCCGGCATCTGCCTGGACCTGATCGCGGCGGCCGCCGACACGCGGCTGCCGCTGTTCGGCGTGTGCCTGGGGCACCAGGCGCTGGGGCAGGCCTTTCAGGGCCGGGTGGTGCGCGCGCCAAGCCTGATGCACGGCAAGACGAGCCCGATCTTCCACGAGGGCGCATCGGTGTTTGCGGGCCTGCCCTCGCCGTTCACGGCGACGCGCTATCACAGCCTGATCGTGGACCGGGCGAGCCTGCCGCCGGTGCTGGAGGTGACGGCGGAAACGGACGGTCTGATCATGGGGCTGCGGCACCGGGAGCTGCCGCTGGCGGGCGTGCAGTTCCACCCGGAATCGATCGCGACCGAGCATGGGCACCGGATCCTGGCCAATTTTCTGGACCTCGCCGGCATTGTGCACCGGAGCCCTGAGGGCCTTGCTGCCTGATGCGGCTTCCCGATCCGTCGCGGCCGCTGGACCCCGAGCGCGCGGCACAGGCCTTCGAGGCGATTCTGGGCCCGGACCTTGGCGACGCGGAGATCGCGGCGTTTCTGGTTGCGCTGGCCGAACGCGGCGAGACGCCGGCGGAGATCGCAGCGGCAGCAGGCGTGCTGAGGGCGCGGATGCTGCGGGTGGCGGCACCGCCGCATGCGATCGACGTGTGCGGGACCGGGGGCGATGGCAGCCACAGCCTGAACGTTTCGACGGCGGTCGCCTTTGTGGTGGCGGCCTGCGGGGTGCCGGTCGCGAAGCACGGGAACCGGGGGGCATCCTCGAGATCGGGGACGGCGGACGTGCTGGAGGCGCTGGGTTGGCGGGCGGACATGGCGATCGCGCGGGCGGAGGCGTGCCTGCATCAGGTGGGGATCGCATTCCTGTTTGCACAGACCCATCATCCCGCGATGGCGCGGGTGGCGCCGATCCGCCGGGCGCTGGGGCGGCGGACGATCTTCAACCTGCTGGGGCCGCTGGCCAATCCGGCGGGCGTTTCGCGGCAGATGATCGGCGTGTTTGCGCAAGGCTGGGCCCGGCCCGTGGCGGAAGCGGCGCTGGTGCTGGGCAGCGCGGGCGTGTTGACCGTGCATGGCGGCGGGCTGGACGAGGTGGCGGTGCATGCCGAAAGCATGCTGGTGCGGGGCGATCCGGCGGGTGTGCGGGACGAAGGGTTCACACCCGAGGCGCACGGGCTTGGCCGGCATCCGCTGGCGGACATAGCCGGCAGCGACCCGGCCGGCAATGCGGCCGAGCTGACGGCACTGTTCGCGGGCGGCGGGCGGGCGGCCTATCGCGACATCGTGCTGGCTAATGCGGCGGCCGCGCTGACGGTTGCCGGGCGGAGCTGGGAGGCGGGGATGGCGCAGGCGCGCGCTGCGCTGGCGGGTGGTGCGGCGGCGGCCGCCCTCGCGCGGTTCCTTGCCTTCCGCTAAGGGCTGCCGGGATGAGTGACAGGCTGCAACCGATCCTGGAGGCAAAGCGCGCCCATGTGGCGGCGAAGAAGTGCGTGCGCCCGGCCGACACGCTGGACCGACACGCGTTCGGGCCGCCGCGGGGCTTTGCGACGGCCTTGCTGTCGGCCCGGGCGGAGGGGCGCTTTGGCCTGATCGCCGAGGTGAAGAAGGCGAGCCCTTCGAAGGGGTTGATCCGCGCGGATTTTGCGCCGGACGCGATTGCGGCGGCCTATGAGGCGGCAGGCGCGAGCTGCCTGAGCGTGCTGACGGACGAGCCCTATTTCCAGGGGCGCGACAGTTATCTGGCGCAGGCGCGCCATGCGGCGCCTTCGCTGCCGGCGCTGCGCAAGGATTTCATCGTGGACCGCTATCAGCTGGCTGAGTCGCGCAGCCTGGGGGCGGACGCGATCCTGCTGATCGTGGCGGCGCTGCCGGATGGGCTGATGGCGGAGCTGGAAGCGGAGGCAAAAGAGCTTGGGCTGGACGTGCTGGTGGAGGTGCATGACGAGGCCGAGCTGGAACGCGCGCTGAAGCTGGAAACACCGCTGCTGGGGGTGAACAACCGCAATCTGAAGACGATGGCAGTGGGGCTGGAGGTGACGGAGCGGCTGTCGGCGCTGGTGCCGGACGGGCGCCTGCTGGTGGCGGAATCGGGGCTTTCGGTGCATGCCGACCTGGCGCGGCTGGAGGCCAGTGCCGGGGTGACGACCTTCCTGGTGGGCGAGGCGCTGATGCGGGAGGCCGATGTGGAAACGGCGACCCGGCGGCTGCTGGGCGGGCGCTGACGACTGCGATGGGGCGCGGGCTGACGCATCTGAACGCGGCGGGTGAGGCGCATATGGTGGATCTGGGCGCCAAGGCGGTGACGAGCCGGGTAGCGGTGGCGGGCGGGCGGATCCGGATGTCGGCCGACGCGCTGGCGGCAATTGCGCAGGGGACTGCGAAGAAGGGCGATGTGCTGGCGACGGCGCGGATCGCCGGCATCATGGCGGCCAAGAAGACGAGCGAGCTGATTCCGCTGTGCCATCCGATCGCTATTTCGGCCGTGGCGGTGGAGCTGGTGCTGCAATCCGACGGGGTGGCCGTGACGGCGACCGTTGCCTGCGAAGGGCAGACGGGCGTGGAGATGGAGGCGCTGACGGCGGCGTCGGTTGCGCTGCTGACGGTGTATGACATGGCGAAGGCACTGGACCGGGGGATGGTGGTGGAAGGCGTGCGGTTGCTGGCAAAGCGCGGCGGCAAATCCGGCGACTGGGTTGCAGACGCGAATGGCTGAGGGGTTGCTGCCGTTCGAGGCGGCACTGGCCCGGATGCTGGCGCTGGGGGCGCCTCTGGAAGCGGAAACGGTGCCGCTGGCGGCCGCGGCGGGGCGATTTGTGGCGGCGGATGTGGCAGCGCGGCTGACGCAGCCGCCAGCCGACCTGAGCGCGATGGACGGCTATGCGCTGCGCTTTGCCGAATTGCCCGGGCCGCTGCGGCTGGTGGGGGAATCGGCTGCCGGCCGGCCGTTTGCGGGGGCGGTGAGGCCGGGCGAGGCGGTGCGGATCTTTACCGGGGCTGTGGTGCCGGCCGGCACCGATACGGTGGCCGTGCAGGAGGATGCGGTGGCAGGCGACGGGACGGTGCGCTTTCCGGCGGGCGGGCCGCCCCACGCGGGCGCGCATGTGCGGCGGGGGGGACAGGATTTTGCGGCCGGGGCGGTTGTGGCGCGCGCGGGTGAGCCGTTGACTGCACCAAGGCTTGGGCTGCTGGCAGCGGCGGGGCTTGGCGACGTGGCGGTGCACCGGCGGCCGCGGCTGGCGCTGCTGGCGACCGGGGACGAGCTGGTGGCCGCCGGTGTGGCGCCGGGGCCGGGGCAGATTGCGAGTTCGAACGGGGTGATGCTGGCGGCGTTGCTTGGCGGGGTTGCCGAGGTGACGGACCTTGGCATCGTGGCGGACCGGGCGGACGCGCTGGCCAAGGCCATTGCGCGGGCGGCCGGACATGACGTGCTGGTGACGATCGGCGGAGCGTCTGTCGGGGACCATGACCTGGCGAAGCCGGCCCTGGAAGCGGCGGGCGCTGAGCTCGACTTCTGGCGGATTGCGCTTCAGCCCGGCAAGCCGCTGATGGCCGGGCGGCTGGGGGACGGGCTGGTGGTGGGGCTGCCGGGCAACCCCGTTTCGGCCTTCGTGTGTGCACGGTTGTTCCTGGTACCGCTGCTGAAGCGGATGAGTGGCGATCCGGCACCCGAGGACCGCTATCAGATGATGCGGACGGCGGTGGACCTGCCGGCCACGGGGGCGCGGCGGCAGTTCCTGCGCGCAGCCGTGAAAGATGGCGCGGTGACGCCCGCGCGCGCGCAGGACAGCTCGATGCTGTCGGTGCTGGCAGGCGCCGATGCGCTGCTGATGCGGCCCGAGAATGGGCCCGGGGTGCCGGCGGGAACATCCGTTCCGGTCCTAACACTCTGACCAGAGGCGAAAGGCTCTTGACCTGTTCCGCCTGGTTCCCCTAATGTTCTAGGCATGTTCTTGCCACCCGGGGAGTGGGCGATGCTGACCGTGAAGCAACATGAGCTGCTGCTGTTCATCCACAAACGGCTGGAGGACAGCGGGGTTTCGCCTTCGTTCGAGGAGATGAAGGAGGCGCTGGACCTGAAATCGAAATCGGGCGTGCACCGGCTGATCGGGGCGCTGGAGGAGCGGCAGTTCCTGCGGCGACTGCCGAACCGGGCGCGGGCGCTGGAGGTGATGCGCCTGCCGGGTGTGGCCCAGCCCGCGATGCAAGGCGGCGCGGTGGCTGACCTTGCGGCTGCGCGGGCGCGGCGGGAGCGGCTGGACGGCGCGCAGGCGGCGCTGCCCGTGGATGCGCCGGCGACGGCCGTTCCGCTGGTGGGCCGGATCGCGGCTGGCCTTCCGATCGAGGCGATCGAGGATCATGAGCAGCTGGCGGTGCCGCAGGCACTGCTGGGGCCGGGGGAGCATTATGCGCTTCAGGTGTCGGGCGATTCCATGATCGAGGCGGGCATCTTCGACGGGGACTTTGCGCTGATCCGCAAGAGCGAGGAGGCGCGCGAGGGCGACATCGTGGTGGCGCTGATCGACAATGCGGACGCCACGCTGAAATATTTCCACCGCGAGAAGGGCATGGTGCGGCTGGACCCGGCCAACAGCCTGTATGAGCCGCAGCGCTATCTGCCTTCGCGGGTGAAGATCCAGGGCAAGCTGGCGGGGCTGCTCAGGCGGTATTGA
>BBPE01000025.1_pt1 | contig 10133 bp, 8 predicted proteins | sample 1344301 | NCBI WGS metagenome assembly BBPE01 (sample SAMD00019089, study PRJDB2971) | groundwater metagenome | isolation source: The Cedars highly-alkaline
GGCCGCCACCTGTGCGAGCGGCTCAACCGGGCCGGCATTCGCGCCACCGTGCCGACCCGACGCCTGCGCAACGCCCAGGCGGTGCAGACGCTGCCGCTGGTGCAACCCCTCGAAGCCGATGTGCACGATGCGCAAGCGCTGGCGCGGCTGCTGCCCGGCCACGACGCCGTGGTCAACCTGATCGCGGTGCTGCACGGCAGCCGCCAGCGCTTCGAGCAGGTGCACGTGGAGCTGCCGCGCAAGCTGGCGCAAGCCATGCAAGCCAGCGGCGTGCGCCGCCTGGTGCACGTGAGCGCGCTTGGGGCCAGCGCCAACGGCCCGTCCGACTACCAAGCCACCAAAGCCGCGGGCGAGGCGCTGCTGCAAAGCGCCGGGCTGGACCTCACCATCTTGCGCCCGAGCGTGATCTTTGGCGCCGAAGACCGCTTCCTCAATCTCTTTGCCACGCTGCAAAAGCTGTTCCCGATCATGCCGCTGGCGGGTGCACAGGCGCGGCTGCAACCGGTCTGGGTCGGCGATGTGGCGCAGGCGCTGCTTTACTGCCTGCAACACCCGGCCACCAGCGGCCAGATTGTCGAGTGCGCTGGCCCCGAAGTCTTTACCTTGGCCGACTTGGTGCGGCTGGCCGGCAGGCTAAGCGGCCATGTGCGCCCGGTGCTGCCCTTGCCCATGGCGCTGGGCCACTTGCAGGCGGCGCTGTTGCAGTGCCTGCCCGGCGAGCCGCTGCTGAGCCGCGACAACCTGCGCTCGCTGCAAGTGGACAACGTGGCCAGCGGCAAACTGCCGGGCCTGCAAGCGCTGGGCATCACACCCCAAGCGCTGGAGCCGCTGGCGGCGCGCTACCTGGAACAAGCCGGCCGCGCCGACCCGCTGCTGGCGCTGCGGCAAAATGCGGCCAAGCGCAAATAAAACCTACGCTCCACCCTATACCCTACCGCCCTACCCCAGCCCACCATGAGCAAAAGCACCACCAAGTCGGCCAGCAAAGCCGCCCTGCCAGCGCCCGCCACCCTGCCCACAGCGCCGCCAGCGGACTTGATCCCAGCCCCCACCGAACCGATCTCGGCGCACCGCGCCCAGCACCAGCGCGTCATAAGCAACCGCTTGCGCCGCATCGAAGGCCAGGTGCGCGCCTTGGTGCATATGATCGACGAAGGCCGCCCCTGCGAAGACATCGCGCAGCAAATGGCCGCTGCCCGCAAGGCACTCGACAAAGCCTTTTACCGCATGATGGCCTGCTCCATGATGGAGGCCGTCGGCGGCTCGGACGCCGAAAACGACCTCGAACGCTCCACCCGCATCCTGGAAAAATACGCCTGAGCGGCTATCGGCCAGCCCGTGCACGCTGATGCGGCCCGATTGCGCTCCTAGCACCCACCCGATGCAAATCTACCTCGTCGGCGGGGCCGTGCGCGACGGCCTCTTGGGCCACTACCACCTGGCGCACCGCCGCCCCGACGGCAGCGTGCACGCCGACCGCGACTGGGTGGTGGTGGGGGCCACGCCCGAGCAGATGCGGGCGCAGGGCTACTTGCCCGTGGGGCGCGACTTCCCGGTGTTCCTGCACCCGCATACGCACGAGGAATACGCGCTGGCGCGCACCGAGCGCAAGACCGCGCGCGGCTACCACGGCTTCGATTTTTACGCCGACCCGACGGTGTCTATCGAGCAAGACCTGGGACGGCGCGACCTGAGCATCAACGCCATGGCGCTGCCCGCCGCTGCGCTCGACGCCGAGGGGCGCTTCGACCCGCACAGCCCGGCGTTGATCGACCCCTACGGCGGCCGCGCCGATTTGCAAGCCAAGGTGCTGCGCCACGTCACGCTGGCTTTTGCCGAAGACCCGGTGCGCATCTTGCGCATGGCGCGTTTTGCCGCCCGCTGGAGCGATTTTCAGATCGCGCCCGCAACCTTGGCCCTGATGCAGCAGATGGTGGCGCACGGCGAAGCCGACCACTTGGTGCCGGAGCGGGTCTGGCAGGAGCTGTCGCGCGGCCTGCTGGAGCCGCGCCCCTCGCGCCTGCTGACCGTGCTGCGCCAGTGCGGTGCGCTGCGCGTGCTGCTGCCCGAAGTCGATGCGCTCTGGGGCGTGCCACAGCGCCCCGAACACCACCCGGAAGTCGATACCGGGGTGCACCTGGAACTGGTGCTCGACATGGCGGCGCGACTCGGGGCGGGGCTGGAAGTGCGCTACGCCTGCCTCTGCCACGACCTCGGCAAGGGCAGCACCCCGGCCGAGCTGCTGCCGCGCCACCACGGGCACGAGCAGCGCAGCGCCAAGTTGGCGCAGGCCATCGGGCAGCGCTGGCGCGTGCCGCGCGACTGCCGCGAACTGGCCGACGTGGTGGCGCGCGAGCACGGCCATATCCACGCCAGCTTGGGGCTGGGCGCGGCGGCCACGCTGCGCCTGTTGCAGCGCTGCGATGCGCTGCGCCGCCCCGAGCGCTTCGAGCAAGTGCTGCTGGCCTGCGAGGCCGACGCGCGCGGCCGGCTCGGCCACGAGTCCAACGCCTACCCGCAGGCGCAGCGGCTGCGGCTGGCCTTGCAGGCGGCGCTGGCGGCCGACACCGCCACGGTGGCAACGGCGCTGCAGGCGCAGCCCGGGCTGAACCCGCGCACCAGCGGCCCGCAGATCGGGCGCGCTATCGAAGCGGTGCGCGAGGCCGCCATCGAGGCGGCCTTGCTGGTGGCAACCCCCTAAGCCGCCCACCAAGCCACCCGCAGCGCCTCAGAGCGTGTGCGTCCGATCCCCCACCCGCAGCCCCGAGGGCAGCCAACCCTGCTGCAACGCCGCCGGGGCCAGCGCCAACACCTTGAACAGCTCGCCCATCTCGTGTTCGTTCACCAGCCGGGCGGCGGCGGCGCGTTCGGCCAAGCCCCAGTCTGCCGCACCCTCGAACAGCCCGGCATTGATTAAAAAGCGCCCCTGGCTGGTGTAGCCCAGCACCTCCAAACCGCCCTGCTGCGCCGCCAGCGCAATGCCTGTGAAGTTCACATGCGCCGTGATGTCTTTCAGCCCCACCTCGGCCAGCGGGTCGGCGTCGGCGCGGTGGGCGCGGTGGCACATCAGGGTGCCGCCGCTGCGCTGCGGGTGGTAGTACTCGGCCTCGGGGAAGCCGTAGTCGATGAAAAACGCCACCCCGCGCTGCCAGCGCTCGGCCAAGGTGGCGATGAAAGCCTCGGCCTGCGGGTGGATTTCGCACAGGTAGTCGTGCTCGCCAGGGATTTGCAGCGGCGGGCGCAAGTCCGTGGGGCGATCCGCCCAATCAAAGGTCTGCGCACCATGTGCCGAAGGCGGCCCCCCAGCCAACCCCACCCCGCGCTCATGCCAGACCCCGCTGCGGCGGCACAGCAACTGCACCGGCATCGCATCGAGCACCTCGTTGCCCAAGATCACCCCCTGCATCTGCGGCGGCAAGGCATCGGCCCAGGCCACGTGCGGGGCAAAGGCCGCCAGCCGCTGCTGCTGGCGCCCGCGCAGCTCGGCGGATAGCTCGACCAAGGTGTAGCGCGCCAGCGCCACCCCGTCGGCCTGCAATTGCTGCAGCACCTGCTGCGCCAGCGCCCCGCTGCCGCCGCCAAACTCCCACACCTCATCGGTGCCGCTGGCCTGCAGCGCCTGCGCCACCTGGCGCGCCAGCGTGCGGCCAAAGGCCGGTGTAAGCTCCGGCGCGGTGACGAAATCGCTGCCGCTGGCCGGCATGGCCCCAAACTTGCGCCCCGCGTGCGCGTAGTAACCCAGCCCGGGCTGGTACAGCGCCAGCGCCATGAAACGGTCAAAGGGCAGCCAACCACCAGCCGCCTGAACTTGCTGGCGGATAATGCCGGCCAGTTGTACCGCCGAGGGCTCTGTAAAGGAATCGTTAGTCATGAGATGCAGAAAAGCGCTGTTTGGCCGCCTGGGAAGGGGTTCTGGCGGATGTGCTGGCGGCCGCCCACCCCAACCGCCCACATCGGCCTTGGCCGATTTTCCCGCTTTTTTCGCCGACCCAAGCGGCGCCGTCGCCGGGGGCCAGCCATGAGCCGGCGCGTGCTCATCACCGGCGGCGCGCAACGCCTGGGCGCCGAACTGGTGCAGTGCTTTGCGCGCGCGGGCTGGCAGGTCTGGTGCCATTACCACCGCTCGGCTGCGCAAGCACAGGCTTTGCAAGCACGCTTGCAGGCCGAGGGCTTGCGCATCGAGCTGATTGCGGCCGAACTGGGCGACGAAAGCGCCTTGCGCGCCATGATGGATCACATCGCCGCCCACGGCGGGGCGCTGCAGGCGCTGGTCAACAACGCGGCCCTGTTCGAGCCCGACACCGGGCTGGACTTCAAACCCGATCAGGCCTTGCGGCAACTGCAGGTCAACCTGCTGGCGCCGTTGCTGCTGGGTCAACTGCTGGCGCAGCAGCAAGCCGTCACCGCGCCACAGCCGCTGCAGGCCCGCGCCCAAGCCCAACCACAGACCGGGTCTGCCCCCAGCCCCTGCCTGATCCACATCCTGGATCAAAAAGTCTACAACCTCAACCCCGACTATTTCTCCTACACCCTGTCCAAACAGGCGCTGGAGCGCGCCGTCGCCCTGCAAGCCCAAGCACTGGCGCCCACGGTGCGCGTGTGCGGCGTCGCACCCGGCCTGTTGTACCTAAGCGGGCCGCAGAGCCCGGAAAATTTTCACTTGGCCAGCCGCATCAACCTGCGCCGCCAACCCATAGCCCCGCAAGACGTGGCCAAAACCTGCCTCTTCATGGCCGAAACCCCTTCCATCTGCGGCACCACGCTGTGCGTGGACAACGGCCAACACCTCGTGCCCCTGAACCAGGACGTGATGTTCGCCGTCGATCAATGGCTTGCTGCACACCCATGAATACCCGCACCGCCCCCGCTGCACGCCCCGACGCGCCCCCGCCCAGCCTGCACCACTGCCGCAAGCTGTTTTTGCGCCGCCTCGAGGTGCAGGCCCAGATCGGCATCCACGACTTCGAGCAAGTGGCCCCGCAGCGGCTCTGGATCGACGTCGATCTGTACGTGCCCTACGCCCAAACCACCCCGGCGCGCGATCAGATCGACGAAGTGGTGGACTACGACTACGTGCGCGCCGTGGTGGCAGAGCGCCTGGCCCAAGGCCCGATCGGCCTGCAAGAAACCCTGTGCGACGACTTGGCCCAGCGCCTGCTGGCGCACCCGGGCGTGCAGGCGGTGCGCCTGTCAACCTGCAAGCCCGACGTTTACCCCGATTGCGACGGCGTGGGCGTCGAGGTTTTTCATGCCAAAGCCGAGCACCCAGGGGCCGCATCAGCATGAGCCAGCCACACCGCCCCCTTTGCCCCACCCACGCCGGCACCCAGATCCTCACCCTCACCGGCCTGCGCTTCGACGCCAACTTGGGGATTCTCGATCACGAGCGCAGCGGCCCGCAGCCGATCCGCGTCGATGCCGAACTCAACCAGGGCACGCAGCCGCTGCAGCCGCACGACGACGACATCAGCCACGTGCTCGACTACCGCAAGGTGCGCCAGATCATCATCGACGAGTGCACCGCCGAGCACATGAATCTGCTCGAGAGCCTGATCGGCAAACTGGCGCAGCGCCTGCTGCGGCTGCCGGGCGTGATCGGGGTGCGGGTGCGCATCGCCAAGCTCGAAATTTTTGACGACTGCGAAGTGGCCATTCGGATCGAGAGCGGGCAGTGGTGAAGGCGGGCGCGGACAGCGGGTGCGGGTGCCGCTCTGCCCCCTAGGCCGCTGCCCCTAGGCTACAGCCTGACCGCAGCGCACGCTTGGGGGGCATGCTAAACTGTCTGACCTATTTCCCTCTTTTCCCTAGGCGGCGAGATGAACCAAGCGCTGGGCCAGCGTTGCCCTTGCGTTCCCCGTTGGCGATCGTGGATCTGCGTTTTCAGCCCTGATGGTGCAAGTTCGTATGATGCAACGACGTGAGCAATTCAAGCTGGCTGCCGCCTTGGCTGCCTCGGCTGTGTTGCCGCTGCGCGCCCAAAGCGCCGCCACCCCGCTGCGTTTTGGCGTCGTGCCCTACTTGCCAGCGCGGCGTCTGGCGGTGCTGTTCGAGCCGGTGCGGGCTTTTTTTGAGCGCCAGTTGCAAACCCCGGTGCAGTTTCATTTGGCCCCAGACTACGCCGCGCACCTTGACATGTTGCGCCGCCACGATTACGACCTCACCGCCGATGCGCTGATTTTTTCGCGCATCGCGCAGCGCCAGTTTGCCTATCTGCCACTGGCGCGCACCCAGGCCCCGCTGCAACCGGTGCTGGTGACGCGCCGCAGCGGGGCCCCCATCACGGACCTGAACGCCCTGCGCGGCCAAACTGTGGCCGTCTCTGACGGATTGGCCACCCTGACCGTGATCGGCATGCGCTTTCTGCGCGACAACGGCCTGCGCCCCGGCACCGATGTGCAGGTTCGCATTGCGGGCAGCCACGCCAATGCCATGCAACTGGTGCTGCTCGGGCAAGCGCAAGCGGCCGTGGTTTCGCTCACGGCGCTGCGCCAAGTGGACCCCGCCGTGGCGGCGCAGTTGCAAGTGATGCGCGAACTGCCCGCCGCGCTCTCGGCCGTGGTCTATCTGCTAAGCCCTAGGCTGGCGCACCTAGCCCCCACGCTGGCTCCGGCGCTGCTGCAATTTGCCAACCAGCAACCGGTTGGACGCGCCTTTGTGCAGGAGCTGGGACACCAAGGCTTGCTGCCCGTGGGGCCGGAATTGGCCCAGGTCGATCCGCTGGTGGTCGAGTTGTACCGCTTGTTGGCGCAAGGCGGTACATGAGCCCCCGCTGCAGCAGTCAGTCGCTGACCGCTCACCGCTTTCCGCCACCCCTTGCACCAACCGCTGCCCGCGCCGATGTCTAATTGGTTTCAAACGCAGCGCGCGCGCTTTCCCGCCAGCTTGCAAACCCAGTTTGCGCTGCTGGTTGCGCTGGTGGTGGGGTCTGCCACCCTGCTCATGGCCGTGGCCGCTGCCACCGTGTTCGTGCTGCACGCGCAGCGCTTGGAGCAGCAGCAAACCCAGACCTTGGCCAGCACGCTGGCGCTGGCGCTGCAGACGCCACTGCTGGAGCGTGATTTTGCCCAAATGTCCGATTTGCTCGCCGCCACCCAGGCGCACGAGGCCATTGGTTTTGTGCGGGTGCACCAAGACGACCACTTCGTGCTGGCCGAGTTTGGGCAGCGCCGGCACGGCTGGCTGGCGCCCGCTCTGATTGAATCCGACATCGCCTTGGGTGGCCGCAGCTTGGGCCGCCTGTCGATCCAAATGAGCACCACCACGCTCGAAGACTCGGCCCCCTACGTGCTGCTGGCCCTGCTGCTGGCGCTGCTGCTCTCGCTGATTTGCTCGCAGGCGGTGTTTCGGTATTTCGTGCGGCTGCACCTAACGCGTGCGCGCCAGTTGCGCTTGGCCATCGAGGCCTTTGGCCAAGGCCAGACTGGGGTGCGCGCCGACCTGCAAGGCCGTGACGAACTGGCCCATTTTGCCGCCGCTTTCGACCGCGCCGCCCACGAGGTGGAGCAGCACAAGGCCGCCTTGACGCAGGCCAAGTTCGAGGCCGAGGCCGCCAACCGCGCCAAATCGCAGTTTCTGGCCAATATGAGCCACGAAATCCGCACCCCCATGAACGCCGTGCTGGGCCTGACGCAACTGGTGCGCGACCAAAACCTGCCCGAGCGCCCGCGCCAGATGCTCGACATGGTGCTGCGCTCGGGCCGCTCGCTGCTGAGCTTGCTCAACGACATCCTAGACTTTTCCAAAATCGACGCCGGGCGGCTCGAACTGGAGCACATTCCCTTCTCCATCGAGCAGGTGCTGCGCGATGTGAGCGACCTGTTTAGCAGCCGCTTGACCGAGAAAAGCCTCGAACTGCTGGTCGACTTGGCGCCGGACCTGCCCAATGAGGTTCTCGGCGACCCGCTGCGCCTGCGCCAGGTGCTGGTCAACTTGGTGGGCAACGCCATCAAGTTCACCGAGCGCGGTGTGGTTACGGTGCGGGTGCGCGCCAGCGGCCCGCAGCAGCCCGCCGATGGCCGCTTAATGGTTCGCTTCGAGGTCAGCGACACCGGCATCGGCATGAGCGAAACCGTGGCGGCGCAACTGTTCCAGCCCTTTATGCAGGCCGATAGCAGCGTGACGCGCCGCTATGGTGGCACTGGCTTGGGGCTGGCGATCTGCCAGCGCTTGGTGCAGCTCATGGGCGGCTCGATCGGCGTGCGCAGCACGCTGGGCCAAGGCTCGACCTTCAGCTTTGAAGTTCCGCTCGCCAGCACCTCGGCGCAAACCGCGCCCGCCGTGCAGCCGCAAGCGCTGGGCCTCAAGGTGCTGATCGTGGACGACCAAGAAAGCGCACGCGCCATCTTCAGCACCCAACTCACCGCCTGGCAGATTGAGCACGCCTGCGCCGCCAGCGGCCCCGAGGCGCTGGATCTGTTGGCGGCGGCGCAGGCGGCCGGCAGCCCGTTTGGCACCTTGTTGCTGGACTGGAAAATGCCCGGCATGGACGGCGTCGAGCTGTTGCACCGCATCGCCTCCCATCCGCAGCGCTACGGCCAGGCACCGGCCACGCTGATGGTCACCGCCCACGATGGCGAGCCACTGCTGCAGGCGCTGGGCGATATTCCAGCGCTGGCCGTGCTGCGCAAACCGGTGCTGCCTTCGGTGCTGCTCAACGCCTTGAGTGGCCACGCCTTGGCCAGCCCGGGCTCATGGTGTGCGCTGCCCGAACACACGAGCCTGCACTTTCAGTCGGCCCGCGTGCTGGTGGCCGAAGACAACCCCTTGAACCAGCAAGTGGCCCAAGGCCTGCTCGAAAGGCTCGGCTGCCGCGTCACCCTGGCGCACGATGGCCAGCAGGCACTGGCGCTGGCGCGCACGCAGCCCTTCGATCTGATCCTGATGGATTTGCACATGCCGGTGCTCGATGGGTTGCAAGCCGCGCGCCAGTTGCGTGCGCTGCCGCAAGGCCAGGCAGTGCCCATCATCGCCTTGTCGGCCGCCGTGTTCGACGAAGACCGCCGGCGCTGCCTGGATGCGGGCATGAACGGTTTTGTGCCCAAGCCCATCGATCCGGCCGAACTCGCGCGTGTGCTGGCGCAGCATTTGCCCGCACCGCATTTGCCTGCGCAAGCGCTGCCGCCGCATCTGAGCCCACCCGCTGCCTCGGCACCCACGCCAGCCACCGCAGCGGCGGATGCGGTGCTGGATTTCGAAGCCGCCTTGCAGCGCTGCGCCGGCCAGCGCCCGCTGCTGCTGCGGCTGCTGCGCGACTTTGCGCACCAGCAGACCCGCACCGTGGAACTGCTGGCCAACGAGCTGGCGCTGGGCGAACTGGAGGCCGCAGCCGGGCCACTGCACAGCCTCAAAGGGGTGGCAGCCAACCTGGGGCTGCTGGCACTGGCGCAAGCGGCGCGGCAAGCAGAAGCCGAACTCAAGGCCCAGCGCATACCAGATCTGCAAGCGCTGGAGATGCAACTGGAGCGCGCGCTGGCAGCCATTGCCGGCTTGGAACAGGGCCCCGATGGCGCGCATCAAACCGCTGCTTCGGTGCCTGCGGCATACACCGCACCCACGCCCGCAACCCAGGCGCCAGACAGCGCCGAAGCCGCCCTGCAAACCGTGTTGCAAGGCCTGCGCCCCCTGCTGGCCGAAGGCGAACTGCCGCCCGACAATCTGATCGAAGATTTGACCGCACTGCTACCGAGCCTGCCCGCCCAGCAATCGCTTATCATGCGTTTATTGCAATTAATAGATGATTTCGACTACCCCGGCGCGCTGCGCCTGATCGACTCCCTGTTGCCGCCACCGGCCAGCCACACCGCCGCACCCGCCCCATGAGTGAGCCGCACCCCGAAGCCCCGCGGGCTCCCGCCAAACCGTTGCTGTTGCTGGTCGATGACGTACCCACCAACCTGCACCTGTTGGCGGCGCTGCTCAAGGCCGATTACCGCATCAAGACCGCCACCAGCGGCCAAGCGGCGCTGGATCTGATCGCACGCACCGAACACCCCGAACTGATTTTGCTCGATGTGATGATGCCCGGCATGAGCGGCATCGAGGTGCTGCGCCACCTTCGTGCCGACCACACCACGCACGAAATCCCGGTGATCTTCGTCTCGGCCGACACCTCCGAGCAAACCCAGCTCGACGGG
>BBPE01000072.1_pt1 | contig 10122 bp, 8 predicted proteins | sample 1344301 | NCBI WGS metagenome assembly BBPE01 (sample SAMD00019089, study PRJDB2971) | groundwater metagenome | isolation source: The Cedars highly-alkaline
ACGTTGAAGGTGAAGGCATTGGCGGTGCCGGGCGCTGCCACGCAGCCAAAATCACGCCCCGGCACCCGACCTGCGGCGATGAACTCGCCCTTGGCCCAGTCGCCCATCAGTTGCATGCCGGCTTCACCCCGAATTACCATCGCCGTGGCCAGGTTCCAGTCGCGGCCGGGGGCGTTGCGGTCGGTGTGCGCCTTGACGCGGCGAAAAGTCTCGAGCACGCGCGTCATGGTTGCGCTGCGCAGCGCGGTCTGGTCGAGTTGCACCTGCGCGCTGCGGTAAAAATCGGTGCCGCCCACACCCAAGGCGACCGATTCAAACAAGGTGAAGTCTTGCCAATTTTGCCCGCCGTGTGCCAGCGGAATCACGCCGGCACGGCGCAGCGCCTCGGCAGCGACAAAAAACTCGTCCCAGTTGGTGGGCACGCGGGCCCCAGCGCGCCTGAACACCTCGGGGTTGGTCCAGAGCCAATTGACCCGGTGCACGTTGACCGGCACCGCAATCCAGTTGCCGTTGTGTTTCATGATGTCGCCAATCACGCGCGGCACCAGGTTGTCCCAGTTGCCGGCGCGGGCCACATCGTTCAGGTTGGTCAGCACCCCAAGCTCGCCCCACTCTTGCAACGACGGTCCTTTGATCTGCGCCGCCGAAGGCGGGTTGCCCGCCATCACGCGCGACTTGAGCACCGTCATGGCGTTGTCGCCGCCGCCGCCGGCCACGGCAAAATCGCGCCAGGTGTGGCCTTTCTGCTGCATCTGCTGCTTGAGCGCGGCCGCAGCGCGCGCCTCGCCGCCGCTGGTCCACCAGTGCAGCACCTCCACCTCGCCGCCCGTGGTCTGGGCAAATGCGGTGGCTGTCAGCAGCACGGTGGCCGCAGCCACCAGCGTTTTCTTGATGTCTATGAGTTTGCGCATGATCGGATCGTCTCCTGAAGCTTTGGGGTTTGAAGGACGCTGCCTGCCCGAGGGAGGCTGAACCCGTTACCGGGCAGCGGCGAAATCTTAACAAACAATTAATTTATTAATACCAGGTTAAACCCTGAAGCCAAGGCCCGCTCTGGGCCCGCCGGCTTGGGGGCAAGCACGGCACAATGAAGGGTCTGCATCGGGGCGCGCCAAGCTGGCCCAAACGCCAGCCGCATACGCCATGCCCCGTCTCGATGCGCCGTTGATTCCATCGCACCCACTCCCATGAAGCTCCTGCTGGCCGAAGACGACCCCCTCCTGGCAGATGCTTTGCTGCAACAACTCGGCCGCGCGGGTTATGCGGTGCAGCACGCGCCCAATGGTGCAGTGGCCGAGTATTTGCTAGAGCACCAACCGTTTGACATTGCGGTGCTCGACCTTGGCCTGCCCATGGTCGATGGCCTGACCGTGTTGCAGCGCTTGCGCCGCAGCAATCCGGGTCTGCCGGTGTTGCTGCTGTCAGCACGCGATGCGCTGGATGATCGGGTGGCCGGCTTTGAAGCCGGGGCCGACGACTACGTGACCAAACCCTTTGACTGGCCCGAATTGCAAGCCCGCTTGCAAGCCTTGCTGCGGCGCAGCCTGCCCCAGCAGACGGCGCTGCAATGGCAGGGGCTGGTGCTGGAACCCGAGCGCCGGCGCGCCACCCACAACGGCACGGCGCTCGAACTCAGTGGGCGCGAGTGGTCGCTGCTCAATCTGCTGATCGAGCAACGCGGCAACGTGGTCACCAAAGACCAGATTGCCGCCACCTGGTCCGGCGAAGGTGCCGAAAGCGGGCCCGGCAACACGATCGAGGTTTACATCCACCGCTTGCGGCGCAAGCTCGAAGGCGCGAGCGTGCTGATACGAACCGTGCGCGGATTGGGCTATCTGATGGAGGCCGAAACCCCTTGAGCGCCCCCGCTTCATCCACTGCCCCAGCCGCTGCAAAGCCGCCCCTCAAGGGGCACCGTTTGCGCTTGTCGCGCCAGTTGCTGCTGTGGCTGCTGCTGCCGCAAATCGTGCTCTGGGCTGCGGGTGGAGCTGCGGCCTATCGGCTGGCCGCCAGCTACGTCGATCAGGCGCTCGACATGGGGCTGGCGCAATCCAGCCGGGCCTTGGCGCGCCAGCTCAAACCGCTGGGCGATGGCTTGCTGATCGATTTTCCGCGGGCCGCACAGGCCATACTCGAAGCCGACCCGCAAGACCGCCAGTTTTACATGGTCAGCTCGCCGCCGGGCAGCTTCATCCTGGGCAACCACACCTTGCCGCCTCCGCCGCCCGAGGTGCAGGCCAACCCGCAGCCAGATCAGCCGTTTTTCTACGATGGCCTGATGCCCTCGATGCCGGGCAGCGACACCCTGGTGCAGGTGCGGGTAGTGGCCTTGTACCAGTTGCTCGACGCCGAGTTCGGGGCCGCCCGGCAGCAGGTGCTGATTCAGGTGGCGCGCAGCAAAACCACGCGCCAACAACTGGTGGAGCGCATTTTGGTGGACATGCTGCTGCCCCTGTCGACCCTGATGGTCTTGATGAGCCTGATCGTTTGGTTCGGGATTCAGGCCGGACTGGCCCCGATCCGGCGCCTGACGCAGCAAGTCGAGGGCCGTGCTGCCAGCAAACTCGATCCGATCGAGCTCGACGGCGCGCCGCTGGAGCTGCACGCGCTGGCGCAGGCGCTCAACACCCTGCTGGCCGATGCGCGCCAGCATCTGGAGCAGCAGCGGCGCTTCATCGGAGACGCCGCACACCAGTTGCGAACGCCCTTGGCGGGCCTGAAGGCGCAGACCGAACTGGCGTTGCAACAACTCGAAACCAGCGAGCGCGCCGAATTGCGCCAGCGTCTGGCCAAGGTGCATGAGAGCGCGGCCCGAGGCGCCCACCTCGTCAACCAGTTGCTCAGCTTGGCGCGCTCGGAACCCTCAGCCCCGCTGCCCCAAATGCAGCGCACCGACTTGCTGGCGCTGCTGCAAACCGTGGTGGCCGAATGGGTGCCCAAAGCCTTGCGCGCCCAAATCGACCTCGGTTGGGAACACCGCGATGGCGCAGCCGCTTGGGTCTGGGCCGAACCCACGCTGCTGCGCGAGGTCCTCTCAAACCTGATCGACAACGCCATTTTGTACGCAGGCAGGGGGGCCGAAATCACGGTCGGGCTCGACTCGGCCTCGGAGCCGCTCCAGATCTGGGTGCGCGACAACGGACCCGGGATCGCGCCCGAGCTGCGCGAACGCGCCTTCGAGCGCTTTTTCAGGGGCACCCAGCAAGGCAATGGCTGCGGCTTGGGGCTGGCCATCGTGCGCGACATCGTGCGCCGCCACGGCGGTGAGGTGGCGTTGCGGCACCCACCCGAAGGCGGGCTGGAGGTGCGCATCAGCTTGCCGGCAATGCCACCGCAAGCGCTCAGCACGGCTTAATAACGCCGAGCGCTGGTTTTTTTGCCTTACCCGGATTTAAATTACAGCCAACTGTGTCAATAACCCGCATTTTTGTAATTTAGTTACAATCCTGCGATCCAACCTCATCCCCAACCCAAAACCGGAATGCCTCCATGACCGCAGCAACCGAACGAGCGCTCGATCTGCTCATATTTGGCGGGGCCGGCGACCTCTCATGGCGCAAGCTGCTGCCGGCGCTGTACATGGCGCATGCACACCAGCGGCTGCCAACGGCCACCCGCATCATCGCGCTGGGCCGCCAGGCGTGGAGCACGGCTCAGTACGTGGAATTTGTGCAAGGGGGCAGCATCAAGCACATCGACGCCAATGAAATGCAGCCCGAAGTGTGGCAAGCGTTTTTGCAACGGCTCGAATACGTATCGCTCGATGCCACCCAAGCCGCCGACTACGCGCGGCTGGCCGCCTGCCTGACGCCGCAGGCACAACGCGTGTTCTACCTTGCCACCGCCCCGACCCTGTTTACCCAAATTTGCCAGCACTTGGACAGCGCCGGACTGGTGGATGCGCAGGCGCGGGTGGTGCTGGAAAAACCGCTCGGCCACGACCTGCCCTCGGCCAAGGTGATCAACGAAGCGGTGGCGCGCCACTTTGGCGAGCAGCAAATCTACCGCATCGACCACTATTTGGGCAAGGAAACGGTGCAAAACCTGATGGTGCTGCGCTTTGGCAATGCCATTTTCGAACCGCTATGGCGCGCGCCCAGCATCCGCAGCGTGCAAATCACGGTGGCCGAATCGGTGGGCGTGGGCAGTCGGGCCGGCTTTTACGACCAGACCGGGGCCTTGCGCGACATGGTGCAAAACCACCTGTTGCAACTGCTGTGCATCGTGGCCATGGAGCCCCCCATATCGCTCGACCCCGACGACGTGCGCGACGAAAAACTCAAGGTCTTGCGCAGCCTGCAACGGCTCGATGCTGCAGCCCTGCGCCAGCACACCGTGCGCGGCCAGTACATTGCCGGGGCGGCACAGGGCGAATCGGTGTGCGGCTACCTCGATGAGGCCAACGTCCCACCCGATAGCCAGACCGAAACCTTTGTGGCGCTGCGCACCCACATCAACAACGCGCGCTGGGCCGGGGTGCCGTTTTTTTTGCGCACCGGCAAGCGGCTGCAAACGCGGCGCTCCCAGATCGTGATCGATTTTGCGCAGCCGCCCTTTTCCATCTTTGGCACCCAGCCGCCCAACGAACACCCGAATCGGCTCATCATCACCTTGCAGCCCGAGGAGTCAATCCAGTTGCAGATGATGGCCAAAATCCCCGGTTCGGGCCTGAACATGAAACCGGTGTTCCTCGACCTCGACCTCGAATCCGCCTTGGCGGGCCGGCGCGCCGACGCCTACGAGCGGCTGCTGGTGGACGTGATCAAGGGGCGGTTGACCCACTTCATGCGGCGCGATGAACTCGAAGCCGCCTGGAAGTGGGTTGACCCGATCTTGCAGGGCTGGCAGGCGCTGGGCGAAAAGCCGCGCCCCTACACCGCCGGCACTTGGGGCCCGGCCGCGTCCTCGGCCCTGATGGCCCGCGAGGGCTGTAGCTGGTTCGAGGAATCATGAGCGCCGCCAACCCCCCTCCCCTTGCCGCGCCGGATCCGGCCGTTGCGCGCCCACCGGGTGTGCGCGAACACCACTGCGCCTGCCCGGCTTCCATGGCCTTGGCGCAGGCGCAGTGCATAGCCGGGCAGTTGCAGGCGGCCATCGCGCAGCGCGGCCAAGCCACGCTGGCGGTTTCGGGAGGGCGTTCGCCCATTGCCTTGTTCGAGCAATTGCGCCTGCAAGACGTGGATTGGGCGCGGGTGCAACTCACGCTGGTCGATGAGCGCTGCGTGCCCGAACAGCACCCCGACAGCAACGCCCTTTTGGTGCGCACGCACTTGCTGCAAGGCGCGGCGGCGCAGGCGCGCTTCACGGCTTGGCTCGACCCGCCCTGGCCCGTGGCCTTGACCGAACAGCCTGCGGACGATGCAGACCCTGTGGCAACTGCGCTCCGGGCCGGCCCCGCCTTGGCAGAACGCGCCAGCCAGCGCCTGCGGGCGCTGGGGGACGTGCTCGACGTGCTGCTGCTGGGCATGGGCGACGACGGCCACACCGCCTCGTGGTTCCCCGACAGCCCCGGCTTGCCCGAGGCGCTGCACGGCACGCAGCCGGTGGTGTGCACACAGCCGCGCACGGCAGCGCATCCGCGCCTGACCCTCACGCGCGCCTGGGTGCTGGCCGCACGCCAGCGCCACTTGGCCTTGGCCGGCGCGGCCAAGCTGGCGGTGTACCAGCGCGCCCTAGAAGCCCCTTCGCCCGCTTGGCCGGTCTCGTTTGTGTTGGAGCGGGCCGCTGGCCCGATCGATATTTGGATAGCCCCCTGATCATGAAACCCACCCCACCCTTGCACGACACGCTGGTGCGCGTCACGCAGCGCATCATCGAACGCAGCCGCGCCACCCGCGCCACCTATTTACAAACCACGGCGGCCTCAAAACGCCCGCAGCGCTACCGCGCCGGCATGGGTTGCGCCAACGTCGCGCACGCCTTTGCCGCCATGCCCGCATCCGACAAACTGGTGCTGCACCAAGAGCGCCAGCCCAACGTGGGCATCATCACCGCCTACAACGACATGCTGTCGGCGCACCAGCCCTACGAAAACTACCCAGCCCAGTTGCGGGCGTGGGCGCGCGAGCTGGGCGCCACGGCGCAGGTTGCGGGTGGCGTGCCCGCCATGTGCGACGGCGTCACCCAAGGCTGCGAAGGCATGGAGTTGTCGCTCTTTTCGCGCGACGTGATCGCGTTGGGCACCGCCGTGGCCCTGACGCACAACGTCTACGACGGCGCCTTGTTGCTGGGCATTTGCGACAAGATCGTGCCCGGCCTGTTGATCGGGGCCTTGCAGTTTGGGCATTTGCCGATGCTGTTCGTGCCCGCTGGCCCCATGAGTTCGGGCTTGGCCAACGACGAAAAAGCCAAGGTGCGCCAGCAGCACGCCCAAGGCCTGGTCGACCGGGCCACCTTGCTGGCAGCCGAAGAAGCCGCCTACCACGGCCCCGGCACCTGCACCTTCTACGGCACCGCCAACTCGAACCAGATGCTGCTCGAGATCATGGGCCTGCAATTGCCAGGCTCCTCGTTCGTGCATCCGGGCACCGAACTGCGCCAAGCCCTGAACCGCCATGCGGTGCAGCGCCTGCTGGAGCTGGCGCGCGCCGAAGCGCCGCAGACGCTGGCCGACATCGTGAGCGAAAAAACGGTGGTCAACGGCATCATCGGGCTGCTGGCCACCGGTGGCTCGACCAACCACACAATCCACTTGGTGGCCATGGCGCGGGCCGCCGGCATCCTCATCAACTGGGACGATTTTGCCGACCTATCGAGCGCCATTCCGCTGCTGACGCGAATCTACCCCAACGGCAAGGCCGACGTGAACCACTTTCACGCTGCGGGCGGCATGGGTTTCTTGATCGACCAACTGCTCGGCGCCGGGCTGCTGCACGAGGACGTGCAAACCGTCATGGGGCCAGGCCTGCACCGCTGCACCCAAGAGCCCTGGCTCGACGCCGGGCAACTGGCGTGGCGGGCGCCAGCGCAGCAATCGGCCGACGAGCAGGTGCTGCGCCCGGTCAGCCGGCCCTTCAGCCCCGACGGCGGGATCAAGCTGCTGCAGGGTAACTTGGGCCGCTCGGTGGTTAAATACTCGGCGGTGGCGCCCGAACACCGGCGCGTGCGCGCCCCGGCGCTGGTGCTCGACAGCCAGCAGGCGCTGCTTGATTTGTTCAAGGCCGGGCAGTTGGAACGCGACTTTGTGGCCGTGCTGCGCTTTCAGGGCCCGCAAGCCAATGGCATGCCCGAGCTGCACAAGCTCACCCCGGTGCTGGGCAGCCTGCTGGACCGAGGCTTCAAGGTGGCGCTGGTCACCGACGGCCGCATGTCGGGCGCTTCGGGCAAGGTGCCCGCAGCCATCCACCTCAGCCCCGAAGCGCTGCTCGATGGCCCGATCGCCAAGGTGCGCGACGGCGACATGGTGCTGTTCGACTGCGAAGCGGGCCTGCTGCAAGTCGAGGTCGAAGCCGAGCAATGGAGCGCCCGCAGCGGCCAGCGCATCGACTTGGGCGCCAACGAGCACGGCTTTGGGCGCGAGCTGTTTGCGCTCTTTAGGCGCCACGCCGGCTTGCCCGAGTGCGGTGGCTCGGCCTTGTTTGGCAACCACTGAACGCCAGCGCGTTTTGCCACCCCCGTCCAGCCCCCTGCCCTCAACCCAGCCACCTCCAGCCAATGACCACCGCCCCATCCGCAGCGCCCCATGCGCCCGAGCCGCAGCGCAGCCAACTGCCCCCCTTTCGTACCCGCGTGTTGCCCGTGGTGGCCTTGGCCCGCGCCGACTCTGCGGTCCAGCTGGCCCATGCGCTGCTCGAGGGCGGGATCGATGCGATCGAGATCACCCTGCGCACGCCGGCGGCGCTGGCCGCCATCGAAACGCTGGCGCGCCAGGTGCCCGAGCTGGTGGTGGGGGCAGGCACCGTGTTGCGCCCGGCCGATCTGGCGGCGGTGCGCGACGCCGGTGCCCGCTTTGCCCTTGCGCCGGGTTGCACCCCGACCCTGCTGGCGGCGGCAGCGGCCATGCGGCTGCCTTTCATTCCCGGCGTGGCCAGCGCCAGCGAGGCCATGCTGGCGCACGAAGCCGGCTTTGGGCTGCTCAAGTGCTTCCCAGCCGTCCCGCTGGGCGGCGTGGAGCTGCTCAAGGCATGGGCCGGCCCCTTGCCCGAATTGCGCTTTTGCCCCACCGGCGGCATCGGGCTGGAGCAACTCGGGGCCTTTCTGTCCCTGCCCAACGTGGCGCTGGTGGGCGGCTCCTGGATCACCCCGGCGGCAGCGCTAGACTTGGGCGACTGGGCCCGCATCACCACGCTGGCGCGCCAAGCCTGCGCCGTGGCCGCGGCTGCGGCAGCGCCCTTGGGCACGGCACAGGCCTAATCCCTAGGCGCCGCTTTTGATCCGGGAACCCCCTTGACCTCCTTCAACCCACCCCTCCCCGCTGCCGCACCCACGCGGCACCCCAGTTGGCAACGCCTGCAAGCCCTGGCCGCACAAGGCCAGCTGCATCTGCGCGAGCTGCTGCGCGCCGATGCCTCCTCACCATCCCCCAACACCGGGCGCAGCCAGCGCTTGCAACTGCAGGCCGCCGGCTTGCGGCTCGACGCCCGGCACCAGGCTGTCACGCCCGAGGTGCTCGACGCCTTGCTCGAGCTGGCAGCCGATTGCCAAGTCGGCACCCAGGCCCAAGCCCTGTGCCGGGGCGAGCCGGTCAACTCCACCGAAGGCCGTGCCGTGTTGCACCCCGCCCTGCGCGCGGGCGCCATGCCCAACCCGCCTTGGGGGGCCGAGCTGGCGCAGCGCATCGAGTCCGAACTGGGCCGCTTTCTGGCGGCCGCCGAACGCCTGCGCAGCGGCCACTGGCTGGGCCACAGCGGGCAGCGCATCACCGACGTGGTCAACCTCGGCATCGGCGGCTCTGACCTCGGGCCGCGCATGGCGGTGGCCGCGCTCGAAAGCCTTGCTTGCAACGCGCCGGTGCGGGTGCACTTTGTCTCCAACCCCGACGCTTGGGCCCTGCACCGGGTGTTGCGCCCGCTCGATGCGGCGCGCACCGTCTTCATCGTCCAGAGCAAAACCTTCACCACCCAAGAGACGCTCACGCTGGCCGCCTCGGCGCGGCGCTGGCTGCACGGGCATGGGCTGCAAACCCCGGCGCAGCAGGCGCCCCATCTGATTGCCGTCACCGCAGCGCCCGCCATGGCGGCGCAGCAGGGCTACCGCAGCGATCACACCTTTGGTTTTTGGGACTGGGTGGGCGGGCGCTATTCGGTCTGGTCGGCCATCGGCCTGCCGCTGGCGATTGCGATCGGGGCGCAGGCGTTTCGTGAGTTTTTGCGCGGCGGCCACGCCATGGACCAGCACTTTTGGACGGCTGATGCGGCGCACAACATGCCGCTGCTGATGGCGTTGCTGGGCATCTGGAACCGCAACTTCCTGCATTGCCCCACCCACCTGCTGGCCCCCTACCCGAGCCGGCTCGATGCCTTTACCCGCTTTGTGCAGCAACTGGACATGGAATCCAACGGCAAATCCACCCATCTGAATGGGGACGCGGCGCAGGTATCCACCGGGCCGATCGTCTGGGGCGGACTGGGCATCGACGGCCAACACGCCTACTTTCAACTGCTGCACCAAGGCTGCCACCGGGTGCCAGTGGATTTCATCGGCGTGGAACAGGAAGACACCCCGCTGCCCTTGGCGGCCGAACACCACCGGGTGGTGCTGCTCAACCTGCGCGCCCAGGCGCTGGCGCTGGCCGTCGGGCGCGACCGGGCCGACACCGAGGCCGAATTGCGCGCCAGCGGCCTGTCTGAACCCCAGGTGCAGGCGCTGTGGCCACACCGCCGCTTTGCCGGCAACGTGCCCAACAGCACCCTGTGGTTGCCCGCACTCACACCGCATGCACTGGGGGCGTTGGTGGCGCTGTACGAACACAAAGTCTTTTGCCAAGCCGCCATCTGGGGCATTAACGCCTATGATCAGTGGGGCGTGGAACTGGGCAAAACCTTGGCCAAAGCCATGGAGCAAGGCCCCGCCCCCGCCTGAAAACCACCTCCTGCGAACCCTCCCGAGCGAGCGCTGGCGCTGCGCTCTTTGAATCCCGATGGCAAAAAAAGACCAGCCCCTGATCGACGACATCCGCCTGCT
>BBPE01001379.1_pt2 | contig 10108 bp, 10 predicted proteins | sample 1344301 | NCBI WGS metagenome assembly BBPE01 (sample SAMD00019089, study PRJDB2971) | groundwater metagenome | isolation source: The Cedars highly-alkaline
GGTGGTGCTCATGCGCGCAGCTCCTCGGTTTGCTGGATCAGGGCCTCGGCTTGCGCCAGCCCGACCCGGGCATGCAGTTGCCCGTCGAGCATCAGCGCCGGTGAGGCCGCGCACAGCCCGAGGCAATAGACCGATTCGAGCGCCCAGGTGCCGTCGGCACGCGGTTGGTCGAGCGTGCAACCCAGCCGTTGCTCCAGCCCGGCGGTGAGTTCCCGGCTGCCCATGGCCTGACACGACTCGGCTTGGCAGACGCGCAACCGGTGCTGCGCCGGCGGTTGGCTGCGAAAATCGTGATAGAAGCTGATGACGCCGTGCACCTCGGCGCGCGAGAGCCCCAAGGCACGCGCGATGCGCGGCACGGTGCTGGAGGGCACGTAACCGAAGGCGGCTTGCACCTCGTGCAGCAGCGGCAGCAGGCCGCCGGGCACCTTGCGCCAGCGCTCGAGCAGCGGAGTCAGCTTGTCGGGCGCCGCTTGGTCGGGATGGGGTGCGGCTGGCGCGGCCGCGGGGCTTGGTAGGGTGCTCATGCGTCTCCTTGGGCTAGTTGTCGATGGGGGCGGTGAGGGAGGTGTAAATGGGTTCGAGCGCGGCGATGCGCCCGGCCGCGCTGTAGGCGGTGAACGAGCGGCCACGGGCAAAGCCGATCAGGGTCTGGCCGCACTGGTTGGCCAAGCTGACGCCGAGCTTGGTGGGTGCCGACACCGCCACCAGCACCGTGATGCCAAAGGTGGCGGCCTTTTGCACCATCTCGAAACTGGCGCGGCTGCTCACCAGGGCAAAGCCGCTGGCCGGGTCGGTGCCGCGCGCGGCCAGGGCGCCGATGAGTTTGTCCAGCGCGTTGTGGCGCCCCACGTCTTCGCGCACGCAGCAGATGCGGCCGTCAGGCTGGCACCAGGCGGCGGCATGCGTGGCCCCGGTGCGGTTGCGCAGCGCTTGCAGCGGCTCCAGCTCGGTCAGCGCGCGCTCGATGGCCTCGGTACCCAAGCGCGGGCCGCGACCGCGCAAATCGGGCAGCGGCCGCAGCACGCCGGGCAGGCTTTCGGTGCCGCACAGGCCGCAGCCGCTGCGCCCCACCAGGTTGCGCTGGCGCAGCGCCAGCAAAGGCTCCAGCGCCGGTGTGGCGATCTCGATCGCCAAGCGCGCACTGCTGCTGCCCACCCAGGTCTGCACGGATTCGTATTGATCCTGCCGTGCAATGCCTTCGCTGAGGGTGAAGCCGAGCGCCAGATCGTCTAGGTCGGCCGGGCTGGCCATCATCACCGCGAAAGGCGTGGCGTTGTATTCGATGGCCACGGGGATTTCCTCGGCCAGTTCGTCCAGCGCAGCCCGGCGCGTGCCGTCGCGCCAACACCAGACCGGTTGAGTGCTTGCACTAGAATAGCTCATGGGGGAAACCCTAATTAACGCATTCAAAAACCAAAGCTTGTATTCGCGGATTTTATCCAATAAAAAAACCTGCCGTGTTGTGTGTCTTTTGTAGGGTCGCGAAAGCGTCAACAAGATTGGCTTGCAGTGCGGATGCAAATGACCTGGAAGTCGCGAAAAATTCAGAAAAAGCTTATATAGTTCTTTTCTGAGAACTTTAGTTCCGATTAAATAGATTGGGACTTTCCCTAGTGTGTTTTTGATGCTTCTAGGGCATATACTCGCACGTCCGCAGGGCAAGCCCAGCGGCGCGTTTAAGCTCTGGTCTTGCTGATCCATCCACTTGGCGCTGTTCGGGTTAAGTGTTGATGGGTGCTTGATGAATACCAGCAAGTCCCTGAATCACAAGGTTTTTTTCAATCAGATGTGGTAGGCGAACTGAGGGGCATCAGCTCACTTGTCCATGCCTAACCTGAACAGCGCCATCCACTTGAGGAGACACAATGAAATCCAACGCCTCCCCGGCCCCCACCTGGCTGGGAATCGATCTGGTCAAAAACCGCTGGATCTTTCCCTTGTTGGGCGCGCTCACCACCTTGATCGGTGGCGCCGCCTATGCCTTTAGCGTGTTTGTGCGCCCGCTCGAAGCCGAATTCGGCTGGACCCGCGCCGAAACCGTTGCCGCCTTTTCCACCGCCATGTTCGTGTTTGGCATTCTGATGTTCGTCGGCGGTTATTTCGTGGACAAATACGGCCCAAAAATCGTGTTCTTTGTGGGCGCGGCCTTTTTGGCCACGTCGCAGATTCTTTCGGCGCAAATCGACACCGTGGTTGAACTGGTGCTGACCTTTGGCGTGGTCGGCGGCATCGGTTTGGGCCTGACTTACACCGCGGCCACGGTGGCGGTGAGCTCGCGCTGGTTCCCGGACAAAAAGGGCACGGCGATCGGCTTTGCGGTGCTGGGTTTTGGTTTGGGGGCGGCGGTGGCGGGGCCGGTCTGGACCGCCAGCATCGCCGCCATCGGCTGGCGTGAAACCTATATGTGGACTGGGGCCGTGTTTGCAATCGGTCTATTCATCATCGGCACGGTACTGCGCTTTCCACCCGCCGACTGGCATTTCGTGCCCGGCCGCGGCTGGGAGCCCATGGACGATGCCACCGCCGCTGCCGCCCGTGGCAAAAACGAGGTCGCCATCAACCCGAACGACCTAACCTTCGCCGAGGCCGCACGCACACCGCAGATGTGGCTCACCGGAGCCATGTTCTTCCTGAGCATCTTTGGTGGCCTGATGGCGGTTTCGCAACTGGCGGCCTTTGCCCGCGACGCCCAGCCGACCGGCATCGGCATGGCCGCCGCCGCCGCCGGCTTGGTGGTGATGACCATGGCCATCTTCAATGGCGCGGGGCGCCCGACTTGGGGCGCCATCTCCGACATCATCGGCATCCGCAACGCCTACATGATCGTGATCTGCCTCATGATCGCCGCCATGCTGACCCTGAGCATCGCCGCCACGCCGACCGTGATGTTCGTGGCTGCTGGGCTCACCGGCTTTGCCTTTGGCGGCATACTGGCCCTGAACCCGATCCTGACCACGGCCTTCTTTGGCTCCACCTACGTCGCGCGCATCTACGGCTTGGTGTATTTGATCGGCTTTGGCGGCGGCGGCTTCTTCGGGCCGATGGTGGGCGGCATGGTGCGCACCCAAACCGGCAGCTACGACATGGCCTTCCTGAGCGCGGCCGCCACCGCCACCGTGGCGCTGATACTGGCCTACTTCTTGGTGCCCAAGAGCGGGCAGGAGCACCTCAAGCGCCCGGGCCCAGCAGCGGTGCCGCCGACCACAGTCGCTGCCTAAAGGCGTCGTCCGTTTACACTCCTACGGGGCGCATCCGGCGTGGCCGCACAGGCTGCGCCGGGTGCTGCCCGTCTGAGGCCACACCATTCATCGGCGGCCTATTGATCAACAGTCTTGTGGCGTGGCGCTGAATATGGACGTTTTGCTTGGTTTTTTTCATACTTTCCTGACCCAGTTTCAAACGCCCACGCTGGCGTTTTTGTTGGGTGGGATGTTGGCTGCTGCGCTGGGCAGCAAGCTCGATATACCGGATGCGATTTACCGCTTCTGCGTTTTCATGCTTTTGATGCGCATCGGTATTCAAGGCGGCATGGAGATTCGCGAAGGCGATATCGGGGCCATGCTGCTGCCGGCATTGTTCAGTGCCGTAATCGGCATGACGATTGTGGTATTGGGCTGGTTGACCTTGGCGCGCTTGCGCGGCGTGCGCATGGACGATGCGCTGGCCACGGCCGGTTTGTTTGGTGCTGTCAGTGCCTCGACCATGGCAGCCGGCATGTTCATGCTGGAAGACGAAGGCATATTTTTTGAGGCTTGGGTGCCCGCTTTGTATCCCTTCATGGATATTCCGGCCTTGGTGTTGGCGATTGTGTTGGCCAACCTGTATCTGAGCAAAAAGAATGGCGGTTCTGGTCAGCGGGTAGCGATCTGGCCCATCGTCAAGGAAAGCCTGCAAGGGCCGGCGCTGTCGGCCATGTTGCTGGGTTTGGCGATTGGCCTGTTCACGCGCCCCGAAGTGGTATTTGAAGGATTTTACGATTTGCTGTTCCGTGGCCTGCTGACGGTGCTGATGGTGACCATGGGCATCGAGGCCTGGCAGCGCTTGAGCGAATTGCGCAAGGTGGCGCATTGGTACATTGCCTACGCCTTTGTCATGCCCATCGTGCACGGCTTGATTGGCTTTGGCTTGGGCTATATTGCGCACCTGCTGGCGGGCTTTAGCCCCGGTGGCGTGATTTTACTGGCGATCATCGCCGCCTCGAGTTCCGACATTTCCGGCCCGCCCACGCTGCGTGCTGGCATTCCGACGGCCAATCCTTCGTCCTACATAGGCTCATCGACCGGGGTCGGCACGCCAGTGGCGATTGCCATCTGCATTCCGCTGTTCTTGATCCTGGGTCAAGCGGTTTTTGATCTATGATTCAACCCACTGATCGGGGTGTAAAAATGATGAACAAAGCCAAAAAAGTGGTGGTGGTCACCGAGAAAATCTTGCTCGGGAAAATCGTCGATTTGATACTGGCGGCCGGTGCGACCGGCTACACCGCAGTACTGGCCAGCGGTCAGGGCGGCCGGGGGGTGCGCACCGATGCCTTGACCGGGCACGGTGATATTTTTAGCAACATCAGGATTGAAGTCATCACCGTGAGCGACGAAGTGGCGCAAAAAATCATCGACCAGGTGATTGCGAAGTATTTCAACAACTATTCCGGCATCGCTTACATAGAAGATGTTTGGGTGGCCAGGAGGGATCATTTCTGAGCTTGAAGGTACGGTTTTTTGCTTTCACAGGGTGCGCATCCGCTCCTTGTTTCGTGCGCTGGTGTGGGCGGTTGGCTGCACCGCTGTGGTGGGCAAACGCTAGAACTTATGCAGGATCATCCCGTTTTAGATCGTGGGCAGTGGGCTCAGGCCCTGATACAAGGGCGGCACAGCACCTCGCCGCGGCGCTTGGGCGCGCCGGGGCCCGATGCGGCGCAGCAGCAGCTCATACTGGCCGCTGCGGGGGCTGCGCCCGATCACGGCCGCATCCTGCCTTGGCGCCTGATCGAGGTGCCGCTGGACCAGCGCGCGCGCTTGGGGGCAGCCTTTGCCGAGGCCTTGCTGGAGCGCGACCCGCAAGCCACGGCCGAGCAACTGGCGCAGGCGGCCGAGAAAGCGCAGCGCGCGCCTTGGCTGTTGCTGGCGCTGCTGCGTTTGGGGCACGCTGGGGCTGTGGGGGCCGAAATCCCAGAGCACGAGCGGCTGCTGGCCACTGGGGCGGCGCTGCAAAACATGCTGCTGCAAGCCAGTTCCTTGGGCTTGGGCTCCAGCCTGACCAGCGGCCAGGCGCTGCAGTCGGGCCCGCTGCGGCGTCTGTTTGGCTTGGCTGAAGAAGAAAAGGCGCTGTGTTTTGTCAACTTCGGCCATGTGGCGCAGCCGCGTGCGGTGCGACAGCGGCCCGCAGTGGCCGATTACTTTAGTCGCTGGGCTCCTGAACCGGGTCGGGAGTCACCATGACGGCGCCCACGCTTGGCCTGGCCGAGCCGGTGACGGCCTTGGTGCTGGCGGGCGGGCGCGGCAGCCGCATGGGCGGAGTGGACAAGGGCTTGCTGCGTGTGCAAGGGGCCCCGCTGGTGCAGTGGGCGCTGCAGCGGCTGCGCGCCCAAGCCGGAGTGGCCCCGGTTGAAATGGCCATCAACGCCAACCGCCAATTGGCCGACTATGCCGCCTTTGGGGTGCCGGTGTGGCCCGACCCGGTGCCGGGTTTTGTCGGCCCCTTGGCCGGTTTTGCGGCTGGTTTGCAGCACTGCCGCACACCCTTGCTGCTGACGGTGCCCTGCGATGTGCCGCAGTTCCCGCTCGATCTGCTGCTGCGTTTGCGCCAGGCCCTGCGGCAAGAGCAGGCCGACCTGGCGCTCGCGGCGGCGCCGGACGAGGCCGGGGCGACGCGCTGGCAACCGGTTTTTTGTTTGCTGCGCACCGGACTGCGCCAGAGCCTGCTCGACTCCCTCGAACAGGGCGAATGCAAGGTGCAGCATTGGGCGCGCAAGCACCGTTGCGCCGTGGTGAACTTCGATGCCGCCACCGACGACCCGCTGGCCTTTCGCAACCTCAATACGCCCGAGCAGGTGCGCGCCTTGGAGGCAGAGCGGGCTGATTAGCGGATCGGCAGCGCCTGTTCGCGCACCCGTTCTTCGACGTGGCGCAGCCGCGCATCGATGATCGACTGTTCGATGTGATCGACCGCGCCCGCCGTCTGCCCCAACTGGCGCGCCGCGCGCAGCCGCTCCAGCGCGCCGGGGGCGTCGAGCTGGGCCAGCCGCGCCTCGGCCTCGGCGCGGGCGGCGCGCACCGGCTGCTGCTGCGCCAGATGCAGCCCGGCCAGCGTTTGCCACGCCAAGGCGTCGCCGGGGTGCAGGCTGGTGCGCGCTTGCAGGCGCGCGATGGCCAGCCGCTGCAGTTCGGGGCCGTGCTGCAAGCTGGCTTGGGCCGCCAGCAGCAGCGCGGCGCGGCGCTCCGATTGCAGGGCCGCCGCCAGCAGATCGTTTAGCGCCTGCTGTTGCGCCAAGGGCAGCGCCTGCGGCGGCAGCAGCAGCAACAGCTCCAGGTGCAGCCAGCGCAGTTGCTCCTGGGTGGCGGGGTCGGCTGGCTCGTGCGCTTGCAGTTGGCGCAAGCCCTGCAAGGCCAGCGCCGGCTCGCGCAGCCGCGCGGCGGCCAGGGTGGCGGCGTAGAGCCGGCCCAGTTCCTCCGGCCCGGGGGCGCGGCCCACGGCTGGCGTGGCAGGCGCACCGGCGGCCGGGCGCAGCGTGGCGGCCAAGGCTTGCAGCCGATCGCTGCCGGTTTCGGACAACACGCGCGCCCGCGCCGCCATCAGCGCGTGCACCGGCGCCGGAATCGGGCTTTGGGCCTGGCGCAGCGGCTCCAGTTCGTAAAGCCGCGCCTGCATGTCGGCGCTGCGCTCGGCCGTCATGGGGTGGGTGCGCAGGTAGGGGAAAGAGCCGCCGTCGTTGAGCCGCGCTGCGGCTTGCAGCTTGTCGAACAGGGTGACGAAACCCCGGCCGTCGAAACCGGCCTCGGTCATGATACCCAGCCCAACCCGGTCCGCTTCGCGCTCCATGTCGCGCGAGAAATTGAGCTGCCCTTGCAGCGCCAGCGCCTGCCCGCCCATCACGGCGGCGCTGGCCACGTCGGCGTTGCGCGAGGCATTGGCCGCCAGCGCGCCCAAGATCATGGCCCCGATCACCCACGGCGTTTGCTGCTGGCGGCGCTCGAACAGCCGTGCGATGTGGCGCTGCGACACGTGCGCCAGCTCGTGCGCCAGCACGGCGGCGATTTCGTCGGCGCTGGTGCTGATGGCCAACAGCCCCAGGTGCAGGCCCAGATAGCCGCCCGGCAGGGCAAAGGCGTTCACGCTGCGGTCGCGGCTGAGCAGCAGCTCCCAGGCAAAGCGCTCAGCCAGTTCGGGTGACACGTCGCCACGGCGCTGCGCCGCCTGCATCAGTGGCTGCCAGATGGTTTGCAGGTAGTCGTGCAGCAGCGGGTCGTCGAGGTAGTCGGGGCTGCGAAAGAGCGAGCGCGCGATCTCGTCGCCCAAGCGCCGCTCTTGCGCCAGCGAGAGCGCGCTGGCGTCGCCCAAGGCGGGCAGATGGGGGGTGGCCGCCGCCGCGGGTTGCGCTGCCATGGGCGCGAGCAGCGTGGTCAAGCCCAAAGCCAGCAGCCAAGGCCGACAGCGGTGCAACAGTTTCGATCTCATGCCCGTATGATGCCAGCTTGGCGGAAAAATTGCGTTCGCCTTCGCTCCCTTGATCCCACACCACCCCTGCTCCCAAAATGCCCGATCAGCTCACCCATTTCGACGCCCAAGGCCAGGCCCACATGGTCGATGTGGGCGACAAGGCCGCCACGCGCCGCTTGGCGGTGGCCGAGGGCCTGATCCGGCTCGAAGCGGCCACCTTGAGGCTGATCGAGGACGGCAGTGCCAAAAAAGGCGATGTGCTGGGGGTGGCGCGGCTGGCCGGCATCATGGCGGCCAAAAAAACCAGCGAGCTGATCCCGCTCTGTCACCCGGTGGCCCTGACCCGGGTGGCGTTGGAGTTTGAGTTGCTGCCCGACCCGCCCGCCGTGCGCTGCACCGCCAGCGCCGAGACGGTGGGGCCGACCGGGGTCGAGATGGAAGCCCTGACTGCCGTGCAAGTGGCCTTGCTCACGATTTATGACATGTGCAAGGCGGTGGACCGGGGCATGGAGATCACCGGGGTGCGGCTGCTGCAAAAAGAAGGCGGGCGCTCGGGCAGTTACCGCCACCCCAGCGCCCCTTAATCCAGCCCCTGCCCAGCCGCGGCCCAACGCTTTAGCGTCCGGGCTCGTCGTCCTCGTCGGCCCCGTTGGCCAGCAAGTCGGCAGGGGCGCCAGCGGGCAGGTCTTCCACGCCGCGCAGTTTGCGCTCGATGGCGCGTGTGCGCACCCCAATGTCGCCGAACTTTCGGGAGGCGGCGTCGATGGACTTGTGGGTGGCATCGACGATTTCGCCAAATTTTTTGAACTCGGTTTTGACCGCCGACAAAATGAGCCAGACCTCGGACGAGCGCTTCTCGATCGCCAGCGTGCGAAAGCCCAGCCGCAGGCTGTTGAGCATGGCCGCCAGCGTGGTGGGGCCGGCGACCACGATGCGCCAGTCGTTTTGCAGCGCCTCGATCATGCCGGGCAAGCGGCAGACTTCGGCAAACAGGCCCTCGGTGGGCAGAAACAACACCGCAAAGTCGGTGGTGTGCGGCGGGCTCAGGTATTTGCTGGCGATTTTGCGCGCCTCCAGCCGGATCGAGGCCTCGAAGGCGGCGCTGGCCGATTGAATCAGGGCCTTGTCGGCGTTCTCGTGCGCGTCTAGCAGGCGCTGGTAGTGCTCGACCGGGTATTTGGCGTCGATCGGCAGCCAGACCGGTTGCTCGTCGGTCTTGCCCGGCATTTTGATGGCGAATTCGACCAGTTCGTTGCTGCCCGGCACCGTCTTGACGTTTTGCGCGTACTGATCGGGGGTGAGCAGGCCTTCGATCAGGGCCCCGAGCTGCACCTCGCCCCAGGTGCCGCGGCTGCGCACATTGCTCATGACGCGCTTGAGGTCGCCCACGCTGCCGGCCAGCAGCTTCATCTCGCCCAGGCCGTTATGCACCTGCTCCAGCCGCTCGCTCACCAGTTTGAACGATTCGCCCAGCCGCTGCTCCAGCGTGGCGTGCAGCTTTTCGTCCACCGTCAGGCGCATTTGTTCGAGCCGGGCGCCGTTGTCGGCCTGGATGGCGGCCAGCCGCTCGTTGAGGGCGGCGCGCAACTGCTCGGCGTGTTGCAGGTTGTCGGCCGCCAGTTGCGTCAGGCTGCGGCCCAGTTCGTGGCGCAGCGCCAGCAGCGCCTCGCCGGTTTCGCGCCGGCCGTGCCGGGCTTCCTCCACCGTTTTGGCCAGTTGTTCGTCGAGGCGCTGGCGCGCCGCCTCCTGCGCCAGCGCCGAACTGGCGCTGAAGGCCTGGATGTGCAGCTCGATGCGGGCGCAGGCGGCTTCGCTGCGCGCGCTGGCCTGGGTCAGCGCCAGCAGCGATTGTTCGAGCGCGCTCAGGCGCAGCAGCAGCTCGGGCGCGGCCTCGGGGCGCGGGCGGCGCAGCAACAGCACCAGTTGCAGCGCCAGCGTGCCCAGCAGACCCAGGGCCAGCAGCGCCAGCAACCAGTCGTTCATGATGGGGCCGGGTGCCTCAGTAGCTGTACACGCCGCGCCCGCTCTTGCGGCCCAGGCGGCCGGCGGCGACCAGCTCCTTGAGCAGCGGGCAGGGGCGGTATTTGCTGTCGTTGAACTCGCTCACAAAGACGTTCATCACCGCCAGGCAGACGTCGAGCCCGATCAGGTCGGCCAGCGCCAGCGGGCCGATCGGGTGGTTGCAGCCCAGCTTCATGCCGGCGTCGATGTCTTCGGCGCTGGCCAGCCCTTCGGCGAGCACGAAAAAAGCCTCGTTGATCATCGGGATCAGCACCCGGTTGACGACGAAGCCGGGCGCGTTCTTGACCGTGATCGGCGTCTTGCCCAGCTTGAGCGCCAGCGCCTGCACTGCGGCATGGGTGGCGTCGCTGGTTTGCAGGCCGCGGATCAGTTCGACCAGCGCCATCATCGGCACCGGGTTGAAGAAGTGCATGCCGATGAAGCGCTC
>BBPE01002898.1_pt1 | contig 10093 bp, 11 predicted proteins | sample 1344301 | NCBI WGS metagenome assembly BBPE01 (sample SAMD00019089, study PRJDB2971) | groundwater metagenome | isolation source: The Cedars highly-alkaline
CTGCCACGTGATCGTGCGCCAGGGCTTTGCCACCCTAGAGCCGGCCAGCGAAGAAGAGGAAGACCTGCTCGACAAAGCCTGGGGCGTCAAGCCGCAGTCGCGCTTAAGCTGCCAGGTGCGGCTAGCTCGGCAGGATTTGACGGTCGAAATTCCGCGCTACACCATCAACCACGCGCGCGAAAACCACTGAAAGCCGCAAGGGCCGCCAGCACCACCACCATGCGCCAAATCGTCCTCGACACCGAAACCACCGGCCTGTCGCCCGCCAACGGCGACCGCATCATCGAAATCGGCTGCATCGAACTGCTCGGGCGCAAGCCCAGCGGCAACAACCGCCACTACTACCTCAACCCCGAGCGCGAAATCCACGCCGAGGCGCAGCGCGTACACGGCCTGTCGCTCGAATTTTTGGCCGACAAGCCCAAGTTTGCCCAAGTCGCCGCCGATTTGCTCGACTACCTGGCCGGGGCCGAGCTGATCATCCACAACGCCCCCTTCGATATCGGCTTTCTGGATGCCGAATGGCAGCGCCTGGGCCACGGCCCCACGCGCCAACTGGCCGGCGGCGTGATCGACACCCTGCTCATGGCCAAGGAAATGTACCCCGGCAAGCGCAACGGGCTCGACGCCCTGTGCGAGCGGCTTGGGGTGGACAACTCCAGCCGCACCCTGCACGGTGCGCTGCTCGACGCCGAGCTGCTGGCCGAGGTCTATATCTGCCTCACGCGCGGGCAGGATTCGCTGCTGATGGAGCTCGACATCGGCCCCGCAGGCAGCGGCCACTCCAGCGGCTCCAGCCCAGTCCCAGGCCAAGGCCAAAGCGCATCGGCCAGCGACTGGTCGCATCTGGCCATCCCGCTGCTGCAAGCCGACCCGCAAGAACGGCAAGCCCACGAAGCGCTGCTGCTCGAACTCGACCAAGCCAGCAAGGGCAAAACCCTGTGGCGCAAGCTTCAGCCCATGCCAGCCTGAGGGCGAAAATTTTTGCAGCGCCGGTTTGATGAACCCGCGCTTGGCCGAAAAAAATCGGGCTATAATCCAGGGCTAGATGGGTGATTAGCTCAGCGGTAGAGCACTGCCTTCACACGGCAGGGGTCGCAGGTTCAAACCCTGCATCACCCACCATCGGCATTTGCGCACAACCCCCGGCAGTTTTCTGTGCGGGGGTTTTGTTTTTTGTGCCTATCCAGCCCATGAAAAAAGCCGCCCAGTGCATGCACCAGGCGGCTTTTAAAAGGGAATGGTCGGAGCGGCGGGATTCCTATTTCAGTTGCAGCTCGTTGATTTTTCAAGGTTTCAAAATCCGCAGCCAGATTTTGTTCCCCGATTTGTTCCCCGGTGACGCTCTCCATACCCCGGTTTGGGCGGGTGTTCCCCGCCGTGTCGCTGGCCATGCGCAACTGTTGCGGCCCCGCCACACTCTGCGCCATACCCCGGCGGCGGGCCTGATGCTGCGCTGGCGCTGCTCGCCTTGCCCGCGCCATGCCCCGGCGCGCCATGCCCCGGCGGCGGCCTTGATCGGCCAGCCCCGCCGGGCCAGCAGGTTCGGCCAGCGGGTGACGCGCACCAGGCGCACCAGGTCAGCAAGCGCACCGGCGGCTGCACCTGCCCGGCGGCGGCGGGTCAACGAGCGCCAGCAGCAGCGCCAGCAGCACCAGCACCAGCAGCACCAGCAGCACCAGCAGCACCAGCAGCACCAGCAGCACCAGCGCCAGCAGCAGGTGCAGCGCCAAACCATCGGCGGCGGCGGCGGGTCTGCACCGGTTCAGTGGAAACCATGTTTCCTGCAATCGAATTGTCCGGCGAGCGCTGGAATTCAGAATTCCATCAATCGCACCGGCCAGGCACCGGCTCGTCATAGGTGAATTGCAGCACCGAAGCAAACCCCGTGCCAGGCCAAGCGGATTACTCGCTTGCAGGTAAGCGGCTTACCATGCGGTGCAAGGACGATTTGCAGCGACTGCCCACCGCCGGTCTGGTTTGCGGCTTGGAAAGAGCATACAAAACCCCTACAAAAGCTCTACAGCAGCAATTCATGCCCCGCTGCCCACCGCCGGTCTGTTTTGCGGCTCCACGGCGGCGGGGTCGAGCGCTCGCACGGCCTGCAGCCTAGGGTGCAGCAGCGAGCGGGTGCAGCCAGCAAGGCGGCCAGGCGCTGCGCAGATCATGGTTGGGGCCTCGGTACAGGCTGGGCCTTGATCGGGCCGTGGCGGGCCTGCAGATCAGCCCAGCAGGCATAGGCTGGGGTGCTGATGCGGCGGTCTTGGGTGCGCCCCGACAGTGGCCCCGGCTGGCTGGTTTGATTCATGCGCATAAATCCAACTGGCGTCAGGGCTTGGGGTTTTTCAAGGCGCAAAACGCGGAAAACTCCCGACGTGCGCGCCTCTTTGCGCCCCTACGTGCCGCCAGACAAAACAGGGTCCCCGCCGATGCCCGACAGGGCCTGATGCTCGCTCGGCAATGGCCACGGCTGGCGCTGCAGGTCGAGCGGCCCAGCTTGGCGGTGCGATGCCCGGCCCACTCCAACCCAGCCCCGCCCCAGGCACCCCCCGGTAAAGGTACTCCGCCGGGTGCCACGGCGCGGGTGATTCGTACCCCGCACTCTCGCTAGTGGGCCAATTTTTCACATGGTGAAATCTTAACCAGCAAGGTGACGAAAATGACAACTGGAATGGATCGGCCCACGTGACGGCCCACATGGCGGCCATTGTGTGGAGCGCATGAGCCATGCCTGCCACGGCCCAGCGCTCGCCAAGGCCCGTGACACGTTGAGCATCTGAGCGGCTTCGGGTTGGGTGACTTGTGGGGTGCGCAAATTTGCGCAGGGCAGATGTTGATTGCCCGCGAAATCGCCGTGCTCCAAATTCGCCAGCTCACCCGCCACGGCCACTGAAACCTCGGGCAAATTTGCACTAGGTTCCAAGTCCGTCCGATGTCCGCTCACCATATTCGCCAGCTTTTCCGCCACCATAGCGCGCTGGCTTGCCGTCAGGTGGCCCGCCTCAACAGCGCGGGCGACTTCCGGCGGGGTTTCGTCTTGCACCTTGCGGGCGTTGGCCACGCTGCGCTCGGATACGTTCAACATCCGGGCCGCGTCGGATTGGGAGATTGCTTGAATTTCGGCATCGGTCTGCAAATTTGCAGTTCGATAAAGGGCACCGCCCCTCGGCATATTCGCCAGCTTTTCCGCCACCATCGAGCGCTGGCTTGCCGTCAGGTGTCGCCGCTTCAGGTTGAGCGAGATGACGAAGGCCAGCAGGCCGGGCATGTGGCCAAGCGCTCACCAGTCGCCCAGCCCTTCGCGCTCGCTGTAGGCGTCAAGCGGCTCACGCTGGCGCTGCTGCTGGGCCTGCTGGGCCTGCTGCGCCCCGGCTTGCGCTTTGCGCTTGCGGCTCACGTGGTAGGCGGTCAGCAGGGCATGGGCCACCATGTCAATGCCGGGCTTGGGCTCGCCTTCGCGGTTCAGCCAAGCCTTGACTATGAGCGGGCCGGATAGGGCCACGGTGTCGCCGTCGTCGAGCGCCAGCAGGCCAGCGCAGACGTTGGCGTCAAAGGCCACCACGCTGATGAACACGGTGTCGTCGCCAGCGGGTGCGCGCAGCTTGGCGGTGGCGAAGGGTTTGCCAGTCTTGGCGGTTTTCTGGCTGGGCTTGCCGACCAGGCGGCCCGCGATGATTGCTTCAATCATGGATGCGCTCCAAGGGTTGGGGTTGCTGGGGTTGATTCAGGGCTGGGGCTGGGGCCTGCTGCAGCGCCGGGTGGTAGCCGTTGCAGCGCTGGAGCATGAGCACCAGATCACGCGCCAGCCCGTCGCGGGCCATGCCTGCCTGCTGCCAGTTGCCACAGCGCCAGCGGCCAGGCCAGCCGTGCAGGTGCCGACACTCCAGGCACAGGCGGCGGTCGTCGGCTTCGCGGTCGCGCAGCACCAGCTTATCGGCCAGCCCCGCCGGGCCAGCAGGGTCGGCCAGCGCCTCGGCTTCGTCGTAGCCCATGCCCTTGTCGGTGAACCGCCCCAGGCGCGCCGTGAAGGTGTCGATTTCTTGCGCGTTCATGGCCGATGAATGCGGCCAGCAACTGCGGTCGGCATCGAGCGCTAGGCCGGGTGCCGGGTGCAGGGCAGCAAGCGGTTCGGCGGCCAGTGCCTCGGGGTGCTGCTGAAGGATTTGCGCCAAGCTTGCAGGCGGGTGGCTCACCAGTTGCACCGGATCGCGGTCGGGGTAGTGCAGCAGCCAGCAGGCGCTGGTTATGTGGGCGGCGGGGTCGGGGTCGGGGTCGGGGTCGGCTCCGTTCCTGGCCTGGGGCTGAGCACCGGGTTGCAGCGCTGCCAGCCGTTCGGCCTCGGCTTGCAGGCTGCGCCAGCGGCTGGGGTCTGGTGCCGCCTGTGGCATCGCAGCCGCCGGGCTAGGCCCCTCGTATTTTTCAAATGTGCCGTGTGGGTGCGCTACAAAACCTACAAAACCCCGTGCATGGGTGTCTGTGGCGGGTTTCGTAGGTTTCGTAGCCTGGGTGCCGGGGTTATTTTGATTTTTCAGCCGTGACAGCCAGGGGTTCATTGCGAGCTCCTTTGCTGCAGCATGGGGTGCATCAGGTAGCGCTCGCTGGGCCTGCCTCCAGCAGCGCCAGCGGGGATCAGCTCCCGCTTCAGCCAGCCGTAATCAACCAGCAAGTCCGCTGCCTTGCGCACGTCCTCCGGCTTGCCCAATCCGGCCCAATGTTTCACTGCCACCAGCCGGGGGGTGAATGCTTGCTGCAACTCGCCGTCGTCCGCGCACAGCTTGCCCGCTTTGATCTTGTCCAGCAGTTGCTTGGCCCCGGCGGTTTCAGGGATCAGCGCCGCCGAATAAATGCGCTCGGCATGGGTGCGCAGGTAGTCCGCCCATGCCAGCGCCCGCAGCAGTTCGCGCTCATGGATCACGTTCCCGCTGTCCGGGGTGTCAACCAGGGCAAAGATCAGCGCGAGCGCCGGAACCAGCTTGCGGTACTTGCTCAGGTGCGACACCAGCGCCGGGTGCAGTTCTTCGCCCCGTATCTCGCTCTCGAACGGTTGCGCCCACTCCCAATAAAGGGCTTGCGCCGAAGGGCTAAAGCGCCACACTTGGGGCTCTGATTCGCTGGCGGGCTGCTGCAGTTGGTTGAGCCGTTCGAAAATCTCCGATGCGGTCTGCTTGGCCTTGGTGTCGGGCCATTGGTCAACCCGCTTGAATTCCCGGCTCACGTCGGGCCACACGGCCAGCCCAAAGCGCTGCAGCAGCCCGTCATCGCCCGTGCCACCCGCCACGGCCTCGCGAACGTAGCTCTGCAGCTTGCCGGGCTGTATGCCCCCCAGCATGGCAAGGCACGCGCGGGGAATGTGGCGGTCTGGACCCCGGCCGATCCTGTCCACCGTGTAGGCTTGGTTTCCGTCGTAGCACTGCAGATAGAAACCCCGCGCGCCCTCCTGCCCCGGTTTTTCCATGCTGCCTAGCAGCCCGTGCAGTTCATCGCGGTATGCCAGCAGGCCCCACTGGTTGTCCTGCAGCAGCACCTGCAGGGCCTCCACCGTGGAGTCGTTTACCACGTAGCGCCGCGCCTTGGGTTCGGCGGGTACGTCCTTGGGCTCCAGCAGTTTGCGCGCCTTGTCCGGGTCTTTGCTCGCAAAGCTTGCGGCCTCCTTCTCGTTTTGACTGGCGGCCAGCTTTGCCACCTTGGTAACGAGCTCCCATTCATCATGTGCGGCCTGCCACAGTTTGCGCTCGGTTGCCTCCAGCCGGTGCAAGGGCTTGAGCACCTCGCTTATCGCAGGGGATTTCATGCCTCCAGGCCTAGCCACGATCTTGCCCCACAGGTTGGGCACTACACGCCAGTCGTCGCGCTCCTTGGGTGCCACCACAGCACGGGCACCGATCAGGCTCGATAGCGCCACCAAAGCGCCCACTGCCAGAAAATCCGGGGGGCACTGCATCCGGTGGGCTATGTCCGCAACCCAGCCCCGCAAAGCCTCGGGCAGCAGTTCGGCGTCAAAGGGTGCCACGGGTGGCAAGGCGTCGGGCAAGGGAACAGGCTCATCCCACTGGTTGCCCACGGCCTCGGGAACGAGCTCGCGCAGCTCATCGCCAAGCGGTTCGAACGAGCGGCCCTTGGGCGCGGCGGGTGCGGCGGCGGCGGGTGCTCTGGCGCTTTCGATGCCAAGGGCCACATCCCCTAGTCCGGCGCGCTGGTGCAGGTCGTTGAAGTCGGTCATATGGGGCTCGCGTTGATTGCCAAATTCGGGCAAGGCCAGCAGGCCACCCACGGCCTGGGCAGCTTGGCGCGCCTTGGTCAGGCCGGGGTTGCCTTCGGTGTGCCAGTCGTCATCAGCGGCCACGATCAAGCGCAGCGCCGGGTATTTGCTGCGCAACGACTGCGCAACTTCCAGCAGGTTGCCCGCGTTGAAGGCCACCGCCACAGCCAGCCCCGTGGCTTGGTGAATGCTCGCGCCAGTGGCGTAGCCCTCGCAGACGATCAGATCGCGCTCAGGCGTGCCGATCAGGTGCAGACAGCCCTTAACCCGCCCGCCGGGTAGAAAGCGCTTGCTGCCCTTGGGGTCGATGGTTTGCAGACTGTGCAGGGTGCCCGACGTGTCGCGCATGGGGATCAGCAGCGCCTCGCGTTCCATGCGCAAGCCGTGGGACTGCACGCCCTTGGCGCTCAGGTAAGGGTGTTTGGTTGCTGGTGTGGCCGCGTGCCAGCGCTGCGCCGCCACTGTGGCCGCGTGCTGCTGGCGTTCGGCGGTGTCGGCTTCCCGCTGCTGGCGCATGGCCTGCACACGCTGCCGGTGGGCATCGCGCTCGGCTTCGGTCATGGAGTCGATGCTCTTGCTACACCACTGCCGCGAAATTCCTTCGCGCCAGCAACCAAATGATCCAGCCGCTACGCCGTCGGGGTGCAGCACGTACCAGCCGGAATCATCATTGCGCCGCCCATTGCTGGGGAATCGGTGCAGTTTGCCGTCGGCGTGAATGTCGTCCGGCGGGGTCAGGCCGGCGGCCACGATTGCAGCCCGGAATTGCTCGATGACGTTGGTTGATGCGTTCATCGCGGCCCCCCGATAAGCCCCAGGAACCGCTGCGCCGCGTCAATGTCGGGCAGGTGTTTGGCCAGGCCCCACTTCTGCACCCAATACGACACCGGCCCGTCTGCTGGGCTGGTGCGCTGCAGGGTATAGCCGCGCAAGGCAAAGGCGGCCCGCAGGGTTTCGAACGCTTTGCTTGGGCGCTGCCCGGTGGGATAATCAAGGTCGTTGATCGCTTCGCCTGCCGTGGGATTGCCGCCCACGGTGGGCATTTCTTTTTGTGGGGTGTTGATCGCCATTGCAGCGCCCCTTAAACCGAAGCCAGGGCTTCGGATCGCTTGGCGTGCATCTGCTGCACCAGTTCGCGGATTTCGTCCTCCGACTTGCCCGAGATGCGCGCCGCGCACAGCGCCCGGACTTCGTAGTCCGGCCAGCCCACGGAACGCTGCCCAATGGGTACAGGGCTCGTCCAAAGCCCCGCGCGGATTTGGCTGTAAATGGATGCGTTGCTGCGGTGTCCCGCCTCTGCCTTGCAGGTTTCGATGCGCCAGATTGCCATAGTTGCCCTTCGTTAACCGGCTTTATGCCGTTGTTGCGATGGGGCAAGTGTCAAAGCTTCGTGGCGTCATGTGGGGCAGTTGCCCAAACCAAATAGGCAACTGCCTACGAAACCCCTATTTCGTGCGCGCTTCCAACGCCTCGGGGATTTTCTTAAGGTGCCCCTCGATGGTGGTTTCACCGATTGCAACCCCCATTTCTGCGGCCTTGTTCAGGATGATCCCCGCTGATTTTGCGTGCTTGGTGTAGTCAACATCAGCCATTGTGCAAAGCACTGCAATGATCGCCAACAGGGAATTACGCTCCCGTTTGGCCAAGGGCGCCGCACTCATGTTTTCTACCATCGCCCGCATGGAATCAAGCTCAGCCTGCATGGCAGCCTGTGGCACGGTGGCGCAGCTTTCGCTTGGTTTGGCAGGAACGGATGCCTGCAAGTCAAACTGATAAATAGAAGGCACGTTGTTTTCCCTCACCCAACGGGCAAACTCGTAACGTGCAAAAAATTCTTCAGACACGCGCGGTGGGTTGTTCAGATAGTCTTCTAATGCCCCATCATCTACGTCACATGCAAAGAATTCAAGGTTTGACTCTAGCGCCTCACTAAAAAGAAAAGACTTAGGGCATTTCAAATACTCGAACGCCTCTCCAAGTTCTTTTCTAGCTATATGACGCCATGCGACTTTGTTTGCACTATCGCGCGCCCTTCCCAGTCGTCTTAGAACATGGTGTATGTCCCGCTTGTAAGCCTCAGGGCCTGAAGGGTCAACCCCCATGAGCAAATACGCGGCTTCTCTGCCCGTGAAGGTTTCCGCTAAGTCCCAATGCGATAAGTCAGCCATTTCTCGCGTTCCCCATAACGCCCCAAAAAAGGTGCCAGCGCCGCCGGGTTGGGGTGTCCCGGTTTTCGCCCTCGGTGATCAGCCTTGGGCTAGGCGCGGCATCAAACCATCAAGCGCGCCGCAACTCGATTACGTCGGCACCGGCGGCCAGTTTGTCCAAGTAATCGGCCCAGCGCTGCATCATTTCTTGGCGCTGCTTCAGATACGTGGTGCGGTTGTAGGCGCGCCCGTTGGCATCCTTGACTGCATGGGCCAATTGCGCCTCGATCATCAGCGGGTCGAACTCCAGCAGTTCATCAAGCAAGGTGCGCGCCGTGGCTCGGAACCCGTGAACGGACTGCACATCGGAGCCGTAGCCCAGCGTTTGCAGGGCCGCCCGCAGGGTGTTGTCGCTGATTGGGGTGTCTTTGCCCCGCTCGCCGGGGAACAGCAGCGCGCCGTCGCCGGTAAGGTGCTGCAACTCGCGCAGGATGCGCACGGCCTGGGTGGGCAGGGGCACCAGGTGCGGCGCGCCGTTTTCCTTGCCGTCGTAGGTGCGCTTCATGCGCTTGGCTTGGATCGCCCACATTGCGCCGTCAAGGTCGAATTCGGCCCACTGCGCCGCCCTTAACTCGGTGGGCCGCTGAAACAGCATAGGGGCCAATTGCAGCGCCGCCCGGACAATCGGCCCGCCCTTGTAGCCCCTGATGGCGCGCAGCAGTTCGCCCAGCCGCGCCGGGTCGGTAATCGCTGCGAAGTGGCGGCCTTTGTGTGGGGTCAGTGCGCCCTTAAGGTCGATGGCCACGTTGCGCCCGGCCTTGCCACTGGCCACCGCATAGGCAAACACGCCCCGCGCCGTGCAAAGCACACGGTGGGCCACATCGAGCGAACCCCGCGCCTCCACGCGCCGCACGGTCTGCAGCAGTTCCACCGGCTCGATTTCCGCGATGCGCCGCTGGCCGATCCAGGGGAACAGGTCTTTGGCCAGGTTGCGCAGTTCGCGGGTCTGGTGGTGCGGACTCCACAATGGGGACTTTTTGCTGTACCACTCCCGCGCCACTTGCTCGAAGGTTTCGCCTTCGATCATGGCTTGCTTGATGCGGTCAAGCTGGCGCGCGTGAACCGGGTTGCAGCCTTCGGACTTTTGCAGCTTGGCGGCATCGCGGGCTTTGCGCGCTGCGGTCAGGCCCACCGCCGGGTAGGTGCCAAGCGCCATACGCGATTCTTTGCCGTCGGGGTAGAACTTCCAGAACCAGCGCTTGCGCCCGTTGGGTGTTACTTCAAGGTACAAGCCGCCGGAATCGGTCAGGCGCTCGCGCAGCTTGCCCTCGGTGCAGGTGGCGGTTCGGCATTTGGCATCGGTCAGCATGGCGTGTTCCCCGGTTGGTTGCCCCACAGTTACCCCGGTTTCCCCGGCTACCCCGGTGCCTCAGCAGGGGTGTTCCCCGGTTCGGGGTAAAACGGGTTTTTGTACCCCGTTATTTTCCCCGGTGCCGCCTTGGCTGTCAATGTTTGCCTTTGTCTGCTGCTGCTCTATAAGTGCCTGGTTTGCCAAAGAAAAAGGCCGCCATGGATACGTCCTTGGCGGCCTTTGTTTGTAGTAATGGTCGGAGCGGCGGGATTCGAACTCGCGACCCTCTGCTCCCAAAGCAGATGCGCTACCAGGCTGCGCTACGCTCCGACTAAG
>BBPE01000974.1_pt1 | contig 10068 bp, 8 predicted proteins | sample 1344301 | NCBI WGS metagenome assembly BBPE01 (sample SAMD00019089, study PRJDB2971) | groundwater metagenome | isolation source: The Cedars highly-alkaline
TGGCAAACGAGGGTTAGGCAATTAAATTGTTAATGGGTTTATTTCATTTTCTTTTTTGATTTAGCAATTTCAAAATATTTTCTTTGCGATAACGCCTGTCTTTTCTCTCGCCAAAACGAACAGCAACCAAAATGCCTTTCTTGTCCCATTGCCGTAAAGTATTAGGGTGGCATTTCAAAATCTCACACGCCTCTTTGAGCGTCAGAAGTTCAGGTATTTCTTTATTGTTTTCGGCGGTTTTTGTCAAGTATGAGTTATGGGGCAAGACCCCTAAATTTAAAAAGTTTCCGATTCTTCTTCGGCTTCCTCTTTTGGTTTTTCCAAAGCCATTGGCTCAATGCCAGCTGCTTTGCAACCATCAAATTTATACTAAGTTGGGTGTTGCTTTTCAGGGATCATTCCCCAAATTCAAACTACTTAGGTGAATACTTTTAGCTTCTTGATTACTTAATTCTTTATAAGATACCCTTAGGGTATATCTAACCTTGCCATCGGAGAGCTTATAAACATCTTTGACTCTCAAGCCCCAAATATTGTTTTCTCCTATTTTATTTTTAATATTTTTAATATAGTTATCTATAAATTCATTTGCTTTCAGTTCCACGTTAGCATCCAATGTAATAATTTTTTTAGTAAGCTCTAAAATTGGATTGAAAGATAAATTAGTAATAATTTGTGTTAATTTATTTATATTTAACTCAGCAAAATAAACATTTCCTTTTATAATATTTACTTGCTTATATGGGTCTATTTTATAAATTATTCCTAATTTCTCTCTTGGAACCAAAATATCCCAGCAAGAATAAGGATTAGCAATTTTTGGTTTTCTTTGGGAGTCTTTATAATGAATTTCGTTAATTCCTACTTGCCTTAGAAGGATTTCTATAGTTAACTTTAAACTATTTAAAGCCTTACTTTCGCTATAAAGAAGAATTCCCAATGTATCGTATTCTAAATGATTTTCATTAATTTTCCCAAATGTTTTACCTATTTCAAAAATCCTTATATATTCAATATTTTTCTTTTGGTACTCCTCAAATTGCATTAATAATCCTATCGCCATCGATTGTCTTAATTCAGGAAAATCTTCATTCACAGAATTCTGAGTTGATAATTCTTTCCATTCTTTTTTGTAGTTAACAATGGAATTATACCCCTTTTTCGTTAAGGACCAAGTTAATACTTCATCATAACCTAAAATAGACAAAATATCTTTTATCCTCTCGATTATATTAATATGTTTGGGTGTTATATTCTCTACAACAGTTAAAGGAGGAAGAATATCATTAGGAATATGATTATAGCCGTGTAAGCGAATTACTTCCTCAACCAAATCTTGCTCTAAAGAAATATCCATCCTATCACTTGGAAGAGTCACTTTCAAAAATTTTTTTCCTTCAGTAACTTTAAATCTCAAATTTTTAAGGATTTTAATAACGTCTTCTCTGGATATCTCTACCCCGGCATAGATACTCGACATTTCAGGATTAAATAAAATAGTTTCAGGAATTCTTTTGGTAGGATAATAATTGAACATCTTACTAACTATTTTCCCATTACAGTGTTTTTGTATTAGAGAAACTAGTAAATTTATCGCATAATCTATGCCATTAGGGTCTAAATCTTTCTCTAATCTATTACTTGCTTCTGTGGTTATCCTTAAAGATCTAGAATTTTTTCTTATAATTGTCCTATCATAAACAGCCATTTCTATTATTATTGACTTACTGCCAATATCAACTGAACCATATTGAGAACCTACAATTCCTGCTAGGGCTATAATTGATTTATCATCACGAATAATTAGTTCATCCTTATTTAATTCAACATTAGTTCCATCCAATGTAATTATCTTTTTAAAATCCTTATTAATTTCCCATGAAACATCTCCTGTGATTTTATCGTTATCTATTATATGAGAAGGATACCCCGTAATTATCATTACATAATTTGATAGATCAATTAGTAGGTTGATACTATTAATTCCATAAAAAGATAAATATTGCTTAAGCCAGGGGGGAGATTCTTTATTTTCTATATTATCTATTTTGAGCGCACGAACTCTTTTTACTGCATTTTGTACATTAGCTTTAATAATAAGGTCTTCCTTTCCGAAATTCAGGCTTTCTAACTGAGGATATTTTATTTCTAAACCATAATAAGCAGCCGCTTCTTTAACAATACCGATAACAGATAAACAGTCTGGCCTATTTTGTCTTACTTCAAAGCCGATTAAATAATCATTTTTGTTATTAAACTCAATTTCTTCAAAACCATCCATCATAAAACCTATTATTGTTAAAATCTCACCTAGTTTTCTGGGCGATATTGATAAATCTGGTACTAATTCTTTTATTTGGCTATATAGTACTTTCATTTTCGTAATATTTGTAAACTAAATTACCACCTAGAAGAGTTCTAATATCTGTAATATTATATTTAGCCATTACCCATCGATCTATGCCTAACCCAAAAGCAAAACCCATCCATTTTTTATTATCAATTCCTGCCACAGACATAATATTTGGATGAATGATCCCTGCCCCTCCCATCTCAATCCACCCAATATCCTTACACACTGCGCATCCTTTTCCCTTGCAGTTAAAACACTGCATATCGGGACCAACCCCTGGTTCAACTTCTGGATAATATTTATTTCTAAACCTAATTTTAACATCCGATCCGTACATTTTTCTAAATAAATAATCGATTGTCCCGAATAAATCTTTTAAATTAACTTTTTTCATTACAAGAAATCCTTGATAATGATGAAAGATAAAATGATTACTCTTGTTTGGTTTCTCGTTTCTATAAACCCTTCCTGGACAAACAACTTTTAAAGGAGGTTTATGGGCTTCTAGCACTCGTGCCTCTATAGAAGAAGTATGGGTTCTTAAAAGAAAATTTGGTTCTTGAATATACAATGTATCCTGCATATCTTTGGCCGGATGATCGATAGGTATATTTAAGCGTTGAAAGCAATATTTGTCAGTCTCAATTTCTGGTCCATCCACTATACTATACCCCATATCTGTAAAAATTTTGTTTAATATTCTAATCGTCTGGGTTATAGGATGAAGGTGTCCTGTCTTGGGTAGTTTATATCCTAAATCCTCTGCTTGTTGCCTGAGATTTTTCTCTTTCTCTTTTTGACGCAAAACTTTTTCTTTCTGTTCGAATAAGACAGTGGCTTCTTTATAAACTTTTTGGATTAACTGTCCTTGAGTAACTTTCTCTTTTTGGCTCATCTTTACTATTTCTCGCAACATTAGTTTGATATTGCCATCTTTACCTAAATATTTTTTCCGAGCATCCCCCAAATCATCAAGCAAGTTTATTTTGGATAATTCTTTTATTATCTGATTAATAATTTTATAATCCATAGCTTAATTAAAAACACTCCCAACCGTCCTATAGGAGGATTTAAAAATTAATTAGTAAAATAATTAAAATACACTTCTCTTAATACTTTATCAATCTCTTCTGGTTTAACTAAGTCAGTCCCGGCTATAGACCTTTTATACCAATCTCTTTTTTCATACCAATACTTATCGGGTATTATAATGCCCAGATTATCTGCTTCTGAGTGTAATTCTGTGCCGGGATAAGGAGTCATCATATTAAAAGAAACCACATCTAAATTTAGGCTTTTAGCAAATTCAACCAATTTAACATGGCCACCTTTGCTTATCCCAGGAAGCCCAACTATAAATGAACCATGAACTTCTATATTAAATGAGTGAATCAACTTAATAGTTTCTTTTACTTGATTAACTTTTATGTTTTTATTAATCTTTTTTAAAAAGAAATCGTTGTAAGACTCTACGCCGGAGAATATTCTATAACAGCTAGAGTCCCGCATGGCCGACAACATCTTAAAAGTTAATCTATCGTTTTTATTATAATCGCTAATTCGACTATTACAAGACCATCTTATATTAAGATTATTTTTAATTTTCTCTTCACAAAACTTTATCATCCTATTCTTGTCCGTAGTAAAATTTTCATCTTCGAAAAATACAGACTTAAATCCTAAATTTATAACCTCTTTTAATTCTTTAATTATCTCTTCTACTTTCCTCCACCTTAATTTTCTTGCCATTTTTGATTGCAAGCAAAATTTGCAGTTAAATAAACAACCCCTACCCCCCCTAAGGGTTGTTTCGAAGTCTTTTTTGTAATATTTTTGATAAGGAAATAATGTTCTGGCTGGAAATGGCAGAGAGTCTAAATCTTCAATCAAGGGCATTGGCTTATTAATATAAATTATGCCATTTTTCCTAAAGGCAATGCCTTTTATGTTTTTTAATTCTTTCCGTCCCTTAATGTATCCAAGTAATTCCAAAGACTGCATTTCTGGCTCATATAAAATTACAATATCGAATTCTTGAAATCTTTCTAGGATTTCTTGGGGTACAAACGTAGGATGCATCCCTTCGATGGCTACTAAAGCATTGGGCCATAGCTTTTTAATTATTCTTGCCGTCTCCGCGGTATAATAAAATGCTTTGGCAAAGTAACATCTAATTATTGCAATGTGTGGATTAAAATCTTTTATTTTATTTAATTCTTTATATTTCCAATCTTCTTCAATCGCTAAATCTATTGCTCTAACATCAACTCCTTTTTTTTGATAAAGAGCTCCTATATAGGCTAGAGATAGGGGTAGATGAGTAATTCCACCTATTACCGGAAAGGGGGGGTTAATCAATAAAGCCTTGATGTTATTTTTTTTCATATGAATAAATTAATAATCTTTTAGTAATTTCTCTTTGGTATCGACAATAATCTTCATCATTAATGCAAATATTGTTTTTTTTCACTAAATTATTAAATTTGCACCCGCCTCCACACAATCCAAAAGCAATACACCGCAAACAGTCTTCTCTATTCAAACAATTGCACCTATTCCATTCATCAAAACATTTGTTATCTATAATTTTTCTAACATTGTATTCATTGATCCTTTTTGTAAATATTTGATTAGTTTCCATAGCATGGCAAACACTAACCTTTTTATTGGGAAAGAAAGCTATTTGACCCCCGCCTTGTCCACACTCGTCATAATAAAACGTCTTATTATTCAAACATAAAAGTTTTGTAAATATAGGATTTACTGGCAAGCTCTCTTTTTCTCCCCATAAAAATCCTTCCCACATTAAATCAATACAATCACTGATTTTTAATTCTTTGGTAAGTGGTGGTAAGGGCAAATTTAAATCAATCCCGTTTGGGCTTATTTCTTTTTTGAACCATTTTAATATTTTAATAATTTTAGAAGAGTTGGCTGGATTCATCGTACAGGAAATACTGAAATTATAAGAAATATTGGATAAATATTTTAAGCTTGCTATTATTTTGTCATAATACTTACTGTCTCTATAAGACTTATTTATTTCTTTTGGGCCATCTAGCGAGACAACCAACTTAACATTAACATCTCTTAGATAATTTATTAATTTTTTATTTAAAAGAGTGCCATTAGTAACAATTATTATAGTATGCGCTTGTCCATATTTACTCCTTATATACTTCAAAGCGAAGTACAATAAACTAATATTGACTAGGGGTTCTCCCCCAAAAAAAGTTATTTTTTTAACGTCACTCGTTCTTTCTTTTAACCCATTTGCACTTAGTTCAAAAAATAAATCAATCGCACTTTTTGCTTCTTTTTTTGTCATTAATAAAATATTATTATTAAAACCACTATTGTAATTTTTCACATAACAATATTTACACCTCAGGTTACACGCTGAAGAGGGTATTAAATATAGATTATTAAAAGCCCAAGCGCTAAAAATACTCTCTAGGGTTTTAGTTAAGTCAAAAAATTTGAAACATTGATTAACTAAAATTCCTCTACCTATCAAATCTTGAATTAATTCATTATCTATTTTATTTAGCTTATTATGCTTTATATCATTTAATTTTTTTTTTGAAATTTTTTTACTCTCCAGAAAAAGCGAATTAAATAAAAGCACTTCCTCTTTGTTTAAATCTATTATATGTATGAAATAATTAAATTTAAGCTTCCCTTTTCCCCTTAAGGTCTTTTTGCTGATTTCATTTTTGTATTTTTCTAAAACTTCTTTCATATAAATTAAATGATTTTTGAATTTTTATATATAGCCAAACATAATTCTGAGGTCTTGATTCCTTGAGAAAGAGGGATAACATCTAATTGAGATCCGTCCTCAATGCTTTTAATAAAAGTAAGGGTCTGCTCTTTATATAAATCACTGATATGTTCTTTGTTTTTATATATAACCCCAAAACTATCAAATATTTTACTTACAAAATAACCTTCGTTATTTAAAATGATTTTCCCAAAAAAATTTTCCGATATTAATTCAATACCGGATTCGTAATACGCAGATGAAAATGTAGTGAAGATCAAATTAAATATTTTATTTTTGGATTTTAAAATTACATTCCCCCCATCTTCAATATTGGCTTTTTTTTTAATATGCTTAACTTGTTGAGATTTTAATATAGTACTATTAATTATGTTTAATTTTTTGAAGGAATTTAAATAATTGAAAATATCTATTAAATGTATGTTTTGTTCCACGAGAAAGCCTCCTGATTTTTCTCTTTTGTATGACCACTTATTGCTGTCAATAAATTTACTAAATCGATATCCATTTATGACGATCCTACCTTTTTCTTTTTTAATAATATCCATGAGTTGTTTAACCCATCCTGCAAATCTCCAAACAAAGCCTACGTGTATTAATATATTACAATTTAATTTATTAATTTTTTTAAGTTTAACCACCTGCTCATTATTTATGGCCACTGGCTTTTCTAAGAAAATATTAATATTATTTCTTCCTAATTCAGATTCAATATCTCCTTTAATAAATGGTGGTGTACATATGTAAACAATACTGGGTTTGTTTTGATTTAAAACGTCTTTTAATTTACCATATGGAGTCCCGCCAAATTTTTTACAGAAACTTTCTCCTTTTTTTCTTGAGGTTGTTAGGCAACCAACGATTCTAGTATTTATTTTCCCCTCTTCTACTAACTTTTTAATAGTTTTTGCATGAATATTGGCAATATACCCAGTACCTATGAACAATATCTTATGTTCTTTATTCCGCATAATTATTAGAGTGACATATTAAATCTTTAAGCTTTTCATATGCTAATCCTTTTCTCAAAATTGTCTTAGCCTCTTGATAAGATTCTTTATAATTTTTCCCTTTTATTAAAAATATTGCCAACATAGCATTAACCAGCGCCAGTTTTTCAAGGGGTGAATCTTTTAGTTTATTTTTTAAAATTTTTAACCCCACATTTATTATTTTTTTTGAAGATAAATCTTTGAGTTCAATATCTTCTATTTTACACCTATTAATTCCTACATCTTCCGGATAAATCTCCTTTACTTTAATATTATTATCCATTATTTCGGCAACAATATTTTTTCCACATATTGAAAATTCGTCTATAAATTTATCTTTATATTTACTCATTCCATGGACAACAATTGCCCTTTTTAAGCCGGAATTTTTTAATATTTCGGCTCTCTCTTTTACTTTTGGAGATTTTATACCGTTTATTTTGGCGAAAAAATTAACCTCCTTACTCGACCTTATGAAGAATATATAATCTAATATTTTTTTTACATCATCAAGATCATTATTTTCTTTTTTTACATATTTAGCAAAGCCTACCCAAGGACAAAATTTTTCAGAGTTAATAAACGTAATGCCAATATTTTTTATAGCTGCAATAATTGCCCTTTTATTCATATCGATATTTACCCCCCATTCAATTAAAGCGTCGGTTGCTCCGCTTGGACTAGATATTTTACTTGATCCGGTTTTAACAATTGTCAAACCTGCTCCACAAGCTATAAACGAGGCTACAACTCCAACGTTAAAAGTCGGTATTGTTGACCCACCACTACTTGATATACCTATTATTTCTTTTGAATTTATTTTAATTATTGGTTCTTCTTGTGATATAATTCTTTTCAAATTCCCTTTTATATTATGCCAACTATTATTATTTATCATTTCTCGCAAGATCTTTAATGCTTTATTAAAATCTTTTTTATATAGACGATTTAAGAAAGAATTAAACATTTAATTTAAAAATATGATTTTAAATTTTGCTAATCTTTTAAATAAATCTACTATATCCCTCCTTATCACTTCAGCCTTCTCTTCTTTATGTTTTTTAATCAGCTCTCTTATAATATCATTAATTGATTTTTTACCATCAATTAGTGTTAAAACTTCAGCTGATGAATAATTTAATTCAAAAAACAAATCATCTTCGGGAAGGTAGATCAAGATATTTTCTCCACCCTTCCTAGTTTTAACATTTTTTAATAATATAGGCGTTTTATTAGTATTCATATTTATTTAATAATATTACATCTTGGATCTATTTTAGAATTATTACTATAATAAGCAAAACTTTTACATCCGCCCCGGCAATTATTAAAGTAATTACATTTTAAACATTTTTTTGTTATCTCAACTCGTCTCAAATTAGCCAGTATTTCAGATTTTTCCCATGTTTCTTTGATTGGCCTACTAATATCTCCAACCCTATAAGGTAAAAAATTACATGGGTATATTAAACCATCAGGTGTTATTGATAAAAAATATTTTCCAGCTCCACATTGGTTTTCATCGATAACCTTATTGTAAATATTTTTCCGTTTAAATTTTTTATCAAGCAGAGAGAAAATCAGAGGATCATGCGTAACAATATTTATCTTATCTCTTAATTTATATTTCAGATTAATTATTTCATTGTAAACTTTTAAATGATCATAATTAGCTAATAAAATCGAGTCTTGATTTAGGCCAGGTCTTAAAGTAAGAAAACTAATCTCATTACAGCCTACTTTTATTGCTAAATCTACTAATTCTTTTATTTTATTGTAATTCAATTTTGTCAAAGTTGTTGCGCAGCCGATTTTAACCCCATCTGCTTTAAGTAATTTAAGAGATTTAATTGCTTTTTTCCACAGGCCCGATACCCCTCGAAACTTATCATGTTCATTAGAATTGGGTGAATCAACACTAATAAAGACTCTATCTATACGATTTTCTTTTAATTTAGATGATGTATTTTGGCCTATTGTTAATCCATTACTCAATAATATACAAGAAATATTCTTTTCTTTGATTTTTTTTATTATTTTCCAAAAATGATGGTGTAGTAAATTTTCTCCATGAGTCAATACGATTTTAAAAACCCCAAGATCATCAAATTGTTCAATGAGGTTGTAGGCCTGATTCAAGGTTAATGAGGCTGAATTTTTTTTAACCTTTGCATAACAGTGGGGACATTTTAAATTACAATTATAAGTTAAACCCCAAAAAACCTGTAAAGGAGCATTTACAGTAGTATCGTCGAATATATTATTTATAACCAAAAACATTTAGGACAATAGCATACCATTTTCAAATCTTATCTTCAAAATTTTAGATTCGTACCCAACCTACAAATTTAATTAACACCACAATTTAAGATGTCTAACCCTTATAATTGGTTTTATCCAGGCTTTCTTCGTTTTTTTTCTCATATTTGTACTTTATGTTCTTCCTTATATTCTTCCTTAATCCTGAATTTGTTATCTAACTAATTCGGTAACAAAAACAGTTAGAAAGAATTTTTAAATTGTTAATAATGTTTTGATCAATTGCTCGACCTTCAATTGATATTTTTGTGATATTTTTACTTATTAGCTCGACTTTTTAGATTTTCTTCTAATGAGGCATAGATTCTATTTTGGAGTATTATATATTATAAGCTAGTATATTTTATCTGTCAAATCTTCTTCGGTACATTCTACTCCGAAGCGCAACATCAAGATAAATTAAAAGGGCAGCCGTTATGGGTTAAAATAGTTGGTGAAGAGCCATTAACTATTAACCCAATAACGGATATGCCCTACAAACATTTTACATCAGAAAAAAGAAATGAGTTAGCGGCCTTATTAAGGGCCAAGGTAAAGAAAAAAGATATTGCAAAACAATTAAGAAGAGACAGAACAACCATATGGCGGGTCAATATAAATCATCTGTACCTTGCCCGCCA
>BBPE01000058.1_pt2 | contig 10058 bp, 14 predicted proteins | sample 1344301 | NCBI WGS metagenome assembly BBPE01 (sample SAMD00019089, study PRJDB2971) | groundwater metagenome | isolation source: The Cedars highly-alkaline
TGGCCCCGCCTCGCCGGCGGGGCGGCTTGACGGACAGGCCGTCTCCGTCCAGTCTCGCGGCATCGGAAGGGGAACACGAGGGACATGGCGAACATCGAAACGCGGCTGGGCCGCATCGTCCTGGCATCGGGGGCGCGTGCCGGTCTGCCCCCGCTCGACGCGGTGCGCGCCTCGGGTCTCCTGGCGGCCCTCGTCGCCCTCCCCCTGGCCGCCCCGGGCGGCATGACCCTGGTCGGCTTCTTCCTGTTCGTGCTCGTCGGACTGCAGGTGCTGCGCGATCTGCACCAGGCAAAGTTCGGCCTGGAACAGTCCGCCCCCCCCGAAGGCACCGGGGGCGCGCTGGTCGGATTCGCCCTGGCCGTCCTGGTCGGCGGCCTCCTCTGGGGCGGCTTCCCCGCCCTCCTCGCATCCCTGCCCCTGGCGCTCTTCGGGGCCTCCGTCGCCGCCGAACGCCTGGCCATCGAGGACGCACGCTCCGGCTCCTCGGGATCTCGGGCGTGAACACCGCAGGGTTCTCCTTGAAGAACCCTGCCATCCAGGCTGTCGCGGAGGCCTGGCCATGAGAACCCCCTCAGGAAATCCGCCGTCACCCTGACCCTCGCGCGTTTCGCATTGGTTGACAAACATGGTTCGTTCGGATAGGCTGTCGCTCGCGATTCCTGGATGGGGTGGTTGGATGATGGCGCGCGCAAAGGCTACCGGGATGTCCGATGTCCCTGCGGCGGATCTCGTCGCTTTCGCCCGCGCCTTCGTTGTGTGGGCGGAGGGCCGCGGGTTCAAGGACGAACTGCGCTCCCGTTGGGATGGCTGGGAGGAACGCGGTCATCCTGCTGGCGACATTCCCGAGGGATGGCCCGACGACCTGCCCGCGGGGGTGCTGGTTTCCGGCGAGTTCGAGGGGGCGGCGGGGGGCAACTGCTGGGGCGGCCAGGCCAAGTCCTTCGTGGCGGCGGCCCTGGTTCCCCGCCTGCTCAGCGTCGCCGCCTTCCTGGACGAGTGCCTGCCCGGGTCCATGACCTGGAGGCAGGGACGCGCGCTGCTCGATCGCGTGCGGCGCGAGGACCGCGTCGTGACGGAGTACTACGGGAACTGGCACCGCGCCGTCGGCGAATCGCTGACCTTCGCGTCGCTGCACGCCGGCCTCGCCAAGGCGGGCCTGGTTCCCCGCTTCCCGCCCACCCCCGCCGGGCCGGGGCCTCGCTGATGCCCTGCGCGCGCAAGGCGGCAGCACCGCCCCGCTTCGGCGAGGCGGTGCTGGTCATCGGCCTGCCGGGCAGCGGCAAGACGCATCTGGTGCGCGGGCGGATGGACCCCGCCCGCGACGTGTTCGTGGACGACCCCCGGAACGAGGAAGACCTGAGGGTCGCCGCCCCTCCGCCGGGCGGCGGCACGCTCTGGATCGCCGACCCCTGGCTGTGCCTGCCCGACGCGCCGCACCGCGCCGCGGCGGCGCTGGCGCGCCTCCACCCGGGCGTGCCCGTGACCTTCGTCTACTTCCGCAACGACCCCGCGTCCGCGCTGGCCAACGCGTCGCGTCCCGACCGCGCTGGCAAGGCGGTGCATTCCCTGCTGCGCGGCCTGTCCGCGTGCTACGTCGTTCCCTCTGGACACGGCGAAATCCCCGTGTGGTCCGCCCGCCCTTTGGCGGGGATTTCCAGCGCCTTGCCGTCCACCTGCCCCGGCTCGCCCGGTTCATGGACGAACACGGCCTGATCCTGCCGCCGGACCACCCCCCCGCGCCGCCTCCCGCCCGGTGAGGATGGAAGCACAACCGTTTCAGGAAGGGGGCGGGGGCGGGAATATCACGCCGCGCGCTGCCGCTGCCGCTGGGATGGCCGCGCCGAACAGGCGGTAGCGCCCGTCCTCGAACTGCGCGGCGGCCACGGCCGAGGATTCGAAGCTCCCCGCGTCGAGGCCAAGGCGGCGGTCCTGCCAGGCGTGCAGCGCGTCGAAGGGCCCGCGCCACCGCCCGCCCCGTCCGTCGCCGCGCACGGTATACTCGATGGTGTGGCCGTGGACCACGAGCAGGTCCTGCCCCGGTCCGCCGAACGGCCCGTCCGGGCGGCTCAGGAATGGGACGCGCACCCAGCACCACGAATCCTGCTCCCTGTGGATCGGCCAGGAGGGGGTGGAAAACCATTCCTCCGCGGACGTGCGGGGGGTATGCCCGCATGGCAGAGGAGGAGGTTGCCCGCCACGCGGTGCGTCCCCGCCCCCTCCAGGAAGCGCATCGCCGGGCCGCCCAGGCCGGCCAGGAGTCCGTCCCGCAGCCGCGCGGCGGCGGCAGTTTCCCCTTCGCCGCCGGGGGGCGGATACCCCATCTCGCGCAGGACACCCATGCCGCCGTTCCCGAGCCACGCCTCCCAGGCCCAGACGTGCGCGGGTGCGGAAAGCCAGGTCGGGCGCACCAGGGCGGCGGCGAGCATCATCGCCTCGTGGTTCCCCATCAGGAGGGTCGCCGCCGTCCCGAGCCGCGCCGCGGCCCCTGCCGCCAGCGCCACGCAGCGCAGGCTTTCCGGACCGCGGTCGACCAGGTCCCCGAGGAAGGTGAGGTGGGGGTCTTGCGCACCGGCGGCGTGTGGGGCGAGGGTTCCGAAGAGGGCATCGAGCTGGTCGGCGCAGCCGTGGATGTCGCCGACAACGAACTCCGAACGTCCCTGTGGCAGGTTTATGCGAGGGTCAGCGCGCCAGTCCCCTTCCCAGACCGAAACCGTTTCCCTCGAATCCCATGTCATCGTCCTCGAAATCCCCCGCATCCGCTGCTTCGGGGGCTTCATGCCACGTCCGCGTCTCGAAGCACATCTGCGCCGTGTCCGGGACGCACAGGCGGACCATCGGGACGGGGTGCAGGTACACCGTCCGCCCCCATCCCGGGCGGGGACATAGGGGCGGCGGAACCAGAAATCCTCCAGCCACTCCTCCAGGCGGTATTGGTCGGGACCCGCGCCTCCCCCGCAGCAGTCGGTCGATCGCGGGACGGCGAGGAGATGAAAGCCCAGCGCGTCGGCCATGGCGCACAGCTCCGCAAGCGCTGCCCGCCCTCCCCTGGTTCTGGCTTGGCAGCCTCCAGGGCCACGATCTCCGTCGCGCGGGTGCCAGGCGGGAGCGGGCGCAACTCCAGGCGCAAGCCGGGGCAGGCGGACGCGTTCAGCCGCGCGGCCAGTTCGGCGAGAGCGGGCTTCGGAAAGTCGGTTGGCGAACATGTCCTGACACGCTGGCCCGACGGCGGGCCAGCGTGTCAGCGTCAACGCGGTCCCCCTGGGGGGGTGCGGAGATTCGCCCTGGACAGGAGTTTCGGTTTCTGCCATAAGTCCCTTGCCGCGGCGGTCGGGGGCGCATTCCGCGTCTCCCGCGGAGGCCGCGGGTTGGATATGGAGGCCTTCATGGCCGGTGTGAACAAGGTGATCCTCCTCGGTCGTCTCGGGAAGGATCCGGAGGCGCGCAGCTTCCAGAACGGCGGCAAGGTGGTGAACCTCCGCATCGCGACGTCCGAGCGCTACAAGGACAAGGACGGCAACATGCAGGAGCGCACCGAGTGGCACTCGGTCGCGATCTTCAACGAGAAGCTGGGCGAGATCGCCGAGAAGTACCTGAAGAAGGGGTCGGAGGTCTACGTCGAGGGTCAGATGGAGACCCGCAAGTGGCAGGACCAGTCGGGTGCCGAGCGCTACTCGACGGAGATCGTCCTGCGCCAGTACCGCGGCGAGCTCAGCCTGGTCGGCGGACGCATGGCGGGTGGCTGGGACGCGGCGGACCACGACGACGACCGCGCACCCCCGGTTGCCGGCGCGCCCAAGGGCGGCGCGAGACCCGCCGCCAAGGCCCCCGCCGCGAAGCAGGCCCCGGTGTACGACGACATCCCGTTCTGATCCTCGATCCGAGCGGCGGCGTGGGGAAAGGGGCCGCAAGGCTCCTTTTCTTTTGGCGAGTTTGGCGGTCCCCGTCAGGCATTCAGCTGGCCCGGAAGGGCGTGTCCAGGGAGTCCCTGGAGGACGGGCCGCGTGTTTGCAGGATTGCGACTAACTTCCATAAGTCCTATTTCCGGTTCAATCTGAAGAACGGGTTGGATAACGGTCCGAATGCGGGGTGGGGCAGGAGAGATTTGCCATGAAGAAGCGCAAAGAGTTTCTGTCTGAAGGTCGCCTCCTGGGCCGCCTGAGGGAGGATCGCTCGGGGAGCATCGCCGTGACCACGGCTCTGCTCACTCCAGTTTTTGTTGCAGGGCTTGCCATTGTCATCGACGTCGCGTGGTTCCGCTACCGTCAGGCGGTGCTCCAGAACGCGGCGGACATGGTCGCGCTGAGCCTGACGACCGACCTGTCCCAGAACATGTGGGCGGCAAGCCTGCCCGTCATTACGGCCAACGCGCGGAACGAGGCGCGCAAGTATGGCTGCGTGAAATCCTGCACGGTTTCCGTTGCTTGGCCCTATGCGGGCAACCCTCAGTCGGTTCAGGTTACCGTCACCGACCCGTCCGTCACCCGCCTCTTCTCCGCCATATACAGCAGGGAAAACCGCTCCCTGACTGCCGTGTCAGGCGCGCGGTCCAGCAACCAGGGCTTGGGTACGGGTGTTCCAGGGTCTGATAACGCTGGTTCGGCCTGCGTATTGGCATTGGGAAACAACCCGACGAGTGAGGGTGCTCCCACGATCGAGATCACCCGACCTTTTATGGCACAACCAGTCAGTGGGTGCGAGTGGATCTCCAACGGTTCCGGTTCCAATTCGATCACCCTTGAAGGGTCTGGAGTGGATTTCACCAATCGGCTGAGTTCCGTGGGTGGCATTCAAGTGAGCAGGGGGGCGACTGCCAGAAGCCAGAACCCGAACATGGCCATGCCCATACCAGATCCTTATGGACCGACCTACATGGCCCCTGGCAGCCCGTTGCGCTTTGATCAGTTTCGCATGCCACAAGGGACCACATCGGGTTTCCGTCAATCGGAATGCATAGAACGCGTCGATCCAGTTACGGGATCACCAGTTGTGATTGATTGGACTCGTCGGCAGACGGTTGCGGATATCCCGTCCCTTGTTGAAAGGGGATACACTTACAGTGAGATGATTCATCCATGGAGAGTAGCCATTCTGGATATTCAAATACATGCAATTAATGGTGGTGGTGGCCGGTGGTGCAACTTGATTAATCTTCATCACATTCATTCCCGTATTGTGTTGGGTCCAGGGATCTGGTTCTTTGACAAGGGAGTAACGGGTCTAGGTACCATAATGGCTCCTCAGGGCAGTCCGGTGCCAGTAAATCCAATGATTCCCCGTGCTGCCGGTCATATGATCAATGGAAATACACTTATTTTACCATCCATGCCGAATGATTATTTACTTTCTCGATTCCAGATCATAGCCCCAACCCAGGGACCCATGCCAGGTGCGGCCATGGTTCATGACGTGAACACTGAACGCCCTGGAAATAGAGGGCATCCAACACCACAGATACATTTTTCATGGTTCGGTACTGTGTGGCTACCGCGTTCTGATGCGTGGGGATGGGGTGGCTTTGAGACAAACATGTTCTGTTCACACCTGGTTGTAAACAGATTTATAGCTCATCATGAATTTCAGTTGCGTAACTTGTGTCGGGGCGTGCCAGGCATGGTGCCATTCGGTACGGAGACTTCGGGTTGGAACACAGTGCCTAATCCTGGGACGCGTTCGCGCCTGATGAACTAGACATCCCGTTCGTTTCGGGTGGGGGAGCGGAGAAAGACCGTTCCCTCCCCCAGTGTCCTGGCCTATGTTGCGCGGCATGAAGACCGTGCAGATGGAAATTCCCTACGCCGACGCGCCGCCCGTGAACCCCCCGCGTCCGGTGGCTGGCTGGGCGGGACTGTTCGGCCCCCGCCGCCCACCGGAACCCCTTCACCCCGTCATACTCGCCCACGCCTGCGCCGCCGCCGCCGGGCTGTCTCGCGCCGCGCTGGAACGCCAGGCGGAGGCATGGATCGGTGCGGCGATACGCGGGGGATGGGGGGTGGAACGCATGGCGGCGGCCGTGGGTGGTGGAGACCCCATGCGGGCTTGGCCGTCGCGCGAGCAGATAATGGAGGAGCACGCCGCGCTGATGTCCGCGTGGCGCAGGATCAACCTGGCGGATCTTCCCAGGCGGTCTGGGCTGACCCAGAGATTTTTCGTGTGAGAGCGACCCATGTCCATTCCCACTGAGGGTGGGGAGCGAAGTCGATGCACCGAATCTCCCCGTGGGGAATGAGGACACTCCACTCGGCGTGCCGTGTCCACAGATTGTTCTCGTCCACCCGCCAAACCTCCTGGATGTAGAGATCCCGCTTCCTGGGGTCCGACGAGGCGAAGGAGCTTGGCCCGACGAAGCCGGAGACGCGGCTCCCGTCCTTCATCGTGACCGTGTGACCGTCACCCAAGAGGGGGCGAGCGCGCCGAACTTCCAGTCCCACGCTGTCGGCAAGACGTGGACCGCGCGCATGCCGAAGCGCTGCATGACGCGCCGGAACCACCCCCTGCTCGCGCTCAGGCCGAGGAGGAGGCCGAAGGCGGCCGGGCCGAGAACCGTCCAAGCGAGCCAAGCCGGGATGCGGAGGTGGAGGGCGACGGGGTGCGGGCGGGCCACGGTGGCGAAGGTTGCCGGTCGCCTGAAGAGCGACGGGCTAGCGATCAAGGCTTGACTTTCGACCCCGAAAGTCGCATGTGGGTTGCATGGAGGACGATCTCGACCTTGCCGCGGCGCTTGGCGCAGACGATGAGGGGTCGGTTCAGGTCCTATCTGTTTACGTTCCATCGAAGGACAGCAACGGACGTGAATTCGACCCGACCCGTTGGCGTGCCGAGGCGTTACGCCTCCTCTCGGATGTCGGCGGCGGCGCAACGGCCATGCCGTCCGCCGAAGGCGCTTGGCTGAATCTCCCCCGCCTACGCGAGTTCCTGCACAGGATGGGCCGCGAAACCGGGCAGGGCGAGGTGGTCTGCGAGTTCGACCGCGTCCTTTACCGGATACGGTCTTTCGATCCGAGGAGGTGACGATGAGCAAGGTGACTGTCAGGCCGTCGCAGACCGAAGTTGTGCGCGTGCGCGCTTCCCGTGCCGGCCGGGTTGGCACCGCCGAGGTGACGAATGCTCTCGGTGCGGAAGTTGCCGGGCAGCGGACGCCCTCCGGCGGCAGCCCGATCACCGCGTTCGCCATTCGCCAGGCTCTTGCCGAAGAACTTCGTTCGGTCGGAGGACGACCGGGTCTGTCGGATGCGGACCGGCGGAAGATCCCGGTCGCGAACCCCGTATGGCGCATGGCCGAGGCCATGGCGGCGCGCCTTGCGGAAGACGGCTTCCGTCCCAGTCCGTCCCAGGTCGCAAGTGTCGTGTTGACGATGGCTTTTCGGCAGTTCGACCAGGACGAAGCTCAGATGGGCCGCGCACGGGACGAGCTGCGAAGAGCGGCGGCGGGCTAAAGTCTGCCGCCTCCATTGATCGCGAACTCCATCCAGCCGTGCCGATCCTTTAGGTACGAGACTCGGCGGGACACCGATGCCCGATGTTCGCCCGTGACGGCCTGGGGTTCGACTTGAACCGGAACATGGCGGTCCGCCGAGTGACATGGGCGGGAGGTGATACGGCGGCGGCAACGCAGGAGGGCCTCATTAGTCTCGATCCACGTCCGCAGCGGCCGGGGTCGGACACAGCTGCGGCTCAGGTGCCTCGCAGGTCGGCATCCCGATGCTCCATGGAAAGCGGACCGTATCGCCCGGCTCGCGCTGGTAGACCTGCACCGTAGGCCAGTTGCGGTCGAGGTGCCGGCCGAGACGAAACACCACGCTGTTCGGCGCGGCAAGGAACAGGTGAACCCGCCGCGCACCCCGGTCTGTCAGCTTCGCCATGACGGGGACGAACGCCTCGGCCACCCGCCGTTGTTTCGTCTCGGACCGGTGATTCCCCACCTCGACCCAGCCCATGCGCATGGACAGCAGGGCGCATCCCGGCAGGATGCGCTTGGCGGCCTCCTCGTCCACACCGTATGAGACGGAGATCGCCATGGCCACATCCCCCGCGCCGTGTTGGCCCGCCCACGGTGCAAGGTCCGCCAGGTGCAAGGTCCTCCGGCGTGCGGAGGCGCAGGAAAAAGGTCTGTACGCGACGGATCGCGTAGGGTGTGGGCATGCTGGAACCCGTGCCACGGGCGGGAAACCAGAGATTTTCCAGTGTCAAATCAACGACTTGGACGCTAAAATGTCCCCGGCGGGAACCCGCCCCCTGCGGGGAAGGTGGGGAGCGCCGCCGGAGGCGTGGGGGCGATGCGACCGCCCCGCGCCGACTCGGCGGTGCGGGGGACGGGCGGCTCCTCCGCCCCTGCGTCCCCGCCCACGGCGGCCCTCCAGTCGCGGTTCCCGCCGACGTTCAGGCGCGGGTCACGGGTGATGCGGAACACCTGGTCGTTGACCCGCATGTTCTGGCCGGATCCCGTCACGCCCAGGTTCGCGTCGGCGACCATCGGGGCGCTGACCTTGCCCTCCTCGATCAGGCGGGCGTAGCGGGCCATGCCAACGAAATCGCGCTGCAGGCGGCGGATGTTCGAGCGGAAGATCTCCGAGGCCTGTCCCAGCCCCTCGTTCCACCCCTCCGTCACGAAGCGCCGCCACATCTCCCGCTCCGCCTCGTTGCGCGGCAGCGGCTCCATCGGGAGTTCGGGAGAGCGGGCGAAGCGCTCCATGTCCAGGTAGGACTGCCACAGCGGCGCGGCGGAGGCGAATCGGGCCTGCTGAACGATCTCGAAGTGGCGGTCGGCCACGCGGAGCGTGCGACCGCCGTCCTGCTGCTCCATCGGCTCGCGCGACTCGACGATGACCGGCGGCAGGATCCCCCCCGGCAGCGAGGCCTGGCGGATCATCAGCGCGTTGAAGTCGTAGGTCCGCCCGAGCTCCGTCGCGCGGTCGTGCAGCGCCTGCTGTATCTCGCGGCTGCCCCAGGCCAGCCCGCCCTGCGCCCCGTAGCGCAGCGCGTTGTCGCGCAGGGCCGGCGCGCGCAGCCGCTCCGCCTCCCCCGACCCCGCCGCCGCGCGGGAGGCGCGCACCTCGCGCATCTCCTCCAGGGTGACCGGACGTTCGGCCCTGCGGTCAGCCGTTTCCTGACGCTGGGCGGGCGTGGACGCGTTCACGTCGGCGGCGGGGATCTCGGGGCGAACCGACAACGTCGGACCCCGCCCGTCCGCGCAGCCCACCACCCCGGCCAGCGCCACCATGGCGGCCGCGCGCCTCGTGGTCTTTCCCATGTCCCTCATCTCCCGGACCCTCAGTGCCGCACGCGGTTTGCCGTGTTCCGCGGCGCGCGCGGAGAGGCCGCCGCTGGGGCGGCGGGGGAAAGGTGCTGGAATTCGACCGTGCGCGCATTGGGGTCCACGACCACCCTGGCGACGCTCTGGATCTGCATCCCGACGTCGGCCAGTGCCTGCCCCACCATCGTTTCCCGGAGAGAGATGTTCGCGTGTGCGGGGACGGCGGGCGGGTTGCCCGACTCTCGGTAGGCGTATCCCACACGGGCCGCCAACTCCCTCACCAGGCCCTGGGCAGGACCCGACCATTCGAAGGAGGCCCTGGCGCGAAGGTCTTCGGGGAGTTCGGCCTCGGCCACCGCCGGAGGGCGGGCGGGCGTGCGGGCCTGCTGCACTGCGGCGAGCTGGCGCAGCGCCTGCGCCGCCTCCGCCCCACTCTGGGCGATCTGCTGGTCCACCTCGCTGCGGATGCCCGCGGATACGGCGGGACCCCCCTCGCCCGCGGGGGCGCAGGCCGAAATCGCGACGGCGAGGGCCGCGCAGGACAGCAACCGGATGCTCATGGGGCGTGGTCCTCCGCTCGAACCCTTGTCATGGTTCAGGGAAGCCTATCCACGCAGCCCATGTCCATAGAAAGAACGCCAATGCCGCTCAGTGGCGACGCGTCCCCGCGGGTCCGCCACCGCCCTCGCGGCGCGCGCACAGGCAGGCACACCCCGCCACAAGGATTCCCGCTCAGGTTAGGCCGACGAACGATTTCATGCTCCATCCCAAGCGCGGCCCAAGCGCGGCCCAAGCGCGGCCCAAGCGC
>BBPE01001696.1_pt1 | contig 10034 bp, 19 predicted proteins | sample 1344301 | NCBI WGS metagenome assembly BBPE01 (sample SAMD00019089, study PRJDB2971) | groundwater metagenome | isolation source: The Cedars highly-alkaline
CGAGCCGAACGGTGCCGGCCTGGCCGGCGACGCGCAGCGTGTCGCCGTCCAGCGCGGCGGCCGCGCGCGGCTGCGCGAGCGCCGGCGACGCGGTGAGCAGCAGGGCAAGCAGCAGGGGAAGGGCGCCGCGCACTGGGTCAGAAGCCACCCGGCTTCGCGACCGCCCGCGTCGCCCACATGAAGCCGGTCTGCAGCTCCGTGCGGGCAATGGCTAGCGCGCGCAGGTCGATGCCGGGGATCGCCGCCATTCGGTCGAGCAGCTCACCCACCTCCCGCGCCGCGTCCTTGACGCCGTTCATCGCCGCGATCTCGTCAGCCGACAGGTCGCGATAGCCCTGGATGTGGCGGTGCTGGTTTTCCATCACTCGTCCTCCTCCGCCTCCGGGTCTTCCTTGAGCGCGTAGATCGTTACCTCAAGCGCCGAGATGATCTCGCCCAGGCCAACGCCCTCCTTGCGCGCTTCGCCCACCAGGTCCTGCAGCTGCTCTTCAAAGGTCTCTGTCATGGCCTCTCCCGTCACGCGGCGCGCCGGCGACTGACGCGCCCCTCGCCCAGTTCGTCTTCGAGTTCCTCGTCTCGCGCGCCGCCAGCGCCAACCGAGCGTGTGTTCGCCGGCTCGTAGCCGTACTCCTCCGGCTCCTGCCGTGCGGCGAACAAGGCCAGCGCGTGGGCGATGGCGGTGTCTCCGTGGCGCTGGCCCCCAGCACCCTCCGCCGCGGCCGTGCGCTCGACCACACGCGGCACCCCGCGCACGAGCTTGACGAGGCGGTGGTCGGTCAGCACGTCGCGGTCCCGCGGAAGCGCCGTCGTGCCGTCCTCAAAGGCCGCCTTCATGGGCGGCATGTTCTCCCGGTACCACGGCTCGGTCATCATGACCTGGATCGCCCGGGCCCCGTAGCGGTCCGCCGCCGCTTCGGCGTGCGCCATGCCGTTGCCTGTGGCGTCGAGCGCCACGGCGCGCAGCCTCGGCAGCCGGTCGCAGACGAAGAACAGCACCTGCCGCTGCTGCGAGAAGGGCATGTCGCGCAGCTCCAGCACGAAGGGCGGCCGCGCAACCAGGTCCTGCCCGATGGCCACCGGCCACAGAGCGGAGACGTCGCCCTTGCGAGCAAAGTCCTGGCCCAGCGCGTGCGGCGTCGTGGCGTCGAGGCGCGCCAGCAGCGGCTGCAGCTCCCTCTCCAGCCAGTCGCGCACCTCGGCCGCGCGCAGATCCTCGCGCCAAGTGGAGAAGCCCGCGGGTGCCGCCCAGCGCAGCACGGGGATCGCCGGGTCGGTGCGGGCCTCGATCAGCGGCGCGGGGAGCCATGTGCCGGACAACGGCGAGGGAATGACGAACAGCTCCTCGTCGGCGCCAGCGCCGTAGCGCGCGACCAGCGCGGCGCGCCATGCGACCTCCGCCCGAGGCGACCAGGCCTTATTCGTGGTCCGGCAGATCCGGCGATACAGCCCGTCGGCGAGGGCGTCATCGAGCGTGCAGCGCAGCAGCGCGTAGTCCTTGCGGCCGGCGCGGATGTCGGTGACCAGTTCGTTGAACGGGTTCGCCTCGCCGTTGTGGGTGCTGATCACCAGCACCTTGCCGCCCCAGATCGTCAACGCGAAGGCGGCCTTCAGCACCTCGTCGAGATCGTCCATGAAGGCCGCCTCGTCGAGGATCACCAGGCCCTGCTTTCCGCGCAGTGCACGCGGCACGGAGGGCAGCGCCACCACCTCGAAGCTGCTGGCGAAGCGGATGCGGAAGGCGCCGATGTCTTGGTCCGGCCGGTCCGGGTCGGGGAACACGACCTCCTCCATGGCGGCGGCGGCGAGCTGCGCCTCCTTCGCCCAGTCGCCGACGTAGGAGATGAACTCGCGCGTCATCTCCTTTTCGTAGCCCATGTAGAACACGTCCATGCCGCCCTGGCCGCGCGCGGAGGCGGCGGTGAGGGCGGCGATGGCGGCTGCTGCCCAAGAGTAGCCGGTGCGGCGCGACTTCTCGACGACAGTCACCGCCGCGCTTGCGACGGACGCCATCAGCTCCTGCTGGTAGCGCAGGAAGACCGGCGGCAGGCCCAGCTCGGCCGGGGGCAGCCCCTGGCCGGTCAAGGCGTGGCCGTCCACAGGAACAGCAGGACGCCCGCGTTCCACCCCATGAGCGCGACGCCCGCCGCGGCCAGCGCGATGCCGATCTCGCGCCGGTTCACGCGGCCCCGACCTTCACGCCGAAGACGCTCGCCTTGATCGCCTCCACCACGGCGCCCGTCAGCCCGGCGGAGCGCGCCGCGGTCTCGGCCCGCGTCGCGGCCTCCTTGCGCTCGCGCTCTGCCGCGCGCTTCTCGACGGCCGCGACGAACTCCGCGTTGTGGCGGCTGGCCTTGGTCAGGCGCTCCACCGCCTCGGCGAACAGCGCCGCGCCTTTGGGATTGAGCAGCGCCTGGCGCACCGCCTCCCCCTCCTCCGACCCCTCCTCGTCGGCCGCGGCCAGCGCGTCGGCGAGGAAGGAGTGCAGCAGCTCGATGTTCACCCGCGCGACCTGGTCGCCGGGCTTGTCGCCGAGCTGGCGCGCCAGGCCCTCGGCCAGCGCGCGGCTCCTGCGCAGCCGCTCGCTCATGCGGTCGAGGCGCTGGACATGGCGGCCGAGGGCGGAGCGGCTGACGGCCGCCTCCGGATCGAGCTCGCGGAGCTTGCCGAGGATCTCGTCGATCGTCCGCCCGTGGTCCACGCGCAGCCGGGCGATCTCCTCGCGGAGATCCTTCGGCAGGCGCTCGACGGTGGAGCGGCGGGGCACGGCTCAGAGCGGGTCCGCGACGCCGGGCCAGGCGGCGCCGCGCGCGACGTCGCGGCCGGCCCGGGTGGCCGCGACGGTCCACAGCTCGGCCGCTTCGGCGGCGATGGCGATGCGCTCGACGGCCACCAGGCCCTGCCGCTCCAGCCACGCGACGAGCCCGCGCATGTCGTCCTGGGTGACGACGCCCAGCCGGAGGCGGGCGAGCTCGCGCGTCAGGATGTCCTCGTTCAGGGCGAAGCCCTCCACGGAACCGAGAATGGACAGGACCGCCCGGCGGCGGTCCTGTGCCACGCGTTCGGCGAAGGTCGGTGCGCTCATGGCTTTATCGCCCCGATGTGGTGCTGGATCAGCAGGCGCAGGTCCGTCTCGATCCGCTTCTGCCCGTCCCGGACGCCCTCCAGATGGGCGGACACCACCTCCACACCGCGCTCGACGCGGCCGACGCGCTCCCCGAGCGCGCGGACGTCGTCGAGCGAGGGGAAGCTTTTGAGTGCCGCCTCCACCCGCTCCATCCGGTCGGACAGGCCGGTGATGTCGCCGCGCTTGGCGAAGTCGGTGCTCAGCTGCCAGCGGACCCAGGCGATGACCATGCCGCCGATCAGCGTCGCGGCCGTCAGCACGGCGACGAGGTCGCGCCAGCCGAAGTCGAGGAACTCCGCCTGCGGCACCGTCACGGCAGCCCCCAGGGGCGCGAGGGGGCAGAGGCCAGCGCGACGTCGTCGAGGAAGCCGCGGCGCGTCCCGGGGACCTGCGCCGGATGTGGCGCGGCGCCCGCGAGGCCAAGGCCTGCGGCGCGCTGGCGAAGCCGAAGGATGGCGCGGGCACGCTCGCGCTCCTCCAACTCTTGCGCGCGGTCCGCGTCGTCAGCCATGGGCCGCCCCGTTCGCGGCCAGGCGCGTGCGGATCATGTCGCACAGGCCCACCTCGTCCACGCCGAGGCGGGCCAGCGCGCCGGGCATGCGCCGGGCGACGTAGTGCGCCGCGCGGTAGACCTCCTCGCCCTGCATCACGGAGAACCGGTTGTCGGCGTCGCCATCCGGTAGGTCCACCATCCGGGCGGAGAGACGCTCCTCGGCCGCCTCGACCACCAGGTCGAGCACGGGCAACAGCGCGGCGCGCACCTTGGCGTCGGCGTCGAGGCGCAGCCAGTCCGCCGCGCGCTTTGCCGCCACGCTGAGCACAAGCAGCAGGCCCGCGGCGAGCACGGCCAGCAGCGGGTGCACCCCCGCGGCGATCAGCGTGGGAACGAGGTCGGTCATCGTGCGGCGCTCCGCAGTTCGGGGTGGTTGGTGGTGAGTTCGGTCGCGGCCTCGAAGCCGAGGGCGGAGAGGCGGCGCATCCAGCCCAGGCCGAAGGTCTGCACCTGGTCGCGCGACAGCTGCGCGTGGTGAAGCATGCGGCGCGCCAGCATCTCGCGCGCGGCTGCGCCCACCGGCTTGCGCGCCAGCGCTGCGAGGGTGCGCGGGCCGATGCGCCCGTCCGGCTCCGCCCCCACGGCGCGCTGGAGCATCAGCGCCGCTCCGCCGACGCCGCAGTTTACGGCCGCGTCGAAGTGGATCAGGTCTAGGGGCGCGGGCAGCGCGTCGCAGCGCGCCGGCCCCCAGAAGTTCACGAGGTAGATGCCGGCCGCGCGCTCGGGCGTGAGGAGTTCGATGTCGTCGGCGTCCACGTCGCCGTCGTGGTCGAGGTCGAGGGCGCGGCCCAACGAGCGCGCGAAGCGAAGCGAGATGCCGAGGTTGGTGGCCCCGCCGCGGTCCGCAGCGATGTCGTTGAAACCGCCCTCCTTGAGCAGCACGAAGCGCAGGGAGCGCTCGAAACGCGGGGAGTGCGGCGGGGTGGTCGGGTGCATGGCGGGCTGGACACTGGCGCGCGCGCGGGACGGGTTGCGCCCGCACGCCCGTGCGGGTCGGGCGGCGCCTAGGCCGGCTCGAACAGGTCCGGCTGGTGGAGGCGGGCTGCCGGACGGCTGCCCTCATGACGGCGGGCGGCGCGCTTGTGGTCGCGGACCGCCTTCTCCGTGATGCCGAGCTCGCGCGCGATTTTGGGTGCGCTCTTCCCCTCGGCGAGCGCGACCAGCACGCGCCAGTGGCGGGCAAGCGGCACCTGCAGCTTGCCAGGGCCGCAGGCGGCGACCAGGCGCTCGGCCGCCGGCCGCCCCACGGCACGGACCAGGACGCTTCCTTGGTTGAGGGTGCGCGGCAGCCAGATGGTGGTGCCCGCGTGCGCGCGCAGCAGGGCCAGCAACTCTTCCGGCAACAGGTGCTCGGAGAGGGCTGCGAGCTCGGCGGGGGGTGGCGGCAGGGGACGTTGAGGCGTCACAGTCCTGTCCCGTTCCGGTTGTGGGGAGCGCAGCGGGCACTTAATCGCACAGCCCGGGACGGCCGCGCTCGCGGCTGCTGGAGACGGGTATGGAAGGCACGCTGCCGGGGCTCGCGCCCCTCCGCGGGTTCGCGGGAAACCGGCTGATGTACGGCGACAACCTCCGCCTGCTGGAGGAACTTCAATCCGGGTCGGTCGACCTGATTTATCTGGACCCGCCCTTCAACAGCCAGCGCAACTACAACCTGATCTACCGCAACCTGACGGGAGCGCCGGTGCCGGAGCAGGAGGTCGCCTTCTGCGACGCTTGGGAGATGGACGCGGAGAAGGAGGAGATGCTCCGCAACACTGCCACGTTCCTTGCGAAGCGCGAGGTCTCCCCCGATGTCGCGCAATTCTGGCAGCTCTGGATGAACGCGCTGCGCGATACCCAGCCGCGCCTTCTCGCCTACCTGCTCTACATGTCCTGGCGGCTGGTCGAGATGCGCCGCGTGCTCAAGCCGACGGGCAGCCTCTACCTGCACTGCGACCCGACCGCGAGCCACTACATCAAGGTCATCCTCGACGGCATCTTCGGGCACCAGAACTACCGCAACGAGATCACCTGGCAGCGGACCGGTGCGCATAACGACAGCAAGACTTGGGCGCGCGTCACGGACACCATCCTCTTTTACACGCGCGGCAAGTCGTTCACCTGGAATGTGCCGCGTGAACCACACTCGGACCAATACGTGGCTGACAAGTACCGCCATGCCGGTCCCGACGGTCGTCGCTACAGGCTCGACAACATGACGAGCCCGTCGCTCCGGCCCCGCATGAAGTATGAGTGGCTTGGCTTCCCGCCGCCCGAGATGGGCTGGCGCTATGAGCGTGAGACGATGCAGCGCCTCCACGACGCTGGCCGAGTTTGGTATCCGACGACGACCAGCGGGGAGCGCGACACGACAAAGCGGCCTCAGCTCAGGCGGTACCTCGACGAGATGGCCGGCTCCGTGCGCGGTACCGTCTGGACGGACATCGCCCCGTTGAACTCCCGCGCCAAGGAGCGCCTGGGCTACCCCACGCAAAAGCCGATCGCGCTGCTCAAGCGGATCATCGAGGCGAGCAGCAATCCCGGCGACGTGGTCCTCGATCCCTTCGCCGGGTGCGGCACGGCGATCTACGCCGCCCATGAGACAGGCCGGCGCTGGATCGGCATGGATGTCGCCATCCTGTCCGTGGGCATCGTGCGCGACGTGCTGCGCAAGCGCTACGGTCTGCGCGACGGCGCGGAGTACTCGGTGTCGGGCGTTCCGCTGAGCGTCGAGGGTGCGCGCGACCTGGCCGCGCGCGACAAGCGGCAGTTCCAGCATTGGGCGCTGGAGATCGCCCGCGGCTTCGTGAACAACCGCCACAGCGGCGACCGCGGCATTGATGGCCGCATCTGGTTCCACACGCCAGCCGGGCTGCGCGCGATGGTCATCTCGGTGAAGGGCGGCAAGGTCCAGCCCGCCTTCGTGCGCGAGGCGGTGGGCACGATGGAGAGCGAACCGAATGCTGAGATGGGCGGCTTCATCTGCCTCGAAGAGCCGACGCGCGGCATGCGCGAGGCGGCCGCCGCAGCAGGCCTCTACACCTGCGACGACCAGGATTATCAGCGCGTGCAGATTCGCAGCGTCGGCGACCTGCTCGCGGGGCGCGGCTTCGATACGCCGGCGAAGGTGCAGACGCTGAGCTGGGAGACCCAGGGGCAGCTTCCGCTGCAGCTCGCGAAGGGGTGACTTCACAACGGCGCGCCCGCTTCGCCGCGGCAGAGGACGTCCACGCGGCGGACGTTGCAGGCGCGCTTAAGGACGACGGCGAAGCGCGCCACGACCTCGTCGCGAACGAAGCGGCTTGGCGCGAGCAGACGCAGCAGTTGCCCCTCCTCCCACGCAAGCACCTCGCACCGACCGAGGAAGGCGCCGAACTCGTGCGCCGGGACCAAACCCGACATGCGCCGCCACAGCCGGTGCTCGGGCGAAGCGGCCGCGGGCTGGGGCGACGCGGGCTTCTTGGGCGGATCGGGCAGATAGTCCCGCCAGCGGTGCTGGGCGAGGAAGGTGCGGGCGTGGACCACGAAGTCCTCCCGCACGCCCTTCCTCGCGCACTCGCTGGCGTAGGCCTGCGCCGCCGCGACCAGGAGCGCGGGGTCCACGCCCTGGCGGAGCAGGCGCGCGAATTCCTTCTCGGCCATGGCGCGCGGGTTGGGCCGCCGCGGCGGGTAGGCCGCCCAGAAGGCGTCGAAGTCGCCCGCGCGGGCCGCTGGCAGCGCCGCGCGGCGCGCGTCGAAGAGCGGGGCTTGGTGGGTCATGCCGCTTCCTCCCCGGCCTTCGCGCGGGCACGGCGCAGCCACGCCTTCAGGCCCTCGAGCACGCGGGTCGCCGCGACCGCGTCGAGGAACTCCGGCGCGGCGACGCCGTCGGGGTGCTCGGCCGAGACGGTCTGGCGGCGGACGAAGGCGCGCAGCGCGGTGCGCGGGTCCTCGGCGTCGATCTCGCCCAGCGCGCAGAGGTCGTTCCACACGCCGAAGATCATCCGCACCTGCGGCTTCGAGCTGCGGCCAGGAGCGGGCTTGCCGGGCTTGGGCGACCAGCCCAGGCGGCGGAAGTCCGCAAGCACCTGGTCGAGCTGCGACGCGGTCAGCTCGGAGGCGCTGCCGCGGCCAGTCACCCGGCGCAGCACGTCACGGTAGCTGTCGTCGGTCAGCGCGAGCTGCTTCTTCGCGAGGTGGACCTTGGCGAGCATGGCGCGGCGGACGGCGTCGTCAGCCATCGGTCGCCTCCGCCTCGCCGGTTCCAGCCTCAGACACTCGCCGCTCGATCTCCTCGTCCACCGCGCGCTGGATCTTGCCGCGGCCGAACTGCGCCCAGCGGAGCGAGACCGGCGACCCGTCGCCGTGGCGGGCGTTCTCTGGCAGGCGCGCGGCGACCCACACCTCGCGCAGCGTGCGCTCGATCAGGTCGGACAGGGCAGGGCTCATGGGCGCCGCCCCCCGGCCGTCGCCGCGTCGCCGCGCGTGAGCGTCGCGCCGAAGACCACGCGCTCGCCATCGGGCAGGGCGATTTCACGCTCCCACGCCACCTCGTCCACGGGCCAGGAGGCGTCGCCCGAGAAGAGCGTGCCCAGGTGCCCGCCCAGGTCGTAGCCCGCCTCCTCACCGGCCTCGGACACGGCGCGGCGTATGTCCTGCTCGGCGTTGCCGAGGCCGAGCGGCCCCGGATCGGTGATGACCACGCGCTTCACCCGCGGTGAGTGCCAGCCGCGGTTGCGCACGCCCGCGCTGTTCATCAGCGTCTCGAGTACCTTTTCGAGCGTGCGCAGGCGGGTCTCGGCGACCTCTTGCTTCAGGCGGCCCTCGGCCACCCAGCGCGGGTAGAGCGCCTGGCGGTGGCCGATCTCGCGGCGCACCTCGGCGATTTGGGCGGCGAGGTCGAAGCGCGACCAAGTGGCCTCGGACAGAAGCTGCGCCATCAGGCCCTCCCCGCGCAGACCGCGAGGCGGCCCTCCGGGTCACTGGCGGCGATCGCAAGCTGCTCCTCCAGCTGGTCCCGCGCGAGCCCGACCACGTCGGCGAAGAGCTCTTGCGCGTGCCCAGGCTTGGCGGAGACCGCCACCATGTAGCCGAAGGCGATGGCGGCCGCCGGCACCGCCGTCGCGGGGCCGATGCCCTCAGCGGTCGCAAGCGCGATGAGGCGCTCGGCCAGAGCCTTCGCTTCGCGCGCCCGTGTCGTCGCCTTTCGCCGCGCGCTCATCGGGCCACCGCCTGGCTGGCTGCTTGGGCCAGCGGAAGCTCCAGCGGCTTCACCACGAACTGCTCCGGCGGCGCCTCGACGCGCGCGCCAGGCACGCCCTGCAGCAACTCGGGGCAGCGCAGCGCGGCCTGCTTGTCGATCTCGACGTAGGTGGCCACGCACAGGCCGCCGCGCGCCTGCAGCTCCGCCAGCGCCGCGGCTTGGTCTGTCACCACGACCTTCGGTCGGCCCTCGCGCCAGGCGATCTCGCCGGAGGGGAGCTTCACCGTCTTGCGCTTGCCGCCGTCCGTCAGGGCGATGCGGTTTGCCTCCGCCCATGCCTGCACGCCACCGCGCAACCGCTCGAACTCCGCGTCCAGCGGGCCGGCCGTGGCCTCGGCCTCGGCCTTGGCGAAGGCCACGTTCTCGTCGAGGCGGGCCTGGATGCGTGCCCGCTCGCGGCTTATTTCGCCCATGCGGGCGATCAAGCCGTCCGCCTCGTCGAGCGTCTGCGGCACGGCCGGCATGGCCGGCGCCTTCGCCGCGATCTTGTCCTTCACGCGAGCCATTGTCCGTGGTCCTCCGTTGTCTCTGCGATGGGTTGGGTTGTGGTGTGGATGCGCCCGCAGTCCGGGCAGCGCGCGCCAAACAGGCGTGCGTCTTCGGGGCCGGCCCACTCGCAGCGGCAGTGGGTGGGGGCGGGCAGCGCGGAGCGGGCGGCTGCCTCGCGCAGCACCAGGTGCTCGGCGTGCAGCGCGGCGCGCAGAAGGGCCATCGGCACCGTGCGGCCGAAGCACTCGAAGAACCGGCGCCTCAGTGCGGCCGGATCGAGCACCCAGGCATGCGGACCGCTCTCGCGCCGCGCGACGCCGTGGTGCCAGCCCAGCGGCACGATGGAGGCCGCGCCCTCGTAAGTCGTGGAGAGGCGCGGCACGCGCTCCCAGCGTGCGCCGCCGCGCGACGGCGGACGACACAACCCGCGCGCGCCGCTGGCGTAGGAGCCGAGCACCTCGAAGCCCCGGGCCTGGGTGATCTCGGCGTCGAGGCGCGGGCCGGCGGCGACGCCGCCGTGCTCCAGCCGGACGAGGATGGCGCCCAGCGCCGCGGGGTCCGCGATGGGGATCACGACGCGGGCCCCCGCCGCGGAGCTGCCTGGTCCGGGGCGGGCGGCTCCGCCGCCCGCCTCCAAGGGCCGGCGG
>BBPE01004138.1_pt1 | contig 10031 bp, 9 predicted proteins | sample 1344301 | NCBI WGS metagenome assembly BBPE01 (sample SAMD00019089, study PRJDB2971) | groundwater metagenome | isolation source: The Cedars highly-alkaline
TGTTGAATTTTTACCTAAAGGGGGCTGGGTTCATATTGATATTTCTGATGGAAAATTTACCAAGAATTTAACCTGGAATAATCCCGGAGAATTAAAAAAAATGATTCAAAAAAATAAAAATTTGGAAAAAATCAATTTTGAGGTTAATTTAATGGTTTTAAAACCAGAAGGGCTAATTGAAAAATGGTTGAAAGTCGGGGTTAAGAGAATTATTATAAATATTGAAATTTTGAAGAATCCGGATTTTTTCTTAAAAATTTGCGGAAAATACAAAGCCCAAGCGATGATTTCAATATCTTCTAAAACTTCAGTCCAGAAATTTATAAAAAATTATTCCCGTTTTTTTGACGGTCAAAAAATAATGTATTTTCATTTACTTGCTGTTACACCCGGTTTTTCCGGCCAGACTTTTCAGAGAAAAATCTTAAAGAAAATAAAAATTTTACGAAAAAACTTTCCACGCGCTATAATAGAAGTTGACGGTGGAATAAATCCGAATACTTTGAAGCTTGCGAAAAAAGCCGGAGCTGATTTATTCGCGGCAAGTTCGTATATTTTTAATAATTCTTTTCCTAAAAAAGCTTACCGTGACTTATGTCGAGCCGCTGAAATTAATTAAAATTAGTTATATAATTTTTTTATTATGCCCGATCTTTACGAAGAAAAACTGAAATTTTTAGAAGAAACCGCCAATAAAATCAGGCAGGCGATTGTTGAAACATTGGTTGAAGCCGGCTCCGGGCATTCGGCCGGCCCTTTGGGCATGACTGATATTTTTACCGCTTTTTATTTTCATATTCTTAATCATGACCCGATAAATCCTGCTTGGAGCGAAAGGGATCGTTTGATATTATCAAACGGTCATATTTGTCCGGTTCTTTACGCGACAATGGCTTATGCCGGTTATTTTTCAATAGAAGAATTAAAAACTTTAAGAAAAATAAATTCTCGACTTCAAGGTCATCCTTGCCGGTTTTCTTTGCCGGGGGTTGAAACAACTTCAGGGCCTTTGGGTTGTGGTTTGGGACAGGCAATAGGTATGGCTTTAGCCGCCAAACTTGATAATAAAAAACACTGGGTTTATTGTCTGATGTCAGACGGCGAACACAATGAGGGCAATGTTTGGGAATCAGCTATGTTTGCCGCAAAACATCGTTTAAACAATTTAATCGCTGTTGTTGACCGGAACAATATCCAAATCAGCGGTTTTACCGAAGAGGTAATGCCGCTTGAACCGCTAAAAGAAAAATATGAAGCTTTTGGCTGGCATGTTAAGGAAATTGACGGTCATAATTTTGAACAAATTGTTGATGCTGTTAATGAAGCCAAAGCTATTTATGAAAAACCGAGTGTTATTATTAGTCATACTATTCCGGGCAAAGGAGTAAGTTTTATGGAAAGAAATTATTTATGGCATGGGAAACCTCCAACAAAAGAAGAAGCTGAAAAAGCTTTAAAAGAACTAAGAACTTTGAAAGGCAAGATTGAATGTGAAAATTAAAATAGTCAAAATAAAATGCTAAATTCAAAACTAAAATTAAACCCAAATCTATTTGAAGACAACTTAGAAGAAAGGCCGATTCGCGACGGGTTTGGCGAAGGATTAAAAAAAGCCGGAGAGGAAAATGAAAACATCGTGGCTTTGACCGCTGATTTAACCGAATCAACAAGGATGGAAGAGTTCGCAAAAAAATTTCCCGAAAGATTTTTTCAAGTTGGCGTAGCTGAACAAAATTTAGCTGTGGTTGCCGCGGGTTTGGGGGTCAGCGGAAAAACTCCCTTTATTTCTTCTTATGCTATTTTTTCTCCGGGTAGAAATTGGGAGCAGATTAGAACTACCATCGCTTATAATGATTCTAATGTGAAAATTGCCGGTCATCATGCTGGTATTTCAACCGGTGCTGACGGCGCCACTCATCAGGCAACCGAGGACATAGCGTTGATGAGGTCAATGCCTAATATGAAAATTATTGTTCCCTGCGATGCTATTGAAGCTGAAAAAGCAACTTTGGCTGTTTCAAAAATCTGGGGGCCGGCTTATCTTCGTTTTTCTCGGAACAAAACTCCAATAATTACCACAAGCGAAACTCCTTTTTTTCCTTGTAGGGCGGATATTTTTTGGCAACCGCCTTCTAAAAAAAAGAAGCCGGAAGTTGTGGTTATTGTTTGCGGATTTTTGGTTCACAGCGCCTTGGTTGTCGCCAGAGAATTAAGCGAAAAAGAAGGGATTGAAACTATTGTTATTAATAATCACACTGTAAAACCGATGGATGAAAAAACCATAATCGAAGCCGTTAAAAAATGTGGAGCAGTTGTTACCGTTGAAGACCATCAAGTTTTTGGAGGGATGGGGAGCGCGGTAGCTGAAATTTTAGCCAGAGAATTTCCAGCTCCGATTGAGTTCGTAGGTATAAAAGATGTTTTTGGAGAAAGCGGTTCTCCGTCTGAACTTTTAAATAAATACGGTTTGGGAGTTCAGAATATAAGAGAGGCGGTCAAGAAAGTTATAAAAAGAAAAAAATAATTCAAAATATGATTAATGCGATAATTGTAACGAACCCCGGGTTCGAGATGTTAAAAGTTTCGCTTATTATCGGCGCCGGAATTTTAGCTTTGGTTTACGCTATTTTTCTTTCAAAAATCATAATGAAGGAAAGCCCCGGGGAAAAAGAAATGGTTGATATTTCAAAAGCCATTCAAGAAGGGGCAATGGCTTTTTTAAAAAGAGAATATTTATATTTAGATATAACTCTTTTTATTATAGCTTTGTTTATCATTTTTTTTCTTGATTGGACAAAGGCCTTAGTTTTTATTTTTGGAGCATTAGTTGCCGCCTTGACTGCTTGGATAGGGATGAGCGTTTCGACTCGCGCCAACAGCCGATGCGCTAATTTAGCAAGCAAAAGTTTTAGCAGAGCTTTTAGAGTGGGATTTTTAAGCGGAGCGGTAATTAGTCTGACTATTGTTGGGGTTGGAATTTTAGGAATTATTTTTATTTGGTTGATAACAAAAAATGTTGAATTTTTGATTTTTTATGCTTTTGGTTCTTCTTTGGTTGCTTTATTTTTAAGGGTTGGCGGCGGGATTTACACTAAAAGCGCTGATGTTGGCGGAGACTTGGTTGGAAAAGTGGAAGCGGGGATTCCCGAAGACGACCCCAGAAATCCGGCAGTGATTGCTGATGCTGTTGGAGACAATGTCGGCGATGTCGCAGGAATGGGCTCTGATCTTTTTGAGTCTTATGTAAGCGCGGTTATTGCGGCGATGTTTTTAGGTATGTTTATAAGTTTTGATTATGGATTTTTACCGCTTTTATTGGCGGCCGCCGGAATCATTTGTTCTATTATTGGAATTTTTTTGGTGAAAATTAAAGAAGGCGAAAACGAATCTTTTGAAATTCAAACGCAAAAAATTAGGACAGCGATGAACAGAGGAATCATTGTCGCTAATTTTTTAATGATTATTTTTTCTTTTTTTATTATTCATTTTTTTATTGGAAATTTAGAAGTATTTTTTGCTGTTTTGGCCGGAGTTCTTGCTGGAGTTATTATTGGGTGGGCTACAGTTTATTTTACCTCCGATAAATACCCGCCTGTTTTAAGTATTGCCAAAAGCAGTAAAAGCGGAAGTTCAACAGTTATTATTGAAGGACTGGCGCAGGGATTAATGAGCGTTGTTATTCCGGTAATCGCGATTATTGCTGTTATTATTATTGCTTATCATTATGTTGGTTTGTTCGGAATAGCCATTGCTGGTTTGGGGGTTTTGGGGGTTTTGGGGATTAATTTGGCTTGCGGTTGTTATGGCCCGATTGTTGATAATGCCGCTGGCATTGCTCAAATGCGCGGAATGAATAAATTAGTCAGAAGTCGTTGCGACGCTTTAGACGCTGTTGGCAACTCCACCGCTGCTATGGGAAGGGGTTTTGCCGCTGGGTCTGCTGTCTTGGTAGCTTTAGCGTGGTTTGCCTCATATTATGAAGTTGCGAAAATAGATGTTATTAATATCGGCGATCCGAAAGTTATAGCAGGGTTGTTTATTGGGGGATTAATAGTATTTTTGTTCAGCGCTTTAATTATAAAGGCTGTTAGCAGAGGAGCTTATTATGTTGTTAATGAAGTAAGGAGACAATGGAAAGAAATCCCGGGGCTGATGGAAGGAAAAGCAAGAGCGGAATATGTAAAATGCATTGATATTACAACTAAGGAATCTTTAAAACAAATGGTTGCGCCCGGCCTTTTGTCGGTTGTCGTCCCTGTTTTAGTTGGAATAATTTTAGGTAAAGAGGCCTTAGGAGCGGTTTTGGTTTCAAGTTTGGTTGTCGGTCTTTTAATGGCTTTGTTTATGTCTAACGCCGGAGGAGCTTGGGACAATGCCAAGAAATATATTGAGTCGGGTTATTTCGGCGGCAAGGGTTCGCTGGCGCATAAAGCGGCTGTGATTGGCGACACAGTAGGAGATCCTTTAAAAGATGCTTCTGGTCCTTCTTTAAATATTTTGATTAAAATATTGGGGATTGTTTCTTTAATTATTGCTCCGTTTTTATAATAAACTTTGGGTTTAATATCTTGAATCCACAGCTCGTTAGACTAAAATATGAATAAAGATATTTCTTTGGTATAATTTGTAAAATAAATATTTAATGAAATTTGACATTATTACCATTGGTTCATTAGTTTTCGATATTTTTTTTGAACCAGAGGTCTCTTTAATTAAATGGGACAAAACTTCTTTGAATAAAGCGTTAGTTTTTCCTTTAGGCGGGAAAGTTGGTTCTAAAAAGATTTTGTTTTCTGCTGGGGGCAACGCGTTAAATGCCGCCGTTACTTTTAGCAGACAAGGATATAAAACAGCGGTTATTGCCAAAGTTGGAAAAGACGCTTTAGCCGAAGATATATTTAAAAAAATAAAGAAAGAAAGTATTTATTCTTCTTTAATAAAAACAGATAAACAACTGCCGACTTCTTGTTCAGTCATTCTGCTTTCAAAAGGAGAAAGAGCTATTATGAATTATCCCGGAGCCAATCATAATCTTAAATTAAAAGACATTAATTTAGCCGACCTTAAAAGTAAATGGTGGTATGTTTCTTTGGCTGGCGAAGCTTATAAAATTTTGCCGCCACTTTTAGAATTCGCGGAGAAAAATGGAATTTTAGTCGCTTTAAATCCCTCAACTTATCATTTGAGAAATAATTCAAAAGGCCTTAAAGATTTTTTTAAAAAAATAAACTTACTTATCGTTAACGAGGATGAAGCTTCTTTAATCACGGGAATTTCTTTTAAAAATAAAAAAAAGGTTTTTAAAAAATTAGATGAGATGGTGCCTTCTATTGTGGCGGTTACTTCAGGCAGTAAAGGGGTTTTAGTTTCGGATGGAAAATTTATTTATGAAGCCGGTATTTTTAACGCTAAGGTCGTTGATAGAACCGGCGCCGGCGATGCTTTTGGGTCGGGATTTGTTTCCGGGCTAATGAGGTTTACGAAAGAGAACAAAGACAAAAAAGCGATTTTTAGCGCTTCGGCGATTAAATACGCTATTTCTTTAGCCACTGCTAACGCCGCTTCAGTGGTTGAAAAATTAGGAGCTAATGAAGGAGCCCTTTATTTTGAAAAACAAAATCGGTGGAAAGGTTTAAAAATAAAAATTCATAAACTCAAATGAAAGCTCAAGAAAAAATAGCGAAAATTTTAAGAACGGACAAAGACTTTATTTTAAAAATTGAAACTCGGCTTTCGGTTTTAACCGGAAAAGAAAAAGTTTTGGAAAATATTGTTGAAGAGAACGAATCGCAGATTCGCGACAGATTGCTTAATCTTGGGGTTTCAAGAAAAGCGGGAGCAAAAGAAATTTATGATGCTTTAATTTCAAAAATTGAAGCAGATGACCATTGGGTTTTTGAAACTCTTAACCGGCCTAATTGCAATAAAATAGATGATTGTAAAATGATTCTGGATTACGCAGAAAAAATAACCGCCTTACCGAAAGGATTTTTTATAAAACAGGAAAAAGCAAAAGAACTTCTTTTTCGTCGGCCGCCGCTTAAAATTCTTGATTATTTAGGATATCAAAAAATTGAAGACCTTTTGAATAATGAAGATGTATACGAAATTTACAGCGCCATTCGTTTGGTTGAAGACGGCAAATGGCTTAATGATGTTTTTTTAGCGGAGTATCGTAATTTGACGCCTGATGATTTTGAACAAAGAGAGATTAAAACTCTGGTCTTGGGTCAAAAATGGAAAAAAGCGGCTGATTTGTTCGTTAAGAAAAAATGGCACAATATCAGCCACTTGAAAGAATTAGGCGTTGTGTTTTTTATACCTCTTGTTTTGAATACTTCCGGAGAAATTTTAAGAAATTTAAGTTTGATTATCCATTATTTTCACGAGGTTTCTTTTTATTCAGACTTATTCAAAAAAAGCGCGGAATCCACAACGGGTTTTTCTTCAAACATCGTTAGTCTTTTAAGGGGAGATGTTTTTGATAAACGTTTGTCGGAAAATGAAAAAGTTTTGTGGTTGGTTATTCAGCGTTATTTGGCGAAAGACGACGAAAATGATTGGAGGCTATTTTCTCCTCATATTAATTCAGAGGCCCTTCATTGGTTCAAGGCTGAAAAAGACTTAGTGAAATTCGGGCAGGCGCACAATAGTTTTGGCGAAGAAATGAGTTTTTGGGAAAACCTTGATTGGGTGGGAGATTATTTCAAAGACGAAGCTGGAAACGATGACTTGGTCAGTTTTAATTTAATTGATACGGCAATGAGTTTGGTGCAGGAAAAAGAATTAATTAAATATCTTTATCATCATCAGGAAGCGCTGTGGAATAAAATTTTTATTGAATATTTCGGGATTGAAAAACTGGAAGCTTCATTAAAAGAGTATTTAGTTAAGGGTTATTTTGAGACATAATCGGTTTGTTTATATGAAATCATTAATTGAATTTATTAAAGAAGCGGAACAAAACAAAAAAGCTGTCGGCCATTTTAATGTTTCCGATTTGGCCGGCCTTAAAGCCATTGTTTTGGCGGTTTTGGATTTTGTAAAAAACTCTGTTAAGGGCGAATCTGTTCCTGTAATTATTGGGGTTTCCGAAGGAGAAGGCGGCTTTATAGGAGTCAAGGAAATAGCTTTTTTAGTTAAATTTTTAAAAGAAGAATATCAAATTCCTTTATTTTTAAATGCCGACCATATTCGTTCTTTGGAAAAAGCAAAAGAAGCGGCTGAAGCTGGTTTTGACGCGGTGATGTTTGACGCAAGCCAATTATCTTTAGAGAAAAATATAAAAAAAACAAAGGAAGTAGTTGAGCGCGTTAAAGATATTAATCCTCAAATATTGATTGAAGCTGAACTTGGCCACATTAAGGGAAGTTCAACAATATTATTGAGGCCCGATACCCTTATAATTAAAGAGGAAGACTTGACAAAATCAGAAGAAGTAGGGCAATTTATTAGAGAGACGGGAATAGATTTATTGGCTCCGGCTGTCGGTAATATTCACGGCATTTTTCTTGCTCCTGTAAAAACGCAGACAAACCTTGTTAGAAATAATCTCTCTAACTGTGAATCTGCTTCTGTGACATACATTAGTCCGTCTCCGGATACCCAACGAATTAGGGATATTAAGAAAGCTGTTAAAATACCTCTGGTTTTACACGGTGGGTCAGGCATCAACAAAGAAGATGTTTTTTCAGCGATAGACGCTGGTATTTCGGTTATTCACATCAATACAGAGCTTAGGTTGGCCTGGAAAAAGGAATTGGAAAAATCTCTTAGGGAAAAACCGGAAGAATCAGCCCCTTATAAATTACTTGGTCCGGTAGTTGAAGAAATTCAAAAGATAGTGTATGATAAATTAACGATATTTAATCGGCGATAACTTCGTATAGACGCATAAAAAAGATATTTTATAATTAAACATATGGAATTAATTGCGCAAAAAAGGGAAATATTTGGCAAAAAGACGAAAAACTTGAGAAAAGAGGGATTTATCCCGGCTGAACTTTACGGCCACGGGGTTAAAAATCTTCATTTAATGGTTAAAACCGCTGAGTTTGAAAGAGCTTTTGATGAGGCTGGAAAAAATATCATCATTAACTTGATGGTTGATGGCGCTTTTCATTCTGTTCTAATTTATGATTATCAGAATGACTATTTAACTGGTAAATTTTTAAACATTGATTTTTATGAAGTTAGAATGGATAAAAAAATCAACGCTTCAGTACCGATAGAATTTATTGGAGAAGCTCCGGCAGTAAAAGAAAAAGACGCGATATTGGTAAAAACTATGAATGAAGTTCAAGTTGAGGCCTTGCCCCAGAATTTGCCTTCTAAATTAGTTGCCGACTTAGGCGTCTTAATGGAAATAGGCCAGAGTTTATTTATCAAAGATATTAAAACTAAAGGTGATTTTGAAATTTTAGTTGATTCGGAAACTGTTATAGCTACTGCTTCTGAAATGATGCCGGAAGAAGATATTAAACCAGCGGTTGCCGTTGGAGAAGTTATCGCGGAAACAGATTTAAAGAAAACTGAAAGAGAATTAAGAAAAAAAGAAGTTGAAAATATTAATTTATAATGAAAAAATTAAGGCCTAAAATTTTAACCGATATTAGAAAGAAGATTGATGTTTTTTCCGCTTTTTCGGAAAGAGTTAATTTTAACCCTAAAAAAATATTTTATTTTCGTTTTCTTGTTCCTCGTAAGTTATTTATCGTTTTTATAGCGATGTTTTTTTGTGTAATATTTTTTAGTTCAGTTTTAGCGCCGACTAAAGAGTTGAAAGCCGAGGCAAGTATTTCACAACAACGGGTGCTTGAAGAAAGGCTTCGCCAATTAGAACAGGAAATCGTTAAGCTTGAAGGCACAACCGCTAAATATGATAGACAAGGCAGGAGTTTGCAGAACGAAGTTAACCAACTAAACGCCAGAATTCAAAAATTAAATTTGCAGATTAGAAGCGTTAATTTAAATCTTCAAAAACTTGATCAGGAAATTGATGTTACCGACAAAAAAATAACTAACACCAGAGCTGAAATAGATTCAAATAAAGAAATAATTTCAAAGACGCTTCAAGAAATTTATAGACAAGGCAACCAGAATTTGTTAATGGTTTTTTTAGAAAACCCCCAGCTTTCGGATTTTTTTATTGATATCAATAATCTTAATACTTTTCAAAGCAGTGTTCAGGTTGTTTTAAAAAAACTTGTTGGGCTTAAAGAAGAATATATAAATCAAAAAGAACAGTTTTCTTTGGAACATGCTGATGCCGCTGATTTAAAAAGGCATCAGGAAAACCAAAGACAAATGGTTAGACAACTTCAACAAGATAGAAGAAATCTTTTAACGATTACTAAAGGCAGAGAAGCAGAATATCGAAAACTTGTAACTGAAAGGAGAATGACCGCCGCTGAAATTAGAAGGCAGATTTTTAGATTATTGGGCGGCGGCCAATTAAGATTTGGAGAAGCGTATGAATTAGCGATAATAGCGGAAAGAGCTACTGGCGTCCGAGCTGCTTTAATTTTAGCAGTTTTGGACAGGGAATCAGGATTAGGCAGAAATGTAGGCCAGTGTCATTATAGAACCGCTATGCATCCAAGAAGGGATATCCCGATTTTTTTGGAAATAATAAGAGAGCTTAATCTTCAAGAAGATTTAGCGGCGGGACGCATTCTGGTTTCTTGTCCGATACCAAGAGACGGAGCTTTTGGCGGAGCAATGGGGCCGGCGCAGTTTATTCCCTCAACTTGGAATTCTGTTAAAGGAGAAATAGCCGCAATTACAGGCAATAATCCGCCTTCTCCTTGGCGGAATGTTGATGCTTTTGTGGCAACTGGTTTATATCTTGCGCGTAACGGCGCAGTACCCGGAGCTTCTATAGAAAGACAAAGAGAAGCGGCGTCTAGGTATTATGCTGGCAGGCATTGGCGTCGTCATTTATGGACATACGGAGATTGGGTAATACGTCGGGCAGCCAGATTTGAAAGAGAGATAGCGATTTTATTAGAAGGTTAAAATCTCATAAAGCG
>BBPE01000668.1_pt1 | contig 10030 bp, 8 predicted proteins | sample 1344301 | NCBI WGS metagenome assembly BBPE01 (sample SAMD00019089, study PRJDB2971) | groundwater metagenome | isolation source: The Cedars highly-alkaline
GATCTGGCAGAGACCGACCTTGGTCTCCTGCATGAAGGTCACCGGGTCGTAGCCGTAGCCGGTGACCGCGTTCATGCTCTCACCCAGCACGATCGGGTCGGTGCCGCGCGGGTAGCGCGCGCGCTGGTCCTCGCCCTGGAACCAGCCGCCGAAGTGGAAGGGCATGAAGGCGACGCCCTGGCCGACGCGCTCCGTCACCAGCGCCTTCACGCGGGTGCGGCTGCGGTTTTCGGGGCCCATCACCCACACCCAGGCGCCGTCGCGGATGCCGCGGTCGGTGGCGTCGCGCGGGTTGATCTCCACGAACATGTCCTGCTGGAGCTCGGCCAGCCACTTGTTCGAGCGCGTCTCCTCGCCGCCGCCCTCGTACTCCACGAGCCGGCCGGAGGTGAGGATGATCGGGAAGTCGCGAGCCAGCTCGCGCGAGCGGTTCTGCACCGAAACGCCCAGGTGCGGCACGCGGAAACCGCGCCGGTCGGGCAGCGTCGGGTACTGCGCGAGCAGGTCGAGGCGCGGCGTGTAGATCGGCTCGCGGTGCACCGGCACCGGGTCCGGCAGGTTCCACGCCACCGCGCGCGCCTTGGCGTTGCCGAAGGGCGAGCAGCCGTTCTCGAGCGCCACGCGGATGATGCCGCCCGAGAGGTCGGTCATCCAGGAGACGCGGTCCTCGTTGCCCTCGCCGGTGCGCCCGATGCTCGCGCGCTCCTCCGCCGTCAGCTGCCCATCCCAGCCGAGCCGCTTGAGGACGGCCATGGTGAACTCGGGGTAGCCGTCCTGGATCGCCGAGCCCTTGGAGTAGGACCCCTCGGCGAGCAGCGTCTGCCCGTTGCGCTCCACGCCGAAGCGGGCGCGGAAGGTGCCGCCGCCTTCCTTCACGTGCAGGCCGGTGTTGTAGAGGATGTGGCTGCCTGGGTGGCGCTGCTCGGGCGTGCCCCAGCACGGCCAGGGAAGCCCGTAATAGTCGCCGCGGATCGCCGCCGGCGCGCCGGGCTTCGAGCGCAGCGTGATCAGGTCGAACTGGTCCTGGTGCTGCATGTGCAGCTTGAGGCGCGCCGCGCTGATGCCGGTGTAGCCCGAGCCCCAGGCGCCACGGTTGATCTCGGCGAGGATGCTCTCCGCCACCGGCTCGCCGTTGCGGCTCTCGATGTTCTTCAGCAGCGGCTCGCGGAACCGCACCGCCAGGCCGCGCCGCTCCGCCGCGCGGTCCAGCGCCTCGGCCATGTGCTGCATCACGCGGTAGTCGGTGCGGCTCTCGAAGATCGGCTCCACCACCTTCGAGCCCCACTGCACCGAGCGGTTGGACGACGTGCGGCTGCCGTCGCACTCGAATTGCGTCGCGACGGGCAGCAGGTAGGTGCCCTCGCGGCGGTTCGCGAGCACGGCGAAGGTCGTCGGGTGCGGGTCCGCCACGACGAGCAGTTCGAGCTGCTCGAGCGCGCGCTGCGCCTCGGGCATCCGCGTGACGGTGTTGCCGCCGTGGCCGAAGACCAGCATGGCCTTGTAGTTGTCGCGCTGCTGCAACTGGTCCTTGGGCAGCGTGATCGCATCGAAGTAGCGCGTGGTCGGGATGCCCGGCGTGTTCATCATCGCCGGCGTGTCGAAGCGCGAGCGCATCTCCTCGAACGTCACGCCCCACACCCGGCCCCAGTGGCGCCAGGCATTCTCGTCGATGCCGTAATAGGCGGGCAGCGTCGCGACATCGAGGCCGAAGTCGGAGGCGCCCTGCACGTTGCAATGGCCGCGGAAGATGTTCGCCCCCGTCCCCTCGCTGCCGACGTTGCCGGTGGCGAGCAGCAGGATGCAATAGGCGCGGACGTTGGCGGTGCCGACCGTTTTCTGCGTCGCGCCCATGCACCAGATCAGCGTCGCGGGCTTCTGCGTCGCGAACAGCTCGGCGACGCGGCGCAGCTGCTCGCCCGGCACGCCGGACACGCGCTCCACCTCCTCCGGCGTCCACTTGGCGACCTCGGCGCGGACCTCCTCCATGCCGTGGACGCGTTGGCGGATGAACTCGCGGTCCTCCCAGCCGTTCTGCAGGATGTGCCACAGCATGCCCCAGATGACGGGGATGTCGGTGCCGGGGCGGATGCGGACGTAGTCGGTCGCGTGCGCCGCGGTGCGGGTGAAGCGCGGGTCGATCACGATCAGGTTGGCGCGGTTCGCCTCCTTCGCCGACAGCACGTGCTGCAGCGAAACCGGGTGCGCCTCCGCCGGGTTGCCGCCCATGATGATCATGGTCTTGGAGCGGCGGATGTCGTTGTAGGAGTTGGTCTGCGCGCCGTAGCCCCAGGTGTTGGCGACGCCCGCGACCGTGGTCGAGTGGCAAATGCGCGCCTGGTGGTCCACGTTGTTCGTGCCCCACAGCGCCGCGAATTTCCGATACAGATATGCGCCCTCGTTCGAGAATTTCGCCGAGCCCAGCCAGAAGACCGAGTCGGGGCCGGAGCGGGCACGGATGTCGATCATCTTCTCCGCGATCTCGCCCATCGCGGCGTCCCACGTCATGCGCTGCCACTGGCCGCCGACGAGCTTCATCGGGAACTTCAGGCGGCGGTCGCCGTGCACCAGCTCGCGCACCGAGGCGCCCTTGGCGCAGTGCGTGCCGCGGTTGATCGGCGACTCCCACGCCGGCTCCTGGCCCACCCACACGCCGTTCTGCACCTCGGCCACCACCGTGCAGCCCACGGAGCAGTGCGTGCAGATGTTCTTGACGCGCTGGATCGGCTGGTTGTGGTTGACCACCCCCATCGCCGAGCCGGGTGCTGCCTGCGCCATGCGAGGTGCGAGGCCCGCGAGTGCGGCCACGCCCGCCGCACCCAGCCCGGCCTGCTTGAAGAACGAGCGGCGGTCGAGCCCGCCGGAGGACAGCCCCTCATAGGCCGAGGCGAGGCGTTGCCGGGCCCGCTGCCCGTCGCTGCGCTTGATCAGCATCGTCGCGCCCTCCCTCAGTGCTCGTAGCGGTTGGTGCGGTAGAAGGCCTGCACGTGGGCCGAGGCGGGCTGGTAGCGCTGCGCGACGCGCGCGGCCGAACCCTCCTTCCGCGCGTCGCGCGAGGGCACCGTGTCGGCCCGCTGCGCCAGCGCCGCCGGCACCACCGCAGCCGTCGCCGCCGCCGCGCCGCCGAGGCCGAGCGCCTTGAGCAGCCCGCGCCGGATGCCGCCGTTGTTTGTCTGCTCCGCCATGGCGTCGCCTCCTCTTTCTCGGTTCAGCCCGGCAGCTCGGCCGCGGCGATTTCGACATCCACCAACGCGAGGCCGAGGTGGCCGACGGCACGGTGGAACGGGCCGGCGGCCTCAGCCGCGGCGAGATCGGCGTGCACGCGCCCGGCCCAGGGGCGCAGATGACGCGCGAAGAATGCCTCCGCCTCGCCCACCGCACTTGGTCCGCTTTGCGGGCGCCGCAGCAGCATGGCCATCGCCTCGTGCGCGAAGGCGATGTGGTCCTCAGGCTCCGGCACGTTGTCGGCGCGGGCGAGGCCAAGGCGCGCGAGGTCGCCGCGCAGGTCGGCCAGCGGGCGCTCGTGCAGGAAGCCCGTGAGATAGTAGGAGGCGTAGGGCAGCAATTCGCCGCGACCCAGGCCCACGAACAGGTCATGGAACTCGCGTGCCAGCGCGGCGGCGTTGGCATCGCGCGCGGCGGCGGCGAGCGCGCCCAGCGCCTGCCCGACCGGGCTGCCGTCGCCGGGCAGGCCACGCAGCCGCGCCAGCATGGCGTCATCCGCCGGCGCGGCCAGCAGCGCGCCGAGCAGGGCATGGAGGTTGGCGCGGCCCTCGTTCAACGGGTCCGCCGGCGCGCAGGCCCACAGATCGGGGCGGAGCGCGCTGCGCGGAACGCCGGTCAGCGCCTCGATCTCCGGCACGCGCTCGGCGGGGATGCCACCCTGCTTCCAGAGGAACACGGTGCGGCGCGCGATGCCGGCGGCGGCCATGAACGCCTCGAGGCCGCCCACCGAGGCGAGCGCCGCGTCCATTCCATTCGCTGCGTGCGCTGCGGCGAGGCGGGCCTTGTGGCCGCTTGCCGCGACGGCGTGACGTTCCATGCCCTCGCGTTCCCTACCCACGCCAGGATTGTGCAAAAATCCTGCACCGGTCAAGCGGTGACAGTGCGCTGCGTCACAACGCCGGGGCGCGGGCGCCGGCATGTCCGCCCCGTACCGCGATCCTGGCTCGGGGGCGCCACGGATGACCTCCCGGTCAGGCCGGCATGGCACCACCGTGGCGGCGTGCCGGCGGGGCCGGTGGCTCGTCGTCCCCGAGCTCGGTGTGCCCCGGGGCGGCGAGCGCCGGTTCCGGGGGCGGCGGCAGCTCGGCCGTCACCGCCCCGGCCACGATGGCGGGTGCCGCTTCGGGGGGTGGGGCGGGTGCCGGCTCCTCCTCCTCACGCTCGCCCACGGCCTGTGCGATCAGCTTGCGCAGCCGCTCGCCGGTCTCGCCCAGTTCGAGCGAGAAGCCCGGCATGCTCGCGGGCGCGTTGAAGTCCCAGCCATAGTCGAGCGAGGAGACGTGGTCCCGGATCAGCGGGTCCGCGACCCACGCCTTGCGCAGCGCAGCACCCCGGATCGCCGCCGGCACGCCGGGGCGGAAGAACACCGAGAAGTCGCTCTCCGCGGTGAGTGTATCGAGCGGCGGCAGCTGCGAGAGGTCGAACTCGGGCTCCGGCTCGGTGGGCGGCGGCGCGGCCTCCGCGGCCAGCGCCGGCGGCGGTGCGGCCGTAGAGGCCGGCGCGGCCGGCGGCGCTTCCGCGGGCGTCGGCCCCTCGGCCTCGGCCTCGCCCCGCTTCCGCCGCGACCAACGCGAGAGGAACCCGTCACTCACTCCCCTGGCCCTCAGTCCCCTGGCCCTCACTCCCCTGGCCCTCACTCCCCTGGCCCCCACGCCCCTGGCCCCAACTCTCCGGTTCTCCCGGCGCGCGCCGGCCCAGCGCTTCCGAATCGGCGCGGTCCCTCTTGCGCTTGTGGAACGCGCGCTCGACGTGGTGCTCGCGCACGAAGGCGGCGAGGGTGGAAGCGAGCGCCGGCGGCATCGGCAGCGCCTCCAGCGTGTCGGAGGGGTTCTCCGACAGCACCTCCGCCTCGCCCGGGTCCACGGTGACGGCGGCGAGCGCCATGCCGGAGGGCGTGCCGGGCGCCGGCCGCAGCAGCGCCCAGACGAGCGGCCACGCCGACTCCAGGTTGTCCTTGTAGTTGGGCGTGTCGGAGCGGTGCAGCGCGAGCTCCGCGGTGCCGGCGAACCACAGCTCGCCGCCGCGGCGGCCATCGGCCCCGCCGTCGCGCAGCATCGTCCAGGGCGCCAGCGGCGGCACCTCCTCCTGCACGGCCACGACGCGCCAGACATGCTCCTGCCATCGCGTCACGCCGGGCCGGCGCTCGGCGATCACCGCGAGGTCGAGCCTGCGAAGCGCCGTCACGCCGCGTGCGCCTTGTCGAGCAGCGGCAGGTTCGTCGCCAGGTTCTGCGGCTTCATCCGCACCCGCTGCTGCGCGTCCATCGCCAGCGCGAGATAAACCGGCTTGCCCTTCGCGCGCGGCAGCACCCGGCTCGTGTCGGAGAACTCCAGCACGCCCAGCCACAGGATGCGCGCGAGCTCGGCCTGCGCCACCTTCTTCCCGTCCCACAGCGCGTTGGCGATGCGCGTCGCCTCCGCGTCGAGGCCCACATGCCAGGTCCAGTTGCGGTCCTCGATGACGGGGACGGGGCGGATGGCGACGCGCTCGCCGATCGCGTGCGCGACGAAGCGCTCGAGCGCGCGCGCGATCCCGTGCTGGCCCGGCCGCCCTTCGGCGATGTCGAGGGCGAGGTCGTGCGCGTCGGAGCGGGGCCGGTATTCCTGGGCATTGTCCTCGGACAGCACGTCGAACTCCGCCTCGCGCGGCGGCGCGCCGGCCTCCGTCAGCAGCCGGCCCAGCGGGCCGAGGTCGGCGTCGGCCGCGCGGCGCTCCACCACCTCCTCGTCGGCGAGCAGCGTGGCGCCCTGCGTGATGGCGGCGCGCTGCGGGCGGAACAGCAGCTCCGCCGCCCGCAACGCAAAGGCATCCCCCTCCCCCTCCATCGCGGCGCGGGCGACGAGGTGGGTGAGCATCTGCAGGAACAGCGGCGGGATGCCCGCCACGCCCTCGCGGAACAGGCGCAGCCAGGCCGCCTCCAGCGTCGGCGCGGCGGCGACGCGGTCACGAAATGCGAGGAACACCTGCCAGTTCTCCCGCGCATCCGCGTCGGCGAGCGCGGAGGGGTCGGCGGCGGCGAGCGGCTCGGCGAGCAGCGCGGCGTGCAGCGCGCGCTCGGCGTCGCACGCCTCCGGCGGCGGCACCAGCTCGCGGCGGGCAAGGAACGCGCGCCACAGATCGGGCGTGGCGCGCAGCCGGCCATGCGCGTCCGGCTCGCAGAGGTGGTGGCCGGAGGCGACCCAGAAATCGCCGGGGGCGAGGGCGGCGCTCATCGGGCCGCCAGCCGCGTCAGGTCGGGGCGCTCGGGCGGCGCGTCGTCGTCGGCCACCTCCGCCACGGCGAAGACGGGGAGCCGGCCGAAATCGCGGTGCGGCGCCTCGCGGCGGTGCAGCGTGCGGAAGGTCTCCCGCAGCTCGCCGCCCTCGAAGCGGCGCGCGAGCGCGAGAACCGTGCCGGGCGCCTGGCCCTCGCAGAGGGACTGCGCGAAGGCCAGCTCCTCCGCCGCCGCGGCGCGGGAGGCGGCGTCGTCGGGCGCGCCGTGCTCGTCGCGGATCAGCCGGGCAAGGAGGTGCAACGCCTCCTCACGCGCCATGCCGTCGGCCTCCGCCACCTCCACCAGCGTGGTCCAGCCGCGGGAGCGCAGGCCGAGGAAGCCGGCGCGGAACGCCTGCCGGCGCTTGCCGGAGAGCGTGCCGTCGGCGTCGTCCCACCAGCAAAAGCCGCCGGGCACGGCCCACTCCCCCGGCTCGGCGGCGAGGGGGAAGACCAGCGTGTCGGAGGGGTCGAGGCGCAGCGCGCGCAGCAGCATCACCACGGCAGTTCGTGCCTCTCCCGTGTGCCATCGCGCTCAACGACAAGCGCGCCGTCCGCGAGGTCCACGCAACGCTTGGCATCGGCGAAATCGTCGAGCCGCGCGAGGAAGCGCTCGGCCACGCGATGCGGCCCGCGCGCCTGCCATTCGTCCAGGCCCGCCATCAGGTGCCGCGCCCAGCCATGGACGAGTTCGGCGGGCGTGAGATCGGAAAAACCCTCCTCGTGCAGCGCCGTCTCGCCGGGCGTGGAGCCGGGCTGGTGGCCCTCCGGGTTGGCGAGGCGCGCGGTGAAGCCGAGCACGAGCCACTCCGGCACGCCCCCCCCCGGCACGGCCCTCTCCGGCACAGAGCCGGGCGCGCAGCCCGCGGGCGCGATGAGCCGCACCTCGCCACAGCGCGCGCCGTGCACGACCAGCGTCCCCGGCCAGCGCAGGCGGATCGGCCGCTCCGGCGGCGCGAGCGCGGCCAGCGCATCGGCCAGCGCGTTGGCGCCGGCGTGAAAGGCGAGGCGCGCCTGCGCGAGCGGCTGCTCCGGCTCGAGCACCACCGCCGCCTCGCAGCGCGCGTAGGCGCGCACCCAGACCAGCGTGCCCGCGCCGCGGCTTGGCGCGATGCCGAGGCCATGCTCCGGCGCCCATTCCACGGCCCGGGCGAAGGCGTCGCCGCCCTCTCGCAGCGGAACGGGGCGGAACAGGCTCGGCAGCGGCGGCAAGGCTTCTGTCACACCCAACGGCACCTCCCCCACGCTTTCCGCCCTTCCCTTTCCGAGCGCGCCGCTCGGTTCTATCTGCAACGCCCGTTCCCGGGAAGAAAGAGCGCGCCACCATGTCCCGCACCCTGTTCGTCTGCTCCTGCGAGGACACGATGGCCCCCGACGCGGGGTCCATCGCCCGCGGCACGGGCTGCGAGGTGCGGGGTGCCGAGCAGCTTTGCCGCAGCCAGCTCGACCGCTTCCTCGCCGCGATGGGCGAGGGAAGGCCCGTCACCGTCGCCTGCACGCAGGAGGCGCCGCTGTTCCGGCAGGAGGCGGAGCAGGCGGGTTTCGCCGCACCGCTCGCCTTCGCCAACATCCGCGAGCACGCGGGCTGGTCGCGCGAGGGGGCGCAGGCGTCGCCCAAGATGGCCGCGATCCTCGCCGGCGCCGCCGTCGCCATGCCGGCGACGGCGCTGGTGCCGCTGGAGAGCAAGGGTGTCGCGCTGCTGCTGGGTCGCGACGCCGTGGCGCTCGAGGTCGCCCACCGGCTTGCCGACACGCTCGACCTCACGGTTCTGCTCACCGGCGAGGAGGAGGTGGCCCCTCCCCCCTCCATGAAGGGCGACGGTGCCACGGGCTTCCCCGCGCTGCGCGGCCGCGCGCGCGCCGCGACGGGCTGGCTCGGCGCGTTCGCCGTCACCGTGGACGGCTTCGCCGCACCCGCCCCCTCCTCGCGCGGGGCGTATCGCTGGGGCGCGCCGCGCGACGGGGCGAAGAGCCAGGCCGACCTCATCCTCGACCTCTCCGGCCACCCGGCGCTGTTCCCGACGCACGAGCTGCGGCAGGGCTACCTGCGCGCGAGCCCCTCCGACCGCGCGGCGGTGGAGAAGCTGATCGGCGAGGCGCGGCAGCTCGTGGGAGGGTTCGACAAGCCGCGCTTCGTGGTGCTCGACGAGGGGCTGTGCGCGCACAGCCGCAACAAGCGAAACGGCTGCACGCGCTGCCTCGACCTCTGCCCGACCGGCGCCATCACTCCCTCGGGGAAGGACCACGTCGCGGTTTCGGCCGAGATCTGCGCGGGCTGCGGCGCCTGCGCCGCGGTGTGCCCCACCGGCGCCATCACCTACGCCCTCCCGCCGCCGGACGCGCTCGCGCGGCGGCTGCGCGCCATGCTGGCCGCCTACCACGCGGCCGGCGGCAAGGACGCGGTGGTGCTGTTCCACGATGGCGGGCACGGCGAGGCGCTGCTCGACGCCGCGGCACGGCACGGCGAGGGGCTGCCGGCGCATGTCATCCCGCTTCGCGTCAACGAGGTGTCGCAGCTGGACCTGTCGCTGCTCGCCGCGGCGATGGCGTGGGGCGCGGCCGGCGTGCGCGCGCTGTTGCCGGCCAGGCGCCCGCACGGGGCGGAGGGCGTGCTGCGCAACCTGGGCTACGTCGCGGCCGCGCTCGATGGGCTCTCGCTGGCCGGCGGGCGCGCCGCCGCCATCGAGACCGACGACCCCTTCGCCATGCTCGACGCGCTCGCGCCGACGCGTGCGCTGCGCACGACCTGGCGGCCCGACCCGTTCCTGCCGATGGGCGCGCCGCGCGAGGTGATGCGCCAGGCGTTTCGCGCCCTGCACGCCGCAACCGGCGCGGCGCAACCGGTGATCGCCATGCCGGAGCAGGCGCCCTTCGGCCTCGCCCGCGTGGTGGCGGAGGGCTGCACGCTGTGCCTCGCCTGCACCATGGTCTGCCCGACCAGCGCCTTCACGGCCAACCCGGACTCGCCCGAACTGCGGTTCCTCGAAGACGCCTGCGTGCAGTGCGGGCTGTGCGTGGCCACATGCCCGGAGAAGGTCATCACGCTCGAGCCGCGCCTGAACCTCCTGCCCGAGGCCTCGCAGATCCGCGTGGTGAAGGCGGAGGAGCCGCTGTGCTGCACGCGCTGCGCGAAACCCTTTGGCACGAAGAGCAGCGTGGACCGCGTGAAGGCGAAGTTGCAGGCCAGCGGCCACTGGATGTTCCGCGACCCGGGCCGCCTCGCCGTGCTCGAACTCTGCGAGGATTGCCGCGTGGTCGAGGCGACGACGGGCGGCCTCGACCCCTATGCCGGCCCGGAGCGCCCGGTGGCGAAGACCAGCGAGGACTGGCTGCGCGAGGCGGAGCGCGTGAGGCGCGACGGCTGACTGACGCTCGGCCAGGTGGATGGTCTGGGCTGTGTGGCGCGGCGATCCGGCGTGCCCCGGGCGCCCCCGTCCACCTGACCTGGGCGCGGCCGAGTGGCAGGTGCTGGAGCCCTTTCCGCCACCGCCGGCCCGCGTTGGACGCTCGCCGACGTAGAGCAGATCGCCGGAGAGCGTCTTCGCTCGGAGGCGTG
>BBPE01000065.1_pt1 | contig 10029 bp, 8 predicted proteins | sample 1344301 | NCBI WGS metagenome assembly BBPE01 (sample SAMD00019089, study PRJDB2971) | groundwater metagenome | isolation source: The Cedars highly-alkaline
AGAGTCCGAAATTCTTGGACTTGATTGGAGGGGAGGTCGGATTTTTTCGGCCTAATGCTCATGCGGCCCTGGTTGTAGGCAGGGCGTGGCTAGCGACCAATGGCTCTAGCAAGTGCTCTGCAAGGTGGCGTACGACAGGAACGACCACCCCGTCCCCGGCAAGATGGTAAGCAGCGTTGTAACTCGACGGGAGTTGGTATGAATCTGGAAGTCCCATCAAGCGCGCCGCTTCTCGAGCCGAGAGTAGGCGGGACCGGATGCTCCGACCCTCGACGACAATGATGACTTGGCGACTTGAGCCGCCGGCTGGTGTACGCAGACAGCCGGCGACGTCATCGAATCTGACTTCGGCCCGCTGCACTTTCATTCCGATCACATCGTCGACTCGGGTTCGCTTGTAGATCGCGCCGACCATGCGCCTGCCGGATCTCGCGGCGGTTTCCACTTTCTCAAGATGAAGGCGGCTCATCATGCCGAGCAGTTGGCGAGTTTCCTCAGCGGAGTGCCAGGACACGCCAACAGGTTCGTCTTCCACGGTATCGGCGAACGTGGCCTTCCTTCGCTGTGGTTCAGCCAATCTCCACCACTGCCATGCACGACGAGTCGACGCTGGTAGTTTTTCGAAGGCTTCGAGGATTGCCGGTGGGTGCCAAAGTGCGCTCGGATCGGCCGTAATCAGCGTTTGGTCAAGCGCAACCGAGGAATGCACGCCAATGATGAACAGGCGAGGCCGCGACTGCGGCACAAACATTACGGCGTTGATGACCATGGCTCCGATGCGGTAGCCGGCCTCAACCAAGGCGTCGGCGATGCTCGCGAAGTCTCTCCCGTTGCTGGAGCTGAGCGCACCAAGCACGTTTTCAAGCACTATCAGCCGAGGTGCGCGACCTTCCGTTCCCAACGTTTGCACGAGTCTCCAGAAGGGCCAGAAGGCTCCAGAGCGATCTCCGGCCAGCCCGGCACCCGCTCCGGCAAGAGAGAGGTCTTGGCAAGGAAACGAAGCCCATGCGAGGTCAACACAACCCGGCAGATCATTCGTCACAACCTTTGCCACGTCGCACTGCAAGAACTCGGAGTTGCCCCAATTTGCGGCATAGATAGAGGCTTTGACGGGATCAAAGTCGTTGGAAAACAGGCACGTCCAGCCTGGTCCGAGTCCGGCTCTTGCCATTCCACCGCCAGCGAAAAACTCATAAAACGTGGGCATGTTCAGCGTTCTCCTGGGGCCTGATTTTGTCGCCATGCGTTGACAGTAGCAAGCCTTTAGTAGTATTACTACCCGCATGCCGCTCACCGACATCCAAACCGCCATCCTCGAATTGATCGCCGAGCGCATCGAAGCCGAGGGCATGCCGCCCTCGCAGACCGAGATCGCACGCGCTTTCGGCTTCAAAAGCGTGCGCGCCGCGCAGTACCACTTGGAAGCGCTCGAGGTCGCTGGCGCCATCGAGCGTCTACCGGGCAAGGCCCGCGGCCTGCGCATCCTGCGCGCGCCTGCCAAGGCGCAGTCCACGCTCGCGCTGGGCGTGGACGATGCCGCCCTGCGGCTTCCGGTGCTTGGCCGGGTGGCGGCCGGCCAGCCCATCGGGGCCGGCAATGACGGCATCGACCTCGCCAGCGAAGCGACTGTCGTCCTCGACCGCCATCTGTTTCACCCCATGCCCGACTACCTGCTGCGCGTTCAGGGCGATTCGATGCGTGACGAGGCCATCCTCGACGGCGACTTGATTGGCGTGCGCCGCAGTGCGGATGCGTGCCACGGGCAAGTCGTGATCGCGCGAGTGGATGGTGAGATCACCGTGAAGGTGCTGCATTTCGGCGGCGATGGCCTACGCCTGATGCCGCGCAACCCCGAGCACCCGCCGATCCACGTCGCCGAAGACCAGGATTTCGCCATCGAAGGCCTGTTCTGCGGCTTGCTGAGGCCCTCGCGGTGAAGGCGGCCTACACCAGCGGTCAACACTTTCTGACCCCGCAACGGGAGAAATCGCGCTTTCCCCGCGGCCCATCGGAGGTCATCTTGATCCAGCGTTCCGCCGCTGTCTCAGTCTGTGCGAAACGCCTCCCACACACTCTTTCCACACCCTAACTGCCCGAGACCACGACGATGACCGCGACGGACGAAAACAAAAAGCGCGCGCTTACTGCCGCCCTGACCCAGATCGATCGCCAGTTCGGTAAGGGCACGGTGATGCGCCTGGGCGACAAAAATGTTGAAGCCACCGAAGTCATCGGCACCGGCTCGCTGATGCTCGACATCGCGCTCGGCATTGGTGGCCTGCCGAAGGGTCGCGTCATCGAAATCTACGGGCCGGAGTCTTCGGGCAAGACCACGCTGACCCTACAGGTCATCGCCGAATGCCAGAAGGCCGGAGGCACTGCCGCCTTCGTCGATGCCGAGCATGCTCTCGACCCGACCTACGCCCAGAAACTCGGCGTCAAGCTCGATGATCTGCTGGTCAGTCAGCCGGATACCGGCGAGCAGGCGCTGGAGATCGTCGACATGCTGGTGCGTTCGAACGCCGTCGATGTGGTCGTCATCGACTCGGTCGCTGCGTTGACGCCGAAAGCCGAAATCGAGGGCGAAATGGGCGAGATGCAAGTCGGCTTGCAGGCGCGCCTGATGAGCCAGGCTCTGCGCAAGCTCACCGGCAACATCAAGCGCAGCAACTGCATGGTCATCTTCATCAACCAGCTACGCATGAAGATCGGCATGATGATGCCCGGTCAGAACCCCGAGACCACCACCGGCGGCAATGCGCTCAAGTTCTACGCCTCGGTGCGCCTCGACATCCGTCGCATCGGTGCAGTCAAGAAGGGCGACGACATCATCGGCAACCAGACCAAGATCAAAGTGGTCAAAAACAAACTGGCGCCGCCGTTCAAGCAGGTCGTCACCGAGATCCTCTACGGCGAAGGCATCAGTCGCGAGGGCGAACTCATCGACATGGGTGTCGACGCCAAGTTGGTTGAGAAGTCGGGTGCTTGGTACAGCTACGGCACCGAACGCATCGGCCAAGGCAAGGAGAACGCCCGCGCTTGGCTGAAGGACAATCCACGGCAGTGCGCCGAACTCGAAGCCAAGCTGCGCGAGCTCTACGTCCCGGCCGAGACTCGCGGCGAAGAGGCCGAAGACCTCGCCGACGCGTGATTCGACGCAAGGCGAATGGCGCTGGAGCGAATGGTGCTGGGGCCGAGGATTCCGAACGCCCCGCTCGCGATGCAGTGCCCGCCTACCAGCGAGCACTTGGCCTGCTGGTGCGGCGCGAGCACTCCGCTACCGAGTTGAAGCGCAAGCTGCGTGGCAAGGGTGTCGAGGCCGATGAGCTGGATACAGCCCTCGAAACCTTGCAGCGGCAAGGCTTTCAGGACGACCGCCGCTATGCGCTGGCGCTGTTGCGTAGTCGGGCCTCGGCCGGGCAGGGGCCGGTGCGCATCCGTGCCGAGTTGCGCATGAACGGCGTGCCGGCAGATGATGTCGATGCGGCCTTCGAGGCCGCCGAGGCGGATGGCCTCGATTGGCCGAAACTCGCCGCTCGGGTGGCCGCGCGCTTTCTTCCCATGCTGAGTGCGGCCCGAGGCCCCGAGATCCAGAAGCAGCGCCACAAGGCCCTCACGTTTCTGCTTCGACGGGGCTTTCCGAACGAGATCGCCCGGCAGGCCCTAGTGGCTCATGGCAACACGAACACAGCCGACGACGAATCTTTGCTGTGAGACGTGCCGCTTACACATGGCCGTGGTACCGAGTCCTTCCCCGCCCCTGCTACCCTTGAAGGCTGATTTTGTCTCCCACGTCGTGCCGATGCGGCCCCAAGCCGTGCCCCGACCCGCCTTTAGGTTCCGCATGAAAACCAGCGCCGAGATCCGCCGCGACTTCCTCGAATTTTTCCAGTCGAAGGGCCACGTCATCGTGCCTTCGAGCCCGCTTGTGCCGGGTAACGACGCCACCTTGCTGTTCACCAATGCCGGCATGGTGCAGTTCAAAGACGTTTTCCTCGGTGCCGAGAAGCCCAGCTACACCCGTGCCGTGTCCTCGCAGCGCTGCGTGCGCGCCGGCGGCAAGCACAACGACCTCGACCAGGTCGGTTACACGGCTCGCCATCACACCTTCTTCGAGATGCTGGGCAATTTCAGCTTCGGCGATTATTTCAAGAAAGAAGCAATCACTTGGGCTTGGGAGCTGTTGACGGAAGTCTGGAAGCTGCCGAAGGAGCGCCTGCTCGTCACCATCTACCACAGCGACGACGAAGCTTTCGCCATCTGGAATCAGACCGTCGGCCTGCCACCCGAGCGCATCATCCGCATCGGCGACAACAAGGGTGCGCCGTTCGCCTCCGACAACTTCTGGCAGATGGCCGACACCGGCCCCTGCGGCCCCTGCAGCGAAATATTCTACGACCACGGTGCGCATATCGCGGGCGGCCCACCGGGCTCACCGGATGAGGACGGCGACCGCTTCATTGAAATATGGAACAACGTTTTCATGCAGTTCGACCGTCAGCCCGACGGCAGCCTGCTGCCGCTGCCGGCACCCTGCGTCGATACCGGCATGGGACTCGAACGCCTTGCCGCCGTGCTGCAGCACGTCCACAGCAACTACGAGATCGACCTGTTCCAGCATCTGATCAAAACCGCTGCCGCACTCACTGGCACCGATGATCTCGAGCACAAATCGCTGCGCGTCATTGCCGATCACATCCGCGCCGCCAGTTTTCTGATTGTTGATGGCGTGCTGCCTTCGAATGAAGGCCGCGGCTACGTACTCCGTCGCATCATTCGCCGCGCCACGCGCCATCTTTGGAAGCTCGGCGCACTAAAGCCCGAGGGCCTGTTCTGGCGTATGGTGCAGCCGCTGATTGAAATGATGGGCGAAGCCTATCCCGAGCTGAAGGCGCAGCAGTCGACGCTGGAAGCGGCGTTGAAGTCGGAAGAAGCCGCTTTCGCGCAGACACTCGACGCCGGCATGCAGCGCTTGGATACCACGCTCGCCAAAGCCAGCGAAGCGCTCGATGGCGAAGCCTTGTTCCTGCTGCACGACACCTACGGTTGCCCGCCTGATCTGATCCTCGACATTCTGCGTGAGCGTGGTCTGTCTTCCGCTGACGACGCGATGACGGTTTACGAGCAGCGTATGAACGAGCAGCGCGAGCGCGCCCGCGCCGCTGGCAAGTTTGGCGGTGGCATCGTGATGCCGGCCGAGCTCATGGCCAAGCTGAGTCCGACGCAGTTCCTCGGCTACGAGTCGGTTGACGCAGAGGATTGCCGCGTCGTCGCTCTGCTGCGCGAGGGCAAGCCGGTTGCACGACTTTCTGCTGGCGAAGAGGGCGTGGTGCTGCTGGATAAAACCAGTTTCTACGCCGAATCCGGCGGCCAGGTTGGCGACAGTGGCCGGCTGCTCGATGCCCGCGGCGATGCTTTCGAGGTGCAGGACACGCTCAAGATCGCCGGCCAGTTCCACGCGCACCTCGGTCGCGTCAGCGCTGGCGGCCTCTCCGTCGGTGATCGGGTCTCGACGCGCATCGATGCCGAGCGTCGCCAGGACATCGTGCTCAACCATTCCGCCACACACCTGCTGCATGCGGCGCTACGCAAGGTGCTGGGTGAGCATGTCACGCAGAAAGGTTCGCTCGTTTCGCCGGATCGTTTGCGCTTCGATTTTTCGCATTTCTCGGCGCTGCGACCTGAGCAACTCGCCAGCATCGAGGCGATGGTCAATGCCGAGATCCGCCGCAACGCCGAGGCTGAGGTTCACCACATGAATATGCGGGAGGCGCTCGATTTCGGCGCACTGGCGCTATTCGGTGAGAAGTATGGCGAGCGCGTGCGGGTGTTGCGCATGGGCGAGTTCTCCACCGAGCTTTGCGGCGGCACGCATGTGCATCGTGCCGGCGATATCGGTGTATTCAAGATCGTTTCGGAAGCCGGCGTCGCTGCCGGTGTGCGGCGCATCGAAGCGGTCACCGGTCGCGGTGCGCTGGCCGAGATCGCGGCGCAGGAAGCGGTACTCGAACAGGCTGCTGATCTTCTTGGTGGCCGGGCGTCCGATCTGCTCGACAAGCTCCGTGGGCTGCTGGATCGCCAGAAAAAACTCGAGCGCGAGATCGAGGCCTTCCAGGCCAAAGCGGCCGTCGGCGTCAGCGCTGAGCTCGCCGCCCAAGCGATCGAAGTCGGCGGTCTCAAGGTGGTCGTGGCGCGTCTCGATGGATTTGATGCCAGAAACCTACGCGAAGCGGTCGATGTGCTGAAGCAAAAACTTGGCGATGTGGTCGTGGTGCTCGCTGCGACCAACGCCGGCAAGGCCAACTTGATCGCGGCCAGCCACGGGGCGGCACTGGCAAACGTAAAAGCTGGTGAACTGCTTTCGCATATTGCGCAGCAGGTTGGAGGCAAGGGTGGCGGGCGTCCGGACATGGCGCAGGGTGGCGGCGACGACGGAGCGGCGTTGCTTGCAGCGCTTTCAGCCGTGCCGGCCTGGGTTGCCTCGAAAATGGGTGCCTGACGCCGCTTCTGGTGCCGCGCCCCATCCCTGCGCAGTGGTTTCTCGTACAGAGCACCACGCATTGCGCGTGAAGTCGGTCGCGCCTAGTATCGGCAGCCTGCGCGGTGAGCCGCACAGAGCCGATCAGGCTGCGGTGAGCTCGGATGCTGCCGTGGTCCGGTGTAGGAAGAACCCCGGACGAGGAACACACGTATGTTGATATTGACGAGGCGAGTGGGTGAAACGCTGATGATCGGAGACTCCGTGACCGTAACGGTCTTAGGCGTCAAAGGCAATCAGGTTCGCATCGGCATCACTGCGCCGAAAGAAGTCGCAGTCCACCGCGAAGAGATTTTCCAGCGGATCCAGCGCGATGAGGCCAGCAAGAGCGCATCGAAGGGCAATCAAGATTTGCCCGAAGACGCGTGAACGGCTACTCTTTGCGCCCGCTCGATTGAGAGCGGGTTTACGGAGTGATGCCCGAGAGGCCGAAGGGGCTCCCCTGCTAAGGGAGTATAGGGTCAAAAACTCTATCGAGGGTTCGAATCCCTCTCACTCCGCCACGTTGACGCCGCCTTCGGGCGGCGTCTTCGTTTGACGGCATCGCTGGCGGCGGATCGACGGCGCCCAAGCCCTTCGCGGGAAGGCAGGGCTTGACGACCAAGCGGCAGACCCGCATAATTTTTCTTCTTGGCGCCCGTAGCTCAGTTGGATAGAGCACCAGGCTACGAACTTGGGGGTCGGAGGTTCGAATCCTTCCGGGCGCGCCATCGATCATTAGAAGGTGCTTCGGCGCCTTTTTTGTTCGGCGGTAGGTTTTTTGTTTGGCGGTAGGCCCTAGTGTCGCGTCGATCCATCGGCTCGTCACCGCAAGGGTGGCATGCTTCAACGCCTGGCCGGTTCCATCGCGGGGTATAGCTCAGTCTGGTAGAGCGCCAGCTTTGGGAGCTGGATGTCGGGGGTTCGAATCCCTCTGCCCCGACCAGTCGCCCGGTTGCGGTGCCCGGTCCGTTTCTGAGCGCCCGTAGCTCAATCGGATAGAGCACCGGCCTTCTAAGCCGGCGGTTGCAGGTTCGACTCCTGCCGGGCGCGCCAAGTGTTTTTGTGGTGGATGTAGCTCAGTTGGTTAGAGCACTGGATTGTGATTCCAGGGGTCGCGGGTTCAAATCCCGTCTTCCACCCCAACCTTGCTGTAGGGCATAATCCGCCCTTGCAGTCGCGTTGGCGACGAGGTTCTTGGGCCGTTAGCTCAGTTGGTAGAGCAGCGGACTCTTAATCCGTAGGTCCTAGGTTCGAATCCTAGACGGCCCACCAGTCCTCGACGTCGCGTTGCCTGCCCTGTCTTGCGAATGTGGCGAAATTGGTAGACGCGCTGGATTTAGGTTCCAGTGGGGCAACCCGTGAGAGTTCGAGTCTCTCCTTTCGCACCAGGCAGCACCCGGTGCCGAGGATTGGAGGCCTCGCTCCACGGGTTTTTTGTTTTTTTAGCGCACGCGCGCGATACAGCACGCGGCATCTTGTGATCGATCAGGAGTCACCATGCACGTTTCCCTCGAATCCATCGGTAGTCTGGGGCGCAAACTGTCGGTCAGTGTGCCGAACGACCGCCTTGAGAGCGCCGTGGGTACCCGTCTGCGCGAAATGGCGCGTACGGTGCGCATCAACGGCTTCCGGCCGGGCAAAGTGCCGGTGAAGATCATCGAGCAGCGTTTCGGCGCGCAAGTTCGTTCGGAAGCGTATTCGGACGTGGTCCGTGACAGCTTTGGCCAAGCCCTGCGCGAGCAAAACCTACAGCCCGTCGGCCAGCCCGAAATCGCTGCCGATGGCGTCGCTGCCGAAGAAATTCGCTATATCGCAACCTTCGAAGTCGCCCCAGAGTTTGGCGATATCGATGTCACCCAGCTCGCTATCCAACGCCCGGTAGCGGCGGTCGATGACGCCGACATCGACAACATGATCGAAACACTGCGCCAGCAGCGCCGTTCGTGGAACGTCGTCGAGCGTGCCGCGAAGGAAGGCGACCTCGTCAATGTCGAGAACTTCGCGATGATCGACGGCAAGCGCTTGCCCGAAGTGGGTGTCGAGCGTGGTGCCACCGTGATCGGTAGCAATATGTTGTTCCCGGAGATCGAGCAGGCGCTGGACGGCATGTCGACGGGCGACGAGAAGTTCGTCGATGTCAGCTTTCCTGCCGACTGGCGTGTTGCCGAGCTGGCCGGAAAAGCCGCCCGGGTATCCGTCAAGGCCGTCAAGGTATCCGAACAGCACCTGCCTGAAATCGACGAAGCCTTCATCAAGAGCTTCGGTGTGAAGTCCGGCAAGATCGAACAGTTCCGCTCGGAAGTGCGCAGCAACCTGGCCCGTGAACTCAAGGGCGCGCTATCGGCCCGCTTGCGTTCGGAAGTCGCACAAAAACTGGTTGCGGCCTATGCCCACATCGATCTGCCGCCGCGTCTCATCGAAGCAGAGGCGCGTTCGATGGTCGCGCAGGCGGTCGAGAACGCCCGTCGCCAAGGCCAGAGCGTTGGCAACGCCAGTGACGTCGACCTTGCCCCTTTCATGCCTGCGGCCAAGAATCGCGTCGCTGCCGGCCTGATCGTCGGTGAGGTCGCCAAGCGCAACAATCTGCGCCTCGACCCGAAGCGGGTGAACGAAGCCCTCGGCCTCATTGCCTCCACCTACGAAGATCCGCAGCAGGTGGTTGATCTCTACCGCAACGACCCCAATCTGATGCAGGGTCTGCAGGCGCGCGTGATGGAAGAACAGGTGATCGACTGGATCGCCGAGCGTGCGCAGGCAACGGACGTGGCGATGTCGTTCACCGACGCTCTGCGCCCGAACGCCTAACCCTCAACGGAGCGCCCCATGGAACCGATCAAGAGCCTCAATCTTGTCCCGATGGTCGTCGAACAGACGGCCCGTGGTGAGCGCGCCTACGACATCTATTCGCGCCTTCTGAAGGAGCGGGTGATCTTCCTCGTCGGCCCTGTGGACGACTACTTGGCCAATGTTGTGGTGGCCCAGATGCTGTTTCTCGAAGCGGATAATCCCGAGAAGGACATCAGCCTCTACATCAACTCGCCGGGTGGCGTGGTCACCGCAGGCTTGGCCATCTACGACACCATGCGCTTCATCAAGCCGGATGTCAGCACCATCTGCGTGGGTCAGGCCTGTTCGATGGGTGCCTTTCTGTTGGCCGCCGGCGCGAAGAACAAGCGCTACGCCCTACCAAACTCGCGGGTGATGATCCACCAACCTTCGGGCGGCGCGCAGGGCCAAGCCAGCGACATCGCCATTCAGGCGAGAGAGATCCTGTATCTCCGCGAGAAGCTGAATAAGGAGCTGGCGGCGAACACCGGCAAGGCCTTGGAGCAGATTGAAAAAGACGTCGAGCGCGATTTTTTCATGGCCGCCGCCGATGCGAAGGACTACGGCATCGTCGACGCGGTGCTGGAGCGCCGTCTCGATGAAACGGTGCAGGCCGGCTGAACACCGCAGCGCACCCATTCACAAACCCGCCGCGCCCCGGGGCTTCTGCCGCGGGGCGCTGG
>BBPE01000494.1_pt1 | contig 10018 bp, 14 predicted proteins | sample 1344301 | NCBI WGS metagenome assembly BBPE01 (sample SAMD00019089, study PRJDB2971) | groundwater metagenome | isolation source: The Cedars highly-alkaline
CTGAGCCGGAACCAGCTCCGCGCCCTCGCCTCGTCCGGGCAGTTGCCCGGCGTGGTGAAGGCGAGCTGGTGAGGAGGGCCGACCCATGTCCATGAGCGACCCGCTGGGCGACCTGCTCACCCGCATCCGCAACGCGCACGCCGCGCGCCAGGCGCGCTGCGTGGCGCCGGCCTCGCGCCTCAAGACCGACGTGCTCGACGTGCTCAAGCGCGAGGGCTACATCCGCGGCTGGGGCGTCGAGGAACTGCGGCCGGGCGTCAGCCAGATCCGCATCGAGCTGAAGTATTCCGAGGGCGAGCCCGCCATAAAGGAAATCAGCCGTGTCTCGAAGCCGGGCCGCCGCGTCTACTCGAAGATCCGCGAGCTGCCGAAGTTCTACAACGGCCTCGGCATACAGATTCTCTCCACGCCTCGCGGCGTGATGAGCGACGCCGAGGCGCGCGCCGCCAATGTCGGCGGCGAAGTCCTGTGCCGCGTGTTCTGAGGGAAGGCTGACCATGTCCCGCGTTGGCAAATACCCCGTCCCGATCCCCGCCGGCGTGCAGGTCACGCTCGCGGGCCGCACGCTCAAGGCCAAGGGCAAGCTGGGCGAGCTGTCGCTCGACCTCACGGATTCGGTGGACGTCGAGATCCGCCCCACCGAGGTCGCGGTGAACCCGCGCGGCGGCGACCGCCGCGCGAAGACGCTGTGGGGGACCACCCGCAGCCTGGTGAACGGCATGGTGAAGGGCGTCTCCACGGGCTACGTGAAGACAATGGAAATCAGCGGCACGGGCTACCGCGCCGCGATGCAGGGCACCGACCTGGTGCTCAACCTCGGCTACAGCCATGAGGTCCGCTACAAGGCGCCCGACGGCATCAAGATCACCTGCGAAAAGCCGACCTCGATCAAGGTCGAGGGCTTCGACAAGCAGCGGGTCGGCCAGGTGGCGGCCGAGATCCGCGGCTACCGCGGCCCCGAGCCCTACAAGGGCAAGGGCATCAAGTACGAGGGCGAGCAGATCCTCCGCAAGGAGGGGAAGAAGAAGTAAATGGCCGACAAGATCGCCTTGCAGGCACGCCGCCGCGCGCGCCTGCGCTACCAGATCAAGACCAAGGGCGGCGGGCGTCCGCGCCTGTCGGTGTTCCGCTCCGGGCGGCACATCTACGCGCAGGTCATCGACGACAGCCAGGGCCGCACCGTGGCCGCGGCGTCGTCGCTCGAGAAGGCCAACCGCGAAAGCCTGAAGACGGGCGCCGACAAGGACGCGGCGGTGACCGTCGGCAAGCTGGTCGCCGAGCGCGCGCTCGCGGTCGGCGTGACCAAGGTCGTCTTCGACCGCGGGCCCTACCTCTATCATGGCCGCGTGAAAGCGCTGGCCGACGCCGCCCGCGAAAGCGGGCTGTCGTTCTGACGGGAGACGAGTGATGGCACGTGATCCGCGGAGCGGTGGCGGCGGTGGGCCGGGCGGCGAGGGCGGCGGGGACCGCGGGCGGGGGCGGCGCGACCGCAACGACCGCGGCCGCGAGCCCGAGCGCCAGGACGGGGACGAGCTGAAGGACAAGCTCGTCACGATCAACCGCGTGGCAAAGGTGGTGAAGGGCGGTCGGCGGTTCTCGTTCGCGGCGCTCGTGGTCGTGGGCGACGCGAAGGGCCGTGTCGGCTGGGGCAGCGGCAAGGCGCGCGAGGTGCCGGAGGCGATCCGCAAGGCTACGGAGCGGGCGAAGAAGGGCATGATCCGCGTGCCGATGCGCGAGGGCCGGACGCTGCACCACGACGTGATCGGCGAGTTCGGCGCAGGCCGCGTGATCCTGCGCGCCGCGCCGGCCGGCACGGGCATCATCGCGGGCGGGCCGATGCGCGCCGTCTTCGAGACGCTCGGCATGGCCGACGTCGTGGCGAAGTGCACGGGCTCGACCAACCCGCACAACATGGTGAAGGCGACCTTCGCGGCGCTGGAGCGGGCGCACAGCCCGCGCTCCGTCGCGAACCGGCGCGGCAAGAAGGTCGCCGACCTGCTCGGGCCCCGCAAGGACGGGGCCGCGGAGCCGGCGGTGGCGGAGGCGCAGGCGAATGTCTGAGACGAGCACCGAGAAGAGGACCGTCAAGGTCATGCAGACCGCGTCGAGCTTCGGCCGCAAGCCGGGGCAGCACGAGACGCTGATCGGCCTCGGCCTGAACAAGATCGGTCGCGTGCGCGAGCTGGAGGACACGCCCGCGGTGCGCGGCATGATCCGCAAGGTTGCGCACCTGGTGAAGGTGGTGGACTAGCCGCCCGATCGCCGGAGGGCGCAGGCGGCGCAAGCCGCGGAGCACCGGAGGCGTAGATCGGTCGGTCAGCAAAAGGTTAGGCGAGATGAAACTGAACGAAATCCGGGACAATCCCGGCGCGCGGCCGAAGTTCAAGCGCATCGGCCGCGGCATAGGCTCCGGCAAGGGCAAGACCTCGGGCCGGGGCGTGAAGGGCCAGAAGGCGCGCACGGGCGTGTCGCTCAACGGCTTCGAGGGCGGCCAGCTGCCGATCTACCGGCGGCTTCCCAAGCGCGGCTTCAAGAACATCTCCCGCGTGGTGTACGCGCCGCTGAACATCGGCGTGCTCGACGCGGCGATCGAGGCGGGCCGCCTGCCGGCCGAGGGCGAGATCACCGAGGCGCAGCTGCGCGCGGCCGGGGTGGTGCGCACGGCGTCGCGTTACGCCGGGGTGCGCCTGCTCGCCAAGGGCGCGATCACCCGCGCGGTGACGATCGCCGTCGCCGGCGCTTCGCCGGCCGCCGTCGCCGCGGTGGAGGCGGCCGGTGGCACGGTCCGGCTGCCCGAAGCCGCCGCCGAGTGAGGCTGTTCGGCGCGTCCGCGCCGGGCCATATATCGCCCGAGACTTTCGGCGGCGCCGGCGAGGTCCCCCTCCCGGCGCCGCTGTCATGAACAGAGGTCCCGCTCGCATGGCATCCGCCACCGACCAGCTCGCCGCCAGCCTCAACCTCGGGGTGCTGGCGAAGGCGACCGAGCTGAAGAAGCGCATCTGGTTCACCCTCGGTGCGCTGATCGTGTACCGGATCGGCACCTACGTGCCCGTTCCCGGCGTGGACGCGGCGGTGATGGGCGAGATGCTGCGCCAGCACGGCGGCGGCATCCTGGGCATGTTCGACATGTTCACGGGCGGCGCACTGGGGCGCATGACGGTCTTCGCGCTGAACATCATGCCCTACATCAGCGCCTCGATCATCGTGCAGCTCATGACGGCGGCGATCCCGTCCTGGGAGCAGCTGAAGAAGGAGGGCGAGGCGGGGCGGAAGAAGCTCAACCAGTACACGCGCTACCTAACCCTGGTCATCGCCATCTTCCAGGCCTGGGGCATCGCGGTGGGGCTGGAGACGATCCGCGGCGCCGCGGGGCCGGCGGTGGCCGACCCGGGCTGGTTCTTCCGCGTTTCGGCCGTCATCACGCTGGTCGGCGGCACGATGTTTCTGATGTGGATCGGCGAGCAGATCACCGCGCGCGGGATCGGCAACGGAATCAGCCTCATCATCTTCGCCGGGATCGTGGCGAACCTCCCGTCCGCGCTGATCGCGACGCTGGAGTTGGGGCGCACCGGGGCGCTGTCCACCTTCTTCATCCTGTTCTTCCTGCTTGCGGCGCTTGGCGTGATCGCCATCGTCGTGTTCTTCGAGCGGGCGCAGCGCCGCGTGCCGGTGCAGTACCCCAAGCGCCAGGTCGGCAACCGCATGTTCGGCGGCGAGGCGACGCACCTGCCGCTCAAGCTCAACACCGCCGGCGTTATCCCGCCGATCTTCGCCTCCTCGTTGCTGCTGCTGCCCGCGACCTTTGCCAATTTCAGCCAGGACCGCGGGGCGGACACATGGCTGACCTGGGTCGCCAACGCGCTGGCGCACGGCCAGCCGCTCTACATGGCGCTCTACCTGGGACTGATCGCGTTCTTCGCCTTTTTCTACACGGCGGTGGTGTTCAACCCGACCGAAACGGCGGACAACCTGAAGAAGTACGGCGGTTTCATCCCGGGGATCCGTCCGGGCCAAAGCACGGCCGAGTATCTGGACCGCGTGCTGACGCGGTTGACGGCGGTCGGCGCGATCTACCTGTGCCTGGTCTGCATCATCCCCGAGATCCTGATCGCCAATTACGGCGTGCCCTTCTACTTTGGCGGGACCTCGCTGCTCATCATCGTCAGCGTGACGATGGACACGGTGGCGCAGGTGCAGTCCCATCTGTTCGCCCACCAATACGAAGGGCTTATCAAGAAGGCCCGCCTGGGCGGCCGCGGACCGCGGCCGCGCTGAGGCGGAGCGAGGAAGGCAAGGGGCGCGGATGAACCTGATCTTGTTGGGGCCGCCCGGGGCGGGCAAGGGCACGCAGGCCAAGCGGCTCGAGGAGCGGCTCGGGGTCGTGCAGATCTCGACCGGCGACATGCTGCGCGCCGAGGTGAAGGCCGGCTCGCCCATCGGCCTCCAGGCGAAGGCCATCATGGAGCGCGGCGGACTTGTCCCGGACGCGATCATCACGGCCATGCTCGCGGCGCGGGTCACGCAGCCCGACGCGGCGCGCGGCTTCATCCTGGATGGCTTTCCCCGCACCGCGCCCCAGGCGGCGGCGCTGGACAGCATGCTGGCCGAGAAGGGCCTGGCGCTCGACCACGTGATCGAACTGCGGGTGGACGACGCGGCGCTGGTCGAGCGCATCTCGGGCCGCTTCACCTGCGCGAAGTGCGGCGAAGGCTACCACGACCGGTTCAAGCAGCCCCAGGCGGCCGGCGTCTGCGATGTTTGCGGCTCGACCGAGTTCAGCCGCCGCGCGGACGACAAGGCGGAGACGGTGGGCGCGCGGCTTGCGGCCTACCACGCGCAGACCGCGCCGTTGCTGCCGTTCTACGCGGCGCAGGGCAAGCTCCGGGCGGTGGACGGCATGGCCGACATGGCGCTGGTGACGGCGTCGCTCGAGGAGATTTTGGGGCACCCGGCCGCTTGACGGTGGGGGCGTGTTGCACTAAACGCGCGGTTTCGCGGTCGGGCGTCAGGCGCCATCGGGCCGCGTTCGGCCATGAAAATGGGCAATTGCGGGCCGCGTCACCTCCAACGTTTCGCTTGGGTGGCGCGGGTGAACATCAGGCGGGGCGCGGTCCCCCCAGGAGCTTCGACGTGGCGCGCATCGCTGGCGTGAATATCCCCACCAACAAGCGGGTGGTCATCTCGCTTCGCTACATCTACGGCATCGGCCCCAAGAACGCGAAGGACATCTGCGAGCAGGTGGGCATCCCGGAGGAGCGCCGGGTCAACCAGCTCTCCGATGACGAGATCGGCAAGATCCGCGAGATGATCGACCGCGACTACCGCGTGGAGGGCGACCTCCGCCGCGAGGTCGCGATGAACATCAAGCGGCTGATGGACATGGCCTGCTACCGCGGCCTGCGCCACCGCCGCGGGCTGCCCGTCCGCGGCCAGCGCACCCACACCAACGCCCGCACGCGCAAGGGCAAGGCCGTCGCCATCGCCGGCAAGAAGAAGGTGACGAAGTAACATGGCCCGCCAGCCCTCCGCCGCCGGCTCCCGCCCCAAGAAGAAGGAGCGGAAGAACATCACCTCGGGCGTCGCGCATGTGCTCGCGACATTCAACAACACCATCGTGACCATCACGGACGCGCAGGGCAACGCGATCGCGTGGTCCTCCTCCGGTTCGCAGGGCTTCAAGGGCAGCCGCAAGTCCACCCCCTACGCCGCGCAGGTCGCGGCCGAGGACGCGGGCCGCAAGGCGCGCGACCACGGGATGGAAACGGTCGAGGTGCTGGTCTCGGGCCCCGGCTCGGGCCGCGAATCGGCGCTCCGCGCGCTGCAGACGGTGGGCTTCCACGTGACCACGATCCGCGACGTCACGCCGATCCCCCACAACGGCTGCCGCCCGCGCAAGCGTCGGCGCGTCTGAGAGAGGGGGAGGAGCCACCGCCTTGCTCGAACGCAACTGGCAGAGCCTGATTCGCCCCGAGAAGCTCGAGGTCGAGTCCGGCAACGATCCCGACCGCAACGCCCGCATGGTCGCGGAGCCGCTGGAGCGCGGCTTCGGCATGACGCTTGGCGTCGCGCTGCGCCGCATCCTGCTCTCCTCGCTGCAGGGCGCGGCGGTGACGGCGGTGAAGATCGACGGCGTCCTGCACGAGTTCTCCGCCCTCGCCGGCGCTCGGGAGGACGTCACGGACATCGTCCTCAACATCAAGCAGCTCGCCATCCGCTACCAGGGCGAGGCGCCCAAGCGCCTGATGCTCACGGCCACCGGCCCGGGCGAGGTGACGGCGGCGCAGATCCAGGTCACCGGCGACATCGAGATCGCCAATCCCGACCTCGTCATCTGCACGCTCGACGAGGGCGCGAAACTCTCGATGGAGCTGACGGTGCAGACCGGCCGCGGCTACGTCCCCGCCTCGCAGAACCGCGCCGAGGACTCGCCCATCGGAACGATCCCGGTGGACGCGATCTACTCGCCCGTTCGCAAGGTCGCCTACCGCGTCGAGCCGACGCGCGTGGGCCAGGTCACGGACTACGACCGCCTCGTGATGGACGTCGAGACGGACGGCACGGTGATCCCGGAGGACGCGGTGGCGCTGGCCGCGCGCATCCTGCAGGACCAGCTCGCCCTCTTCGTCACCTTCGAGGAGCCGCGCGAGAAGGTGCGCGACGAGGTGCAGGACGACCTTCCCTTCAACCGCAACCTGCTCCGCAAGGTGGACGAGCTGGAGCTGTCCGTCCGTTCCGCCAACTGCCTCAAGAACGACAATATCGTCTACATCGGCGACCTCGTGCAGAAGACCGAGCAGGAGATGCTCCGCACCCCGAACTTCGGGCGCAAGTCGCTGAACGAGATCAAGGAAGTCCTGGCCTCGATGGGCCTTTCGCTGGGCATGCCCGTGGTGGGCTGGCCGCCGGAGAACATCGAGGACCTGGCGCGCCGAGTCGAAGAACCCTTCTGAGCCACGAGTAAAGAATCATGCGCCACGGAGTTGCCGGCCGGAAGCTCGGCGTCACGACGTCCCACCGCCTCGCCATGTTCCGGAACATGGCGACGAGCCTGATCCTGCACGAGCAGATCACCACGACGCTGCCCAAGGCGAAGGAGCTTCGCCCGTATGTCGAGCGCATCATCACGCTCGGCAAGCGCGGCGGGCTGCACGCGCGCCGGCAGGCCTACGCGCAGATCCGCGACGAGGCGGTGGTGGAGAAGCTGTTCACCACCGTGGCCGACCGCTACCGCGCGCGCCAGGGCGGCTACACCCGCGTGCTGAGGGCTGGCTTCCGCCACGGCGACATGGCGGAGATGGCCATCATCGAACTGGTGGACCGCGACCTGGCCGCCAAGGGCGCCGCCGACAGGGCTCGCGCCGCGGCCAACGACCGGACGGAGGAGCAGGAGGCGGCGTAGCGCCGGGCCTCCCGCGCGGACCCGAGGGGCGCGGGAGCAATCCGGCGCCCCTTCGTGTTTGTGGCCGGAGCCGGAGGCTGGCAAACTCGGGCAACTGGGAAGGCGGGCAACGCGCATGGGCACGCAGGGATCGGCTGGCATAGGGCGGCGCGCGGCGATGGCCGGTGCGGCGTTGGCGCCGGGCGTGGCGCTGGCGCAGCAGCCCGGCACCGCGCCCGTCGGCCCTCCGCCTTCCTCCGCCGCGGCCGCGCGCGCCGTCGCGGCGTCCCGCGACGCCATCCTGCGCATCTCCCGCGAGGTGTGGGCGCTGGCCGAGCCGTCGCTGGCCGAGACGGGCTCGGCGGACATCCATCTTCGCGAGCTGCAGGCCGCCGGCTTCCGCGTGGAAAGCCGCGGCACCGCCGGCGTGCCCACCGCCTTCGTGGCGGAGTGGCGCCAGGGCGGCGGCGGGCCGGTGATCGGCTACCTCCCGGAGTACGACGCGCTCCCCGGCCTCGGCAACGCCGCCGAGCCGCGCCGCACGCCCGCGCCCTCGGGCGTCGGGTCCGGGCATGGCTGCGGGCACAACATGATCGGCGCCGGCTGCACGGGCGCGGCCATCGCGCTCAAGCGGCTGATGGAGGAGGGGCGGACGGCCGGGACGGTCCGCGTTTACGGGTGCGCGGCGGAGGAGATGGAGGGGGCCAAGGTTTACATGGCGCGCGCCGGCCTTTTCGACGATTGCGACGCGGCGCTGGCCTGGCACCCGGCCCCCGTCGCCGGCGCGGGCCTCCTGCGCCTGGCCGCCACGGCCAAGGCCCGCGTCGTGTTCCACGGCCGGACCGCCCACGCCGGCTTCGCCCCCTGGGAGGGGCGCAGCGCGCTCAAGGCCGCCGAGCTCTTCGGCCAGGGCGTGCAGATGATGCGCGAGCACGTGCGGCCGACGGCGCGCTTGCACTACATCTACGAAAGCGCGGGCGTCGCCCCCAACGTCGTGCCCGACTTCGCCCAGATCTGGATCGTCGCGCGCGAGGCGACGAGCGTGCGCGTGCGCGAGCTCGCGCAGTGGCTCGGCGAGGTCGCCGAAGGAGCGGCGCGCATGACGCAGACCCGTGCCGAATTCGGCGTCTTCTATGGCACCTGGGAGCTGATGCCGAACGAGCCGCTTGCGCGACTCATGATGCGCCACCTCGCCGCCGTGCCGCTGGATTGGACGGCCGAGGAGCAGGCCTTCGCCCGCGCCTGCCAGCGCGAGTTGGGCGTGGCGGAGGCCGGGATGGCCACGCGGCCCGTGCCCTTCGTGGAGGACGCGGCGGCCGGCGGATCGTCGGATCTCGGCGACGTGAGCCAGATCGCGCCGCTCGGCGTCTTCGCCTGGCCGACGCTGCCGCTCGGCGTCAGCCTTCACACATGGCCCGTCACGGCGTGCGGGGGGATGAGCATCGGCGACAAGGCCTCGCTCGCCACCGCGCGCATCCTGGCCGCGGCGGGGCTGGACCTGATAACCAACGCGGCGCTGCGCGAGGCGGCGCGGGCGGACCTGCGCCGGCGGCGGGAGGGGCAGCCGCCCTTCGCCTCGCTGCTGCCCCCCGGCCGCGAGCGACCGCTGAACCTGCCCGCCTTCCTGGTGCGGACGGGCGACGACGAGGTGGTACAGGGGCTGGCCGCGGGGCGCTGAAGGCTGCGCCTGCGTGCGGCGGCGGTCCATGCGGACCCAATGCTCCGCTGCCGCGGCGCGACCGAGGGCAGCCCCGCCCGGTGGCGCCCTCGCGCCCGGACGCAAGGCACATGGGGATGCCTCGGGGCGTGCTGTGACCTTGGCCGTCGTGCTTGCAGGCCGACGCCGACGCTGGGAGGACCGTCCCGCCGCGCGCCAGCGGGCGGTCCCCCCGGGCCAAACGTCGGAGGGACAGCGATGACCACGCGCCGCGACCTGCTGCAAACCCTTCCGACGAGCGGGCCGCCTTCGCGGTGGCCGGCCGGCCGATGATCAAGGGCGGCCCGGCGGCCGAGCAGCCCGCGGGGCGGCGCCGGCCGCAGCTGCGACGGCGCTGCCCGGCCACTCCCACCCGCTCGGCAAGGCCCCGTCCAGCCACACCCTCGCCGTCCTGGAGGAGGCGCGCGGTGCGCCGCCCTTCTCCGACACTCGGGACTTCGACGAGAACCGGCGCGGCCTCGTGGCTCCGATGCCGGAGCGACGCATCCCCAACGATTCCGGCGGCGTCGCCTGGAACATGGACCTGTTCCGCTTCATCGACCACCGCGACAGCTTCGACACCCTCCACCCCTTGCTGCACCGCATCGCGCGGCTGAACCAGAATTGCGGTCTCTACGAAGTCGTGCCCGGCCTCAATCATCCCCTCATTTCGGGCTGCGCTGCCCGTGTGCTGAAAGTGCTGTCCTGCGAGACGGCCTTGTTGAAGGCGGCGATGAGCGGGCGAGGCTGTGCTCGGGCATGTTCGGGAGGAGTTCGTGGGGCATGCCGCGCTGGCGGAACAACGAGTGGCTGCGGGTCTTGCTGGTGTTGGACTTGAGCTGGCGATCCATGCCCAGGCTCTCGCCGACGGTGCCGGGCAGGGTCCGCAGCGCCGTGGCGAAGGCGCTGACCAGCAGCAGCCTGTCCCGCCGCATCGGCTCCCC
>BBPE01005416.1_pt12 | contig 10004 bp, 3 predicted proteins | sample 1344301 | NCBI WGS metagenome assembly BBPE01 (sample SAMD00019089, study PRJDB2971) | groundwater metagenome | isolation source: The Cedars highly-alkaline
CCTTGCTTTCGGGACTAGAAAATGTTCCTGAATACTTTACTTTTTTTATTGCACTAATTTTGTTTTCTAGCTCAGTTGATGAAGGCCGTGATGATTTGGATGATCAGTACGACTCTTCGGGTTATATTGATGATATTCATGTTTCTGGGAAATTCCCATTTTTCATGATTTTTGGTTGTGCCTCTCTTGGTATTTTTTCCCTGGTTAGTTCTACCTTTCTTGAAGAAATTTTTATTGATATAAATTGTTATTGGAATAATAACTCAATTTGGATGTGGCTGAATACTAAGGGAAGTATCCTCATTTTTTTTCCATTTTTTTCTCTTATCGCATCGGAATTTGATTATTCTCGGCTATCCGCGTTTGAGGATTTTAACAATCGGCAAATACATCTAAGAACAGATGGCAATTACCAAACAATTATGTTTAATTCGGAACTTTGGTATTATGATGAGTTCATTACGAAGCTAGCTCATGTATTTTTTAAAATAAGTGACAAATTGGCTAATTTTATCTTGGATAAGGCTTATTTGGAATATATTTATGTGACTTATGTTTACAATTTTCTAAAATTCATCCATTTTTCAATGTATAGTACTCGTTATTCCATGGAAAAGCTTTACGTCTACGCGTTGCTTCTTCTAATTTTTACGGTCATAATTTTTTATGCATTTCAACTATTTTTCATTTGGAGCTTCTTTTTTATTTTTTACTATGAATATATTTCATTTATTAATTTTTCTTTTTCAGCAAAAGAAAATATCTTATAAAAGTTTATCTATTATAGAGAAAATTATACGTTATTATTATATAAAACATGAATATTGTTAAAAATACATTGGATAACTTTCGAAATAATTTTTATTTTATTTCTGATGATAAATTGTATACGATGCTCAACTTTGATTTTGCGTCTTATAGTTTTTTGGACTACGACATTGTTATTAATAGCCTTGATCGAACTCTTCCGAGGGTTCATGATCCTGTTATTACTTCATTTTATAACTTTTCGTTTTACGAGCACATTAGAAAAATCTACGACCGAACTCTTTTTGGACATAAATTTTCTGAGCAATCATATATTTATTCATTCATTTTTGGTTTTTATCTTTTTATACTTTGGAAACTAGGCGGCGGTCGTAGGTTTCTTCCTCTTATCTGTAAGTATAGTAGATGTAATTATTACGGTTTTTACGATTTGCGATATACCCCCTTGGCTTTGATTTTTTCTACTTTTCCACTCGTAAGATGGAAAATGGGTTACCCTGCTAGTTCTTCTTATAATTTGCAGTACTTTAGTTATTACAATGTTAATAACATTTTTTCTGGTCCTGCTTTTTTGGATCTAAGAGACCAGCAACTTTCGGAATTTTTCTATCATTTTTCTCGTAAACGCATACGTGAGGTAGATAACGTATTTTTTTTTACTTTTTTTCTTATTATCGGTCGATTTTTTATATTTCTTCCAATTACCCTATTTCATCTGTTTTTTCGACCAGTTTTTTTTTGGACTTATTTTTTTTTTATTCGTATTTTTTTCCTATTTCCTAGATACACAGGTTCACTCCCTTTTGATTATTTTTGTAAACGTGTTTACTATTCATATTTCTTGGGTATTAGACAGCTTTTTGTAAAGGATAACGCCGACGAAGAAAAAAATGAACTAGAAGCTGAAATTCAAGAAAATGTAGGGTCTAAACCTCGGAAATTGCCCCCCGCTACTCCGTATAGCGATATTTCTCTCTCGGGAGAACAAATTTTTACACGTTTGCATTTTCGTCAGGCAATTCGTATACTTTCAGGTTATAAACCTTTTTATAGCTCTTTTTTTTTTGGTTATTATATTACTAGCATTCTTGCCCGTCCTTCAACCCAGGAGACTTGTCTCCGCTATTTTAATAAGCATAATTTTAAAAAATTTAAATTTAGTGTTTTGGCTCATGCTTTGTCTATTCAATCTGCCTCTGTATCCAAATTTTCAAAAGGAAATCCAGTTTTGAATCGATTTAATACGGTTAAATTGTCACGTGGAGATTATGACTTTTTTGAATTTGTTCACCGTTTTAATGGATATGTTAACTTGACACTTTCTCTCGTACAGAAGAAGGACCCTTTGGCCACTTCAACTCTATTTTATTATACTCTTAAAAAACGTAGTCGATTTCTAAAACTAGCTAGTTTTTGTTTTTCTAATATTTTGTTGGATCAAATTTATGGTATTTTCTTTATTGTTTGGGGTATCCTTCTTTTTCCTTTTTATTTTTGCCTTGCTTCGGTTTATGGTTTTCCAAAAGATGGCTCGGAGGAGCAATCCTTTTCATTTGCCGCTATACTATCTCGTTTTCTAAAACCTATTCGATTCCTTTTTCTTCCTTTTGTATTTCTTATTTATTTGAAAAATTTTCTTAAACTTTACTTTTATGCCCCTATCGAATATATTTTTGCGGTTTTTCGTCAATTTTTTATCTTGGCGAAAAAATCTCTTTTTTTCAATTCTTACTATAATTATTACTATTTTTTTAGAAGATATTTTTTTAATTTTCTTTTTACTAAATTTTTTACTCGTGAGGTTGAAGATGAATTTGACCAGATAAAGGACATGGCTGATTTTAATGATGACGACGACGATGTTGGCGAAAATGGTCCATTGGATTTTGAGTATCGTGATTACGATATTGGCTTTGAAAAGTCGGAAAACTACGATGAAATTAAAAATTTTTTGTACGACACGTATGATGATAAAAGCAATTCCGATTTTTTTGCTTCTCAGGATCCTTTTGAAAGTGATTCTCGAACAAGTACTGGTTTTTTTATAGATATTCTTTTTTGGTCTTGGTTTTCAGTTGAATACCCGGCTTATAGTACTTTTCTTACAAAGGATGAAAGCACTTTTCAACGATTTAAATCTTTTGACCAATCTTTGGAGACTTTTGACGATTCCCTTTTCGCTGACAAAGAAGATAATAATTCTGACGAAGACGGAGCGGGTTTCGATGATCGAATTTACGTACCGCACCTTAGTGATAGGGAAAGTGATAAAATTGAAGATGAGGATGATTACGAGGAATTTTATTACGACCCTGAATTTGAGGAAAGTTTCGAACGTTATTACGATTATCTTCTAAGTGAAAAAGATTTGCTGGAGCTTAATAATAAGCTTCTTTCTTATCGCCTTAAACTCGATCAATGGCATTCAGATGTTTCTAAAAAACTTATTGCCATTCCAAAAGAGTTTTTGCTTATGCCTGCAAATTTGCGTCAGCCTAAAACTCCGGATGATTGGAGGCTCCTAACTTTTATCGTATCTAGCCTTGTTTTGGACGATTTGCAAGTTTATTCTTTTTCTGCGCGCAATGATGTTGAATTTATAGATAAAATTTGGTCTAAATTTTCTAAAATAGTAAAGAATTCTCCTGAAAAAATTTTTAGTAAATTGGATAGTCCTGATTTTGAGGTTCGCTATGCTGCAATTGAACAAAAATTTTCGCCGTTGTTTTTCCGCAATGGTGTCATTGCCAATTGTGTAATTTTTATTTTTGGTAAAACCATCTTTGATTACATTAAGGAAAAGTTTAACATCCTTAGAAGTAATTTCCGAATTGATTATTCTATTCTAGCAAAAGGTCAATTTACATCAATTGATTTTTCATTGCTAGATCTTATTTACACTTCTTTTGTCAAACGAAGTAGCACGGATACTTCTGTGTTTATCGATTCTCTAAAAGTCGAGTTTTCGGCTATGTCTAGGTTGGATGTTTTGTCAGTAATTTTTTATCTTAGATTTTTGGCAGATTCGGATTTTAATGCTTTTTATAACTTTATTAATACGAGCCCGGCTGGCAAATTTATTTGGTCAAAATTCGAAAATGCTTTTAACCTTTCGGTTAAATATTCACCTAAATCATATGATTTTGTCAATCTCATTCAATTTTATCCAGAAATTGAACCTACTAAATTTCCAATTAATAGAGATACTTTTAGAAACGCTCTTCCGGATGAGCTTTATAATAATCTTGTTGGTACAAGTTTTGAGGCACTTTTTACATATTCTTTTCATACTTTTCGTTCTTTTTTTGGATTTCGTCGTTACGATGGCCCTGAAAATTCAAGGCCAATTCCCGAGCCAGGTCATCCTGCTCACGTTTTCGGTGCCGGTTATGATAATGATGAGCTTTGGAATGTTGAATTTGAGCTTTTTACGAATGGACCCTCATCTATTTTTAATTTTTCTTCAATTTTCTTTGAAAAAATTAATGATTACTTTATAGATCCCTCGGTAGCGGTTACTCTTTTCCCGTTTTCTTACACATATTTTTTGGATGATGTTTATGATGTTGATATTAATGATGCAACTTTGGATCTTGATGATCAGTATATAATTCAAGAAACTGAAGTCGGTCTGGGCGACTCCCTTTCTTTCTATATCAATGAAGAGCGTATTAATGAGGATGCTGAGGATGAACTGGATGCGCTTGATCCAACTGATAACGAAGAAGTTACTGGTTACATGGACGATCCCGATGTCTTTGATGGCGAAGACCCAGATGCTGCTGGTGATTTCCCATTTTACGATGGCGATACAGAACTTTGGATTGACGATAGTCTTGAGGGTGGTGAAGATTGGGAGCCTGAAGAATTGGATTCCATTAATGATGTCTCTATTTCTGTTAATCGTCTTTTTTTTGGGACTTTGGCGACATCTTCTTTTGAGTTTCCTTCGGTCGATCCTCGAGTGTATACAGGTGTATTTTCTTCCGCAGTCAAGCATTCTCAAACTGGCTATGATCTAAATTATTCGGCTAATTTGAAGTTGGCCTACAATAACAGATCAGAAAAAAGTTTGGTTCTAAGCCAAAATTCAATTTTGGCTTCTTTGGGGAAGGATAAACTTTCCCCACTAAATGTGTCATTTTTCGTTATTTCTACTAAATTTTTTTTTACTCATTTTCTTAGATTTTATTTCTACCTTGTAGCCCTTTTTTTTAACATTACGTTTTACACGTATTCATCTGAAATTTCTCATCTCAAAAATATTCTTATTTTTAAACATTTTATGAAAAACACCCAGGGTTATCGTGCGCCTCCAAGCTTTGTTGATAAGCTTAAATCATGGTTGTACGGTTTCGAAGAGTTTTATTCTAAGAAAGAAGTTTTTGACCGTTTTAAAACAAATACTTTTGTCTATGGAGATTTTTATCAAGGCCCCCTTTCCAAAAAATATGATTCCTCATTTATTAATTTTAGCCATCATATTCCTTTTGCGGATTTTCTTTTCGAAGAGGGAAGAGATGCGGAATACGAAATAACAGATTTTCTTGTTCATTCCCAACAGGATTATTTGGATTTTGATTATCTCAATTATAAAGATCTATTGGACATATACGACAACAGTCGTTTTAATTTCCTTGATGAGTATGAGCTGCTACATCTTGAAGACATTGACGAAGCGGCCCCTCTTTCAGGCTCTCTGAACGACGAGCAGGATTGGGACATTGGTGCGGGTTATTCCTATTCTTCCGATGATTTTGTTGATGAAATCCAAATGTTTAACGATCGTCTCTCAATTTTTATTTCAGCTCTTTCTGGTATTTTTAGCCTAGTTCAGGATTACTATTTCTATTTTTGTAAAATTAAAACAACAGTTTATTTTACAAATATTTTTTATTATTGGGAGCTTCGTTCTAATTACGAATGGTCGCGCTTGGCAGCAACTTATGGTTTGGGGGTTTATTTCGTTAGATATTTTTTTTCCTTTTCAATTATCTTTGCAATTTTTCTTTATTCTTACTTTGTTTTTCCTCGAATTTTTTACTGGTTTTTCGTTCATACTTTGGATTATGGTCTTTTTCTTTTTTTTAATGCAGCCTTTACGTTTTTGGTCTTTTTTTTCGCTTCGCTTCTTCTTTTTCCTCATTTTTTTTCATTTTTTTCTTCATTTGATAAAGAGGAACGTTCGTCTTTTTATTTTCTTGTTCTAATTATTTGGGTCGTTTATGTTTTTGGCGGCTATGCCCGCTCACCTTGGTATACTACCTTTCTTTCTCGAGAAATTTTTCAAAATCTAGGTACTGAACCTGATATTTTTCCAGATCCACTTTCCCGGGGCTACCAAGCGGATGCAATAAACTTGAATCTTGAGTCCAATAGTGCTTTGACCCTCTATGATCTAAAGGGTGAACGAGAAATTGCATATAACTTCGATAAATTTGAAGGGGACTATAGCCGACGTCTAACCTCCTTTAACCTTTATAATAAACGACCAACACTTGGCCTTTTTGTCGATTCCTTTAAATACAACGTTTTGGGGATCCGAAATTCCCATTTTACAGGTTATAAATATCTAGATACGCGTTATGATTTTTCTTTTTCTCAAAAAATTGCACAGACATATCATAAATTTTACCATCGCAATTATCTAACTCCTTTGGGAGGTTTGCCAAAACGGTATGCGCGCCTTATACGTATCCATACAGGGACACAGTATCTGCGAATTCGCAGTATAAATTTTGCTTACTCTTATTCGGTTGGATTGTCTAATACCACTGACGGGCACCAGGCTATTGATCCTTCCAATTATTTGATCGATGACCCCTTTTATACTATCCTTGATCCGACTCCTGCCTATCCTTACGATTTTAGACCAGATTCCTACTATAATGTTCCCAAAAATGATCCTCACTACTCTGAATTCCATGTTCCAAGTTATGGGTCAAGCTTGAAAATTTGGCGATTTATAAAATCTTACAATTTTAATTATGTTATACCTCGTAAAAAAATTATTTTTTATAAGGGTAGAAATTTTGTCCGACGTAAATTTGTTCCGGGCAATGGTCGTAAACGCCGATTTTTTAATTATATTTATCGTTATGGCCGCGTGACCCGTTTTAAACGTTTTAGACCATCCTCTTTTACTAACGCTTTTTCATCGCCATCTGCAAATTTTTATAATACTGTTTCTAGACATAGATATGTTCAGTCGCAAATTAAAAAGGGTCAATTTATTTTTAATTATTCGAATAACTTTTCTAAATTTATACTTTTTTATAACTTTCCGAAGTCCAAGATTTATATTGATATGTTTACTTTCCGCCCTAGTCAGCTTTATCCGCGTGTTCGTAAACGTCTTACTTTTGACCGCTACTACAGTACGGTTCAAAATATTCGCCAACAAGAGGTTTATATGCCTTATACTCTCACCGAAGGGACGTTTAAACGTGTTTCCGATGCGCTAGCCAACGAGTCATTTAAACATATGTCAGCTCATATTGCGCGGTTTACTGCACGTTATAAAAATCTTGCAAGAAGTAAAACATTTTATAGAAGAAAAGTTTCCCGAATGGCCCATGGGAGCTACTACAGAAAAGCTTATAAACCCTTTTTTAATTTTGTTCGTTATTCAAATTTTGTACATCATTATAACCGCTATATAACTATACTCCATCCTAAAATTTATGATAATTATTATAACGCTCTTGGTTCTTTTACGGATAAATACCTTTCAAAATTTCGTGGTCAAACAAACTATAAAGCTTATTTGAGTGGTCTGGGTAATTACCAATCTAAATTTAAGTCTTCTCCCCTTACTCAAAACAAATTTGCACGTGATCCAAAACGTGTAATTAGAAAAAAATTTCGTCGCTATAAAAAAGATCTTTTTTACTATCCAGCTAAACGTTTTCGCCATCTAAAAACTTCAGCTGATATTACCTTTTCAAATTACTCTTATAAACTAAAACGTTATAATCGCCGTGGTATTCGGGGCCGTTTCCGAGTTACTCAAGATCGTAATGGTCGTCGTCATTTTTTCCTAAGTAGACGTGCCAAAAACTACCAACTTTCTAAGCGAAGGTTGAGATTTTATATGAAATTTTACATTTTTAGAAATCATTATAGAAAATTTTTTTCTAATTCTCGCCGTTATCAAACTCGAAAAAAACGTTTTTTTTCGCGTAAACTACTAAAAAAACGTTTTTTTTCAAAAAATTCCAGCGCTATTAGGCATAAAAATATTTTTAATAATTTTAGGGTTTATAGTGATATATGGTTGTATGGTCTACAAAGTTTTAATCGAACAACTAAATCGGATTCTAAAGCTATAAATGAGGTTCGAAATCATGAAAAGCTATTTTTTACTTCTGTAAAAAAATTGGGAAATTTGAAACCTGAGACTGCTGTTAGCGGTCGTCTAAATGTGGACGATTATGACCTTCCTCTAGACTTTTCCCTAGATTATTCAACTATACGTTCTCCAAAATTTTCTTATTACAAGTATTCACCTATTAATTATGCTTTTAATGTTCGTCAGTTTAAGCTTGTTAGTAAAAGTTCTAAGCAACCGAGTTCACTTTTTTATTTTTCTTCATTTGGACATGAAACCTCTTTCTTTAAAAATTTGGATGTTCGTCGTGGCATAAAAGCGATTTCAGCTATTGAGGATCTTAATAGGGTTCGTTTTTTTAGACCTAAGCGTAAATCGTTTAAACCTTATTTTTACAGATATTTGCAATATTCAGTTAATAAAAAATATAGACCGCGTCGTTTTTTTGCTAAACTGTCAAAAAAAATTAAAAAAGAATTTATTTTTAAGCATGTCGCGCTTCCTGTCAACCTTGCTAAGGTTTATCCAAAAGTAAGTAGGAAATATTCTGCTCATTACTGGGTTACTTGGGAACAAGATCCTAATGATCCTACAAAATTTAAAAGAGTAAAGTTCTTTAATAAATTTGTTCGTCCAGAAATTCCTAAAGATTTGGCTAAACGATTGAAACGTGAGCGTTTGTATAAAAAACGCTATGCTCGCTTGATTTACAATCGATATCAAAAAGCTAAACCTCACGTCAAGCGTGAACTTAGAGAAAACGGACGTCGGTATAAACGTGATTTTGGTCGTTATAGTATTAGTGACTTTGAAGCTTACGCTAAAAAACATCGTATTTACGAACAAAAAAGGGTCTTTTTTCTTAAAAATCGTTTTTTCAAACTACCACCTAAACAGAACGATACCTTGGCTCACGCAGAAGTTTTCATTCTTAAAGAAAAACGACGTCGAAGAGCGGAAATGCGTCGATTGGCATATAAAAAGGAGCAGTTGCGCTTGACTGCAGCTAAGCAAAAACCTCGTTTTGTTTCTGATATCAATGCTAAAGGATCGAAGATTTCCAAGAATTCTGTTTCAAGTGCAGATAAATCTGGTAGCGTAGGCTCTACAATTTCGGAATTTTTTAAAAAAATGTTTGGCAATCGCCAGTAAAGTTTTAAAACAAAAAAATTATGTTTCATTTGATTGTTTCCGTCTTTCTCGGCTTGCCTTTTCAATTGCCGAGTCTTAGCCCGATATTTAGTAATGTCTATTTTTACACTAAAACTTTTATCTTGATTTTTTGCTATCTTAGTGTTTTGTTTGCTATATATTTGTCATTTTGTCATTTTGAAGTTCATCAGGTTTTTTCAATTCCTTTCTCTTCAATTAATTATGCCTACAGTAATTTTCAGCTAAACGGTATCGGTATTCTACTCTGTTTGCTAACCTGTTACTTGTATTTTTTCCTTTTTTACTATTATAAAAATTTGCTTCCTAATATTTATTATTTTTATTTTTTTATACTTATTAGTCAGTCTTCCCTTTTGATTTGCTTTCTAACTCAAGATTTTTTTGTGTTCTACATGTTTTTTGAATTTATTCTTATACCTTTTTACTTTATCGTTGGCTTTTGGGGGGCTCGAATTAAGCGGCTTGGCGCTGCTTTTCGACTAGTTTTTTTTACCGTTTTTTTTTCCTTTCCCCTTATATCTGTAATGTTTGGCAATCTTGTTTCAGATGTTTTTAGTTTTAATTTTTCAATACTAGTTCCCACTCTTTCAGTTCAGTTGCCGATTTACCAAGTTTTTTTCTTTCTCTCTTCATTCTTCGCCTTTGCTGTTAAAATTCCGCTTTTCCCGATACACGTTTGGCTCCCCGAGGCCCATGGGGAAGCTCCTACATTTGGTTCGGTTTTGCTGGCTGG
>BBPE01002214.1_pt1 | contig 10002 bp, 7 predicted proteins | sample 1344301 | NCBI WGS metagenome assembly BBPE01 (sample SAMD00019089, study PRJDB2971) | groundwater metagenome | isolation source: The Cedars highly-alkaline
CCGCAGCCGCCTGTACTACCGCGTCACCGGCTTCTCGGGCGAGCTGGTGTCGGGCTTTGCCGATCTGCCGCCTTGGGATGGCACGCTGCCCCAGCGCACCCTGTACGCCGCGCTGGTGCACTTCTACGACGACCACTACCAAGGCGTGCCGGTGCGCGTGGCGGTGTTGCTGCAACCCGTGGCCGGGGTGCATGGACTGGGCATGGCCACCATCCAAGTGGCCGAAACGCTGGAGCTGCGTCAAACCCTGGCGCGCCAGATCTTGCTCGACATGGTGTGGCGCCAGAGCCTCTTGATCGCCCTGATCGGCTTGGTGGTGTACGTGGCGGTGCAGCGCGCCACCTTGCCGGTGCGCCGACTCAGCGCCGCCTTGGCCGAACGTCCTGAAAACGACCTCAGCCCGCTCGACAGCACCGCCGCCCCAACCGAGCTGCTGCCCTTGGTGCAAGCCACCAACCAACACATGGCCCGCTTGAGTGAGCTGTTGCAGCATCAAAAGCGCTTCATCCGCGACACCTCGCACCAGATCAAGACACCGCTGGCGGTGTTGCGCACCCAACTGCAATCGGCCCTGCGCGGCGACGTCGAGACCCAGTTGGCGCTGCGCGAAATGATGCAAACCGTCGATGGCGCCACCGAACTGGCCAACCAGATGCTTGCGCTGGCCAAGATCGAGCAGTTGCGCATTCAGTCCGACGTGCCGGTGGTCGTCTGGGCCGAGGCGCTGCGCACGGTGGCACTGGATGTGGCCGCGCTGGTGGCCGACAAGCAGCTGGATTTCGAGTGGAGGCTCGACCCCGCAGCCGCAACCATGCGCGTGCGGGCACACGAGTGGTCGCTCAAAGAGCTGGCGCGCAACCTGCTGCACAACGCCATACGCCACTCGGCGCCGGGCGGTGCGCTGCGCATCGAACTGCACACCCAGCCCGGCACTGGGTGTGGCCAGCTCACCATCGAAGACAGCGGCGGCGGCCTGCCACAGGAACTGCTCGACAACCCCTTTCAGCCCTTCCACAGTGCCGCCCACGCCCCGCATGGCTCGGGCCTTGGGCTGGCCATTTGCCACGGCATCGTGCAAACGCTGGGCGGCCAGATCGACTTGCAAAACCGTCTCGACGAGCGCGGTCACCCCCTTGGGCTGCGCGCGTGCGTGCGGCTGCCCTTGGTGGAGCCGCCCTACTCCACGATCACATAGACCTTGAGCACCGGCTCCAACACCTGAAATGAACCCGTGAAGCCGGGCGGGATGTGCAGCGTCTGGCCCGGGCCGGCTTCCTCGTGGCTGCCGTCGTCGCGCCGGATGCGACAGCGCCCCTCGAGCACCGTAAATACCTCGCGCTCGGTCGGGCCGAAAGCGATCGCCCATTCACCCACCTCGCAGCGCCACAGGCCGCTGCTGAGCACGCGCGCACCTTGCAAAGACGCATCGAGCAAGTCCCAAGTCTGGCGCAGCGGCCGCCCTTTGATGATGCGGTCGCGGCGCGGGTAGGAGCGCTCGGGCTCGCCGCTGGGCTGCGGGCCGAAGCCAAACAAATCGAGGTCGGACATGGCGCGAAGGATTGGCCGAGGTGGGCTGGTTTGAAATCTGCGACGGCAACGGTGGCTCAGGCGCGCGGCAGCGTCACGCCCTGCTGACCTTGGTATTTGCCGCCCCGGTCTTTGTAGGATACCTCGCACACCTCGTCGCTCTCGAAAAACAGCACCTGGGCGCAGCCCTCGCCGGCGTAGATTTTGGCCGGCAGCGGCGTGGTGTTGCTAAATTCCAGCGTCACATAGCCCTCCCACTCGGGCTCGAAGGGTGTGACGTTGACGATGATGCCGCAGCGCGCATAGGTGCTCTTGCCTAGGCAGATGGTGAGCACATTGCGCGGGATGCGGAAATACTCCACCGTGCGCGCCAGCGCAAAGCTATTGGGCGGAATGATGCAGTGCGGGCCTTCAAAGTCCACAAAGCTCTTGGCGTCGAAGTTTTTCGGGTCCACCACCGTGCTGTGGATGTTGGTGAAGACCTTGAACTCGCCTGCGCAACGGATGTCGTAACCGTAGCTGCTGGTGCCGTAGCTGATGATTTTTTGCCCATCCGCCTGCCGCACCTGCCCCGGCTCGAAGGGCTCGATCATGCCGTGCTGCTCGGCCATGCGGCGGATCCATTTGTCGCTCTTGATGCTCATAGCTGCACTCCGTTAGCCTTCGATTGTAGGGTCGGCACAGTGCACGCTTCCCAAGAACACGCTACAATACCCCTACCCGTTTTTCAGGAGTCTCATATGCTGCGTTTCGACGTCCCCCAGGTCTGGTCCAACGTGATCCGCCTTGAAGCCTTTCTCACTGCCGCCGTGGCCGCGCTGGCGCTGGCGCTCAACCTACCGTGGCTGATGGCGCTGCTGGTCGCGCTCGGGTTGGTGCGCGGCTTTGTCGGGCACCACCGCTGCCCCTCGCACTACGCATGGAAAGCGCTCATGCTGCGCCTGAACTGCGCCGGCAAGCTCGAAGACGCGGGCGCCAAAATGTTTGCCAACAAGGTGCTGTTCATTGCCAGCAGCGTGTCGCTGGCGCTGTTCCTCTCGGGCAGCAACCTGTGGATGGTGCCGGCTACCATGCTGGTGATTTTTGCCACGCTGGAATGGGCGTTCTCGTTTTGCGCCGCTTGCTGGGCCTATGGGGCTTGGTACAAGAAGTTTCCTCCAGCTGGGGCCTGAAACCCCGGACTGCTTGCCCGGTCTGCCCAAGTCTTGTTCAAAGCGGGGCGAATGCAGACTGGAGCGGGCGCAGCACCCGCTCAAAAGGCGGTAGCCCGGCCAGCAACTGCTGCCCAAAGCGGCTCTGGTGCAGGCGCCGGTCGTAGCAATAGACCTGCGCCCGGTCGTCTTCGGTGCGTATGGCGCGCCCCACCCACTGCGCCAGCCGGATCGCAGCGGCGGGCAGCACCAGCTCCTGAAACGGATCCCGCCCGGCAGCGCGCAGCCACTCGGCGCGGGCCTGGCCCACCGGGTCGTCGGGCGGGGCGAAGGGGAGCTTGGTGATGAACAAATCCTCACACAGCCGGCCCGGCAAGTCCAGCCCCTCGCCAAAAGTCTGCATGCCAAAGATGATCGAGGGCTGCCCGGTCGCCACCCGTTCGGTGTGCAGGCGCAGCAGGCGCTGGCGCGGCAACTCGTTTTGCACCAGCACCAGCGGTCGCAATGCCGGCGGCAGCGCCTCGCAAGCCAGCCGCAGCTGCAGGCGCGAGGTGAACAGCACCAGCGCCCCGTGGCGCACGCAAGCCAAATCCTGCATCAGGCTGCATACCAGCTCGGCATTGAAGGCGCTCGCGTCTTTGGGATCGGCGCGTGTGCTGGCCAGCACGATGCGCCCTTGGCGGCTGAAATCGAAGGGGCTGGGCACCTCGAGGGCGCAGACGTCGGGGTCGTGATCGAGGCCGGATTCGCGCAAAAAATAATCAAAGCGGCCGCCGCTGCTCAAGGTGGCCGAAGTCAGCACCGCCGTGCGCACCGAGCCCCACAGGTGCTGGCGCAGGGTGCTGCCAGGCAAAGTGGGGCTGGCGTGCGCCATCAGCGCCGCATCCGCTCCCGCCGACTGCCAGCCAAACCATTTGGCCACCGGCTCGGCGCCCTCGGTGGGTTGTTGCAACAGCAGGCGCGCGGTCTCGTGCGCGGCCTCTAGGCGCGGCGTCAAGCTGCCCAACTGGGCGTACTGGGTGGCCAGTTGGCGCGACTGCTGGGGCTGATCGCGCATTTCGGCGCGCAAGGCCTTGGCCAGCAGCCGCAACAAATCGATAAATGCACCCGCGCTGCGCAGCAAAGCGTTCAGGGGCTCGAGCAGCGCGGGCGGCGTTTGGCCTGCACCAAGGCGGGCCACGCGCTCGGTGGCAAACCCCGTGCCTGCCGCCCCCGAGGCAGCCAGGGCGGCTTGGCGAGCGCCCGGAGTGGCCGAGGCACTTTGTGAAAGCGGCACGCCACCCAGTTCGGTACCAAACTGAAGCACCACCAAGCGCGCCAGCTCTTGCATCGCCGAGCGCAGCGCCGCCGCGTGGCCGGGAACGGCGGCCAACTCATCCAGCCCCAAGGCGGCGCCGGTGCGCAGGGCGCGCTGAGCCAGCCGCTCGATCCAGCCCAAGCGGCTCAAGTCCATGCGGCTGGCAAACTGCTCCAATGCGACGGCCGGCAGGTGGTGCGCCTCGTCGATCACCAGCAGGCAATTGTCCAGCTCGGGCAAGGTGCGCGAGCCCAAGGTGCTGAGCAGCAAGTCGTGGTTGACCACAATCACCTGCGCCCCCACCAGCTCCTTGCGCTGCTGAAAATAGCTGCACTGGTGGTAGACCGGACAATGGCGCGCCGCACAAGAACTGGCTTGCACCGCCACCGACTGCCAGACACGGCCATCCGGGGCTTGGCTCAAGGTGTCCAGATCACCCCCCCAGCGACCGCTGGCCAGTTCGGTTTGCAGGGCCAACAGGGCACCCAAGTCGTCGGTCTTGCCCTGCTGGGCCGGCTGGGCCTCGAGAAACCAATCGTCTTCGTGCACATCCTCCTCGGCCGCGCCGTCACTGGTGCGCGCCCCTCCCAAACGGGACAACTGACGCTCCAGCTTGAGCTTGCACACGTAGCGCCCGCGCCCCTTGGCCAGGGCAAACCGAAAGGGCTGCTCCGACTGCGCCGCCAAAGCCGGCAAGTCCTTGTGCACCAGTTGCTCTTGCAGGGCCACCGTGGCGGTGCTGATGAGCAAGCGCGTGTTGCGCTGGAGCGCCATGGCAAGGGCCGGCGCGCAGTAGGCGAGCGACTTCCCCACCCCGGTACCGGCCTGAATGACCGCCACCGCACGCTCTGGCTTGACCCCGGGCAGCGCCGGCGAGGCCGCCGTCGGCCCCAGATCGGCAAGGCTAAAGGTCTGCGCCACTTGTTCCGCCATCAGGCGCTGCCCCGGCCGCGGTCGCAACCCAGGGTCGAGTTGCAGCAGCCGGTCGTAGCTGGCCAGCGCATGGCGCGCCAGTTCGGGTTTGTCCATAAGCGCCAGAGTGTGGCACAAGTGCGGAATCGGGCGATTTTGGACGCATAATCCGGCTGCTGTCGAAAGGGAGAAACCATCACACCGGGTCAAGCCCAGTTTATGCCTCCACTTTCGCTCCCGCCATCGGTTCGGCTGCCTCGCCTCAATCAGGGCTTGGATCGTTTGCTGCTGGGGCTTTCGGTTTTTTGGCTTCCTGTTTTGTTCGGCCTGCTGACCCTGTGGGCGCTCTGGAACTGGCACAGCCCCTACACGGCCGCTCAAGGCAAGGCCTTGAATTTTCAGGTGCTGCAAGACACGCAAGGAAATTGGCAAGCCTCCGATGCGCTGCAGCAACTGAGGCAAGCCGCACCAGCCCCCGTTCCACAGCAAGACACCGAATTGCAAGAGTCACCCTTTTGGCTGTTGCTGCAACCCTTGCCCGCGACCCAAGCCATTCGGATCGAATTCCCCTCACGCCACACCTACAGCCTGAGTTGCTGGAACACCAGCACCCTGCAAATCCTGGGCGCAGCTTCGCGGACCACGCCGCCACAAGGTTCCATCCTGCCGGTCCGCGCCGGCTTTGCCCTCGACCCCAGCGGTGCCCAAGCCCTGCTGTGTCGCACCGTGCTGGTGGGCCCGGGGCGCATCAGCGCCCTGCAGTGGGACGCGGCCGAACTGTCCTCGCGCGAATTGCAATTCCACCGCGGCTCGGGGCTGCTCGATGGCGGCATTCTGGTGCTGGCGCTCTTTACCCTGATTGCCGGCTTCATCAACCGCAACCGCACCTACATCCTGTTTGCCGCCTGGCTGGTGGTGAACCTGCGCATGGCCGCGCTCTCGATGGGCTGGGATCAGCAATGGCTGGGGCATACCATCCCGTTTGCATGGCAGCAAACCATGCGACCGTTGACGCTGGCTTTGTATTACGTGGTTACATTTACATTGTTTATTTCTCTATTTAAGGAAGAACTCAGTGGAGTTGGACATAAAATATTGATCAATGTCGCCAAATGGTCTTGCCCACCCTTGCTGCTGCTGGCGCTCACCCTACCCTATGCGCATTTTTTACCATTAATATGGGTCTTTACTGGTTTGGGTGTGGCTATTTTGCTATTCATGCTCACCCGAATATTGCTTCGCACCCAATCTCGAGTAGCCTTGTGGTACGCAGCATCAATTGGCATCGCCCTTTTTGCAAGCCTTTATGAAGTTGCGGCAGCCGCATTAGGACTTAAAGGCTGGATCGGCAGCTTCAACAGCCTCACCGCCGCCTTGGCATCAAGCTTGCTCGCTTCGCTGGCCATTGCTGAACAGATGCGGCAAGCCCAGCTACAAAAACTGGCTGCGCAGGCCGAGCTGCAACACACCTATGAAGTGATACCCATCGGTCTGTTCACCCTTGATTTGGACGGAAGCCTAAGCAGCGCCAATCCGGCCTTGCTGAACATGCTCCAGACCAGCGAACCGGCATTGCGCAAACAAACTTGGCCGCAACGCTTTGGTTCTGCGCACTGGCAAGCCATGCTCGAGCAAACACAAACCTGCTCGACCGCCGAACTGGAGGTGATAATTGAGCACCCCGATCAAACGCCGCGGCGCTTCCAGGTGCGCGCCACCCGGGCTGGCGACAAAATTGAAGGCACCTTCCAAGACATCACTGAAAAATCCCTAGCCACCGAAAACCTGAAGTTCTTGGCCCATCACGACACCCTAACCAAGGTCCTCAACCGGCACGGCATCGAGCAGATTCTTAACTCCAGCATTTCGGACATTGGGCTTGGCAAACCATTGGCTGTCGCCTACCTCGATCTGGACCGATTCAAGCTCATCAACGACCTCTACGGTCACGCGGCTGGCGATTCGGTGCTGCAGACCGTTTGCCAGCGCGCCCAAATTCCTCTGGGGCCACACATGCACCTTGGCCGCGTAGGCGGAGATGAGTTTCTGTTTGTGATGCCCAATACCCCGCTGGCAGTTGCCGAAGCCACGTGCCGGGAAATCCTGCAGCAGATTGGCGGCAGCGCCTGCCAGGTTGGTGAACGCGCCTTTCAGGTGCGCAGCTCGATCGGTTTGATTGAAGTGGCAGCGGGAAGCCTGGCCAAAGATGTGGTCTCGACCTCTGATCATGCCTGCCGCATGGCCAAAAAAGGCCAAGGCAACGCGCTGGTGGTGTTCGACCGCAACTCGAATGTTTTTACAGACCACGAGACCGAACTGCTCTTGGTCGAGCAGCTGGCCAGTCAGTCATCCATAGCCGGACTGTTTCTGGAAATGCAGCCCATCATGTCGCTGCGCAGCCCGTATGAATCGCTCAATTTTGAGGTCTTGCTGCGCATGCAGGACGCCCATGGTGCGCTCATTCCCACTGCACGCCTGATTCATGCCGCCGAAATTGCCGGCCGCATGGGCATGATTGATCGATGGGTTTTATCAAAGACCTTGAACTGGCTGGAACAGCATCAGGAACAGCTGTCGCTCAACCGCTTTGTCTGCATCAATTTTAGTGGCGCTTCGCTCAATGATGAACGCTTCATAGACGATGTGTTCATCATGCTCGAACGCCACCGCAGCGTGGCGCAGCGAATCTGCCTCGAAATCACCGAGAGTGTGGCCTTGCACGATATGGAAAACACCCGCCGCTTCATCGACCGGGTGCGTGCAGTGGGCGCCAAAGTGGCGCTGGACGATTTTGGTGCGGGCTACACCTCGTTTTCCTATCTCAAGGAATTGCCAGCCGATTTACTGAAGATTGACGGCAGCTTCATCGTCAACATGAACCAGCACCCCGCCAACATAGCCATCGTCGAGGCGATCGTCAGCTTGGCGCAAAACCTAGGCATGAAAACCATCGCCGAGTGGGCCGAGGATTTTGCAACGGTGGAAACGCTGGCCGAAATTGGGGTGGACTACGTGCAAGGTTTCGTGGTGGCTCGGCCGCAGCTACCCGATGCGATTTTGCAGGCCCAAAGCGGCGCCGATTTCATAGCCGATGCGCAGCTCATGGCCTACCTCAGCACCCTCAAGCCGGATGAGCTCGACCACGTCGATCTGGTGCTGGGAGCTGACCCACCGCAGGCCGCACCCACACCGCGCACCTGAAAGTCTCTGGCAACTTCAGAGTTGCAGATCGGGGTGCCTCGTGTTGCACATAAAATCCAGCATCGGGTGTCCCACCTCCTCCCACTGTTCACGCACGTTTTGCACATCCAAATACAAAACCCGATGCGGCAAATTGAACACATGCGAGAGCGGGATGTAGCCCAGATGCGGATACACGTCTTGGAACAGCATGCGTTCGTACTGACGGTCCAACGGTGCTCGAGCGGTGATGACCATGTAGCGGATGCCGGCTTGCAAACAATACAGGTAATAGGCCTTGAACAGGGCCACTTTGACCAAGCGCGCCGAGCCCTCTAGGCTCACGCCTAGGCGCGTGGCTTCGGCCAGCGGCAAGCCCTGCATCCACTGCGGCAATTGCACCGACTGCTCCAGTGCCAGCGCTTGCGCGCGGTTGGTCTGAATGCGCATGGTTCCCATGGGCGAACCGTCTAGTTTTGACTCGGCCAGCAGCATCACCACCCCTGCTGCGCTGTCCATCGCCTCGGGTTGGCGAAGCGAAGCGCTCAAGGCCTCTGGCAAATGGCGGGCGTAGGCGCTGTGCCGAATCTCCAGCACCTTGGCCATATCCTGCGCACCGCTGGCCAGTCGCAGCGTAAATGGCCAGTATTCGGTTCGATTGACCGACTTTTTGATACCCACAGGAACCGGCCGTGGCCGATTTAGCGCATCGGCTCTGACGCCCAAGGCGTCGCTGTTCATCACCATGTCATGATCTCCAGCGTTTGCGGGTGCACCGTGCGCCCAGCTTGGTTTTGACTGTAGGCCGCCCGCGCAACGCCATGAGTCGGAAAATGACTGGAGATGCAGTCAGAAAATCCCTGACAGACCCATCCCAGCCTGCCTCCTACTGGAACACCCTATCTGCGCGCTCCTCCCCGCGCTGTCCTCCTTGTGTCCCTTGCCGCTTACAATCGGCGCTCGTGTGTTGGGTATCGGGAAGCGTGGCAGAGTGGTCGATTGCACCGGTCTTGAAAACCGGCAACGGGTAACCCCGTTCGTGAGTTCGAATCTCACCGCTTCCGCCAGCAGGCACATGGGCTGCGCGGGCTTATGGGTCTTGCTCCACAGGATTTGCAGGGTGTTGCGCCAGCGCCCAGCGCACATGCTCGCGCACCAACGGGCTGGTGTCTTCGATCCGGGCATGCAATGCCGCTTGGATGGCAGCCGCCTGCTGTGGCTCCAAGCCGTCGCTGGCCAACGCATTGCCCAAGGCCACCGCCACGTTGCGCAGCCAGCGCTCGTGGCCGATGCGCCGGATCGGGCTGCCTTCGGTGTGGCGCTCAAACTCGGCCCGGCTCCAGGCCCAAACACGCAGCAGCTCGGGCGCCTGCAAGGCGGCGCGCGGCTCGAAATCGGGCACAGAGGTGCGCTGGGCGTACTTGTTCCACGGGCAGACCAATTGGCAGTCGTCGCAGCCGTAGATGCGGTTGCCGATCAGGGGCCGCAGCTCGGGCGCAATCGGCCCGGTGTGCTCGATGGTCAGGTAGGCGATGCAGCGGCGCGCATCGAGCCGGTATGGGGCCACGATGGCCTGCGTTGGGCAGACCTCGAGGCAGGCTTGGCATTGGCCGCAGTGGGCGCTGGTCGGCGCCGTGGGCGGCAGCTCAAAATTGAGAAAAATCTCGCCCAAAAAAAACATCGAACCGGCCTCGCGGCTCAAGGCCAGCGTGTGTTTGCCGCGCCAGCCCAGGCCGCTGCGCTGTGCCAGCTCGACCTCCAGCACCGGGGCCGAGTCGGTAAAGACGCGCCAGCTCGGGGCTTGCTGCGCGGCCTGGCCTGCGGCCTTGAACATCGACTCGCAAGGCCCCCCCTGCTCCCGCAAGGATTGCTCGATGCGCTCGGCCAGCCGCTGCAGCCGCTGGCGCAGCACCTTGTGGTAGTCGCGCCCCCGGG
>BBPE01005106.1_pt2 | contig 9996 bp, 9 predicted proteins | sample 1344301 | NCBI WGS metagenome assembly BBPE01 (sample SAMD00019089, study PRJDB2971) | groundwater metagenome | isolation source: The Cedars highly-alkaline
GCAGCCAGATGAGCAAAATCCCAGACCTCTCCTCTTGCCTTCCCTGCCACTTCGCCGGAAAAGGCATCGATCGTCGAGGGCATAACGACCTTAGCTATTCTGCTTAACGCACCACCTCTTTGGCTAGCTTAGCTCTCACCTCGGAAGGGATAGTTATAGTCTGCCGCCTTTTTTGCGCCATAGGATGGCGCATGAAGGCAGGGATGTCTAGCTTATCTTCTTCCTTCAGAGTGGCGAGCTTCTGGCGCATTTCTTCCTCTTTGGGTGCACTTAGCTGTTTCCCGCCGGCAAATCCAGTGGCGATAAGGGTAATTCTTACATCATCGGGGATGCCGGAATTATGAGCCACCCCAAAGATGATATTGGCATCGGGATCTACCGCTTTGCCTATGATTTCGGCAGCCTCATGAACCTCGGACATGGTTAAGCTGTTATCACCGGTGATGTTAAGCAGCACACCCTTCGCTCCATCAATGGTGACATCGAGCAATGGACTGGAGATGGCCGCTTTAGCGGCATCGCTAGCCCGATTAGGACCACTTCCTCTCCCGATCGCCATCCATGCCAGACCGGCGTTGCTCATGATTGCTTTAACGTCGGCGAAGTCGAGGTTGATTATCCCCGGCACAGTGATCAATTCCGAGATGGCCTTAACGCCATTGTAGAGGACATCGTTTGCCATCATAAAAGCCTCGTTTACTGAGACTTTATAATCGCAAATGGTGAGCAAACGATCGTTTGGGACTGTGATCAGGGTGTCAACATGCTGCGCAAGGTTGGCTATCCCTTGTTCCGCTTTGGCAGTGCGTACTCGTCCCTCAAAAGTGAATGGCCTGGTGACGATTGCGATGAGGAGAGCCTTAGACTGCTTGGCTAGCTCGGCGATTGCCGGGGCAGCACCGGTGCCTGTGCCCCCACCCATACCGGCAGTGATAAAGACCATATCGGTCTCTTTTGCTGCGGACAGTAACTCCTCCCGGCTTTCCTCCGCCGCCCTCCGCCCCATTTCGACGTCTCCCCCAACACCCAATCCCCTCGTCAGCTTGGGGCCTATTTGAATACGGTTCTTAGTTTCGGTGAGGGACAGGTGCTGAGCATCCGAGTTTACGGCGACGAAGTCTACCCCACGAATCTCCTTCTGCACCATGTGGGTTATGGCGTTGCATCCCCCCCCTCCCACTCCAATAACTTTGATTTTAGCCTGATAATTGGCCACGTCAATTCTATCCATGACATCCTCCTTTCTTGGTGAATGGTGATTGGTGAATGGTGATTGGTGAATGGGCACTAATTACTAATCACTAATCACTCTCCTACTTCTAACGCCGCTTGAAGATTTTCCCGATAGATAGCAGCCTGTTCTTGACAGTACCGGCTACCCCTGGCCTGAGTTCCTCAATGGTCCATTTGTCTTCGCCTTTCCCTTGTTTTACTCCCCAGAGGAGCAGTCCTACACTGGTAGCAGTGGCGGGGTCATGCAGGCTGTCAGTAATGCCAGTTATACCACAAGGCATTCCCAGGCGAACATGAGGTGTACCGAATACATCCTGCGCCAGAATATCAATGCCCGGGATATTAGCGGTACCTCCGGTGAGAACCAGGCCGGCTGGCACCAGTTCCTCACGCTTACCCTGTGGTATTTCTAGCAAGATGAGTCGCAGTATCTCCTCTACTCTTAACCGAACAACATCATTGAGGTCACGAGTGGAAGTAGTGTGCCGGTTTTGTGTCTCCAGTTCACGATTCTCCAAATCCGCACCACCGTCGCCAAATCTAAGATTGGCATATTTTGTTTTCATTCCCTCCGCCAGTTCGTTGGCTAAACCAAGCCCAATGGCGATATCTCGAGTCACCTGGTAGCCCCCTACCGGTAAGACGGCAGAATGAAATATGCACCCGCCCTTGAAAATCGCTATATCAGTTGTGCCTCCGCCAATATCAGCCAGAATGACGCCGGAATTCCTCTCATCCTCGCTCAACACCGCCTCTCCAGTGGCAAGAGGACTAAACACGAGGTCTTCGATCTCAATCCCTGCCCCTCGAACGCTTTTGATTACGTTCTGGACGGATGCTGCCGCGGCAACAACAACGTGTGTCTCTACATCCAGCCTGAAGCCATGCATTCCGATGGGCTCTTTGACCTTGACATGTTCATCAAGCAGGTAGTGACGTGGGATGACATGGAGGAGCCTTCTATCATTTGGTATGGTTATGCTGCGAGCCGATTCAAGTACCCTTTCAAGCTCGTCCGAAGTCACCCGTTTATCACTGCGCGTTGTAGCCACCACACCACGACTGTTCATTGAGCTTATGTGGCTGCCCGTCACACTGACGTAGGCTGAGTTCATCTTCAGCCCACAGATGCGTTCCGTCTTCATCACTGATTCTTGAATTGCCTGTGTGGCTTCCTCAATGTTGGCCACCAGACCTTTATGTATTCCTCGGGACGGAACAATGCTTGTCCCCACAACCTCAATAGCACCATTGTTAACGTTTGCCATTATGCTGCAAATCTTGCTGCTGCCAGCATCAATAGCCGCAATAGTTTTTGCCATGTAATTCCTCCCTTTCCTTTAATTTATTTGGTTGAGCAAAAGAAAAAGTTTACTTCCATTCTCACCCCCTCTCCTCACCAGTAGGAAACCCTACTGATGAAAAATCGAGACGAGCCCTACGGAAACTTAACCCCGGGTCTGCGGCTTGGGAAGGAAAGCGCTTTTTGGGAATGCCACTTTTGCTGTTGGTGCTGGCCTTATTGGCGTTTCCTCTCGTCTCACGGGAACACGCTGCGGCTGGCGCATGAAAGTAGGAATGTCAAGCTCCTTTTCGGTCTTTAATCCCTTAAGAAGTCGAGTGAGTTCCTTTTCCCGGGCAGCACCTGATACGGCACCTCCGCCAGCGAATCCAGTGGCGATTAGCGTTAGCTGGACCTCGTTATCCATGACGGGGTCAAGGCGGACGCCAAAGATGATATTCGCTTCCGGGTCAACAGCCTTCCCAATGACCGCAGCCGCTTCATTAACCTCAAAAAGGGTAAGGGATTCACCGCCAAGAATGTTAAACAGCACCCCCCTTGCCCCTGCAAGGGAAACGTCCAGCAGTGGACTGGTTAAGGCCACCTTGGCTGCCTCGACAGCTCGGTTCTGGTCACTACTCCGGCCGATGGACATCCACGCCGGGCCAGCATCTTGCATCACTGCCCGAACGTCCGCAAAGTCAAGATTAACCAGACCAGGGACAGTAACAACTTCAGCGATTGCCTGTACCCCATGGAAAAGGACATCATCAGCCAGCCTAAAGGCAACATCAACACCCGACTTGCGGTCGCAGAGATCGAGCAAGCGATCATTGGGGATAATGATCAGGGTATCCACCTTATCAATCAAGTCGTTAATCCCTTCCTCAGCGACCTGGCGACGGTGGATACCTTCAAAGGTAAAGGGTCGGGTGGCGACGGCGATGGTGAGCGCACCACTTTGTTTTGCCAGTTCGGCCACCACTGGTGCCGTCCCAGTGCCAGTGCCACCACCCATGCCAACAGCAATAAATACCATATCGGCATCGGTGAGGGCTTGCCTAATATCTTCACGGTTCTCCTCGGCAGCCTTTCGACCCTTTATGTGGTCACCACCCGCCCCCAAGCCTCGGGTGGTCTTCTCCCCAACCTGGATGCGTGTTGGAGCTTCGGTGATAGCCAGAGCCTGGATATCGGTATTTATCCCGATGAAGTCCACGCCGCGAATTTGCTCCCGAACCATTCGGGTAACTGCATTACAACCTGCCCCCCCCAGACCAACTACCTTAATCTTAGCCGGGCTGGGAACATAACTAGTCTTTGCCATATTCTTCCTCCCTTTCAGGGACTATCTTAGCCCCTTATTTTTTGTTTACAACTTTACAACCGAAATAGCTTGAGAATTTGCGAAATAAGACGATGAACACCACCTCCTTTACTAAGCCATTTCTGGCTATCCTTACCCCTTATTTTCCAGAGCAGAAGGCCGACGCTGGTAGCATAGGCGGGATTATACAGGGTATCGGAGACACCAGCAAGATCAATAGGAGCACCGATCCTCACCGGGAGGCCAGTTACTTCATGCCCCACTTGAGCAATACCGGGGAGATTAGCACTGCCACCGGTGAGCACCAGTCCGGAGGGAACGGACTGAAGGTAGTCAGTGTGCGGCATCTCTAGGATTATCAGCCGGAGTATCTCTTCAACACGGATACGTATAATCTCACAGAGATCCTGGTAGGAGACGCTATGCTCATCTTCGACCACTGTTTGATGGCCATTATCCCCTTCTTCAGGTCGTATGATATTGCCGTACCTTTTCTTCATTTCCTCGGCAAGCTCGAAGGAAAGCCCCAAACCAATGGCAATATCATTAGTGATTTGATAGCCGGCTATGGGCAGAACAGCGGTATGGCAAATGCTGCCTTCCTTGAAAATTGCGATATCGGTGGTTCCACCGCCGATATCAGCCAGCATGACACCATTCTGTTTCTCCTCTTCGCGCAGGATAGCTTCGGAGCTGGCTAAAGGTTCAAGAATTAGATCATCAATATCAATGCCAATGCCGCGAATGCACTTGGTTAGGTTTCGCACAGAAGCTGCCGCCGCTGTAATGATGTGAGCCTCGACATCCAGCCGGAAACCATGCAGTCCGACCGGGTTCTTCACCCCTTCTCGCTTGTCAACGGCGTAAGTGCGTGGAATGATGTGAAGTAGCTTTCGATCACCTGGGACCTTAGCGTTCTGAGCGACTTCAAGAACGCGCCTTAAATCACGAGGACGCACTAGCCTGTCTTTGCGGCTGATGGTGACCACACCGTAGCTGTTTGCCGAGCTGATATGCCTTCCAGTGATACCAACGCAGGCCGCTTTCAGCCGGTAGCCTGCCATCTGCTCGGCTTTCCGCACTGACTGATGAATTGACTCGGTAGCGTCCTTAACCTCAACCACCAAACCCTTGTGTAACCCCTGAGTCGGAGCAACCCCAACACCCAGAATTCGGAGACCTCCACTGCCATCAACATCAGCCATGATGGTGCATACCTTGGTTGTCCCAACATCAATAGCGGCAATCCTATTCCCTTTCATTCTTACCTCCCCACTTCGCGATCCGGAGCTACCAGTTACTCACCCAATTCCCTATACCTTTCTATAGACGACGTTCCACTTGCTGCACAGGTGGCTCAGAAAAGTTTTCATCTCTGGGTTTTCTGAGCGGTAAAGGTCCACCAGAAATCCATGCAAGAGTTCCCCACCGGTCATTCCCGGAGTAGGCTCTTCTGGCCCGGGCAGGTTGACGTAGACTATCTCCGTCATTACCTTGCGATACTCGATAGCAGTTTTTGCTACCCTTTCCTCTTTAGCAGCCATGAGTGACCTCCTTCCTCTTTAAATTTGCTACCCCACTTAATAGAAATTGCTGAAAAATCATTTTTAGCGGTCTTTTGTAATTAGCCAACCCGTTCGGCGACCCTCAGTTTGGCACTTCGGCTGCGCGGATTCGCCTCCATTTCATCAACTGTGGGCCGGATAACCCCCTTGCTTGCTAATCGCAATCGGGGAGTATGCCTGCAGATGCATACCGGCGTTTCAGGGGGGCAGATGCATCCCTTGGCCTCACGGCTCATAAACTCTTTGACCGGGCGATCCTCCAGAGAATGGAAGCTGATGACCACCAGCCTGCCCCCGAATCCAAGCAGATTAACTGCCTGTTCCAACGCCAGCATGAGGTTCTCCATCTCACGATTTACCGCGATGCGCAGCGCCTGAAAAGTCCTGGTTGCCGGATGTATTCTCCCCCTCTCTCCATTCACTGCTCTTGCCACGATTCCGGCAAGCTCTAAAGTGGTCTTGACCGGACGGCTTTCCACGATGCATCTTGCAATCCGACGACTTCTCCGCTCCTCACCGTAACTCCAGATAAGCATGGCGAGGTCGTTCTCCGGGAAATCGTTGACGATCTGGGCGGCGGTGAGCTCCTGGTCGGGACTAAATCGCATATCCAGCGGGCCATCCCGCTGAAAACTAAATCCTCGTTCTTCGCCGGCAAGCTGAAGAGAGGAGAGACCTAGATCGAATAGAACACCGTGGACGGGACGGAAGTTATGCTCCGAGGCGACCTTCTCCAAACGGGCGAAGTTTTCGTTGATCAGAAGCATGGATTTCTGGTACTCTCGAAGCGTGAACTGGGCGGTTTTTATCGCCTGTGGATCGGCATCGAGCCCCAGAAGCTGTCCCCCGGGGGAGCTCCACTCGAGGATCGCTGCGGCATGTCCCCCCTGACCCACGGTGCAATCAATGTAGCGCCCCCCAGGCTGAACCCGGAGCGCCTCGATAACTTCCTTGAGCATCACTGGTTGGTGCCACTGTTCCATTAACGCCACTCCATCCCCTCCGCAATCTGCCAGGCTTGTTCATCCATGAGCAACTTTTCCCTCTCCCACAACTCCTTGCTCCAGATCTCAAGGTGCTTATTGCCTCCTGCTATAACGGCCACATCTTTGATCCCGGCATATTCTCGCAGGGGAGAAGGGAGAACCACGCGGCCCTGTCGATCGAGTTCGGCGCTGAAAGCCCTGGCGAAGGTGAACCGAATGATCCTCCGGTTCTTATCCAGCGTCGTTGGAAGGTCGGCGAATCTATCGCAGATTCGCTGCCACTCTGGCAAAGGATAGGCTAGCACACACCGGTCAAATCCACGCGCAAGCACCAGCCCGTCCTGGAATACCTTGCGGAGCTTGGCCGGGATGGATACTCGACCTTTCTGGTCAATTCGATACTCGTACTCGCCCAGGATCATAGGTTGCAGTATTCTCCCACTTTAACCCACAATATACCACATCTCCCCACCTCTTGTCAATACCCTAACCCAAACAAAGATGGAAGTCAATTCATCTCCTTGACAAACCGCTGTCCCCAAGGTATATTCTAATCGAAGCGATCAGAGTCGGTAGCGGGTAGTGGTGGGTAGTGGGGCTACACGCTATGCTCTACACACTAAGGAATGGTTATCACCAGCATACAGACAGATACAAGCATCTTTGCCGAGGCGGAGGCGACGGCTATTCTAGCCCGCCTGCGAGCATTTCTTGCCTCGCAGGAGATCGAGTGCTATCTCGTCGGTGGATACATCAGAGATGGTCTCCTGGGCCGGGCGAGCCACGATATTGACCTCACCGTCGCCGGTGACGCTGTCAGCCTTGCCCGCGAGATAGCCGATGCCCTCGATGCTAAGTTCGTGCTGCTCGACGAGATTCACCAGGTGGCCAGAGTAGTCCTCCTGCAAAACGAGGAGCGATGGTATCTCGATTTCGCCACCACGAGGGGCACTATCGAGGAGGACTTAGCCAAACGTGACTTCACCATCGATGCCATCGCTATGGCATTGGATCAGCGGCAGTCGGCAGTCGGCAGTCGGCAGTCCGGGGGACGGGGGACTGTCGAATATCGAATATCGAATATCGAATATCGACATCGGCTCATCGATCCATTGGGCGGCCTTTCTGACCTTGAGCGAGGGCTGATCAGGGCAACCACAAACTCTGCCTTCATCGATGATCCAGGGCGGCTGCTGCGGGCATTCCGACTGGCTGCCGAGCTCGACTTCTCCATCGATAGCGAAACCGAAGCGATCATCGAACGCGATCGGGAACTCCTTAATGGTGTTAGTGGCGAGAGGGTTCGCGATGAGCTGGGCCGCATCCTGGAGACCGCTAGAGCAGCCGATTCCCTGCGCTATCTCGACCGGCTTGGACTTCTCGATCTCATTCTCCCGGAGCTTGCTGCCTCCAAAGGTGTCCAGCAGCCCAAAGAGCACTACTGGAACGTCTTCGACCACTCGCTGGAAGCGGTCGCTGCCGTGGAGCGCCTGCTGGCAGATCTGACCAGGGAGGGCGATCTTCTGTCGAGAGTCAATAGTCGAGGGGAGGGGACGGGGACTCCAGACTCCAGATTCCAGACTCCAGACTCCATATCTCTCGATCTGGCGGAGCACTTCGGCGAAGAGGTGGCCGGTGGCCGAACCCGGAGGGGGCTTATCAAGCTGGCTGCCCTGCTGCATGACGTGGCCAAGCCACAGACCAGGCGGATAGATAAAACTGGACGGATGCGGTTTCTGGGACACGCCCAACAAGGGGCGGACATAGCTGACTCTATCATGGAGCGGCTTCGCTTTAGCTCCCGAGAAAAAAGGATGGTCACCAGGATGATCGAGCATCACCTGCGTCCAGGGCACCTCACCAACTGCAACGAGATGCCCACGCGACGCGCGATTTACCGCTACTTCCGCGACACCGCCGACGTAGGTATAGATACACTATTCCTCAGCCTGGCTGACCACCTGGGGAGCCGCGGCCCGATACTCGATATGAAAGACTGGCAGGAGCACGTCGAGGTGACCCGCTACATGCTCGCCAGGTGGTTCGAGGAGGAGACCACCCTTTCGCCACCTAAACTCATAAATGGGCATGACCTGATCAATGAATTTGGGCTGGCGCCTGGCCCCAGAATAGGTGCGCTCCTGGAGGCGGTGCGGGAGACCCAGGCCTCCGGGGAGATAGTAACTAGAGAAGACGCACTGGGCTTTGTGAGAAGGAAGGTTGGCAAAAATGATGCGATTAAGAGATAAACTGGTCCTTTCAGGGATAATCATTCTGGTGGCCTTTGCCCTAGCCATTCTGTTCTGGCCTGCTCTGGGCAGAGCCCTTGATCGAGAGGAAATGCGGCTGGGGTTGGATCTCGAGGGTGGGGCTCACCTGGTCTTCGAGGCCGATCTAGCCGGGGTGGAGGATCCCGGGGAGGCTATGCGGGGTGCCATTGCCGTAATCGAGCGACGAATCGATGGCTTCGGGGTAAGAGAGCCGCTGATTGAACAGATGGGCGAGAATCGGCTCCTGGTTCAGATTCCGGGCATCGAGGAGATCGAGGAGGCCAAGAGACTAATCGGGAAAACAGCATGGATTCGATTCAAGGAGCAGGGGTTGGATGAGGCAGGGAACCGGATATGGATACCGGCAACGGGAGTGATCAACGGCGAGGTGAGAGAGCTAACCAGCAAGTATTTCGAGGGGAAGGTTCTTACTGTTCCCGACCCGGTCGGCAGGCTGGAGATAGCCTTTACGTGGGATACGGAGGGAGCGGTATTATCCCGGCAGATCACCGCGCGCCTTATAGGAAAGCCCCTGGGTATCTTTCTGGACGATGAATACCTCTCCTCGCCCATAGTTCTCGACATCATCGACGATAGGGGAGTTATCACCGGGATAGAGGATCGGGAGGAAGCGCATTGGTTGGCGATGCTGCTCAATGCCGGGCGCATGCCCGTTCCCCTGGAGCGTATATATGCAAAGACTGTCAGTGCCGCCCTTGGCGTCGAATTCATCGAATGGAGCATATTAGCCGGCGTTATCGGTCTCGCCCTGGTGATACTATTTATGATTCTCTACTACCGTCTGCCGGGTGTAGTGGCCGGCCTCGCCTTGCTGATCTACGTAGTGCTGGTGCTGGCTGTCTTCCATCTGATCCCAATAACATTGACCCTCGCCGGGATCGCCGGATTCATTCTTTCCATCGGAATGGCCGTTGATGCTAACGTATTGATCTTCGAGCGGATGAAAGAGGAGCTGCGAACAGGGCGCACGCTGCGAGCGGCAATAGATGTCGGCTTTAACCGTGCCTGGCCCGCCATCCGGGACAGCAACGTGTCAACGTTCATCATCTGCGGCATCCTCTTTTGGATGGGGAGGGAACTCGGTGTAGGTCCGGTGATGGGCTTTGCCCTGACGCTATTTATCGGCGTTGCCATAAGCATGTTCTCCGCTGTGATAATCACCAGGATGTTCCTGCGCTTGATCGGGCGCACTGCAGCGATGAGCAATCTCTCGCTCTTTGTTCCAGCAGACCAGGTCTCGCTTCTAGGGGAGGATGGTTGAGATGTTTGACTTCGTAGGTAAGGCTCCGCGGTTCATTCTGCTCTCACTGGC
>BBPE01000640.1_pt3 | contig 9973 bp, 11 predicted proteins | sample 1344301 | NCBI WGS metagenome assembly BBPE01 (sample SAMD00019089, study PRJDB2971) | groundwater metagenome | isolation source: The Cedars highly-alkaline
CAGACTCCAGACTCCAGACTCCAGCAGTCGTATCCTTCGCTTCGGCGACTACGAGATGGCTAAAGAACTTATCTATGATATAGCCTACCGGCGCGGACTTGGTGACATCCTGGCCGAAGGCAGCCGGCTGGTGGATAGGTTTGGTCCCGAAACCGCTGATTTCCTCATTGCGATCAAAGGCCTTCCCCAGTCCGATCCTCATGATGTGCGTTATCTGAAGGCTTTCGCCCTGGGCATTGCTACCTCTTCCCGGGGAGCTGACCACCTGAGAAGCAGGCCAACCCTGGAGATTCTGGATCTGCCGGCGTCATTCACCGAGCAGATATATGGCGAGCCGGTGGACCCCAATCCTACCTCCTATCGGTCCAAGGCCCGGGTGGTGACCTTTAGCGAGACCATTTTTGCTGTCGTTGACTGCCTGGGGATCTGCAAGTTTGTCTGCCACGGTTTCAACAGCCCGCGCAACCTGAATTACGACCATTTCCGGGAGCTGGTGAAACTGGCCACTGGACTGGAGTTCAGCAAGGAAGAGTTAGTGGAAGTCGGCCGGAGGGTAATTGACCTGGAGAGACTGATAAACTATCAGGAAAAGGGTATCGCCCGGCCGGATGACACCTTGCCCGCCCGTTATTTCGATGAACCCATGCCCAGTGCGCGGGCAAAGGGCAGCCGCATCGATCGCCGCAGCTTCAGCCGGATGCTGGATGAGTATTATGCCCTGCACGGATGGGATAAAGACGGAATGTTGCCCCCCGAGAGGGTGGCGGAGCTCAACGGGTTATTGAGTTTATAGAGTTTATAGAGTTTATAGAGTTTATAGAGTTTATTGAGTGCCACCTCTCCCCCTCAACGAACTCAAAGAACTCAACAAGATCGTGTCCGGGATACGTGTACCGTGTCCGGACACGGATCCCGGATAACGGATACGATTTATGCAAAGACAGGTTTATTGTCGGCCGACTCTGTGTTCTGGCTGCCGCATATGCGCCAATGCTTGTGCTGTCGCCCATGATGGGGTGGCTAATCCGCGGTTGGGCCGCATTGCGATACACCAGAACCTCCTTGAACGGTATGAGTTTCAGGAATTGTGCCGTCATTGCGAAGATGCTCCCTGCATAGATGCCTGCATGGTTGGCTGTATAGAGGAGGATGAGGGAACAGGCATCATTACCAATGACGACCGCTGCGTGGGCTGCTGGATGTGCGTCATGGTGTGTCCTTATGGAGGCATGATGCGGGATCTGTTCAAACAGCTAGCCATAAAGTGTGACCAGTGTAAAGATTTATCCCGGCCGGTGTGTGTGGCAGTTTGTCCGACTGGCGCGCTGGTTTATGAGGAAAGAGAGGATGCTCGGGCCGAGCCGTTCTTCGTCGGGCCAACGGTTGCCTAGGGAGCCGTAGCGCCGAGGTTTATCCTCGGCAAACGCCGGCGGGGGAGGTAGTGCCAAAGTTCAAAGTTCGAGGTCAAAGAGCGCAAGGCCAACAGCCTTGAACCTTGAACCTGACAGGGAGATTGGGGGACAAAGCATGTCTATCAAGATAAAGTTCATGTCGGCGTTGCGAAGCGTCACCGGCACCCCGTCGGTGGAGCTGGATCCTTCCCTTAATACGCTGGAGAAGGTAATGGAGGAATTGCTCCGATTATATCCGCAACTGAAAGATGAGATGTTTTATCCTGACGGAACAATTGACTTTGTTTACCACCTGATACTCAACGGGGAACGCCTATCCTGGCCGGAGGATAAGGATGTCAAGGTGCGCAGTGGTGACCAGCTTGTGTTGATGGTCTTCATGGCCGGCGGGTAAACAAGGCATCTCTCCTTCCCTTACACCAGAGCCTCGCGGTTGCTTCTATCCCCACTATCTGGTATACTTTAGCTTGCGGTATAGGAATTTCAAAATGCAAAGGGTAAATTGAAAATGCAAAATAGGAGGAGGTTCCCTCCTTACCCCATAATTGATACGTGAAATGGTCATAACTGACTGCCAGGGAGGCTAAAGTCTCTCCTACTCACCAAAAGAAATAATTTGCAATTTGCATTTTAATATTTTCATTTTGCATTTACCCGAACCTTAGTGAGGGTTATCTGGACCCGCACTGAAGACTGAAGACTGAGGGCTAGAGGCTACCTTCAGCCTTCAGTCCAACTACCTTCAGTCTAACCGGGCCTCCATCGTCTAGTGGACCAGGACAGCGGCCTTTCAAGCCGCAAACAGGGATTCGAATTCCCTTGGAGGCACCATCAAAGGTTCAAGGTTCAAAGTTGGGGGGGTGGGGCTGGGAACGTTGAACATTAAACATTGGACGTTTGAGGGTTTGCATCGGAGCCAGGGCTTGACAAGAAGCGAGCCTTGTGTTTAGAATAGAGGTAAAACTATCCGGGTTCAAAGTTCCGGGGTTCACGGTTCAAGTTGGGGATGAAAACATCTCCAAGGAGTGGAGAAACACTGCTGGTTGTGTCCTTCGCTTCGGCGATTGCTAGATGGCTAAAGATGGGGGGTTTCATGGGGAGAATCCCACTTCTGAAGGCTGAAGGCTGTTAGGCTGAAGGAGCCTAATAGCCTACTAATAGCCTGCAGCCTAACGACTCGGGACGAGGTGATGCTTTATGACGTTGCTACCAAGTGAACTCAAGGAGAGAGCTAGGGCGGACGATCTCCTTTACAACAGTTTTGGCCAGTATCTGGAAGCAGACCATCTTGGCCAGTATGTAGCTATTGCTAAGGATGGGCGCCTCATCGCAGGAGAAAATGACATGGAGGTATTAAGAGAGGCAGTGCAGAAATTTGGCAGCGGCAATTTCACTTTTCGCAAGATAGGCTCGAAGGTTCTGGGAAAGTGGAGGTCGTTTCTTGGTTGTTAGCCAGGACTATCCTTACCTGAAGGTTCGGATTATTCTTCGGTCATATCAAAGCGAGAGCCGGGCATACATTGATACAGGATTTGATGGATATCTGATTATACCAGTGAGGCTCGCTGAACAAGTTGGGAAACCCGACTACATATCAAGGTGGGAGTTTGGAGACGGTTCTCTCACGGAGGGCCAGGATTATGTGGGGAATGTAGAAATAGTAGGATTACCTGATAATATTGAGGCACGGATTACTGCTATTGGCAATGAGTTCATAATAGGCAGAGCAATTATTGATCGATATCGGCTCATCTTGGATCATGGTAAAAGGGTGCAGATAGAAAGATGAGCCAGGGATACCATCAGGCAAACCGACTTATCTTGAATAGATAACGAGCCAGGTTCAAGTTCTAGGGTTCCCAATTAGCGTGTAGCGCATAGCGTGTAGGGGGTAGGGAGGCTACATGCTACCTACTACTCCCTATACCCTACCAACAATGGCCATGCAAATCAACGTTGCTCAGCAACTTAAGGGCTCTCTGGGTGATACCCGTTACTACTCTATTGATGAAACCACCCCTGCCCTGAGCGAAGTCGAAGGGAGGGAAGGTTTGCACATACGAGGGAAAGTAAAATTAGTCCGTACTAACCGCAGTATTCTGGTCACCGGGCAATTGAGAACGGTGATCGAGGGCACCTGCAGTCGCTGCCTGGAGGCCTTCGAATGCCCATTGGAATTTGAAATCGAGGAAGAGTATTTTCCAACGAGCGACATACTAAACGAGTCAGGAGTCAAGAGTCAAGAGCCCAGAGTCACGGGGAGGGGGACTCCAGACTCTAGACTCCAGACTCCAGACTCACTCATCGGCGGTGATCATATCCTCGACCTGACTGAAGCTGTGCGGCAGAACATTCTCATCAGCCTTCCCTCAAAGCCTCTTTGTCAGGTAGGGTGTGTGGGGTTATGTCAGAAATGCGGCTATAATCTGAATTTTGGTCCCTGCCATTGTCCATCATAGGTTCACGGTTCACAGTTCACGATTGGGCTGGGAGGGGAACCGCTGAACCGTGAACCTTGGAACTTTGAACCCGAGAATGAAGAGAGGTTAACCAATCATGGGTCTACCTAAAAGGAAAACATCAAAGAACCGTCAGGCTACCAGGCAAAGTCACCAGGGATATTCCCTGCCCAATCTATCTCTTTGCCCGCAATGCCACGACCCCAAACCTCCTCATCAGGTGTGTCCTGCATGTGGAAGCTATCGCGGGAGGCAAGTTTATCAGGTTAAGAAAACCAAGAAATAGCCGGAGGAAGGTTTAAGTTTTAGGTTTTAAGTAGGGCGGGGCGGGGAACTTAAAACTTAAAACTTAATACTTAAAACTCGAAGAGATGAAGACCATCCTGTGTGATCTTCTCGGCATCGAATATCCGGTCATCCAGGGAGGGATGGCTTGGCTGGGCACCTGGGAACTTTCGTCCGCCGTTTCCAGAGCGGGCGGGCTGGGCCTCATTGGGGCAGGTAATGCCCCGCCTGAATGGGTGCGAGAGCAGATTTGTTGTATTAGAGAGCAAACCGAAAAACCCTTCGGGGTAAATATTATGCTCATGTCTCCATTTCTCGAGGAGGTCATTACCGTCATATTGGACGAGAATGTGCCCATTGTGTCCACCGGTGGAGGCAACCCGGGGGCCTATATTCGCAGATTCAAAGAGGCTGGCATGAAGGTGATCCCCGTGGTCTCCAGCGTTGCTCTGGCCCGGCGGCTGGAGCGATCAGGGGCCGATGCTTTAGTAGCCGAGGGGTCGGAATCGGGGGGGCATATCGGCGATACCACAACGATGGCACTGGTTCCCCAGATAGTTGATTGCGTAAGTATCCCGGTGATCGCCGCTGGGGGGATTGGTGATGGGAGGGGCATGGCAGCGGCTCTGGCTCTGGGGGCGCAGGGAATTCAGATGGGCACGCGCTTCATCTGCTCTACAGAATGTATTGCCCATCCTCAATTCAAGGAGGCAATCCTAAAGGCTCAGGATAGAGCCACGGTGGTTACCGGAGAATCTACCGGGCATCCAGTGCGGGTGATCAAGAACCGGCTGGCCCGTCAGTTCCTGGCGATGGAGAAGAATGGGGTATCCCGTGAAGACCTGGAACGTTTCGGAGAGGGCAAGCTGCAGCTAGGAGTGATCCAGGGAGACATAGACAATGGGTCTTTGATGAGCGGGCAGATTGCTGGGCTGGTAGGATCAATAAAGCCAGTTCGCACTATCATCGATGACATGGTAGCCGAGGCGGAAGCGATAGTGAAGCGCCTTGCCCGCCTGGCGAATAGCAATCCGGAGGCGACCGATGCGTAAGGTCGCCTTTGTCTTTCCCGGTCAGGGATCTCAGATGGTGGGGATGGGGCATGATCTATTTCAGGTATCGCCCCGGGCACGACAAGTCTTCGAAGAGGCCGACGAAACGCTTGGATTTTCACTTTCCAGACTCTGTTTTGGTGGCCCGGAGGACAAACTGCGCCAGACCGTGAACACCCAGCCCGCTGTTATGACCGCCAGCCTGGCCTGCCTGAGGGCTGCGTTCGGAGAGGGGAATGGCATTCAGCCAGCCCTGTGGAATGGGTCTTTTACGGGGCCAGCATTTGTCGCCGGGCACAGCCTGGGCGAGTACACCGCCCTGGTGGCTGCTGGGGTGTTGAGCTTCTCTGATGGTATACGTCTGGTCCAGGAGCGCGCCTGTCTGATGCAGGAGGCTGGGGAGAAACGCCCCGGTGGTATGGCTGCCATTATCGGCCTCGATCTGATCTCCCTGGAGGAGGTTTGTCAGGAGACCGGCACTGAGATCGCAAACATCAATTCCCCCGAGCAAACTGTTATCAGCGGCACGAACAATGGCCTGGCGTGGGCTATGGACCTGGCCAAGGCCAGAGGCGCAAGGAGAGTTATCCGGCTGGACGTCAGCGGTGGGTTCCATTCCTTCCTTATGCAGTCTGCTGTTAAAGGCCTGGCCAGAGCAGCCTCGCAATTTGATTTCTCGAATCCCCTGGTTCCGCTCGTTGCCAACACCACCGCCTATCCCGCATCCACAGCGGAAGAGGTAAGAAGTGGGATTCTGCGACAGGTGTGTGGTTGCGTCCACTGGCAATCCTCTATCGAGTACATGATCGATGTCGGAGTCTCGACCTTTATCGAGATCGGCCCCGGGCGGGTACTCACCGGGCTGATCAAGAGAATCAGCAAGGATGTCGAGGTGCTCAATATCAGCGATGTAGACTCCCTTGTAGCGGGTTCAGGGTTCTGGGATTCACAGTTCAAAGGTTATGGCGCTGATCAGCTAACCGTGAACCGTGAGCCGTGAACCTGATTATTATGACAGGCGTTCGACGGAAAGCCCGCATAATCGCTTTGCAAGCTCTATACGAATTCGATTGTGCCGGACACGACCCGGTCTCTTCTGCAGCGCGGCTCATCGGCGAGAAACCCCTTCCCGAGGATGCTGCCTTATTTGCCCATGAACTGGTGAACGGGGTTCTGGAGAATAGAGAGGAACTTGATGCCCAAATACGGAGATTCGCCCCCAGCTTCCCTGTGGAACAGCTCTCGCTGGTGGACAGGACCGTACTGCGAATGGCTATCTACGAGATAATGATCGGTGGCAAAGTGCCGCTCAAGGTAGCTATAAATGAGGCTGTGGAGCTGGCAAAGACCTTCGGCCATGAGAGTTCTTCTAAATTCGTCAATGGAGTTTTGGGCTCGGTTAGCGCAATGGTGTTAGGGAGTTGAATTTCATGCTATAATTATCTCGACAATGTTAGATTAAATCTGCGTCAACCAAATTCCTCTTGTCATTGCGAGCAGAGCGAAGCAATCCCTTACTTAGAGATTGCGGGACTTGTTCCGAGCGTAAGCGAGGAATCTCGCTCCGAGTTTGCTTCGGCTACGCCTCGCAATCGCTGACGCTTCTCGCAATGATTTTGGGAAATTTAACATTGTCAAGTTATCCTTGTAAACTTACCAGGGAGGAGAAGATATGGCCACAGTTTTCGAGCGAGTCAAGAGAATCGTCGTGGAACAACTCGGTGTCGAAGAGAAAGAAGTAATACCTGAGGCTTCATTCACCGATGATCTGAATGCGGATTCTCTGGATCTGGTGGAGCTGGTGATGGCGTTTGAGGAGGAGCTCGGAGGTGACAGCGGTCCAGTGGAGATACCGGATGAGGACGCTGAGAAACTACTAACCGTAAGAGATGTGATTGATTACCTGAAAGGACGCGGGTTAGAGGATGATTAATACCTAGGGGGGCTCAAGTTGGCAATACTCGCTGATCTCTATCGTGAAATCTCGCTCTGTCGAGATTGTGAATTGGCAGAATGCCGCAATATGGTAGTGCCTGGAGAGGGGGCCGCGGATGCCGAGATAATGTTCATCGGCGAAGCCCCGGGATTTCACGAGGATCAGCAAGGCCGGCCATTTGTGGGCGCTGCCGGGCAGTTCCTGGATGATCTATTGCACTCTATTGGCCTTGATCGAAGCGAGGTCTACATCTGCAATATCATCAAGTGCCGGCCTCCGGGCAATCGGGACCCACTCCCCAGGGAAGTGGATGCCTGCCGGAGGTGGCTCGAGCGCCAGATTGAGCTTATCGCCCCCCGGATGATTGTCACCCTGGGACGGCACTCTATGGCCAGGTACTTCCCCGGTGCAAGCATAAGCAAGGTTCATGGGACGGCGCGAAACCTCGATGGCAGGATATGCTTTGCGATGCATCATCCGGCGGCTGCCCTGCATCAAGGGAGCCTGCGACCGACCATCGAGGCGGATATGCTCAAGATCCCCGGTCTTCTCGCCCAGGATGGGCACACAAAAACAGAGCCAGAGCCGGAGGCCAAGCAACTGAGCATGTTTTAGGCTAAGCTATCACCCGTGTCCGTGATACGTGAACCGTGTCCGGACACGGACCACGGACACGATTAAAGGGGAGGAGGCAAAATGTTAGACACGAAGATTAAATTCACCTATGGCGATTATCTGCAACTTCCAGAGAACAAACGCTGCGAAGTAATTGAGGGGGAGTTCTTTATGGTACCTTCACCAAGCTGGTCACATCAAACAATCTCTGCTAGCCTGTTCAGAGCCATGGATAACTACGTCAGGACTCACCAACTGGGCGAAGTCCGCTAACCCATAACCCTTAACCTTAATTAGGCAAATGGCGAAGGTTAACACGAGGCGAAGGCGAACAGGATCGCGCAGGAATGGCATAGGCCGGCGTGCTTTGCGATCCATTATCTCCGGGCTATTTCTGCGAGTCGTACTGGTTGGACTTACCGTTGGTGTGCTATTCTTCCTCCACGAGACCATCGCCAGAGTAATACTGAGGTCACTAGGGCTGGCCGTAATCCCGGTGCTGATATGGATTGTTATCGTTGCCTGGATGCTATGGCGAGGCCGCTTTGGCAGCCTGCTGCGGCACTGGAACTCCTGGCTGGGAGCTTTGCTACTCACTGCTGCCCTTATAGGTGTAATGGCACTCTTTCGTCCTGAGGTAATCATAGCCGGTGTTCCGCTCTCCGATGAAACTCTGGGCGGAGCTCTGGGACAGCTTATCGGGGGAACAACCTACACCTGGGCCAGACTTCTGGGCTTAGGTTTACTTGGGGTGATTTTCGTGGTCCCGAGGACGCTTCGTTATTGTCTCATCTTTGCGAGAGGGCTGGCCAGTCTCATCTGGCAGGTGGCCTTCAATCTGCTGGTCCTGGCCGCAATGGGACTGTTGCATCTTGCTCGGAAACTCCTTTCCGGGGTGTCTTCTCTAGCGCGTCTTCTGTGGATCAAGTTGGCGTCCTCAGAGAAGTCCAGAGTACAGAGTCAAAAGTCAAGAGTCGAGAAGGAAAGGGAGACTCCAGAGCGAAGCATCTCCGGACTCCAGACTCCAGAAGTCGGGGAGGGAAAGAAGACTCCAGAGCAAAACGTCTCCGAACTCCAGACTCTCGACTCTAGACCCCTGACTCGCCAGCTACCTCCCAGCGAGCTTCTGGATGAGGCCCCCAAGGCCAACTTTGCGCGAGGAAATGATGCCGAGCGAGCTGAGTTGATTGAGGGGGCACTGGCCAGTTATGGGGTAGAGGTCAAGGTGGTGCAGGTGAATCCAGGCCCATCGGTGACTCAGTTTGGCATCGAGCCCGGTTGGATTCGCCGATACCGAAGAGTGGTGGAGAAGGATCAGAATGGCAAGCCCAGGCTGGAGAAAAATGGCAATCCCAAAGTTCATCTCGAGGAGGTATCCAAGACCAGAGTCAAAGTAGATCGCATTACCTCGCTGGCCAATGATTTAGCCCTCGCTCTGGCGGTTACCCACGTGCGCATCGAGGCCCCGGTTCCGGGGAAGCCGCTGGTGGGGATCGAGGTCCCCAACATCAGTACCGCTCTGGTCTCCCTGCGCAACGTTGTCGAAAGCCCAGCTTTTCAGAAAGCCCGCACCAAATCCAAGTTAGTGGTGGCCCTGGGGCAGGGTGCTGCTGGAGAAGCAATTGTCGCTGACATCGCCAAGATGCCCCATATCCTCATCGCCGGGGCTACCGGGAGCGGCAAAACGGTCTGTCTTAACTGCATTATCACCAGTCTCCTGATGCAGGCCACACCTGCTGAGGTGCGGCTGGTTCTGATTGACCCCAAGCGAGTGGAGATGATAACCTTCAATGGCATCCCACACCTTATAACCCCGGTGGTAGTGGAGATTGATAGGGCAATTGAAACATTGCGCCGCTTGACCCTGGAGATGGATCATCGCTATCGCAAATTCGCCTCCCTGGGAGTTCGTAATATTGATACCTACAACCGCAGTCCGAAGGTCACTGAGTCACTACCCTACATCGTAGTGATCATCGATGAGCTTGCGGATCTAATGATGACTGCTCCAGACGTGGCTGAACCACTCATCTGCCGTCTGGCTCAACTGTCACGGGCTACCGGGATTCATCTTGTTGTAGCCACGCAGCGCCCCTCCGTTGACGTTATCACCGGGCTGATCAAGGCTAATTTCCCCACCCGGATCAGCTTCGCGGTGGTCTCATCCGTTGATTCGCGTACCATTCTCGATACCATCGGGGCGGAGAAGCTCCT
>BBPE01003376.1_pt1 | contig 9972 bp, 6 predicted proteins | sample 1344301 | NCBI WGS metagenome assembly BBPE01 (sample SAMD00019089, study PRJDB2971) | groundwater metagenome | isolation source: The Cedars highly-alkaline
ATCTTTATTTATATATAAACCCAAAAAAGGTGTATCCACAAAACCTGACGGTTACTATTACTACGAGGGTATCACCTTTATTTTAGACGCTAAAGAGTTTGGTGGTAAGTTTAATGGACAGTTAGAAGACTACATGAGTCTTGAAAGTAATGAAAACTATATAGGCTTTAAGTATAATGGCATTACTTGCGAGTGCTACATAAAAGGAAAGTTGGAGTCATCCGAAACAGAAGTTCAAAATAAAGACTATTATAAAAACAAATACTTTCCGCAAAAAATAAACAACGAGCTAGTAGTAGAGAAGAGTGCTAAGAAATTAGCCAATTTATTCAGAGACTCAAAGATCGATAAACAAATGAACGTGCCGTTTATCGGGGCAGTTATGCTGTGTATAAAGTTTGGACAAGAAATAAAAACAGAAACAACAAAAAATATAATAAGTGATTTGAGGGTTGGATTAAATGTAATCATCCCAAATGACGGTCCGTTAGAAAAAAAACAAAAAAGAGAGTTTATTCAGTCAACACTGCAGGATCAAACGCTTAACAATGCAAAAGTAACTGATTTGTTCATTATATTACAAGAAATATCAACTATATATAACTTTATAAACATATCGCAGTCGGATTTTAAAGGGCACGATATTATGAACAGTTTCTTAAAAATATTTAGAAAATGGAATTCTGCAAATTCAAATGAAAAAGGAGAGGTGTTCACTCCGGATCATATTGCACAGTTCATGTATAGAATAACAAAATGCTCAAAGAATTCAGTTATATTAGACCCGACTTGTGGGAGTGGGACTTTCTTAACAAATGCTATGGCTAATATGTGGTCAGAATCAGATTCTATTAAGGAACAAATAAACATTTCTTTAAATCAGGTTTTCGGCATTGAATCAAACCCATTTAATGCAACGCTGGCTGGTATAAATATGATGTTACATGGCGATGGGGCGTCGCATATCTATAGTGCTGACTGTTTTTCGAAGTTGCCTGCACTACACAATTGCTATGACAGGGTTTTAATGAATCCGCCATTCTCCCAATCTGATAACGAGTTCAAGTTTGTTTTAGAAGCACTAATGCATATGTTGAGTGAGGGATATTTATCTGCAATAATCCCGAAATCGTGTGTGAAAGGAACCGACCAAAAGAATTTAGAGTATCTTAAAAAAATATTTGAAATAAGTGATTTGGTAAGTGTTGTGTCTTTACCTAATGATTTGTTTGCTCCAAATGCGGGCGTTGCAACTTGTATAATTACATTAAAGAAAACAAACGCTCATCATAACACAAAAACATTATTAATTAATTTGTCGGATGATGGTTATGAGCTAACAAAAAATAGCGGGCGCGTAGATGGGGGGAGTTGGAAAACACGCTCTAATCAAGTTTTAGACGTATTCGATGCTTACGAGAGAGGGGGAGGAGGAGTAAATAATAATATGGCTTGTCTAGACGACAAGGTTGCCGTAATTAGAGAATTAAAGTACACAGACGAGTTGTTGTTTGAAGGGTATGGTAGTTATAGAAATTTAACAGTAAGTAAGCCTACTTTCTCGAGATACATTAGAGAGTATTTATCTTCCAAGGTGTTGTGTGGAATAAATTTAGTAAAAAGTGACGTAGTACAACCGTTGACCAATGAAACAATAAAGCAAAAAAGATTTAAAATATCTGATTTAATATATTCAATCTCAAAAGGTAAAGAAAAATCAATAGATAGAAAATTAGAAGATAAATTTGACTTAACTGGAACCCCTTTGGTTATTGCCAAGAAAGATAATAATGGCGTTGGCGGAATGAAGAAGGCAACTCAAACAGTTTACAGTGATAAAATTTACATCATAACTGGTGGGGATGGTGGTGGAGGAAAGACTTATTATTGCGAGTTCCAATTTTGCGCCACAAATTTTGTTCTAGTGTGCGACGTGTTTGATGTATATAAAAAGCGCATGGACAAATACTCAAAGCTTTATTTGGCGATAGTTATTTCAGAAAGATTGTACAAGACAGTTAGTCATGGCAGAACTATAGGTGATGTTCCAGCAAGTATTGATATTGAGCTTCCAGTTAAACATTCAGAAGGTGTAGAGGTTATTGATTTTGAATATATGAGCAACTATATTAAGTCATTGCAGTACGCAGATTTTATTTAAAATATAAAGGTTATGTTAAATAAACAAACCTTGTAAACTAACAGCTTGCAGATATGAATTTAAATTTTCGCGTGCAGTCAGCGTCGGTCGCTTGCTAGTACCGCAGCAAGCAAAAAAATACATTTGCCAACTTTTACAAAGCGCACCACTAAAAGCGATCAATTATGGGTTGTAACATAATAAAGCAGCGTGCCACCTGTAGCACTTACTCCTTGTTTTTTTTTGTTTTTGGGCTATTTCTTCCACCAAACTTTAATTATTCAGTTTTTATTCACGGATTTACCGCGATACTACTAACATCAAGCAGCGGTAAGGAGTCAATCTCTTGATTTATAATAGTTGTACAAATCCTTGATTTGAAAGGCCTTTCCGAAAAGCCGTAATAAACATTTTACCTCTGGGTTTTAGTGGTGCATACTACTTGCACTAGGTAAATCGAGACTATAATTAACGACTATATCGCCACCGTATATGCGCAAGCCGCTGCTGTTATAAGAGTGTATATCGTCCAAGGCAGCATACGATGCAGCACGGGATTTTGTCAAGGTAGAGTATAAAGTTAAAGGCGAGTACGGCTGTCGCTTCGTTGTGGGTCGAGCGGATTGTTATATCGAAGTTGTTGAGGAATCAATGGGCTTTTTTATTGTCTAAACAGAACAACTACAGAATCTAGAAGTATTTCTTTAAAGCCGTTTGGAGCAATTCAAGGGGTTTTTTTCATTCTATTTGTCTGAAAGATTATTTAATTATCTTAAATATATATTTTTATCGTTGACAAATAAATTTAATTTAATATATTCATTTATGAATATATTAAATTAAAAACAAGAAAAATAGGGGTTTGACAAAGAAATTAAATCCCATTATATATACAATTTATATTGTATATAAATTATATCTTGATAAAATAAGTATATAAGAATAATAAAAGAATAAGGAGCAATATATGAACAAGAAGAAGAATACATATATTAGTTTGTTTAGCGGCGCTGGTATAGGTTGTTTTGAATTTAAAGAAGAAGACTTTCAATGTGTTGCCACTAATGAATTTAAAGAAAAAAGAATAGCAATTCAAATAGCAAACGAAAAATGTAAATATCCTAGTGGCTATATTTGTGGAGATATTAAAACAGATGAAGTAAAAACAAAAATTTACAACGAAATTGAATTGTGGAAATCAAAAGAAAAAACAAAAGAAATTGATGTTGTTGTTGCTACTCCACCTTGCCAGGGAATGTCAGTTGCTAATCATAAAAAAAATGAAAATGATAAAATTCGCAATTCATTAGTCGTTGAGTCCTTGATTTTGATTAAAAAAATCAACCCTAAGTTCTTCATAATTGAGAATGTATCTGCATTCTTAAAAACAGAATGTGAAGATATTGACGGTCAAAAGAAACCAATTATTGAAGCAATCAACAACAATTTATCTAGTGCTTATGAAATATTTGGTAAAGTAATTAATTTCAAAAATTATGGCAACAACTCCAGTAGAACAAGAACAGTTGTGATTGGTGTTAGAAAAGACTTTATTACAAAAGTCACTCCAAATGAATTATTTCCAGATTTCCAAAAAGAAAAAACAATCAAGGAAGTTATTTATGATTTACCTAGATTAAAAACAATGGGTGAAATAGATAGCAACGATGTCTATCATTCATTCCGTAATTATGATTTAAAAATGTTGCCTTGGATTTCAAACACTGCTTATGGCAAAAGTGCTTTTGACAATGAAAAAGCAGAGAACAGACCACACAAAATAATTGATGGTGTTATTGTTCAAAATAAAAATAAGAATGGTGACAAATACAAAAGACAAGTTTGGGAGAAAACTGCACCTTGTATTCATACCAGAAATGATATTTTAGCAAGTCAAAGCACAGTCCACCCTGAAGACAATAGAGTATTCAGTGTGAGAGAATTAATGAACTTTATGACTGTTCCTAAACATTTTAAATGGTCATCAGTAAATATTGATAACTTGTCCATAGATGAAAAGAAAGACTATTTAAAAAAATATGACGCTACTATAAGAACAGCAATTGGTGAAGCAGTTCCAACAATTATATTTAAACAAATCGCTTCAAAAATTAAGTCAATTTTAAATAATGACAACAACAGCACTGGTAAATATTTTAAAGAAGTAAAAGATATTGAGGCTACAAATGCTAAAAAAGAAGAAACTGCTGCTTTCTACACAGACTCATTTCTTGCTTATTATGTTGTTAAAAATTTGCCAAAGGTAGATAAAAAAGAAATCACAGTATTAGAGCCATCAGTAGGTGGTGGAATATTTGTTCCATTTCTAATTGATTTCTTATCTACTAGATATAACAAGGTCAAATTAATATTGAATGACTTGGATGGTGAAACACTCAATAAAACAAAAGCCAATCTTAAGAATTGGGAAGTTCCAAACAATGTAAAAATTACATTTAAAAATAAGAACTACCTTGATTTATTAGATGTTGGCAATGTAGATATAGTTGTAGGAAATCCACCATATTTGAAAAACACAGAATACAAAAACAAATTTAATCTAGGTAACCTATATTCAATATTCCTTGAAAAAGGACTTGAACAAAGCGGTGTTGTTTCCCTAATTATTCCTAAATCATTTTTAGGCGCTAGAGATAGTAAAGGTTTTAGAGATTACATATCCAAAGATTTGACATTAGATTGTGTTTTAGATTTTGGCGAAAAAGGCTTTAAAGATGTAAAGATTGAAACCATCAATGTTTGTATTTCAAAAAAAAAATTAGAAAATTCCAAAACCTATGTGTTTAATTTAACAGAGTTAAAAGAATACAGTCAACCACAACAATATATTACAGATAGCAAATATCCTAGTTGGTTAATTTATAGAGATAGTAGTTTTGACAATTTCATCAGTAAGTTAAAATTGAATGCATTCTCCGTATTCAGAGATAGACAAATTTCAAAAAAGAACTTAAGTCTAGATAAAAGCAAGAACTCAACAAGAGTTTTAGTCTCTAAAAATATTGACCAAAGCGGCAATCTTCTAGATGACATTGTTTATTACATAGATGAGAACACTAAAGTTGGAGCAATGAAGTATAGAAATACTGAATGTATTGTTATGCCAAATATGACACATTACCCAAGAGCACTAATTAAAGAAAAAGACCAAATTTGTGATGGTTCACTAGCACTTCTATTCCCTAAAAATTCAAACATAGATATAAATAAACTAGATTTATCATTGTATGCAAGTGAAGATTTTAGAAAATATTACAAAATAGTTAGAAATAAGGCTACCAGGACCTTGAATATTGATGAAACTTATGTTTATTACATTGGTATAGAGAAATAGAGCATGAAAAATAATAAAAAAAATAGAGGGTTTTATGCTGCAAGGGAAAGAAGTAGACTTATACAATCGCTTTACGGATTTGTTCAATAGTAAAAAACAAAATGGACAAATTTATGATTTAAGAACCAATGGGAAAGACACTGGAACAGCAGGACGATGGATTGACCAGAAATGCACTCCAGATGTTTTTTATATTACATTAGATAGTATTGTAAATTATGTTGAAGATATCTCTACTAACAAAAATATTCCAATCACTGACATTGCAATAGACTGGAAATTATTAACAACCCATCAATACACTGTATCTAATATACACAACTTGTTTAGTAAACCTAGCACCAATACTAAAGCAGTTAAAAATGAATACAATAAATTTTTTGGGCAACAACTAGAATTATTAACCTATATGTATTCAGATTGGACTTGAATAAAACATTTGACTTACTTTTTTGTTTATGTTTTCCATGTATTTTTCAATGACACCCCATTGAATAACACCATCTTTGGTTGGTAATTTTAATAGAGTGTTGGCAAGAGAATCCAAATCAATCTTTCTACCATATGAATATTTTAATTCACCCTCTTTTTTTAATAGAGTGGCTACATATAAACCTATATTTTTAGTTAAAATAAAATCCTTTGCTGTAAGTATTGCAACATCAGCAGAGGCATGAAATGGCAATTCTTGAAAAAAGCATGAGCCTATACTTCCATTTATAGCCAATGTTAAGCATGGAAGTGTGTTAAATGTTGGTGCTTCTTTTGTATAACCAGTTATTCCGTTGTTTGCACTTGTTGAACTTATAACAGGACAAAAACCATCATCATCAAGTAAATCAATTAATGGTTTTGCTTTACCTCTTTTATAGTTAAAGATTTTAAACAAATAAACATCTTCAATAATTGTGTTGTGTGATTGATTTTTACTATCATCACTTACCTCAACTAAACCAAGTTCAGAGTTGTTTACCCATGTAGGTATATCTGCATAATCTGGAACATCAATATCCATTAGTGTTCTGTTGGCATGTCTACCATAACAGTATTTTACAGCATTCTTTTTTAGACAAATACAATAATAGAGAATTTCATTTTTTGTCATTAATTCATTTTTTGGCTTTAATATCGCCACATTTTGACCAGAATAATACTCATATTCATGATAGTGTGCTGTTAAAACACCATCACCCCCAAGAGGGATTGAAATTGTGTTTTTTGGATTTTTTTTAAACTTCTCATCATTTAAAACGTAAGCAGATATGCTATTATTATTTGCAGACCTTGACACATATGGAGTCCCATTATGTTCATCAGCAACAATAAAATCCACCAAATCAGTTGAAGTGCCTTTTATTACATCAAACAAACCTTTTAATTTAGCCATTTTATTCCTTTCAAATTTTTGGTTTTTGTAATTTCTTTTGATTGACTATTTGAAAAGCTAAATATTTTCTGATTTCCTTATCAAAATCTGCTTCTGTTATTGAGCTATAATCTACACTCATATATGCTTCACAGCACCACTCCATTCTTTCATTTACATATTCCTTGGCAGATTTTCCATTAACAGCATCATTTGCTCTAAATAATTTTAGCCATTCTTTCTTTATTTTTTCATATTTTTTAAACTTATCACATCTTCCCAACGTTTTTGTTTTTACAAAACCATCATCTTTACAGTATCCAAAGTATGTTGGTTTATGTGGTTTGACAACTTCTACACTTTCACCATTCTTGTTTTTAACTACTTCTAATACACCATGTGGCTGATGTGCTGTAAAAACCATAATACAAGTATTTGTGCCTACCGGATAAAACAATTCATCAGGCATTGAAAATACAGCATCCAAAGTGTGATTCTTTATAATTTCTTTTCTTTGAGCTATTTTGTTTTGAGACATTTCAATTGCACTTGAAATTGGAACTATGGCAACTAATTTGCCATTTGGTTCAAGAAGACCTAAAGCATTATTAACAAAAGCAAGTTCACTTTCTGTATCATCTTTCTGTGAATACGGGGGATTTATAAAGCAAACAGTTGGTTTTAAATTCCTGATTTTGTATTTTACATCATCAGAAAAACAAGAATCATTAAAGATGTTAGATTGTCCATCATGTCTTAATATCATATTTGAACATGCAAGTGTAAACATTTGAGTATTCTGCTCAACACCAATCAATTGGTTTTTCTTTATGTTTTCAATCTTTTTGGAATCACCCTTTGCATCTTCAATCATGTGTTTCATTGCGGCAATTAAGAATCCACCAGTACCAGTACATGTATCTAAAACAACAGAATCCTTATTCAAACTTACAATATCACAAAATAAATCAGTAATATGTTTTGGAGTCAAAACAATCCCAAGTCCTTTTTTATCTCCACCTGTATATTTCAAAAACTCATTATAGAATTTTCCAATAACATCATACGATGTTTCAGTAAATGCAAAATCATCAAACAAATAACATATTTTTTCAAGAACAAATTTAAGATTATTTACAACATTGTTGTTTTGCGTGATGAATTTAAAATGTGTCATCATAGATTCAACCTTTGTTTTTGGCACATTCATTATATCCAAAAGCGAATCCTCTATTGTCTGAAACATAAATTTTGCCAATGATTGGGCTGTGGTTTTGTTTTTAAATCCACTCTTAAATGTTGAATCTTGAAGAGCAAGCAAACATGCTGAAACCAACAATGGTTTTTCTTGTTCTGATAATTTCATTTTATCTCTCAAATCATTGTGAATGATTAGAAGTTCTTTTTGAATGTTTTGAGTTATAATTTCTTCATTAAATTTATACTCATATGATTTCAAGAGTTTCAAATAATCTCCTGGTCTTAATATTGTCTTTGGATTTACTTGATGAATTTGGTTATTTTTTGTTATAAATGTACTAATATCAAGACTTGATTTATTTGTGCCTGATACTGCAACCCCAACAGCATTGTAATGTCCCATTACTGATTCCATATAATGTAAAACACTATCAACAGCATAATTCTTTGAATCTAATGTCTTAATGTCCTCTCTTGTATATATTTGTTTTGTTGCATTTGCGCTAGCATGATATTTAACATCCTTTTTGCACTCAATAATAACTAGGTCAGAGGCAACGCCATTAAGTTTCATGGTAAATTCAGGTTTTCTTCTACCTGCTTTATTTCCAGACTTGCTTTTCAAAAGCGCTTGAATATTCTTATCCTCTGAACCTTGATACTGTATATCAACAAAACCATTTTGTCTTAAAAGTTCATCTACTATGCTTTCTGTTTTTCTTTCATTCATACAACATCTCTCTTTTGGTTATATTAAGCTTATTAAAACTTTCACTATAATAGTCAAGAAATTTATGATTTATTTTTAATAATAGCTTTTATAGTTGACTATATTTTCCTTACTAATCTTTACAAACAAGTTTTTTTCATTTTTCAATAAGTTATTCACAGATTTAACTGATTCCTTCAAAATTTGAATATAACTAGCCTACAACTCTTGTCAAGCATGGCTTTCACTACCTGGGTCACTTTGCGTCGCATCCTGAAACGAAGTAACGCCCCATAAGGTTCACGGCTTGATTAAGGACAAAGATAGGACGATTGAAGGAAAAGCCAAGTATGTTCGCATTGTCATAAGGAAAAAATTGTGAAAATACAACCTCGTGAAGTAAAGATTTCCGAACTTGTAGATGTATATACAGACAATGGAGACGGCGGGGTTGTGGGATATGGTAGCCGATTAGATATCAGGCCACTATATCAACGTGAATATGTTTATGGTGACAAAATGAGGGATGAGGTCATAAGAACTATTCGCAAAGGCTTTCTTCTCAACACAATGTATTGGGTAGTGAACGGGAGCAATTTTTAGTTGATGGACGGGCAGCAAAGAACCATTAGCATCTGCCAATATGTTCTGGGTGATTTTTCTGTTGAGTTTGACGGCAAGCCTGTCAAGTTTAATAGGCTTCCGCCAAAAAAGAGACAATAAATACTCGATTACAAACTATTCGTTTATGTTTGCGATGGTCCAGAAGGGGGAGAGATTAGACTGGTTTGAGACTATCAATATTGCCGGGTTAAAACTGACAGCACAAGAACTTCGAAATGCAACCTACACTGGCCCCTGGTTGACTGATGCTAAAGTGTGGTTCTTAAAAACTAGTGGGCCTACTTATCAAATCGGCGGCGCATATGTAAATGGTGTTCTAAATCGACAAGAAATTCTTGAATTCGCCCTTGATTGGATTTCTGATGGCGAAATCAAGAAGTATATGGGTGACCATCAGCATGATCAGGATGCACAAGAGCTTTGGCAATATTTTCAGGAGGTAATTGGTTGGGTCAAAAGGACATTTCCTGAATATCGGTAAATCATGAAAGGTTTAGAGTGGGGCAGGCTTTATAAAAAATACAAAGACGTAATCCTGCGAACCACCTTCATCGCGGGTGTGTTTATGCAACGTATAA
>BBPE01001266.1_pt1 | contig 9966 bp, 10 predicted proteins | sample 1344301 | NCBI WGS metagenome assembly BBPE01 (sample SAMD00019089, study PRJDB2971) | groundwater metagenome | isolation source: The Cedars highly-alkaline
AGGCGCTGCGCGCGCCGGCCGTCGCGGGCGCGCCTGACCAGACAGGGCTCGCCCTGGGCATCGGGCTCGATCGGCAGGCAGGCCAGCAGCCGCCGGTTGCCGTCCAGCGTCACCTTGGCCAGTCGCCGGGCGTTGTCGGCGTCGGCGCGCCCGGGCTTGGCATTCTTGCGCTTGAAGCCGTGCGAGCCGACCACCCACAACCAGCCGTCGACCACGGCCATGCCTTCGAGGTCGGCCTCGTCGTCGGGCGCGCCGGGCAGGTCCAGCAGCTCGGCCAGCGGGAAGTCGCGCACCTGCCCGAAGCGCAGGGCCTCGCTGCCCATGGGGGCCAGCCGGCGCAGGCGGTCGACGCCGCAGGCCTCGTCGCCCGCCACCCACAGCCAGTCGCCAGTGAAGGCCGCTCCCGAGAGGTTGGCGTGGACCAGCGAGTCGGCGGCAAACTCCAGGCGCACGGCGTTGGCGGTTCGGGTGTTGGGCATGGGGTGGGTCCTTGCGGTGGATGATCGGTGCGCATATCGGCGTCGGTCACGGTCGACCCGCAGCCGCCGGTCCCGATGCACGCCACGGGGGTTGTAGCCGATCCGGCGCACGCAGTCTGTGCGGTTCGGCACTGCCGCCCTGCAGCAGTTCGTGGTCGACCAGGCGCTGGCCGCGTGGGGCATGGTCGGCCCCGGCCCGCTACCATGCACAGGTCTCAACACTCGTCCGGAGCAGCCTCATGCGCAAGCTGGTCACCGTTCGCAAAGTCGACGACGTCAAGACGGTCGGCGACTACGAGGTCCTGGTCATCGACGGCGTGGAGGTGTCCGAATACCACTCGCCGCGGGACGCCTTCCATGCCGGCGAGTACTGTGTCTTCATCGAGGCCGGCGTCAGCTTGCCGGCCAGGGCCGGCCGGCCCTGGACGCCCACCGCGCGGACCGAGCATGTCGAGATCTACCCGACCAACGCCTTCCCGGAGATCATCGAGGAAATGATGATGCTCGCGCACGACCACAACGGCTTCTCGACCGAAGACTACCTGCAGATCCGCGACACCGACTTCAGTCGGCGCCTGGGCGTGACCGAGGCGCGCTGATGCGCCGCTTGGCGCGGCGTGGCCAGCGCGAGCGGCACCTCGGCGCGATCGTCCTCGGCCCGGTCGCCATCCCGGCCCTGCCGGGCGGGCGGCGACCGAGGGCCGGATTCAAGTCCGACGCCGATCGGCCGAAACCCAGCGCAACGGTGCCACTGCGGTCCTGCCCGCGCCGGCGCCCCTGCACACGTCGTCGGGAAGTACCACCATGCCCTATGCCCCGCTAGCCGCGCTGCGCGACCGCATCCGCATCGGTGCGCCGCTGCCGTTCAACGTGCGCAACGCCGACGGCACCCTGCTGCTGGCACGCAACCAGCTCATCGGCAGCCGCGACGAGCTCGACTCGCTGTTCGAGCGCGGCACCCTGGTCGACCTCGACGAGGCGCTGAGCCCGGCCGAGCGCGTCGCCGCGGCGCCACGCGAGCAGTTGCCGCGGCTGTGGGACGACTGCTTCGGCCGCGTCGACGAGGCGCTGCGCCACTGCGGGCACGAACGCTTTCGCGACGCGCTCGACGAGGCCAGCGCGCCGGTGGCGGCGCTGGTCGCGCGCGACCCCGACCTGGCGCTGTTCCAGGTCCTGCGCGCCGACACCAGCCCGCTGCTGCGCTACGGCATCGACCATTCGATGCACACCGCGACCGTCTGCCAGCTCGTGGCGACGCGGCTGGGCTGGGACGGCGAGAGCCGCGAGCGGGTGTTCAAGGCCGCGCTGACGATGAACGTGTCGATGCTCGAGCTGCAGGGCACGCTCGCCGTGCAGGCCACGCCGCCGACGCGCGCGCAGCGCGAGCAGATCCTGTCGCACCCGCAGCGCAGCGTGCAGATGCTCGAGGCCAGCGGCGTGCGCGACCGCGACTGGCTCGACGCCGTGCTGCAGCACCACGAGGCGCCCGACGGTTCGGGCTACCCGCAGGGGCTCACGCAGATCGGCGACCTCGCGCAACTGGTGCGCCGGGCCGACATCTATACCGCCAGGCTGAGCCCGCGCGCCGGCCGCGAGGCGATTGCCGCCGACCGCGCCGGGCGCGAGATGTTCATGAGCGAGCCCGGGCACCCGATGGTCGCCGCGCTGGTCAAGGAGTTCGGGCTGTACCCGCCGGGCTGCTTCGTGATCCTGGCCAACGGCGAGATGGCGATGGTCGTGCAGCGCGGGGCGGCGGTCAACAACCCGATCGTGGCCGTGCTGAGCACCGCCCGCGGCGAGCCCTGCCCCGAGCCGCTGCGCCGCGACACCTCGTATCCGGCCTACGCGGTCAAGTCGGTGCTGCCGGCGCGCCACCTGCCGCGCAGCGTGCAGCCCGACGCGCTGGCGCAGTTGGTCGTGCAGGCCTGATCGCCGATCGGCAGCAGGCTGTCGCCACGGCTACAGCACGGCCGCGCGCGCTGGCCTACAGTGCGGCGATGACCGACGCTGCCACGCCCGCCCCGACTGCCCCCGCCGCTGCGCCCTACATCCCCCGCCGCCCCGGCCGCACGCTGCGCGTGCCGCTGCGCGGGCTCGACTACCACGTCACCGCCTGGGACAGCGGCGGCACCTCGTCCGGCGCGCCACCGCTGGTCCTGCTGCACGGCTGGATGGACGTCGGCGCCTCGTTCCAGTTCGTCGTCGACGCGCTCGCCGAGGCCGGCGCGCCACCGCGCACCGTGCTGGCGCCGGACTGGCGCGGCTTCGGCGGCACGCGCTGCCCTGGCGTCGACAGCTACGCCTTCACCGATTACCTCGGCGACCTCGACGCGCTGCTGGGCGCGCTGGCCCCCGGCGCGGCGGTCGACCTGGTCGGCCACAGCATGGGCGGCAACGTCGCGATGCTCTACGCCGGCGTGCGGCCGCAGCGCGTGCGCCGGCTGGTCAACCTCGAAGGCTTCGGCATGCCCGCCACCCGCGCAGCGCAGGCGCCGGGTCGGCTCGCGCGCTGGCTCGACGAGCTGCAGGTGCCGCAGACGCTGCGCCCCTACGACGACCTGGCCGCGGTCGCCGCCCGGCTGATGGCCAACAACCCGCTGCTGGACGCCGACAAGGCCGCCTGGCTCGCGCCGCACTGGGCCGAGCGCGGCGCCGACGGCCGCTGGCACCTGCGCGCCGACCCGGCGCACAAGCGCGTGAGCCCGGTGCTCTACCGCGTCGACGAAGTGCTGGAAGTCTGGCGGCGCATCGAGGCGCCGCTGCTGTGGGTCGACGGCGACCTCACCGACACCACGCGCTGGTGGGGCGAGCACTACCCGCGCGCGGAGTTCGACGTCCGCCTGGCGGTCGTGCCGCGCGTCGAGCGCCACCGCCTCTCGCCCTGCGGCCACATGCTGCACCACGACCAGCCGCTGGCGCTGGCGCAGCGGCTGGCGCAGTTCCTGGCCTGACCCGGCCCTTCAGGCCAGCGCGTCGGGCGCACGTTCGGCAGCGCGCTCGCCGCGCCAGGCGCTGGCAAGTTCGATGCGCTTGAGCTCCTCGACCGCGCCCTCGTCGGCGCCGCCGACCTTGCGCGCCTGCGCGCGCGCCAGCCGCTCCATCAGCCGCAGATCGCGCTCGCCGAGCGCCAGCGCGGCGTCGGCCCAGAGGTCGACGATGGCCAGCAGCGACTCGCGCGTCACCGGCACGGTGTCGCGCTGCGCGCGCAGCGCGGCCAGCGTGCCGCGCCAGCGCGGCTCGACGCTGCGCACGACCTGCTCGACGGCAGCCTCGCCGGCGCCGTCGTCGGCGACGGTGTCGACCAACCCGCGCTGGCGCAGTTCCTCGGCGCCGTAGATCCGCCCCGAGAGGATCATCTCGCTGGCCACCGCCAGCCCGGCGCGGCGGATCGTGAACGGCCAGGCGCCCATGCCCGGGAACAGGTTGAACAGCACCTCGGGAAATCCACCCTGCGCGCGGCGCTCGAAGATGATGTGGTGAAACGGCAGCACGGTCTCGAGGCCGCCGCCCAGGGTGTCGCCCTGGACCAGCGCAACCGTGTGCAGGTCGTGCGCGGCAGCGCGCTCCATGCCCCAGACCAGGTCGATGCAGCGCCGGCCGTACAGGCGCAGCGAGTCGCGGTCGCGGGCGCGCACCAGCAGCACGAACAGCGCCAGGTCACCGCCGAAGTTGAAGACGCCGTCGACGTCCGAGCTGAGCACCAGGTGGCGCACCAGGCCGCGGTTGGCGTGCAGGTCGTCGAGCACCGACTGCAACTCGGCCAGCCCGGCCAGGCTGAAGCAGGGCACCGGGCGCACGCACTGGCGCACGCGCAGCAGCGCCAGCTCGGACGTCCACTCCAGCCGCAGGTAGCGGTACGGACGGCCCAGGAGCTGGGGCAGTCCGCCGGCCGCGATCGTCACAGCTGCCCCACCAGCGCGGTGAAATGGTGGAAATTGACCCGCGCCGACTCGACCACGGCCTCGCGCGCGGCTTCGTCGCCGACGCCGTCGAGCACCTCGCGCAGCGTGGCCATGTGCTGCATGTCGAGGTCGGCATGCGAGGCCAGGAACGACACGCCGCGCTGGCCGTCGAGCAGCAGCGACTCCTGCACCGCCGAGGCGAAGGCGCCACCGTAGACCGAGGCGATGACCTCGAGCACGTAGAGCATGCCCAGCACCGAGGCCGGGTGGCGGCGCTCGGCGGCCCAGTAGTTGTAGCCGACCAGCGCCAGCGTGTGCGGCAAGGGCGCGTGGGCCAGCGCCTGCGCGCGCGGCACGCCGACCGCATCGAGGTCGTCGAGCACCCACTGCTCGTGGCCCTGCTCCTCGTGCATGTGGCCGTAGAGGTAGTAGCGCACGTCGCGCAGCCCGTCGTCGAGCCGGCTGGCCGCGGCCGCGCTGACCGGGTTGAAGTGCCAGACGACGTGGTAGAGCTCGAGCAGCAGGCTGCGGTAGCGCTCGACGCTCAGGCCGCGCGCGAGCGCGTCGACCACGGTCGGATGCGTCTCGAACGCGCGCCGGGCCTCGTCGGTGCGCAGCACGAGCTGGCCAAAGAAGGCAGTCATCGGTCCTCCCACGGCGTCGCCATCGACGCGACGGGGCGGATGTTCGCACACCCGCGTGATGCACCGGCGGCGCCGGCGCGATGCATGGGCCGCCCCTGACAGTGCAAACCCGCATCGGCGTGTCACACCGGTGTCACCCGGCCCTGACTGCTGATAACATTTTTCTTTTCGGCGGCGCGCGGGCGCTGCCGGTCCCATTCGACCCCCAGATCCCCCAGGAGGGCTCCATGAAGAGGATTCTTGCTGTCGCCGCGTTGTCGGTCACCGTGGCCTTGTCGGCCCAGGCCCAGGCGCCGGCGCCGGCGCCGGCGGCCGCCACACCCAACCCGGTCCGCCTGGGCGTGCTGCTGGGCTTCACCGGCCCGATCGAGTCGCTGACCCCCGGCATGGCGGCCAGCGCCGAGCTGGCGATCCGCGAGGTCAACGCCAGCGGCCTGTTCCTCGGCGGCACCCGGGTCGAGGCGGTGCGTGCCGACTCCACCTGCACCGACGCTGCGGCAGCCACCGCGGCCGCGCTGCGCCTGATCACGGCCGAGCGCGTCAGCGCGATCGTCGGTGCCGACTGCTCGGGTGCCACCACCGCCGTGCTGCAGAACGTCGCGGTACCGCGCGGCACGCTGATGATCTCGCCGTCGTCGACCTCGCCGGCGCTGACCACGGTGCGCGACAACGACCTGTTCTTCCGCACCGCACCGTCGGACGCGCGCCAGGGCGAGGTCATCGCCGAAATGCTGCGCGAGCGCGGCATCACGCGCGCGGCCATGACCTTCACCAACAACGACTACGGGCGCGGCCTCTCGAGCAGCATCCGCACCAACTTCGAGCGCCTGGGCGGGCGCATCACGATCTCGGCCGCGCACGAAGACGGCAAGGGCGACTACACCGCCGAGGTGGCGGCGCTGGCCGCTGCCGGCGGCGAGCTCCTGATCGTGGCCGGCTATGTCGACCAGGGCGGGCGCGGCATCATCCGCTCGGCGATCGACAGCGGCGCCTTCAGCCGCTTCTTCCTGCCCGACGGCATGATCGGCGACAGCCTGCCGCCGGCCATCGGCCCGGCGCTCAACGGCTCGTTCGGCGTCAAGCCCGGCGCCGACAGCCCGGGCGGGACCCGCTTCGAGGAACTGGCGCGGGCGGCCAACATCCGCATCGGCCCCTTCACGCACCAGTCCTACGACGCCGCCGCGCTGATCCTGCTGGCCATGCAGGCCGCCGGCTCGACCGACAGCATGCGCGTGCGCGAGCGCATCATGGACATCGCCAACGGCCCCGGCGAGGTCATCCAGGCCGGCGACCTGGCGCGCGGCCTGCGCATCCTGGCCGCGGGCGGCCGCATCAACTACGAAGGCGCATCGGCGGTGCGCCTGGTGCCGCCCGGCGAAGCCGCCGGCGGCTACCGCATGATCGAGGTCCGCAACGGCCGCATGGAGACCACCGGCTTCCGCTGATCCTGTGCATCGCCACGGCCGGCGGCAGCGCCTGGCCGTGGCCCCCTCTGGAGTCCCGAGTCGACGGTCCGCCCTGCAGGGTGCGGGCCGTTTCTTTTGCCCCCATGATCGAAGTCAAGAACCTGCGCATGCAGTTCGGTGGCATCCGCGCCGTCGACGATGTGTCGCTGCGCTTCGCCGACGGGCGCATCACGGGCCTGATCGGCCCCAACGGGGCCGGCAAGACGACGCTGTTCAACGTCATCGCCGGCCGCTACCGGCCGAGCGCCGGGCAGGTCCTGCTCGACGGCGAGGACGTCACCGGCATGGCGCCGCACGAGCTGTTCGCACGCGGCCTGCTGCGCACCTTCCAGATCGCCCACGAGTTCGCCACGCTGACAGTGCGCGAGAACCTGATGATGGTGCCGCCGCGCCAGAGCGGCGAGTCGCTGCTGGGCACCTGGCTGCGGCCGCGGCAGGTGCGGCTCGAAGAGCAAGCGCTCCGCGCCAGGGCCGACGAGGTCATCGGCTTCCTGCAGCTCGAGCCGGTGGCCGACGAGCTCGCCGGCAACCTCTCGGGCGGGCAGAAGAAGCTGCTCGAGCTGGGCCGCACGATGATGACCGAGGCCAAGATCGTCTTTCTCGACGAGGTCGGCGCAGGCGTCAACCGCACCCTGCTCAAGACCCTGGGCGAGGCCATCGTGCGCCTCAACCGCGAGCGCGGCTACACCTTCTGCATGATCGAGCACGACATGGACTTCATCGGCCGCCTGTGCGACCCGGTGATCGTGATGGCCGAGGGCCGGGTGCTGGCCCAAGGCAGCGCCGCCGAGGTCACGGCCAACGAGCAGGTCATCGAGGCCTACCTCGGCCGCGGCCTGAAGAACAAGCCGGGAGCCACGGTGTGAGCATCCTGATCGCCGAGGCCATGACCGGCGGCTACGGCGGCGCCGACATCCTCAAGGACTGCACGATCGCCGTCGAGCCCGGCCAGATCGTGGTCATCGTCGGGCCCAACGGCGCCGGCAAGTCGACCGCCATGAAGGCCATCTTCGGCATGCTCGCGCTGCGCCAGGGCCGGGTGCGCTTCGACGGCCGTGACATCAGCACACTGAGCCCGCAGCAGCGCGTGCTCGAGGGCATGGGCTTCGTGCCGCAGACGCACAACGTGTTCACCTCGATGACGGTGGAGGAAAACCTCGAGATGGGCGCCTTCATCCGGCGTGACGACTTTCGCCACTCGCTCGAGCAGGTCTACGCGCTGTTTCCGGTGCTCAGGGAGAAGCGCCGCCAGCCCGCCGGCCAGCTCTCGGGCGGGCAGCGCCAGCAGGTGGCGGTCGGGCGCGCGCTGATGACCCAGCCGCGGCTGCTGATGCTCGACGAGCCGACGGCGGGGGTCTCGCCGATCGTGATGGACGAGCTGTTCGACCGCATCATCGAGGTCGCGCGCAGCGGCATCGCGATCCTGATGGTCGAGCAGAACGCGCGCCAGGCGCTGGCAATCGCCGACATGGGCTATGTGCTGGTGCAGGGCAGCAACCGCTACACCGACACCGGGGCAGCCCTGCTGGCCAACCCCGAGGTCCGGCGCTCCTTCCTCGGCGGCTGAAGCCATGGCCGACCTCCTCAACGCCCTGGCGCTGCTGACCAACTTCGTGCTGCTGCCGGCGGCCGCCTACGGCAGCCAGCTCGCGCTGGGCGCGCTGGGCGTGACGCTGGTCTACGGCATCCTGCGCTTCTCGAACTTCGCGCATGGCGACACCATGGCCTTCGGCACCATGTTCGCCATCCTGCTGACCTGGTGGCTGCAGGCCCAGGGCGTGAGCCTGGGCTTCCTGCCGACGGCGCTGCTGGCCATACCGTTTGCGATCCTGGTCACGGTGGCCTTCGTGCTGCTGTCGGACCGCTGGGTCTACCGCTACCACCGGGCCAAGAAGGCACCGGCGGTGGTCTTCCTGATCGCCTCGATCGGGGTCATGTTCGTGCTCAACGGCATCGTGCGCTTCGTCATCGGCCCCGGTGACCAGAACTTCGCCGACGGCCAGCGCTTCGTCTTCACCGTGGCCCAGTTCCGGGCCTACACCGGGCTCGAGCAGGGCGTGGCCTTTCGCACCAGCCAGGCGCTGACCCTGGCCACCGCGGTCGTGATCGTGGCGGCGCTGTTCTGGTTTCTCGAGCGCACCCGCACCGGCAAGTCGATGCGCGCCTATTCCGACAACGAGAACCTGGCGCTGCTGTCGGGCATCAACCCGGAGCGGGTGGTGCTGATCACCTGGGTGCTGGCGGCCGCGCTGGCCACCGTGGCCGGCGTGCTGTACGGGCTCGACAAGGGCTTCCGCCCCTTCACCTACTTCCAGTTGCTGCTGCCGATCTTCGCCGCCGCCATCGTCGGCGGCCTGGGCAGCCCGCTGGGGGCGATCGCCGGCGGCTTCGTCGTCGCCTTCTCCGAGGTCCTGCTGACCTACGCCTGGCGCCGCGTCTTCGAGTACCTCGGCCCCGAAGGCTGGGCCCCCGAAGGGCTGATGCAACTGCTCTCGACCGACTACAAGTTCGCGGTCTCGTTCGTCATCCTCGTGCTCGTGCTGCTGATCCGGCCGACCGGCCTGTTCGGAGGCAAATCGACATGAACGCCTGGTTGAATCGCTACATCGGGGCCCCTGCCCTGTTCGGCCTGATGGGCCTGGCGCTGGTCCTGGTCGGCGTGCTGCAGAGCTGGTCGCTGGCGCTGACGATCATGATCTACTGCGTGGTCGGCGCGGTCATGGCGCTGGGCCTGAACGTGCAGTGGGGCTACGCCGGCCTGTTCAACGTCGGGCTGATGGGTTTTGCGGCGCTGGGCGGCATCGCCGCGGTGCTGGTCTCGATGCCGCCCACCGTCGAGGCCTGGCAGGCCGGCGGCTCGGGCATCATCGCCTCGGTGCTGCTGTCGCTGGCCACGCTGGCCGTGGCGCTGCTGGTCTACCGGCGCATGCGGCGCGGCCGGGCGCGGCTCTACACGATGGCGCTGATCCTGCTCGGCGGCTACTTCCTCACGCGCCAGTATTTCGACCCGGCGGTCAAGCTGATCGAAGCCGTCAACCCGGCGGCCACCGGCTACCTCGGCGGCGCCGGCTTGCCGATCATGCTGTCGTGGGTGGTCGGCGGCCTGTTCGCCGCCGGCGCGGCCTGGCTGATCGGCAAGATCACGCTGGGCCTGCGCTCGGACTACCTGGCCATCGCCACGCTGGGTATCGCCGAGATCATCCTGTCGGTGCTGCGCTTCGAGGAGTGGCTCACGCGCGGCGTCAACAACGTCAACGGCCTGCCGCGCCCGCTGCCGCAGGAGATCGACCTGCAGCAGACCGCCTGGGTGCAGGAGTGGGCGCTGCGCCTGGGCATGACGGTGCCCGACCTGGCCTCGATCACGGTCAAGCTCGGCTACCTCGCTCTGGCGCTGGCGGTGCTGCTGCTGATGTTCTGGCTGGCGCAGCGCGCGATCCACTCGCCCTGGGGCCGCATGATGCGCGCCATCCGCGAC
>BBPE01002084.1_pt3 | contig 9964 bp, 7 predicted proteins | sample 1344301 | NCBI WGS metagenome assembly BBPE01 (sample SAMD00019089, study PRJDB2971) | groundwater metagenome | isolation source: The Cedars highly-alkaline
CCGCCGCTTCCCCACGGTCGCGCGCAGGGGGCTGTCGGGGTGCGTCTCGCGCCACGCCTTCAGCACCACGTTGTCCGCCATCTCGGTGGCCTGCGAGATGCACAGGGCCAGCTCCAGCTCCGCGACGCGCTTCTCCAACTTCTCCGCGTGCGCCATCCAGCGCTTATAGAGACCCTAGAAGTGATCAGCGATCGATCCGCGCGTGCGACGCGGCCATGCGGGCCTCGTGGATGGCCAAGGCGCGCCACGCCCGCTGGATCAGCATAAACACGCGCACCCACGCCAATACCTTGACCGCCGACCTTGACCTCGCGACCTGCAGCGAGCGCCAGCGCCGCTGACTTCGTCGCTATTCGTCCCGTCTTGGAACGCGGCGGTGAACAAATCATTCAGGCTGGACGGTTCGAATCCGATTCGGGCGGGGTCGGCGGTCGCCAGTCCTCCAGGAGGAACGAGCCTGTGCGGGTCACGGCATCGTTGAGACGGCGCAGGTTGCCATCGTCGGCAGCGAATTCCACGAGGACCAGGTTGTCGGCCATCCCGGCCGCCGTGCGCCCAAACAGGCTCCCGGGGTCGAACCCCCCTAATCCGGCCAGCGCGGCGACGGAGGAACGGAAGTACTCCCTCACCTCCTCGGCGGGGCCGTGCCGAAGCAGCAGACCGAGGCTTCGGTCCGCGACCAGGGCGAACGGGTCGTTTTCCGGTCCGACGGGGCGGCGATGACCAAATCCATCTTCCCAGAACACCATGCCCCCTTCCAGGGAATAGGGTTCCATCCGCTCGTCCCCCCCTCCGCTCACCGACCGAACCCCGGAGCGGCAGGTGCGGATTCGCTGTCCTCCGCCTCCCGATCCGGCGCGTGGGCGCGCTTGAACTTCAGGGAGGAGAGGAGACAGTCACCACGGTCCAGATCGGGGCGGGGGCCTAGGTAGACGGGCTGGAACAGGGAGCCTCCGGGGTGGGCGTAGAGGTAGCGCACCTCGACCACCTCCCCGGGGATGGGCACGGCGTGGTTGGCGGGAATGGTGACGTTGCCCACGCCGACCTCCGTCCCCGCCGCGTCGAACATGGAGAGACGGACGGAGCGCTTGCTGTTCGCGGCGGCGACCACGCACGAGGCGGCGGCGACGAACTTCCACTTCACCTGCGCGCCGCCCGAGGCGGGACGGCCGGGGGCGTGCGGCGCGTCGAGCCGCTTGAACACCACGCCCTCCCGGCCCTCGCGGCGCATCCGCTCCGCCAGATCGGCCTTCTCCGCCGCCGACAGGGCGAGCGGGGACACGAATACGGAGGGACCGAACCGCTCGGACAGGGCGAGAAGGCGGGCGTGGCGCGTCCGATAGGGCAACGCCCGGAGATCCTCCCCCCCCGCTTCCAGGAGATCGAACGCGGCGAAGCGGGTCCCCAGCCCCTCGCCGTCCAGCACGAAACTCCCGCGCGGCAGGGAATCCGCGATCTCCCGCGCGAGGCCCGTGCGCTCGCCCCTGCGGTTGCCCGCCACCACCTCCCCGCCGTCCGATTCGCGGATCAGCACGAGGCGCATCCCGTCGTGCTTCTCCTGCGCGCCCCAGCGCGGGTCGTCCAGCAAGGCTCGCTCGCCGCCCTCCTCGACCGGGTTCAGGAGTTGCGGCACCACGCCCGTCCGCTCGCGGACCTCTCCCGCCATGACATGGCCCTGGCCCGCGACCGCCCCGTCCACCCTGTACCCCTTGGCCACCTTCTCCCGCACCAGCTTGCCGTAGATGTCCTCCGCCTTGGCACGGTCGACCGGGGCGGACCCCGTCTTGCAGCCCGTCGCCATGGTCGCCCCGCGCCGCCCCCAGGCGGCGTTGACCACCCAACCGTCGCCCGACCTCTCCAGGCGGACCTCGTAGACCTTGTCCGACGCTCCCTCGCGCATCCACAGCGCGGTGGACAACTCGACCTGCGGGCCCGCGTCGGCGGATGTCAGGGAGGCGTCGGGCATGTCAGGCATTCCTCGATGTCCCGGCTCCGATAGCAGGCAGGCCATCTTTGTCAACCCACTTTCCTGTGCTTTTGGGGATCGGCAGGGTTCTTTCCGGCGACTATGCTGCGGCCCTGCGGCCCTGCGGCCCTGCGGCCCTGCTTTGGAGAATGATCGGATGACGCACTGGGTGGGTCGATGGGCGGCTCTGGCACCGTCGCCGGGTTGGCGGCGCGAGGCCGCCGTGTTCCTGCTCGTGGCGATCGCGGGGGGGTGGGCGGCGGGGGCCTCGGAATGGGCGGCGGCCTCGTTCTTCCCCTTCAACGGGCATTTCCAGAACTACTGGACGTTGGCCCGCCTGTCCGCAGGGGAGTTTCCGTTCCGCGATTTCCCTGCCTACCTCGGGGCGGGACACCTCTATGCGGCGTGGCCGCTATTCTGGATTCTCGGCGGAGATTTCCGCGCGGCGACGGCGGCCCACAACGCCCTGCACGGGGCGATGCTCGCCTCGTCGGTTGTCCTGGCCTGCCGCCTGCTCGGGTGGCGGTGGGTTCCCTCGCTGATCGTGGCTGCCGTGTCCTTCCGGGTGTTTTCGGGTTTCCTGGGCAGCGGTTGGTCTTCTGTCCTCGGCTTCCGCTCCTTCCTGCCCTGCCTTGTGGCCTTGCTCGTCCTCGTCGTCCCCACGCGGGACTCGCGGGGACGCGCGCTGCTCTACGGCGGTGCGGCGGGTCTGTTTCCGCTCTGGTCGAACGACTATGGCTGGCCCGCCCTGATCGCGGCCTGGGCGATGCCCGTCCTCGCACGCGAGTGGCGCTCGCTGGCCCCCATGGCCCTTGCGTCGGCGCTGTCGCTCGCGGCGGGAGCGGCCCTGGCGGCGGGGGGGAATCCGCTGGACTGGCTGCGTTCGGCCGTGCTCGCGCCAAGTGCTGCGCAGGCTTGGTATTTTAACCCAATCGTGGAGGACAAGACCTACTCTCTGCTCGACTTCCCATGGGGTGACGGGGCGTTCCTGTCCGCCCTCGGCCTGTGCGCGCTGTTCGGTCTGCGCGTGCTGCTCGGGCGAGGGGGCCGCCGCGAGCGGGCCTTCCTCGCCCTGCTCGCGGCGGCCCTGGGCGGCTTCGCGCTGTCCTGCCTGGCCGGCACGCACGAAGAGCGCTACAGTATTCCCCTGTGGCGATATACGTTGCCAGGGCTGGCGACCGCAGTGGCCATGGGGGCGGTGGCCGCCCCGGCGTTCGCTCGTCGGCGCTACGGGGGGTTCTTCTCCCATCCCCTGTTCGGTGGCGCGATGGCGGCCTCGCTGGCGCTGATGGTGTTCTCCGCCATGCCCTTGCCGTTCCAGATGAACCCCGACATGGACTTGGCCCGCCGCACGGCGATGGTGGTCCGCGTCCCCGCGCTTGGCCTCGACTCGTGGCCTGAGGTGGCGAGGGCTGCGGCGTTGGGCGAGGGGTTTCGACGCGACGGCAAATCCATGGTGTCCACCTACTCGGGTCCGGTCAGCGCGGGCGCAGGTTCGCTCCAGGCCCCCAGCCCCTATATCATCCACGCCTTCTCCACCCCTGGTGGCCTGGAGACGCTGGCGCGCGCGCTGCTGGACCCCGCCACGGCGGTGTCCGAGACGCTCGACCATGAGTCGCTGTTCTGGGGGTTGTGGGCGGTGCGGATGCACTGGGCGCTGCACCGCGAGCTGTTTCGGACGCGGCGGCCCTTCGCGGGGACGGGCTGGTCGATCCTGTGGGAGGCGCGGGATACCCCTCTGGAGCCGCGCCCTGCACGGTGCGAGGTGGTCGCTGCGGACGGGGCCCGTCCCGAGGTGCGCGTGTCCGACCCGTCTGCCGACCCCCGCCCGTGGTGGGCGGACGTGCGCCTGGAGATCGACGCGTCATTCCGCCCTACCGCCGTCCCCGTGGCGGGTCGCGTGTCGGTGCTGTCGCTGACCGAGGGGGACGACCCGCCTGAGGGGGCGACCATGGGGGAGACCGTGCGCGCCCGCTGGACGTCGCCCCTGGCCTCGGGGGTTTTGGAAACCCCCGTCGTCGTGGGCGGCGGCGCGGACCTGGCCGCGCGCCTGCGCCTGGAGTCCTGGCCGCGGGGACGGTCCTCCGTCCGCATCGTGGGTTGCAGCGCCGAACTGGTCGCCCCGGTGGGGGAGACCGTATTCCACGCCCACCGCCCCATGGAGATGGAGGCCCGCACCACCACGGGCAGGCCTGCCGCGTCGAACGAGGCGCGGGGAAGGATGCGCCTTTGGCTGCTGAACCCCCACCAGGCCGCCCAGGTCCGGTCGGGCGACGTGGCGGTCCTGCCCGACGGACGGCATCTCCTCGTCCTCGACCGGGATTTCGGCCTGATCGAAGTGCCGCTGAGCGGTCCGCCGCCTCCGCCTGGCACCCCGCTGCGAATCCTGCGCGCGGACGGCCCTCGGGGCGGTTGAACGCCCGCCCCGCGCCGTATCCCGCCCCTGTTCACGGGGTTCACCCCCTGACCGCACCCCAATTGCCCTGGTGCCTGCGGAGCAGCAGGGGCACCAGGGCGGCGAAGGCCACGCCCTGGACTCGGCCCGCCCGCGCCTTGTAGGGCACAAGCCGGAGCCAGTGGACGATCTCGTGGAACGAGGCCTCGCGCAGGCCCGCCTCCCCGTCGCGCCGCAGGATATCGTCGCGCACCAGTGCATGCAGGGAGGCATAGGTCTCCGAACGCAGGAGCGGGATGGTGATGCCCCCCCGCCCGAAGCTGGCCACCCTGTCCCTGCGCCGGGACAGGGTTTCGTATCCGAGGTGCAGGGACTGGAGAAGTTTGCCCATGTCCAGCAAGGGCCGCTCCAGCGGCCCCGCGGGGTTTGGGTCTATGAGAAACCAGCCGCGGGGGTGGATTGGGGAGACGATGATATTCTCCAGGGTGAGGTCGCCGTGCACGTCGCAGGCCCTCGCGGCGGGGGTCAGCATGGACATCCCCCAGTCGGGGTCCAGAAGCGGTGCGATGTCGTCCAGCGAGAAGCGCTCCCCGTTCAACTCCCACGACTCCCCCAGCCCTGACGACAGGATGTCCTGCGCGACGGCGGCGTTTCCCCGCATCTTCCCCTCCAGGTACGCCCTCGCCGCCTTCGAGTGCTCGTCCCTGGAGGTGCGGGCGTGGTGTGCCCGCACCTCGTCGAGGATCTCCTCCAGGATCGCGCGCGCCCGCGCCAGGGGCATGGCGTGCACGGCCTCGGAAGCGTCCGAGCAGGGCGCGAGCAGTGGCATGTCGAATGCCGACCAACCAGGTCCCGAACGCTCGCTGAGGACGGCGGAGACGGGCGCGCCGCCCGCCGCCGCCGAACGCAGCCAGGCGGCCTGCAGCGCCAGGCGCGGCGCGGCCTCGCCAGCGGCGAACTTGCGCACCACGGCTCCTCCGCCTACCCCGTCCACCACGGCGACCACCGCCCCGCTGCCGCCCTCCAGGAAGCGCCAGACCGCGCCCCCATCCCCGGTCGCGAACAAGCCGAAGGCCGCCACGGCCCCGTCCCCGCCCGCGAAGTGGGAGAGCAGGAATACGCGGTAGTCCGCATCCTCGGCAAAACGCCCCGAGAAGCCCTCCTGACCCCCCAGCCGCGCGCCCAGCAGGGCGGACCCGGCCCGCAGGGCGCGGACGGAGCGGAGGGGCAGCAGGAGGAGCACGAGAAGGACGGGAGCGACAACCAGGGGGACGGCGAGCAGGATCGCACCCGCGTCGGACGCGCGCGAAAGGGTCGCCTCCAGGGGAGCGCCGTGGACGACGAGCAGCACGTCCCCCAGGCTCAGGCCCGCCGCCCTGGCGAGCAGCGCGCAGGCGGCGGCGTAGAGCGTCCACATCGCGGCGGTCAGGCCCAGAAAGGCGGGAGAACGCACGGCTGGGCCGCGCAGCGCGGTGGCCCAACTCCAGAGAAGGTCCAGAAAGAAGATGCGCACCGGATCGGCAAAGGGCGCGGTCGCCGACCAGCAGCGGCGGCGAAAGCTGGCCATGCCCAGTCCCCGCAGCGCGAGCAGGGCGAGGCCCAGGAACACGCCGACGGCGAGAGGCGCTGCCCACGCACCTCCCCCGAAGAGCCACGCTGGAACGAGCAGGAGCAAAAACACGGCGGGTGCGTCGACCGTCCGCTCGGCCGCCACGATGCCGCAGGAGCGGGCCAGGGACAGCCGCCCGCCCAGAGGTCGGGCCAGGCGCAGGTAGGCGGCGCGGAACGCATCGCCCGCCCGCAGGGGGACCGCGGCGTTGATGGCGTAGGAAAGGAACAGCGCGAAGGCGAGGGGCGAACGCCCCGTCGCGTCGGACGGGCCAAGCATCATGCCGTGGCGCAGCGCGCGCAGGGCATGCCCGGCCAGGAGCAGCAGGGTCCCCGCCGCAAGGAGGAGGCTCACGGCTCCGCCCCATGGGCAAGCATGTCCCGCACACGCCCAGCGGGGAGGGCGGCGAGTTCGGAGGGCGTGCCGAACGGCGCGTAGTCCAGGGCCTGCTCCACCGCGCAGGCCGCGCCCAGGCGGATGGCGGCGTTCACGACCGCGCTGACATAGAGTTCCCCCGGGGGATCGATCCCGACCCGCGCCGCGGCGGCGGCACGGGCGAACAGGCGGGCGGAGGAGAACAGGTAGCAGCCACCCACCGCCACAGGCCCGGCCACGCGCTTCTCCTCCACCCGCGCCACGAGGCCCAGGCCGTCAAAGACGGCGAAGGCGTGGGCAGGGTTGCGGGACGGGAAGCCGACCAGCACCACGCCGTCGTCGCCGCCGCTGGGCAGGGCCTGGGCCAGGGGGCGGCGCAGGACGAAGGCGTGGTCGCAGTCGTTCACGGCCATCGGCTCCCCCTCGGGCAGGAATGGCACGGCCCGCATCGCGTCGATGGCCGCTCCGGTCGGAGGCCCCTCCGAGGACACGAGGAGGCACCCCGGGGAGATCCTTTCAAGCAGTGCGTGCAGGCCCGCCGCCGCATGCTCGTGTCTTGTCACGAAGGAGATCCGGGACGGCGCGAGCGCGCGGGCGGCGGATAGCAGGGACCACTCCACGAAGGTCTTCCCGTCCAGGGGAAGCAGGGGCTTGGGAACGTCCCTCCCGGCTTCGCGGAAGCGGCGGCCCAGGCCAGCCAAGGGCATCACCAGGGACATCACGGGCGGCCTGCCACCGCTTCCACGACGCGCTCGTCCACCAAATCATAGGAGGCGCGGCGGACGACCCGGTGGTCGCCGCGCAGGAACGCGTCGGGGGCGGCGGCGGCGGCGAGCAGAATGCGGGTCGTCGCGACGGTCTGGCGGACGAGCCGGACGTTGGAAAGCTGGTCCTCCTCCCGCCAGGACAGGGGGAAGAACAGGGGGGTCGGTCCTGAGGTGCGGAGCATGTCCACGAGGAGGTGGACGTTGAAGGTGAGCCCGTCGGCCATGCCCGCGAGGTGGGGGGATTCCATCACCCCCCGGCCGAACACGTTGAGGCCCGACCCCAGGTCGAGGACGCGGCGGCGCAGGGCCAGGGAGAACGCGGCGTTGAAGGCCAGGTTGCCCAGTGTCCGGAAGCGCGAGTAGCCCCCCAGCTTGGCTCCCGGAGCAAAGCGGGACCCGAGCAGGGCGGAGTGGCGCTCGTGTATCCCCGTCGCGAGCAGGGGGGCGATGTCGTCGGGGTCTGCCTGATCGTCGCCGTGCAGCACCGCCGCGTGGGTGAAACCGCCGCGCAGTGCGCGGGCGAAGGCGGCCTTGTGCACGCCCCCGAGACCGAGGTTCTCCCCCGTCGAAGCCACCTTCCAGGTCACGCCTGGAAGGGGTTCGCACGCCAGGGCAGCGGCCAGCGTGCCGTCCCGGGATCCGTCGTTGACGACCAGGACCTCCGACAGAAAGGGCAGTGCTGGCGAGCGGCGGAGGCGTTCGACCACCCGGGGGAGCTGGCGCTCGCAGTTGTGGGCTGGCACGAAGAGCAGGATTTTCGATGGCACGCGCGTCGCCCCGCAGAGGATTATGGGGGCATGATAACCGCGTCAGATGTCGCATGAAACGCCCAGGCCTCATCCCCGCCGGCCGCTTCCTTCCGGCGACCTGCTTGGCCGCGCTGGTCGCCGCAGCGGCCTGGGTCAACCTGCCCGCGTTCTCCCCCGCGCACATGGAGGCGTACACCATGAGCCTGCTGGGCATGGCTGCCGACCTCTCTCGCGGAGGCGAGGAGTACATGTACGCCCAGGACACTTCCACCCCCCTGGTGACCGCCTACCTCTACCTGACCAGGCCTGGCACCGTCCACGCACTGTCGTGGGCGGGGCGTGTATTCGGTTTCGAACACGCCTGGCCCGCGCTGATGGCGCTGTCCTGGGTCGCCCTGATCGCTTCCTGCACCGCCTTCGCCCGCGCGCGGGGCGTGCCCGTTTGGGCGACCGCGCTGGCTGTCCTGCTGGTCCAGGGCATCTCATCGGCCGCCTCTCTCTACAACGAGACGCTTCTCTGGGCCGCGCTGGTCGCCGCGGCCGCCGCTTCCGTGCCGAACCGAATCGCGGCTGGGCGGGAGTGGGGGATCGCTCTCCCCGGCATCCTCCTCGCCGTCGCCTTCTTCGTCCGGCAGGACGCGCTGGCGGGTGGTGCGGTGGTCGGCGCGGCCGTCCTCGCCGCCGCCGCGTCGCCGCGCTCCGCCGCGTTGTCCCTTCTCGCCTGCGCGGCGGGTTTCCTCCTTTGCTGCACGTGCCTGTTCGGCGGTTTCGGGATCTCCCCCGCCGAGGGGGTCCGGGTCGCCCAGATCTTCACGGCCGGGCGGGTGGAGGCTGGGGTGGTGTGGCACCCCGAGACGATCCTCTACGCCGTCGGCCTGCCACTGCTCGCCCTGGCACCGCTCGGCTTCGCCGCCGGCGGGCCGCGCATGCACCGATGGTTCCTGGCGGCGGGGGTGCTGATATGGGTGGCCTCCCTTTGGATGTCCTCGAATCCCCGTTATGTCCTACCGGCCCTGTTCCCGCTGCTGGCCCTGTGGGGCGGCGCGGGTATCGTCCACCTGCTCGGCTCGCTGCGAAGCCCACGTCCCTTCGCCGCGTGGACGATCGCGGTGGCGGCGCTGGCACTGTGCTTCGTCAACCCCCCTGGCCCCCTGAACAGGGAGGACGGCCCCAACGCCCTGTTCGGGCGATTCCAGGCCGTGCACCTGTGGTTCGGCCAGCAGACCAATAACCTGGAGGCGGGCGCGGGGATCCGTGCATTTGTTGACGGCCTGCCCCAGGGGAGGACTGCGCTGGTCACTGCCCACTACGACGACGACGCGGAACTGCGCATGGAAATGTCCCTTCGCGGGTGGTCCGTGTCGTGGGAGGGCGGCGACGGTACGGACGGTTGCTTCGGCGGCCCCATCTACCGCGACGGAAACGGCAGGGAGTTGCTCCACGTGCGCGGGCAGGCGTTCTACAACCTCAACGGCCAATTTTGGCAGCACGACGCGATGTTCGCCGCCTCCGCTCTGTCCTGTCCCGGCCTCCTGGAGGGCACTCGGGTTCTGGTGTCCTCACGAATGGCGCTTCCCTACTACAGCCACCCCAGGATGTGGGGGGAGTCCCTGTCGGCGTGGTTGAGGGAGAGTCCCGCGCTGCGCTTTCGCGAGCTGTCCGAGGAGGAACTGTCGGATATGCGTCGAACGCTGCGCGCCGTGGCCGCCGGATCCGTTGACCGCCAGGGAGAACCCCTTTCCTTTGAGCGCTTTTGGGAAGCGTACCGCAGGAGATAGCGTTCAGCCTGCCGAAACCCCAGCCTGCTGGATTGGGGCCTGCCGGATTGGGGGTGTCAGGGACGAGGCGCGAACCCCAGGCGGATGCAGTTCAGACGGACGACGCGCGTTGGGCAGGTGATGGTCGAGTTGATGGCCCTCTGGGTGGTGACCTGCACCTGGTTGGCAGTACTGTTGACCGACGCGGCGGTCCCGGTCAGGCGCACGGTGGCGACGATGGCCAGAAACAGGAAACCGCAGATCACCACATATTCGATGCTCGACACGCCCCTTCTGCCAAGCCTCGGCTTGTGTCGCATGAAGTCCCGCACGATCCATCCCCACC
>BBPE01000313.1_pt1 | contig 9950 bp, 8 predicted proteins | sample 1344301 | NCBI WGS metagenome assembly BBPE01 (sample SAMD00019089, study PRJDB2971) | groundwater metagenome | isolation source: The Cedars highly-alkaline
TAAGCCCGAACAGCGGGCTGTCCATCGCCGAGACCGAGATTGTTTTGTGGCTCGCGCCCTCGGAAGATATACTTCCCGCAGGAGTGCAGGCGCGCGGGCTGCTCGGTGCTGTCGATGTTCAGACACCTACGATAGGTGTTACAGTCCTTGTTACCGGCGTTCAGGGTCTTGGACAGACCGAAATAGTCGATGTCAGCGTCAACAGGGGTGCGGATGCACCCGTTAGCAGCGTTACAGGCGTCGGGCTCCTAGGATTTGTTCGCGTTCGGGTAGATGTTGATGTATATCTAGCAGGTGTCCAAGCCAGAGGTCGCGTCACCCGCAGCAATGTCTGGCTCCCGGTTGATGATAGTCAGGCCGGGTGTGGCTGGTCTCTTGTTGACGAAACACAACCCGGTTGCGGCTGGTCCCCGATTGATGATAGTCAGATTAGCAAGTTAGGTTGGGACGAAATACCGACATAGGGGTTCGATATGCCGAGCACATACAGCAATTTGAAACTACAGCTTATGGCAACTGGTGAGAATATCCTTACGTGGGGTAATGTCACCAATATCAACCTTGGGACGGCTCTTGAGGAAGCCATCGCCGGAACAGCCGATATTACTTTTGCGAGCGCAAACATCACGCTTACACTGGCGGATACGAACGCCGCGCAGGTGGCGCGGAATGTAAGGCTTCGTCTTATCGGTGTCACTGGCGGAGCACCGCGCAACCTTGTCGTGCCAGATATAGAAAAACCGTATATCGTCTCGAACGCCTGCACCGATGCAATCACGGTAAGGACCGCTGGCGGGACTGGTATTGCAGTTCCTCCGGGCAGGACCATGTGGCTTTACAACGACGGCCTGAACGTGGTGGATGCAGTCACCCATCTGACCAGTCTAACGCTTGTTAGTGCGCTCCCCGTTGCGTCGGGCGGCACCGGGCAGACAACTTTTACAGACGGTCAGCTTCTTATCGGCTCGTCCTCAGGTAACACGCTGGTAAGGAACAATATTACTGCCGGCAACGGGATTAACATTCTTAACAGTCCGGGCGGTATCACGATTTCTGCTACTTCTGCCGGTGGTGTAACCAGTATAAGCGGGGTCGGGTCTGTCCAGGGTCTTACACTTACAGGCACGGTCACGGGGACTGGTAATATTGTTCTTGGCGGAACTATCACCGGGATAAATCTTGCTTCGCAGGTGACTGGTATTCTTCCTGTCGGTAACGGCGGCACGGGTGCGACGACACTTTCCGGCTTTCTTGTCGGTAACGGCACGGGTGCAATCACTGCCACCCCGACTATCCCCGGCTCGGCTGTTACCGGCGGTTTCGCAGCTTCCGCCCTTACGTCTGGTGTAATTGCGTTTGCCCGTCTTGGAATGGCGCAGAACCAGACTACCAACGGCTACGTCACGCTTCCGAGCGGCGGCGCTTTTCCGACAATTATCCAGTGGGGGACTGTTGCACGTATCAACGAAGGTGCAGTGCCGTCGGCGTTCCCGATTGCTTTTCCCAACGCTTGCCTTGCAGCGGTTGCTACCCCCATAAACGTGGCAAGTAGTGTGGATTTCGATATTTACGCGCAGATCGTGTCTGTCAACACTACCACTATTAACGTCTACTTGAACCGGGGGGGTGGTGAAACTGGTCTTTTTAGTGCCTACTGGATTGCGATAGGTTTCTAAAGTGCCGCTTATAAAACTCCAGTTCCGACCGGGCCTGAACCGCGATGTCACCAACTACACCAACGAGGGTGGCTGGTGGGACTGCGACAAAATCCGGTTTCGTATGGGGCAGCCCGAGAAGCTGGGGGGATGGATAAAGGCCACACCGACGCCGTTTTTCGGTGTCTGCCGCCAGATGACGAACTGGGTTACGACTTTCAGGGATAATCTGCTGGGGCTCGGCACCAATAACAAGTTCTACATAGAAGCCGCAGGCTATTTTTACGATGTTACCCCCCTCCGGGCCAGCGCCCCGACGCTCTCGGCACCCGTTACAACGAACTGCGTGCAGACTACCGCAGGCTCTAACATCGTTAGAATAAATCTGACTGCCCCGCACGGCGCAGAAACCGACTCGTTTGTCACCATACGCGGTGTGACCGGCACCGTTGGCGGCCTGCCGAACTCGCAGATAAACGGCAATCATCAGATCACGCGCGTCGATGCGGACACTTTCAGTATCGTCGTTATCTCGGACGCCGGTTCGACCGTCCTTGCCGGAGGCGGCACGGGTATCAATATCGACTTTGAAATTGAACCCGGTTTTGCCTACACGGTAGAGGGGTATGGCTGGGGAACCGGTTCGTGGGGGCGCGCAGCCTGGGGTCTCGGCAGCACCACATCGCCCGTCTTTCTGCCGCAGAGAGATTGGTGGGTGGACAACTTCGATAACGATATGGTCGCAAACATTCGCAACGGACCTATTTACTGGTGGGTCCGGGGGACGAACAGCGACCCGTCCAGTGCTTTCGCAACGCGCGCAGTCAGCCTTGCTTCGTTAGCTACGGCGGCGGGTCATAACCCTAACTCGGTCCCCGCTGTTGCCATGCAGACACTCGTCTCGCAGCAGGACAAACATCTTTTGGCTTTCGGTGCAGTGCCATTTGGCAGTACGAACCCGGCTGATTTCGACCCGTTGCTTATCCGGTGGGCCGATCAGGATAATCCTACCCAATGGACGCCGGAAGTTACAAACTCAGCCGGGTTTATCCGGGTGTCGCGCGGTTCCAAAATTGTCCGTGCCATCCCGACCAGGCAGGAAATTCTTGTGTTTACAGATTCACATCTGTTTACCTTACAGTTTCTCGGCAGCACAGATGTATTCAGCTTGCAGGAGTATGCTGATAACATCTCCATAATCTCGCCGCGCGCTGTAACCACTGCGTCGAATGTCACTTACTGGATGGGCAAGGACAAGTTCTATAACTATACAGGGCGTGTCGATACCCTCCACTGCACACTCCTTGACTATATATTCAACGATATTGCTCTTAGTCAGGCTGACCAGATTATTTCCAGCACGAACGAAAAATGGAACGAAGTCTGGTGGTTCTACCCAAGTGCCGGAAGCCCCTTCAACAACCGCTATGTGGTTTACAACTATAAGGAACAGCTTTGGTATTACGGAACCATGGAACGCACCGCGTGGCTCGACACACCGCTGCGCGACTTCCCACAAGCGTGCGGTATTCCGTACGACCCGGAAAATGCCGCAGCGCAGGGCTTCCTGTACGCCCACGAAAGCGGAACCGACGCAGACGGCGAACCGATGCGATCGTTCCTTCAATCGAGTGACATAGACCTTGAGGACGGCTATCAGTTCATGCTGATGCGGCGTCTTATTCCCGACGTTACGTTCCAGGGTTCGACCGCCAGTTTGCCGGAAGTGAACATGAGTATACGCCCGCGCAACTTCCCCGGTGCATCGCACACGAATGACCCCGCCAACTCGCAACCGGTTATAGAAACATCAGTTGATATTTACACCGAGCAGGTGTTTATACGGGCTCGCGCCCGGCAGATGGCGTTGAAGATCATGTCAGAAAATCTCGGGGTAATGTGGCAGCTTGGGTCTCCACGAGTGGATGTTCGGCCTGACGGTCGGCGCTGACCTCGAAGCTAAGTTTTGGAGGGAGGATTGCCATGGCCGCAGGTAACAACTTTCGGGTGAGCCCGCTTCCCACCGCACCGCCGACCTATTCGGCGGAACACATGCGCCAGTTTTCGCGTGTGTTGGAACTGTATTTTTCGCGGCTGGACGCTGCAAGGGACAGCGCGGTCCTCGCCCCCGCCGTGCTGAAAGAACAGACTGCTTCGTTCGTACTGGCTCCGACAGATGCCAACGCGATTATAACAGTCTCGTCTGCTGCTGCCACGACGGTAACTGTTCCGAACGTAAATACCGTTCCGTTCTTGGTAGGAACCAGACTTGAGATACTTCGGCTTGGCACGGGGGGCGTCACCATCGCCCCTGCCGCCGGTGTCACCATCAATCGTCTAACAGGGTTAGTTATCTCTGGACGCTACGGCATAGCCCAGCTTTTACATATAAGTCCGAACACGTGGGTTGCTTCCGGTAATCTTGTGTAGTTTACCTCTGCCCCGTGCTATAGTAATAACGACGCATATTTTTTAGTCGGAGTGTTGCATGGCTGAGAGCTACAGGGGCGACGCAGGCGAGATTCGCCAGCTTGCGGAACAAGTCCGCTCGTACGGGCGCGACGATGACACTGTTCTTATCCACATGACACCGCGCGAGGTCGGCGGCTTGCAGGCTCTTGCCATGGCGCACGGCGGCTCTCTCACCATTAACCCCGAAACCGGCCTGCCGGAAGCCGGGTTCCTTCGGAACATCCTCCCTATCGCGTTGGGTGGTCTTTTGACTGTTGCGACCGGCGGCGCGCTGTCCCCGCTGCTTGCTTCGGCTCTCGTTGGTGGCGGAACTGCCATCGCCACTGGGGATATCAGACAAGGGCTTATGGCAGGTCTTGGCGCGTTTGGCGGTGCTGGCCTTGCAGGTGGTATAGCAGCAGGATTGGGTGGCGGAGCAGCAGCGGCGGCGGGAGCAGCAAAAGCCGGAGCAGCAGGAGCCGGAGCAGCAGGAGCCGGAGCAGCAGGAGCCGGAGCGGCAGGGCTTGGAGCAGCAGGAGCAGCCAAAGCCGGAGCAGCAGGAGCAGCAGGACTTGGCGGTACAACCGCCGCCGCCCTCCCCATTGCGAATATTGCCCCGATTGTGACACCCGGCCTTTCAGCGGGGGCTGGTTCCGCCGGTCTTGCTGGCCTCGCACCCAACGCTGCCAGTATGTTTGCTGGCGGCCTCAACACTGTTACGCCTGTCATGCAAAGTGCAATAGCAACCCCCCTCACCACTGCTGCTGCGCTACCCCAAGTAGTACCCGCAGTTGCCAGCGCGGGCGCGCCCGGCGGTCTCGGTGCCGGTCTCCAAGGTTTTGCTAATGCGACAGGCGGCGCAGCGCAGGGTCTTGGTCTCCCTCGTGCGGCGGGTATCGGAGCCGGTCTTATGGGGCTGGCGCAGCCGTTCCAGCAAGCGCAACCTGTGTATGCCGAGGGGATGGACGAGGAAGAAAGTTACGCCGGGCCTTTCCGTCCGGTTGAACGCGGCCCGAGGTTCCAGGGAGAGGGCGCTTTGCGAGACACTGGCGAGTTCCAGTTCTTCCAGGACGTGAACCCGTTCGGAAACCCTATCCCTTTCCGGGGGGCAAGCAGCATCCCGCCAGCCACAGGCTTCCTTCCCGGTGATGGCAGCCGGAGGCTGAATTTCAACGATGTTGTCCAGCGCACACCGAGAACGGCTCAGCAGGGAGGCGACCCCTTGCGCCAGATGCGCGGCTACGCCGGGGGCGGCGATATGAATATGCAGGACGGCTCGTTCATTCTGGACGCGCGCACGGTTTCCGAACTTGGTAACGGCAGCAGCAGCGCGGGACAAGAACGCCTCAGGGCTATTGGCGGCCAGCCCATCAAGGGGCCGGGTGATGGTGTCAGCGACTCCATCAAAGCCAAGGTCGGCGGAAAAGTCGAGGCCCGCGTCGCACGCGACGAAGTGAAGTTCCCCCCGAAGGCTGTGAAGCGTATCGGTGGGGGCAGCACGAAGCGCGGCGCAGATAAACTGTATGCACTTATGCACAAGGCTGAAGCTGCCCGTCGCAAGGTGCCGCGTGGTGGTAACAACGGCCTGACTGCCTGATGTCCCGGACGTTCGTTACCCTCGTCCCGCCCGAACATATCCCTGACGTATGGGCGGAAGTCGAACCCCTGCTGGCCCCGGCTGTCAACCGCACAAGTGGCCGGTTTATCACGAGCGACGTATATCAATCTGTTATGGAAGATGGATATCTTCTCTGGATTGCTGTTACCGATGACAAGATTGTCGGGGCGGTGGTAACTTTCTTTACACACTACCCCCGCAAGAAATATCTGTGTGTGCAGTTTTGTGGCGGGCACAGTTTCCGAGTATGGAAAAAGCAGATATTTGCTGTTATACGCAAGTTCGCAGCGGACAATGTTTGCGACGGGCTTGAGGCGCTTGGGCGTATCGGTTGGGAAAATGAACTCAAAGGCGAGGGCTACCGGCACGTAGCACAGTTTTTCGAGATTTCGACCGACGCGCCGACTCTTATAGCCCTGTCTGCCCATGAAGATGGAGAAGCGTAATGGGTGGTGGAAGCGCACCGACGAGGACGCAGGTTACAAACACTACCAGTAATCTGCCGGAATACGCACGCCCGTATTTCGAGAACATCGTTCAGCGCGCCCAGGCGGAATCCTATCGCCCGTACACTCCGTATGAAGATCAGCGCATTGCTGATTTCAGCCAGCAGCAGCAGCAAGTGCATCAGGACACCGCCGGGCTTCAGCGACCGGGGCAGTTTGGCACTGCGTCACAGCTTGCAACCACTGCCGGTATCGGCTCGCTTCTTGGTTCGCAGCATGAGACCGGGCGGTTCCAGTCGGGCACGTTCGGGAACCCGCAGGCGCAGCAGTATATGTCGCCTTTTTTCCAGAATGTTGTTGACGTGCAAAAGCGGGAGGCCGTGCGCGACGCGCAGATCGGCCAGCTTGGTAATAACCTCATGGCTGCCAGACAGGGAACCTATGGGGGAGCCCGGCAGCTTCTGGCGCAAACCGAGCGCGAGCGGAACCTTGGTATGCAACTTGGAGATATTCAGGCGCGGGGCTCGCAGGCTGCGTTCGACAACGCACAGCAACAGTTTGAACGAGACCGTGGCGCGTTCATGGACGCGCAAAGGATGACGGAGCAGTCGCGCCAGTTTGGCAGCACGCTTGGTTTGCAGGGGATGGGGCAATCACTCGAAGCTGCGGGTGTGCTGGGTAATCTTGGCCAAGCCGAGCAGGGGGCTGACTTGCGGCGCCTGCAATTCCAGAGCGCGGTTGGTGCAGAGCAACAACAGCAACAGCAGCGGATGCTCGACCAGAACTACGCCGACTTCTTGCGGCAGCGGGATTTCCCGATGGAGCAGCTTGGATATTTCAGCAGTATCCTCCAGGGCTTTCCGCTCCAGCTTAATTCGGCGGCAACTACATACGCACAGCCACCCTCGATGGCCGCCCAGGTTGGGGGTCTCGGACTTGGTGGTCTTGGTTTGTATAACATGACACGCGGCGGCGGTGGGGGCTGATAGATGGAAGCGTATGGTCTCCAGGCACCTGAGGATATTGCCAAAAAATATGGCGGTAACAAACAGGAGATTGCCCGCGCGGCGCAGATGGGTCTTGTAGACCCGACTGCTGCTGTCCTTGCGGGTATGTTTATCGACCGTATGCGGAGTGCTGCTGTTCAGGAGCAAGGGGCTCCAAGCACTGTAGCGCAAGATGTATTTGCGCCGCCCATGCAACCCGCGCCGCCTATGCAACCGGGCGTACCTAACGAGGTTAGTCAGCCCCCCGCCGGTCTGGATGCTGTGCCTGTCCCGGAAGAAATGTACGGTATGGCGGGTGGCGGGCTCGTGGCGTTTGCAGAAGGCGGCCAAGCCGAGGAAGATTATACTCTCGAACAGGCAGCCAGAGATTACCGCCGTATTATCCCGCAGATGGACCGCTCGGAACTGGATGCAGCCAGAGCCGAACTTGCCGCCCCTACGGCAGCACAGGCAAAGGCACAAGACAAGCAGGATATGTGGCAAGCCCTCGCGCAGATGGGTTTCAACATGGCTGCGTCAGACTCGCCGTTTTTCCTGCAAGCCGTTGGTCAGGCAGGAGCGCAAGCGCTGCCCGGCCTTCAAAAACAGAAAGAGTTCCGCAGGGAGCAACGCCGGTCGGATGCCCGCGAGCGTCGTGCCATGACTCTTGAAGATTACAAGATGCGATATGACGAGTCGAAAGGCGCTGCGGACTACTGGCAGAACCAGATCAAGGTTCTCGAAGGCCGCAAGGACCGCGCTTCGGCGGAAAAGCTGGAGCACGCCAAAATGAAGCTCCAGGAAAAACTTAACGCGGCTGACAACGCGGCTGCCATGGCCCGCGCAAGTATGGGCGCTGCATCTTCTGAACGTGTCGCAAATATCGGAGCCAACGCTGCCCGGATGGAGGGTATCGAAGCACGACGTGAGGCAAACAGGCGCGCGGTAGCCGAAGCTGCGCTTAGAACCACACAAGAATCCTTGTCCAGTAATATGACCTACAACATGCTCCAGCGCAAAGACCCGGCAAGGGCGCAGCAACAGTTCGAGGCTGTGTACAGACAGAATGTTGCCCGCCTGATGAGCGCCGTGCAGGATGATACCTATAGAGAGCCTAGCGCCCCCGCGCCCGCCGCCGCGCCAAGAGTGGACTTGGTATACGAAAATGGTAAGCTGGTTCCCGCTTCGGGAAGGTGATTAAGTGCCGATAACTGTACAAGGACCAGACGGGAAGGTTATCCAGTTCCCGGACGGCACGCCGCAGGAAGATATACTTGCTGCGATGGCGAAGCATTACGACCCGCGCGGTTTCTTTGGTGCGGTCAAGGACTATGCGCGCGCTGCTGACGCTGGTCTTTATGGTGTCGGGCGCGACCTTGCATCGCTTGCCGGACCTGACAACGTAGTCGAGGACTTTTTCGAGCGTAGGCAGAAGCAGGCGCAGGACGATATTTCCATCGAGGGGCGCGCATACCAAGGCCAAGCTGCTGCTCGTATGCGGGAAGCTGAGGGCAAGGGATTTGTCGAAGAAGTAAAGGGTGCCGGTCGCGCGTTTGCAGCCGCGCCGGGCATGACTATCGCACAGGGTGTCGGTTCCGTCGTGCCGTTCGTCGCTGCTGGTCTTGCTGGTGGTCCCGCCGCAGGCTTGGCAATGGGTGCCGGTGCCGGTGCTGGCTCTATCAAGTCTGGTATTTACGATGCTATTATCGAGAAATCGATAGCGGCTGGTATCCCGGAGGACCAGGCCAAGTCTATTGCTGAGGAAGCACAGGCATACACTGGCGAGAACGTCGATCAAATTGCGCTTGGTGCTATTATCAGTGCCATTGCTGCCCGGCTTGGTGTTGAAAAAAGCGTAGCAAACTCGCTGGGTCAAGCTGCTGTCCGTGCCGGTATTGCCCGTACGACAGCAAGAAGTGTGGTTGGTGAGGCCGGAACAGAAGCCATACAGGGAGGACAGGGGCGGTTCGCCACTAATCTCGCCGCGAACCGGGCGGGTTACGATACGCCTCTTATGGAAGGTGTAGCAGGGCAGGCTGCCCAAGATGCTATTACGGGTGGTGTTCTTGGTGCCCCTGCCGGTATTGCCGAGGGTGTGGCAGGAAAGACACAGCGTGTCCCGCTTGAAGAACCCAAGCCCGAGCCTGAGCCTGAGCCTGTACGAGAAACCGGCGCTCGCAGCAAAAACAGGCAGGCGCGCGAGCGCCGCATGACAGAACTTGTCAACGAGTACATGGCCGGAGGCGATAATGAAGTCACCGCTACCAAGAAAGCTGGTGTCGTCCTTGCTGAAGAAACAGCCGAAGCAAGACGAAACGCCAAAGCTGCCAAACCCACCCCTGTTCCAGAACCCGATGGAGCGGCTGGGCCTGCTGTCCCTGCGGGACGTGGAGACGGCGTTTCTGATACTACAGGGGGGCAAACCGGACCTGCCGGAGAACAACCCGCTATCGACCCTGCAACTACAGGATTGGGAGATGCTGTCCAGGATACTGGCATCCCTGATGGTCCAACGGGCGAACAACAGCCTGCACTAGAACCGTATTCGCCACCGACAATCGACCGCACTCTCTCGCTGAAAAAGCGAAACGAGGCGGCGGCAAAAGCCATTGAATATACTATCATGGCAGACCCGCAGTTTGCCGGGCAGACTATCGACAAAAAAACAGCGACCGCAGCCAAGAATATGCTGCGAGACGGTAAGGTTGCCACCGGACGCGATGCTATTTTGCAGAGCCTTGGATTACCCATAGAGCCTGCGCCCGAGCCTGCGCCCGAGCCTGCGCCCGAGCCT
>BBPE01000357.1_pt2 | contig 9937 bp, 8 predicted proteins | sample 1344301 | NCBI WGS metagenome assembly BBPE01 (sample SAMD00019089, study PRJDB2971) | groundwater metagenome | isolation source: The Cedars highly-alkaline
CGGGCGGATCGCCTGCCACAAGCGATGCCGAGCCCGCGACGATGAAGGAGGACGAGCCACGACTTGATCGGAGCAGCATCTCGACGAGTTGTGTGGAGCACTCGGGATCCCAGAGCACTGAGTGCTGGAAGTGCTTCTTCTTCCTGACATCATCGTACTTCCGATCGTAAGGATCTGAGACATACAGCTCGCGGCAGCGCCAACCGGGTGGTAACACGAAGTTGTACATGCCGCCGTGCGCTTCCCTCGATGGCCCAACCGGAACCCCCATGTGCTCGAATTGAAACGAAAAGGAGTGACTGCACTCGTCCAGGCGGAACGACCTCAACCGAGAGGCGAGTTTTTCTATCGAGCAACTGGATGCGCTGTACAGTCGCGTACCTCCAATCTCTAGGTCGTCGTCACTGAACCGTTCAGGGAAAACGTCCCGGTACCGATTGATCGTGAGCCCCCTTGGTCCGCCCTTCGGACAGATCTTGTACGTGGTGAGGACTCCCTCTGGAGTCAGCAGGTCGATCAAGACGATGTCTAGGTTCATGAGTCCGCTCTCCTTGACGCAGCGTCGCCTATCGCTCCGGTTCACCGGCGGGGAGGAAGCGTAAGCGGAATCCCCGTCCGCGTGTATGCCGTTGTTATGCGACGATCAAGGGCTTGATGCGCTCGACGTCGGTCCCGACGGTCTGGGCTGCGTCCCATAGGTCCACCGCGCGTTGCGCGTTGAGCCAGAACTCGGGAGAGTTTCTGAACAGCCGCGAGAGCCGGAGCGCCATTTCCGGACTCACCGCCCGACGCTCGCGGAGCAGCTCGTTGACCGTCTGACGCGAGACGCCCAACGCCTCAGCAAGACCGGAGACCGTGAGCCCGTAGTCGGGCAGGAAATCCTCCCGAAGCATCTCGCCGGGATGGGCGGGCCGGACCTCCCTGTTCCCCGTGTTTGGAATGCTCATGTCACACCTCGTCTCAGTGATAGTCTGTGACCTCGACCTCGTAGGCATCACCATCGACGAACCGGAAGCAGATGCGCCATTGGTCGTTGATAGAGATGGCGTGCTGCCCCTCCCGGTGCTGCCCAAGCTGGTGGAGTCGATTGCCGGGAGGAACCTTAAGTTCATCTAGGCGCGTTGCCAAGTCGATGTACTCAAGCTTCCGCCTCGCCCGTCGCGCGATGTCCGGCGGGAACCGTTTCGACCTACCAGTCGCGTACAGTTCCTGCGTGTGCCTGTCTGCGAATGTCTTGATCACACATGAAGTGCAACCTGTCATGTGACGATTGTCAACACGGGGGCTGAGTTCGCCTATCAATTAACTAGACCGCAAAAACGCCGTATATCACAATAACTGTTACGTCTTGGGAAATCCTTTGATAGATTATCAATATACTACACAATCTGCACCAAGTAGTCAAGGGCAAAAATGCAGAATCAGGCTTTCAATGCTTTGCTGTTTCTTTTTCGCGATGTGCTCAACAAACAGATGGAGGATTTCATCGACTCCGTGCCGGGAGGTCCAGACGATTGCCAACAGTGATGACCAAGGAAGAGGTGATAAGGGTTATCAACTTAACGCCCCCTTGACAAACGCCCGCTGAGTATGATATAAATAATTAGCACTCTCGGGCAGAGAGTGCTAATTTTCCCAAATTTAGGATGGAGGTGATTGATGGCACTGAATGTTACCCCACTGGCTGATCGGGTGATCGTGAAGCCACAAATCCGCGAGGAGGTAACGAAGGGGGGCATCGTGCTCCCGGACACTGCCAAGGAGAAACCACAGGAAGGAAAAGTGGTAGCGGTCGGACCTGGCAGGCTTTCCGAAGATGGGAGCAAGCGTATTCCAATGGATGTTGCGAAGGGCGATATGGTGATCTACGCCAAATACGCCGGGACGGAGTGGAAATATGAGGATGAGGAGTATCTCATCCTTCGGGAAAGCGACATCCAGGCCAAAAGAAAGAAGTAAGGAGGGAGAAAGATGGCAAAACAAATAACCTACGGTGAAGATGCAAGGCGATTCCTGATGAAAGGGGTTGACTCCATGGTAGATGCCATGAAGGTGACGCTCGGGCCGAAAGGGCGTCCGGTGGCTTTAGACAAGAAATTCGGCCCCCCATCGGTAGTTGATGATGGGGTTAGCATTGCCAAGGAGATCGAGCTTGAGGACCCCTTTGAGAACATGGGAGCTCAACTGGTAAAACAGGCCGCCACCAAGACCAATGATGCCTGCGGTGACGGCACTACCACTTCCAGCGTCCTCGCACAATCCATAGTCCACGGAGGGATGAAGAACATCGCTGCCGGGGCCAACCCCATGGCACTCAAGCGGGGCATCGAGAAGTCCACACTCGCCGTGGTCAAGGAGTTGAAGAGGATATCCACCGAGGTGAAGGGTAAAGAGCAGGTGGCTCAGGTAGCCACAGTCTCCTGCCGCGATGCCGAAATCGGCAATCTCATTGCCGATGTAATGGAGAAGGTGGGCAAGGATGGGGTGATCACTGTCGAGGAAGGTAAGGGCCTGAAGTTCGAGACGGAGTTCGTGGAAGGGATGAAATTCGACCGCGGCTATATCAGTCCCTACTTCATAACCAAGCCGGACCGTATGGAAGCTGTGATTGAGGATCCATATATCCTGATCACCGACAAGAAAATCTCCGCCGTCTCCGACCTGCTCCCCGCCCTGGAGAAGATGCTTCAGGTGGGCAAGAATGTGTTCATCCTTGCTGAGGATGTTGATGGCGAAGCGCTGGCCACCCTGGTGGTGAATAAGCTCCGTGGCACCCTCGCCTGCCTGGCGGTCAAAGCGCCCGGGTTCGGCGACCGCCGCAAGGCTATGCTCGAGGACATCGCTATCCTCACCGGAGGCAAGGTGATCAGCGAAGAGGTGGGACGAAAGCTGGACTCAGTTACCGTCGCTGATCTCGGCCGGGCGAGAAGAGTGGTTGCCAATAAGGATGACTGCACCATCGTCGAGGGCAAGGGTTCCGAGGAGGATATCAAAGGTCGCATCAAACAGATCAAAACCCAGATCGATGACACTACCTCCGATTTCGACCGCGAGAAACTGCAGGAGCGGCTCGCTCGATTGGCCGGCGGAGTGGCGGTGCTGAAGGTTGGGGCTGCCACCGAGGTTGAGCTTAAGGAGAAGAAGCTCCGCGTTGAGGATGCTCTCTCAGCCACTCGTGCGGCAGTGGAAGAAGGCATCGTCCCCGGTGGCGGTGTTTCCCTGATCAACTGCATTTCGGTTCTGGACAATCTCAAGCTGGAGGGCGACGAGGCTACCGGCGTTGCCATCCTGAAACGAGCCCTTGAGGAGCCTCTGCGCTCGATCGTGGAAAACGCCGGCGAGGAAGGTTCAGTGGTGGTGGACTTCATCAAGAGGAGTGAGAAGGGAAAGGGGTATGACGCCGAGAAGATGGAATACGTCAACATGATCGACAGGGGGATCATTGACCCCACTAAAGTGGTTCGTTCCGGACTGGAGAACGCTGCTAGTGTGGCCGCAGTGATACTCACTACGGAAGCAATGGTCACCGATATCCCGGAGGAGAAGAAGGGGATGGGAATGCCCCCAATGCCAGAGTACTAGAAAGGTAGTCTGGAGTCTGGAGTCTGGAGTCTGGAGTCTGGAGTCCCCCTCCCCGTGACTCTGGACTCTGGACTCGCTGTCAGAGCACCAACAGCTTCTGAAACCGGATGTCATCCGAAACCGGACCCACGATAGCCAGGCTTAATTTCTCAGAATGGAATAAGCCCTGTGACACCCTCCGGATATCATCTGCGGTGATAGCATCAACTATGGAGACCACATCATCCACAGTCTTGATCTCCCCGGTCAAGAGCTCCTGGCTTCCAATCCAGCCAGAGACGTTCCGGGTATCCTCCATGCGAAGCAGCAGACGACCCTTGGCCATCTCCTTGGCTTTGACAAGCTCCGATTCCGGAACATCCTCCGCCTTGAACCGGGAGAGTTGACCCAGGATAACCTCGATGGCCGCCTCGATGTTCTTCGGCTCGACCCCGGCATAGACAGTCAGCGATCCAGAATCAAAGAAGTGACTCGCATAGCTGTGAACATCATACGCCAATCCCTTTCGCTCCCGAAGCTCCAGGAAGAGACGGCTGCTCATGCCTTCGCCAAGGACAATGTTCAATAAATCGAAGACAAAGCGATCGGGATCAGAATTAGAAACTCCCCGCAAGGCAAGACAGAGATGAGCTTGCTCCGTCTTCCTGAACTCTGTTAAGAGGCGGGGTTTATCCTGGTCATCCCGAGCCGGAATCCAGTTGGTGGCCCCCTCACCAGCCCAATCATCGAATATATAGGATACCTGGGCCACTACCTCATCATGGCTTATGTCGCCGGCAACGGATGCGACGGCATTGCCGGGGATATACTGGCGTCCCCAATAGCCACGCAAGGCCTGAGGAGCGAGAGCAGTTACCATCTCTTTGCTTCCGGCGACGTCTCGCCCAAGAGCCTGGTCTGGCCAGACAACCTCGTCGATGAGCGTGTTCACTCTCTGCTGGGGAGAATCCATGCTCATGTTGATCTCCTCGATGATCACCTGACGCTCTTTCTCCATCTCAAGGGGATCGAACTTAGAGCCACAGATCATATCAGCTAAGACGTCCAGGGCAGTCCTGAAGTGCGGGCGGGCCACTTTAGTCCAGTAAACCGACAGCTCTTTATCGGTACCGCCATTAAGAACCCCGCCGATCCCCTCGATAGCCTCGCATATCTCTTTAGTGGTTGCTCGCTGTTGGGTCCCCTTGAATAGGAGGTGTTCAACAAAGTGAGAGATCCCTGCTTGCTCAGCAGGTTCGTAGCGGGAACCAGCACCGACAAAGATGCTGATGCACACCGAGCGGATGTGAGGCATATTACTGGTTACGATGCGCAGGCCATTGTCCGCAACAGTCCTTTGATACACGGTACATCCTCAACGGGTTCAACGTTCGAGGTTCAAGGTTCAATGGTTACGCAGGCCCAACCCCGAACCGTGAACCGTAATTCGATTTTAGCCTAATGCCATGTCAAGAGTCAAGAGTCAAGAGTCAAGAGTTTAGAGTTCTGAGTTTTGAGGCCACCCCGTCCTGTAAACTCGATACTCAATACTCAAAACTCGTTCTGGTTGACACCGATACGGTAGCTATGGTATGGTCTATCTAGGAGAGGGAGAAGAGCCATGAGAATGAATGGTGCCCAAATGCTCTGCCAATCGCTAATTAACGAGGGGGTGGAGGTCGTTTTTGGCTATCCCGGTGGAGCTATCTTGCCCCTGTATGATGTGCTGCCCCAGTATCCCCAACTGCGCCACATCCTGGTGCGCCATGAGCAAGGGGCGGCCCACGCCGCCGATGGGTATGCCCGCGCCACCGGCAAAGCAGGCGTCTGCTTTGCCACCTCAGGACCGGGGGCTTGCAACCTGGTCACCGGCATCGCCAGTGCCCATCTCGACTCCTCGCCGGTGATAGCCATAACCGCCCAGGTCGCCAGACATTTCATCGGCAAGGATGCCTTCCAGGAGATAGACATCATCGGCATCACTGTGCCCATTACCAAGCACAACTATCAGGTGTCCAGGGTAGAGGACATGGCTAAGGTGTTCAAGGAAGCATTTCACATCGCCACCACCGGACGGCCGGGGCCGGTGCTCATTGACGTCCCGCGCGATGTGTTCACCGATGAGGCTGCCTTCGCCTACCCCGCCAGGGTCAATCTGGCAGGATACTGCCCGACCGTCCAGGGGCATCCATTGCAGATAAAGAAAGCGGCCAGGCTTATAAACGAGGCGAAACGCCCGGCGATCATCGCCGGGCGCGGGGTCATCATCTCCAAAGCCTACCAAGAGCTCAAGGAACTGGCGGAGAAAGCTCAAGTGCCGGTTGTCACAACCTTTCTGGGCATCAGCTGCTTCCCCGAAAGCCACGTCCTCAGCTTCGGCATGCTGGGCGTGCACGGCATGGCCTATGCCAACCTGGCAGTAGATGCCGCGGATCTCATCATCGCTATCGGAATGCGGTTCGACGACCGAGCCACCGCAAAGGTATCTGGTTTTGCTCCGCACGCCCAGATCATTCATATTGACATTGACCCTGCTGAGATCGGAAAGAACCTCAAGGTGAGCGTGCCCATCGTGGGAGACATCAAGAATGTATTACAGTCGTTGAACAAGCAGATCGAGGGATCAGGGGACAGAGGCCAGGGGTCGGAGGACTGTCAACTGCCAACTGGCGACTGCCGACTCGGATGGATTCGGCAGATAGAAGAGTGGCGCCGCGAGCATCCGTCAACCGTGATTCGGGAAACCGAGCAGCTACTGCCCCAATATGTGATACAGAAGATTCACCAGGTTACCGCCGGCAGGGCCACCATTGTCACCGGCGTCGGCCAGCATCAAATGTGGTCGGCGCAGCACTATTGCTACGACAAGCCCAACAGTCTCATCTCCTCCGGTGGATTAGGAACGATGGGCTTTGAGCTGCCCGCAGCCGTTGGGGCGAAGGTAGGGCTCCCTGATGACTGCGTGTGGTGTGTCGCCGGCGACGGGGGATTCCAGATGACGGTGCAGGAACTGGCCACCATAGTTCAAGACGATATTGCCGTTAAGATAGCCATCCTCAATAATGGCTATCTCGGGATGGTGCGGCAGTGGCAGGAAATGTTCTATGGGCGCCGCTATGTCGCCACCCCGCTTAGCGGCCCCGACTTCGTCAAGCTTGCTGAGGCCTATGGCCTGCCCGCCCTCAGGGTAAGGAGCAAAGCTGAGGTGATTCCCGCCATTCAGCAGGCGATGGATCATCCAGGGCCTTTCCTCATTGATTTCGTGGTCGAGCCCGAGGAGAACGTTTACCCGATGGTCGCGCCGGGGGCAGCCATCACCGAGATGATCGAATCACCAGTGGAGAAGGTGGAGTTTGGCAGCAAGCCGCGCGACATCAGTAATCTCTAAGGAGAAAGCCACAGAGCACACCATCGGGTAGCGGGTAGTAGGTAGCGTGTAGCCTCCCTACCCCCTACACGCTATGCGCTACACGCTAAATGGGGGGTAGTAAGAAATGGCCACGACAAAACATACCATAGTTGTCCTGGTTGAAGATCGGCCGGGCGTATTGAATCGAGTAGTCAGCCTCTTTCGCCGGCGGGGGTTCAATATCGAGAGTCTCGCCGTAGGGCACTCGGAGACACCGGGGCTCTCCAGAATGATCATCGTCGTTGACGGTGCCACCACCGCCGTGGAGCAGGTCAGAAAGCAGCTCGATAAGCTAATCGAGGTGGTCAAGGTTACCGACATCAGCGAAGATAACCTCGTTGCTCGCGAACTGGCGCTGATAAAGGTAGAATCCGGCCCGTCTACACGGAGCGAGATCATGCAGATCACCGATATCTTTCGGGCGAACATACTCGACGTCGCCTCCGATTCCATTGTGATAGAGGTCACCGGCGACGACGACAAGGTAGGCTCACTCATCGAGCTCCTTCGGGGATTTGGTATAATTGAACTGGCTCGCACCGGGCGTATTGCCATGACACGAGGAACCATCGGACCCCTTCTCAAGCAGGGGATATCCAAACAACGAAAATCAAACGGGCAGCGTGTAGCGGATAGTAGGTAGTGTGTAGCCTCCCTACTCCCTACACGCTATGCGCTACACGCTAAATAAGGAGGAAAAATGGCAAAGATCTATTATGAGAAGGATGCAGACCTTGCTTTACTCAAGGGTAAGACCATCGGCATCATCGGCTTCGGCAGCCAGGGGCATGCTCATGCCCAGAACCTGAGAGACAGCGGGTGCCAGGTTATGGTTGGCGAGATTTCCGGCAGCGAGCCCTGGAAGAGCGCCCAGTCGGCAAAACTGAAGGTGGCTACCGCCGATGAGGTATCCAGAAATGCGGATATTATCGTCATGCTCGTCCCTGATAGCCTCCAGCCCCGGATTTACCGTGAGTCCATCGAGAAGAATCTCACAGCGGGGAAGATGCTCATGTTTGCCCATGGATTCAACATCCATTTCAACCAGATAGTTCCCCCCTCCAGGGTTGATGTTACCATGATTGCGCCCAAAACCCCGGGTAACATGTTGCGCCAACTCTACACTGAGAATCTGGGGACTCCCGCCCTGGTAGCAGTGCATCAAGACGCTTCGGGCAAGGCCAAAGAGATAGCACTGGCCTATGCCAAGGGTCTTGGCTGTGCTCGAGCGGGGATTCTGGAAACCACTTTTGCCGAGGAAACCGAGACCGACCTGTTCGGCGAGCAGGTGGTGCTCTGTGGCGGCATTACCAGTCTGATGAAAACCGCCTTCGAGACCCTGGTCGAGGCTGGCTACCAACCTGAGATCGCCTACTTTGAGGTCTGCCATGAACTCAAGCTTATCGTGGACCTGATCTACCGCGGGGGATTCAGCTTCATGCGCGACTCCGTTAGCGATACCGCCGAGTATGGCGACTACACCCGCGGGCCTCGGATAATCAATGATGACGTCCGTGACGAGATGTGGAATATCCTGGAGGAGATCCGGAACGGCACCTTTGCCCGGGAGTGGATTCTGGAGAATCAGGCGGGCTGCCCCAGCTTCAGCGCCTCCCGCAGGAATGAGTCTGACCACCCGATCGAACAAGTGGGCAAAGAGCTTCGGGCGATGATGCCATGGCTGAGGTAGCGACTATCTTGCGCGAAGAATCAAATCCCTTCAAAAGGGGGGGTTCAAGGGGATCTCCTCCTGATGCATTGCTCCTCCAGACCAAAAAGCTGCTCAGACGCTTTGGCCTTCACGCCAGGAAGGGACTGGGGCAGCATTTTCTTGTCGATCAGGGAGCGCTGCGGACGATAATCGAGGCTGCAGAGCTAACTTCGGATGATACGGTGGTGGAGGCGGGGCCGGGACTGGGTGTGCTCACTGAGGAGATGGTCGGGAAAGCGAGGAGAGTAGTTGCAATCGAGATCGACCCCCGAATAGCCTCGATCCTGACCGAGAGATTCTCCTACCTGACGAACATCATCATTCTCAATAACGATATTCTTCAATTCGTGCCGGGCGAGTTTTTTGCGGTCCAGTCCCCTGATTTCAACTACAAATTCGTGGCCAATTTGCCGTACTATATTGCCTCCCCCACCATCCGTCATTTCCTGGAAACAACGTTCAAGCCTCGCCGCCTGGTGGTGATGGTGCAGAAGGAAGTCGCCGAAAGCATCGTGGCTAGTCCGGGCAGGATGAGCATCCTGAGCATCGGGGTGCAGATTTACGGGAAGCCAGAGATAGTGGACTACGTTCCGGCGCAGAGTTTTTATCCCGTCCCCAAGGTAGACTCGGCGATCGTGCGCATCGATGTCTATTGTCGCCCGGTGGCGGAGGTCGAGGGATTCTTTCAAGTGGTGCGGGCTGGATTCAGTGCCCCCCGGAAGCAACTGCGCAATGCTCTGGCTCACGGCTTTTCCATTTCGCCCGCCGCCGCCGCGGCACTTTTGAATAGATCAGGGATATCCCCCCAGAGACGAGCCGAGACGATTAGCCTGGAGGAATGGGCAGTATTGAGTTTTGAGTATAGAGCTTCGAGGAGGGAGGAGGGGAATGGATTCTAAACTCAAAACTCAGAACTCTAACTTTTCACGTATGTTAACCCTTTCGGCCCATGCCAAGGTGAACTTGACCCTTGAGGTACTGGGGAGACGAGATGATGGCTATCACGAGATCTCGAGCGTTCTCCAGACCATCAATCTCGTGGACGTACTCTCTTTCGAACCGGCAACGGAGATCAAATTTGAGTGCCTCGACCCTGGCACCGGTCAAACCAATCACTCGCCTTGGGGGATGGGGACTAATCACCGTTCACCATTCACCAATCACTCGCTAATGGCGTCGTTTGAAAAGATGGTATTAAAGGCGGCGAGGCTGCTGAGTCTGGAGTCTGGAGTCTGGAGTCTGGAGTCTGGAGTCCC
>BBPE01000469.1_pt3 | contig 9921 bp, 14 predicted proteins | sample 1344301 | NCBI WGS metagenome assembly BBPE01 (sample SAMD00019089, study PRJDB2971) | groundwater metagenome | isolation source: The Cedars highly-alkaline
CTCCGCCTCGTCCGTGGAGGCGGTGGCGCGGGAGACGGACCCCCGCGCGCGGATGGCGCTCGCCCTGGGGGTGCTGTCGCGGAGCAGGCGGGATTCGGCCTGACCGATGGGGATATCGCTGCCTCGCGCCTGCTCGCGGACCTCGTTTCGGCGGCGGCGCGCCAGGGGCAGGCCGCTGATGCGCGGGGGTGATGCCGCCCCCGTCCCGGCGGGCAAGGCACCGGAACAGGAGACGGAGGATTTCGAGGCTCCTTGGATCGGTGTTCTAAGGGGCGCGGGTTCGCCATCCTGCGTTCGTCTTGCCACGCCACCCAGGTCACTCACCCGCTGGGGGGAGGCGCGCTTCCGCTTCCACGCCTCCTTCCTGCCCGACGGATCGGGGGGGTGGTTCCCGGACGGCTGGGCGCTGGGCGGCTCCGAGGAAGGGCCGAGGCTCAACGACGGGGAGGTGCAGGACTTCCTCGACCACCTCGCGGGCGTGGCGACGGCCTGGGCGGCCGACCCCGATACGGCGGCGCGCCGCGCCGCCGCGGAGGAAATGCGCCGCGCCGCCGCGGCCATGGCGGCGGCGGAGACTCCGGAGGAGGCGGCCGCGGCGGCGGAGGAAATGCGGCGTGTCGCCGCAGCAGCCCCTATCATGTTGGGATGAACGCGATGAACGANNCGGCCTGGGCGGCCGACCCCGATACGGCGGCCATGCTGGCGCGCAACGCGGAAGGGGCAGCCGCAGGGCGGGCGGCGGCCTGGTCTTCCGCCGCAGAGGAAATGCGGCGCGCCGCCGCCGCCATGGCGGCGGCGGAGACACCGGAGGAGGCGGCCGCAGCGGCGGAGGAAATGCGGCGCGCCGCCGCAGCAGCCCCAGTACCTAATATGTTGGGATGAACGCGATGAACGACATTCCCTTTCCCGCCGCTCCCGACAGGGCGGCGGCGATGCTTTCCCTCGCACGTCCCGACGACCCCGCCGCCTCCCTGGCAGGGCTGGCGGGGCAGGCCCTGGATGAACTCGGGCGGATGGGGGAGGTGGATGCGCGCGTCCTCCTCCTTGCGGGGCATGGCGGACCGCCTGCGGCGCTTTCGCGGCGCATCGTGGAGGAGATGGACGAGAAGGAACTGGCCGTGGTCGCCTGGCTGGCGGGCGTGGAGCGGCGAGCGACGGCGATGTTCAGCGTGGTGCACTCGATGGGCGCTCGGGCCGGTGACGCGCCCGGGACGGTGCGGGAGTTCCTGGTCGCCTCCGCCTCGCTGCGCGCACCCGACGACGGTTCGGTGCGATCCTGGGCCTCGGTGACCGAGGTCAGGGACGGCAGGGTCGTGGGCGACGGGAGACCCGCCGCGGCCGAGGAGGTGACAGCCAGGGCGGCGGGGACCCCGGGCTTCGACGAGGTTTCCCTGCACGTCCTGCCCGCAGGGTGGCCGTCGGGTTCGCAGCGCGCCGACGCGCGCCGCCGCCTGCGCGCCGCCGCCCGCCGGGTGGCCCAGGGCCGCCCCCCCTTCCCCGACGCGCTCCACGCGCGGCTGGGGTGGTGAGGGTCGGAAACGCCCATGTCCCGCCCACCGAGACGCAAGGTCCCTCCGACAACCGCCAAGCCGACGTGAGGGCGACCGTGGCCACCCCGCGACCTCCCCTGGGGAAGGGATCAGTATCCGGACAGCGCGTCGGCCCGGCGGCAGGCCAGGGTGAAGCGAGGCTCGGCCAAGCCCGTGCCGTAGAGGTAGGAAGTCCCGCACGGGGCCGTGCGCCGTCCGTAGGACCCCACCTCGATGCCTGCGATCTGCAGGTCGAGGCCCTCGGGGGTGCGGACCAGGTCCGGCGCGTGGTCCCCGAAAGCGGTCATGCACGAGGCTGCCTCCTCGGCGATCCCCTCGGGGGATTCGAGGATGCCCGACCCCCACACCAGAAGCTCCAGCTTCATGAAGCAGAGGCGGCGCAGGGGGTCCACGAGCCGCTCCGGGCGGAAGCAGGGGGTCACCGCCGCCCACCGCCCGGGGGCCAGCGCCCCCACCATGCCCATGCCCACCAGGGACTGCTCGGCGGAGCCGACCAGCAGGCGGGCGGGTTCCCGCCCGCCGGGCGACATCTCGAACGCCGGCACCCCAGGCGGCAGGGTGGAGTTCACCGCCTCCACCGGAGCGGTCCAGGGCGCGTCCACGAAACCCCATCCGTTGGCGACATACCAGGCTGCGGCGTGCCCGATGTTCCACCACGCCTCCATGGGCATGCCTGGCGACGCGGGGTCGGTCCCGAACGCCTCCCCTCTCACCGCGCCGCCCTCTCGCCCGCGGCGAAGTCCCTGGAAGTCGCGGCGGCCATGCGGACCAGGTCGTCCAGCCCAATGCCTGGGCGGTGCGCGGACAGGTGTCCGCGCACCGCCCCCGGGAGGTCGGAAAATTCTTGCGGGTCCATCAGGGCGATGCCCTGGCGGCGGGCATCGAGGAGTTCGGCCCACTCCTCCTCGACCTTCGAGAATTCCCCGAACACCCCCCGGGGGATGAAGGCAATGTGGCACCCGAAGCCTTCGTGTCCCGCGCCCGCACGCACGTCCATGCCATCCTCCGTCGGGGCGGCCCCCGCCCCGGATGCGGGGCACACTGGACGCGGGAGCGGGCGGGGTCAAGACCTTTTGAGATCTCCAGTTTGAACCTGCATCTCGTCTCCGACCTTCACCTTGACGCGGCTCCCGCCTCGTCCATGCAAGGACACCGCGCGTCCCCTGGTACGGACGTCGTGGTCATCGCCGGCAACATCCACCCTGGGGTGTTCGGCGCGCTGCGGGCGGCGGAGATGTTCGCGCCTCCGCCAATTCTCTACGTGCCTGGGAATCAAGAACACCACGGGCGGCGCGGGTTCCGCCGCCACCGCGACCGGATGCGCCTCAAGGGCCGATAGGCGGGCGTGTTCGTGGGCGACCGCGACGAGGTATTCCTCGGCGGGACACGTTTTCTGCTCGCCACGCTGTGGTCCGACCACGCCCCGCACGGCACGCCCGAGGAAAGCATGGAGACCGCGCGCGAAAGGATGAACGACCACCGCTTCATCGGACGCGACGACATCCCATCGGCGCGGGGTGACCCCGCGCCGCCTCCTGGAGGAGCGCCTGCTGTCCCGTGCGTGGCTGGAGGGTGGTCGTGACCCACCACGCACCCTCCCCGCGCAGCCTGGACCCCGCTCACCTGCGGGATCCCGTCGCCCCCTGCTACGCCTCGGACCTGGAAGCCCTGATGCGCGGCCCCAACGCCCTGGCGCTGTGGGTGCACAGCCATGTCCACGCAAGCCTCGACTATGCCGTGGGCCACACCCGCGTCCTGTGCAACCCCCGCGGCATGTCCCGGGACATGCCCCACCTTCCCCGGAAAACCCGCGCTGGGACCTGGAAATGACCGTCGCCGTGGAGCCGGAACACCTCCCTTCGCAGTCCCGCCCGTGAACGGGGGAGGGCGGCCAACCCGCCCCTCCACAATCCGCACCACCGGTGTCCCAGCGCGCCATTGGGAACGGGCGAGACCGCCACCGCTGAGGGCGTTGAAGGAAACCGGAGCAGGGCCTAATCTGCGACAAACGGAAAGGCTGTGCCGACATGTCCGACCTGGGCCTGCGCGAATCGAACGTCTCCAACCCCCTGCTGCGCTGGGTGGACCAAAGGCTGCCCGTGGTGACGATGGTGCAGAAGGAGTACGGCTCCTTCCCCACGCCTCGGAACTTCAACTATTTCTGGAATTTCGGCGCGCTGGCGATGATCAACCTGGTCATCATGATCGCCACGGGCATCTTCCTGGCCATGAACTACGTGCCGCACACCGCCCACGCCTTCGACAGCGTCGAGCGGATCATGCGCGACGTGCGCTACGGCTGGCTGCTGCGCTACGCCCACATGAACGGGGCCTCGATGTTCTTCATCGTCGTCTACATCCACATCTACAGGGGCATGTACTACGGCTCCTACAAGGCCCCGCGCGAACTGCTGTGGATGCTCGGGGTGATCATTTTCCTGCTGATGATGTCGACGGCGTTCATGGGCTACGTGCTGCCGTGGGGCCAGATGTCCTTCTGGGGGGCGACGGTCATCACCAACCTGTTCTCGGCCGTGCCGTTGATCGGGCCGGAAATCGTGACGTGGCTGTGGGGCGGCTTCAGCGTTGACAACCCGACGCTCAACCGCTTCTTCTCCCTGCACTATCTCCTGCCTTTCGTGATCGTGGGCGTGGTGTTCCTGCACGTCACGGCCCTGCACATCACGGGATCCAACAACCCGCTGGGCATCGAGCCGAAGGGGCCGCAGGACACGCTGCCCTTCCACCCCTACTACACGATCAAGGACTCGGTGGGCGTGGTGGCCTACCTGGCCCTGTTCGCCTTCCTGATCTTCTTCATGCCCAACTACCTCGGCCACCCCGACAACTACATCCCGGCCAACCCGCTCTCCACGCCCGCGCACATCGTGCCGGAGTGGTACTTCCTGCCCTTCTACGCCATCCTTCGCGCCGTGCCGGACAAGCTGGGCGGCGTGGTGCTGATGTTCGCCTCGATCCTGGTGTGGTTCGCGCTGCCCTGGCTCGACACATCGAAGGTGCGCTCCATGCGCTTCAGGCCGCTGGCCCGCCCACTTTTCCTGCTGTGGGTCGTCAGTTTCGGAGTCCTCACCTACGTCGGCGCGATGCCGGCCGAGGAACCCTACGTGCTGATCGGGCAGATCGCCACGGCCTACTACTTCGCCTGGTTCCTGGTTCTGCTGCCGCTGCTGGGCAAGATCGAGAAGCCGTTGCCGCTACCCGAAAGCATCAGCGCCGCCGTTCTGCCGCAGTCCCCCAAGGGGGGACTGGCGGCGGCAGCCTGACCCCCGACCGCCGCAAGGGCGTTGGACGAGGAGGACGGATGCCGGACTGTACGGCAGCATGGATCCGCTGCAAGGATGGAGGATGGGAACTTGGAAACGGTCAAGGAAAACAGGGGGGTTTGGGGCTGGGCCGGCGCGACGGGTGACGGTGGCGCGAGCGTGCGCTTGTCCAAGAACTACGTGTCGCACTGGGCTAACTCGGGCCGCTGGCCCGCCAACGGACTGCGCGAGCGCGCGGTGATCGCCGCCTTCGACCGGCACGGCAATCTGGAGGACTTGTCGGGCGGCCAACCCGACGGCCCCGCACTGTCCGCCTTGGTCGAGGAGGCCCAGGTGGCCGCCATGGCGGCGGGCCTGCTGCCCGAACAGATTACGCTGCCTCCCGACCGCGCCGCCGCATCGGCACGGGAAATGATCGATCACCGCGCCGACCTGTTTCCGGGGTCCATGGTCTCCGCCCTGGAGGCGATCGCCGCGCCACCTGTCCTGCGTCCGTGACGGGTTGACAAAAACAGCGTTCTTGGCCATACATGAACCTCCTCAAGGATTGCCGCGGCTGCTGAGCCAAGGCTGACCAAGAGGAGTCCGTCGTGGCCAATAACGACGACAGATTCGCGCGCTGGGGTTTGACCTCCCTCGACGCGCACCGACACCTTTTGCCTGTCCCTTCGGGACCTGAAATCGTCGTTCATGCAGGGTCCGGGGTCCCCGTGGACCAGACAGCCCTGGACGGTCTCGCCGTGTTCCCACTCTGTCCGCTGACTTGGAGGCGCTGTCCGCACGCGGTTTCTTCGGCGGATATGGCGCGGCGCTGGACCGCGTCGCGCTGACTCCCGACTTCCACCACCACGCCTCGGGGGGCATGCTCGTGGGGTCCGTGCTGCGCGTGCGCGGCGCGGTGTTCCCCGGTGCGGCGGGGTCGGACATCGGCTGCGGTGTGGAGGAGACGGCGGACTCGGCCCGCCCCCGCGCCCTGCTCCACCGCAAGGGGGCTTGCCCCCACCGAGGCGGGGGTACCCGTGCTGGTTCCGCAGCGCAGGCGCGTATTCGTGGGTTCTTCTCGGATCGGGCAACGACCGAGCAGCCATGGCCGGTGCTCCGCACGGGGGCGGGCCGGTTGCCGCAAAAACCCGGGACCTGTCCTGGACACCTGCGCGGTGACGGGCATGGCCTCGCCCGTCGCCCGCCTGGAGCCGCTGATGACCGTCAAGGGCTGAAATCCAAAGGGAGAAGTCCCGCGCATCCATGGAAGGCGCGCGGGACAGATGGGGTCAGACCGCGCGCTGCATCTCCGTCATGTCGCGCACGAACGCGTCCTTCATGGACACGATGCGCAGGCGCGCCTGCTCCCGCTTGGCCTTGTTCTCCTGGTCGAGGACGGCGGCCTTCTGCAGGGTGTCCAGCAGCACCTGGGCGGCGTGGTCGAGGCGGCCCAGCTCGTCGTCGAAGTTGCCCTGGCTCGCCTTGGCCGAGAGGTATGCGTCGCGGGTCGCCTCGGAGGCGACGTTGCCCAGTTCGATGGAGAGCTTGCGCCGCGCCTCGCTGTTCTGCCGCGCCTTCTTGAGGTCGGAGAGGCCGATCATCTGGATCACCGCCCGCTTGAGGCGGGGGATGTCCGACAGCATGGACTCCATGACGTCCTGGATGCCGATCTCCGAGGCCTTGGACAGGTTGCGGATCTCGGGGATGTTCTGGATCGCCTCCAGGTATGCGGCGTGCATCCGCACCAGGCGCACCTCGAACTGCGCGATCCTCTCGCCCCGGTCGCGCAGCCGCGCGGCGCGGGCGGGGTCGCGCTCCGACGGCGGGGCCGCCTCGATCGCCGCACGTTCGGCGGCGTAGGCGGCGGCCTCGCGGTCGCGGACCCGCACGCCGGCGGCGAGGTAGACCTTGAAGCTCTCGATCAGCGCCTCCAGCTCGCGGACCATGCCGTCGAAGCGCGCCGTCGCGTCGATCAGCCGCGCCTTCTCGCCCCGCGCCTTCTGCTCGATGCGCCCGAACTCGTCGGCCAGCCTGGCGCGGTCGATGAGGAAGGCGCGCAGGGCGCTGAAATGTCGCCCGACCACGGGCAGCCCCCCCAGGACGGAGGCCAGCTTGCCCGAGATGCCCTCGCCGTTGACCTCCGAGCGCATGCCCTTGAGGTTGATGCGGCTCATGCCGCGGCTGAGCTCGGCGGTGATCTCGCCCCCCAGCCCCGCCGCGCCGATGGTGTCGTCGCGGACCAGGGTGTCTAGGTAGCTCGACAGGCGCTGCTGCGGGGCCGCGCCGAAGATCATGATCCCCGCCGTGGAGGACAGGTCCGCCGACTCGGCAACCCTCTCCACCTCGGCGCGGGCGGCGGGCGACAGGGTCGCCTCGGACACGATCAGGGGCATGGCCTGGGGCACCAGGGCGGGCAGGTTGCCGTGCCAGGGCTGCTCCTGGGCCGGCGGTGCGGCAGGCATGGGCGCGGACAGGGCGGGGTCGGCGACGGCGGCGGGACGGTCGGACATGGCGGTTTTCTCCTGGAAGGGGGGGGAGTGAATCAGGCCTTGGGGACGTGCTGCCGGAGCAGCGCCTCCACGACGGCGTGGGAGGGCATGGGGGCCGCGCCGCCGACGGAGGCGGGCATGCCCAGGGGGCGCAAGGCGGTGGGCGGCTCCATGGACTCCGTGCCAGGCGAGCGGAACCCGTGGCGGGTCCAGGCGATCCTGCGGATATCCGGCCCGCGCATCGCCTCGACCGCCCGCACGCCCCCCGTCGTCAGGGCCAGGATGGGGTGGGTCGCGAATACGGTGGGCAAGGGGTAGAGGACGCGCACACGCTCGGCCAGCGCGCGCCGCTCGGCATCGGGCGCGCCGTCCCAGTGCTCGGCCAACTGGTTTTCGTAGGCCGCGAGCAAGGGCATGGACCCCATGCCCTGGGACAGGAACTGCCGGAAGGAACGACCGCTCGACTGCTCCATCCTGCCCATCCGCTCCAGCATCGCCCGCAGCCGGGGTCCGACCCGTTCGATGTCGTCCTGGGACGGCACGCGCCCGCCGTTCATGGCCGTGGCCGCAAGGCAGGCCCACATCAGGCCCGAGTTGCTGAACGCGGGGTGCGTGGTGGTCACGCCCACTGGACCGAACAACCCGCCCAGACCAAGGTCGGACCACGGGCGACCGTCCACCGCTATCGCCACGAGGCGGGCAAGATCATGCAGGACCAAGGTGTCACCCTCGTGGCGGACCAAGCCTGCCGCAGCCAGGGCATCGGCCACGGGTTTCCAGGTCAGCACGACGATGGGGGAGGAAAACACGTTCTCCTCCGTGCGGGGTTGCCGCCCCGTCGAACGCAGGATGTCCGCAGACATGTCGTGCGCGGGCCAGATGAAATCGGAGCCAGGCGTGGGCTGCCGGGCCATCTCGATCGAGCCGACCCGGCGGGTCTCCAGCGTCAGCGCCTGCGTGCGGCGGAGTTCAGTGACCACGTCGGGGTTGCGCAGGAAGTCCATCTTCTCGCCGCCCACGTCGCCCCTGACCGTCAGCGGATCGAGCGGGCGCGCGCGCATCAGCACGCCGCCCGCCCCGCCGGAGTTCGGTCCTCCGGACAGGGTCAGGCCCGCGCCGACGATGCCCAGCGCGCCCAGACCCGCGGCCCCGGCGATGATGCTGCGGCGGTTCATGCCCCCTCCTCTCCGACCCTGCGGCGCACCTTCATGGCCGCCGAGGCGTAGTCCGTCGCGAGCAGGCGCGACAGGGCCTCGGCGGAGACGGCCAGCTCGTTCGCGTCCCGCTCGACGAGCGACCGGAACTGCTCGGAGAAGCCGGCCTCCGCCTTCTCCAGCGCGTCCTGGGCGGAGGACAGCGCGTCCGCGTCGCGGGCATCGCGGGGCATGCCCCGAAGCCGGTCCTGCTCGCGGGCGATGGCCACGACGCGCGGCAGGTGCTCCTCGAACACGGGGCGTGCCTGGGGGTATTTTTCGGGCGCGCGGGCGGCCTCGCGGATGAGGTCGTCGGTGACGTCGGCAATGCGCGCGACCAGGCACCCCGCCTCGTTGGAGCGGCGGCCCGGCAGGTCGCGCGTGTGCGCGGCGACGGCCCGCAGCTCGGAGGACAGGCGGCGGGCCTCGGACAGCCCGCGCTCCACGTCCTCGCGCGTCACCCCCAGCCCCGGAGCGAACGGAGGCTCCTCGGCGCGGCGGGGCAACGCAAGGACGGCGGCGGCGTAGACCAGCCCGCCCGCCGCGAGGAAGGCGAGGGGGGACATGCCCATGGCCCAGGTGCCGGCCATCACCCAACCGCCCGCCCCGGCGGCGATGCCGTGGCGGGCGGCGGCGGACAGGCCTCGCCTTCCTGGGGACGGAGGCGGCGCGGCCACGGGGTTGGGCATCGTCGGGGTTCTCACGGTCAGTTGTACCCCCGCGCGTCGCGGAACGCGCGGACCAGGTCGCGGCGACCGTCGAACACCCGACCGCCCGTCAGCGCGGCGAGCTCGTCGAGCTGGCGGCGTTCGGCAGCGCCGAACAGGATGCCGAACACGGGGATGTTCTCACCAGGAGGGCGAGAACGCAGGCGACGGCGCACCTCTGCCAGGCGGCCTTCGTCGCCCTGTCCGTCGGTCATCAGCACCACTGCGGGCAGGTAGCCCTCGCGCCGCGCCGCCTCCAGTTCGGGGAGGACCTGCACCAGCGGGGTGTGGAAATCCGTGCCGCCGCCTGGGGCCACGGCGAGGACCCAGCGCAGGAGCGCGGCCCACTCCTCGGCCTCGTTGCCGCGCACCTCGCGCGGGGGGTCGGGGCGGTCGCGGAAGGGGACGATTCGCAGCACGTCGCGCGGCCCCGCCTGCAGCATGGCGCGGCGCGCCTCACCCTGGTCGAGGATGGAGGCGAGCCCGGCCCGGGCCTGGGAAATGCCGTCGCCGTTCATGGATCCGCTCACGTCGTAGAGGATGACCGTCCAGGACGGCTTGCGCAGCCCGCCGCCCTGCCACAGGTCGAGCGCCGCCTCGACCACCTCCATGGCTGGCATGCGCACGGCGGTCAGCGGACGGGTCGGGTCCAGGCCCCAGTCAGGGCGGAACACGGACCGGTCCGCGTCGGGCATCTCCAGACCCACCCGCCCCGT
>BBPE01000605.1_pt1 | contig 9920 bp, 11 predicted proteins | sample 1344301 | NCBI WGS metagenome assembly BBPE01 (sample SAMD00019089, study PRJDB2971) | groundwater metagenome | isolation source: The Cedars highly-alkaline
TCGGCGAGCGCGGGCTGCCGCTGGCGCAGGCGCTGCGCGAGTTCGACCGCGCGCGCTACGCCGCCGGCGCACCGCTGCGCCCGCGCGGCTGGGCCCGCCGCTTCGAGCGCATCGCCCGCGGGCTGCGGCGCGCCCAGGCGAGCGCGGTACGGCCGGGATAATGCGAGGCATGCGCTTTCGACCCACCCTGCCCCACGGCCTGCCCGCACTCCTGCCCGCCCTGGCGCTGACCGCCCTGCTCGGCGCCGCGCAGCCGGCGGTGGCCAGTCGCGCCGCGGCCCCCTCAGCCGCGGCGGCGACGCCGGCCGCGTTCTACGCCGACCCGGCGCTCGTCCAGCGCTTCGTCGACGACACCGCCGCCGCCCACGGCCTCGACCCGGTCTGGGTCGCCGAGCAGTTGCGGCAGTCCCGCCACGTACCGGTCGTGCGCCGCTTGATCATGCCGGCGCCGCCGGGCGTCGCGCGCAACTGGACGGCCTACCGTGCGCGCTTTGTCGAACCGCGGCGGGTGCAGGCCGGCCTGGCGTTCTGGCGGACGCACGAGGTGGCGCTGGCGCGCGCCGAGGCGCAGTACGGCGTGCCGGCCGAGATCGTCGTCGCGATCATCGGCGTCGAGACCTTCTACGGCCGGGTGATGGGCAACCACCGCGCGCTCGACGCGCTGGCCACGCTGGCCTTCGACTTCCCGCCCGGGCGCAGCGACCGCAGCGCGTTCTTCCGCGACGAACTCGGCCACCTGCTGGCCTGGAGCCGGCGCGAGTCGATCGACCCGGGCGAGGTTCGCGGCTCGTTTGCCGGCGCGATCGGGCTGCCGCAATTCATGCCGAGCAGCATCGGCCGCTGGGCGGTCGACTTCGACGGCGACGGCCGCATCGACCTGCGCGCCAACGCCGCCGACGCGGTCGGCAGCGTCGCCCACTACCTTGCGGCGCACGGCTGGCAGCGCGGCCTGGCCACCCACCACGCGGTGACCGCACCGCCGCCCGGCCCCGACCGCGACGCGCTGCTCGCGCCCAGCGTCGTGCCGAGCTTCAGCGCGGCGCAACTGGCCGAGCGCGGCGCGCTGCTCGACGAGGCCGGCCGCCACCACCAGGGCCTGCTCGCGCTGATCGAGCTCGAGGACGGCGGCTGGCCGCTGGTGCATGTGGCCGGCACGCAGAACTTCTTCGTGATCACGCGCTACAACCGCTCGAGCTACTACGCGTTGGCGGTCATCGACCTCGCCGCCGCGCTGGTCGCGGCGCGCGACATGGCGCCGACGGCCGCCGCCAACCCCGGGCGCTGAGCGCGCACGCCGGTGGCGTGGCGGGGGCCTACAGCCGTGCTGCGCGGCCTGTCGGGTCGACAGCCTGGCGGCGGCCACGGCCGCCGGGTCCGCCGGGGTCTTGCGCGCCGGCGTCGGCAGCAGCGTCGCAGCGCTGCGGCTGACCGCCGCACACCGGGCAACTGCCGTCGGCGCCACCGACACCACCGCAGGAGCCCTTGATCGGCCGACGCCCGAGCAGCACGCCGACCGCCATCGCGACGAACAGCATGGCGACCAGCGCGACGGCAGCGGCGACGGTGGTCAGCATATCGCTAGCCGAACAGCCGTGAGAACGCCGGCGACGCGCGCTCGACGATGCGCTCGCCCTCGCGCAGCAGGATCAGCGCCGGCAAATCGCGCGCGACGGCGTACGCCAGCCCTTCGTCGGGCCCGAGCACGGTCAGCGCGGTGGCCAGCGCATCGCCGTAGACGCAGCGCGGGTGCAGCACCGATACCGAGATATGCGCATGGCGCACCGGTGCCGCAGTGCGCGGGTCGATGAGGTGCGAGTACGCGCGGCCACCGTCGGCGAAGAAGTTGCGGTAACTGCCCGAGGTGCAGACGGCCAGGTCGGCCGGGCCGATCACGGCATGCACCTCGCGCGTGCCGGGCAGCGGCCGCTCGATCGCGATGCGCCAGGGCTGGCCGTCGGGGCGCCGGCCGAGCGCGTGCATGTCGCCGCCGATGTCGACCAGCGCGTCGCGCAGCCCGCGCGCCGCGAGGTGATCGGCAACGCGGTCGACCGCATAGCCCTTGGCGATCGACGACAGGTCGAGATAGGTGCCGCCGACCTGCGTCAGGCTGCGCTCGGCGGCGTCGAACCGCAGCCGCTGCCAGCCCACGCGTGCGCGCGCGGCCTCGACCAGGTCGGCCGGCGGTGGCTCGTTGCGGCGGCCCTCGGGACCGAAGCCCCAGACGTTGACCAGCGGGCCGACGGTGACGTCGTACGCGCCGGCGCTGTCCGCGGCCATCGCCAGCGCCGTGCGCAGCACCTCGGCCAGGCTCGGCGGGGCGGTCAAGACCGTGCCGGGCGGCGCGCGATTGAACCGCGTGACGAACGAATCGTCGCGGAAGGTGCTCATCTCGGCGTTGACGGTGTCGAGCAGCGCCTCGATCTCGGCGCGCAGTTCGACGGCGCCGACCCCGCGCGGCAGTTCGCCGGTGCGCACGGACCAGCGCGTACCCATCGTCGCGCCTTCGAGCACCAGCGGCCGGGTCGCCGGCGAGCAAGCAGCGAGCCAGGGCGCCGCGGCCAGCGCGCCTAGCGCGGCAAGCCCGGCACGGCGGGTCGTCGATCGGTTGGCCATGGCATTTCCATTATCCGCCGAAGTCGTCGAGCAGGATATGGTCGGGCTCGACACCGAGATCGGTGAGCATCCTGATCGTCGCGCTGTTCATCATCGGCGGGCCGCACAGGTAGTACTCGCAGTCCTCGGGCGCCCGGTGGTGCTTCAGGTGGTGCTCGTAGACGACCTGGTGGATGAAGCCGCGGTAACCGCTCCACTGGTCTTGCGGCGCCGGATCCGACAGCGCCAGATGCCAGCGGAAGTTGTCGTGCTCGGCCTGCAGGCGGTCGAAATCCTCGACGTAGAACGCCTCGCGCAGCGAACGGGCGCCGTACCAGAAGGTGATCTTGCGCCTGGACTTCAGCCGCACGAGCTGGTCGAAGATATGCGAGCGCAGCGGCGCCATGCCGGCCCCGCCGCCGATGAATACCATCTCGGCGTCGGTGTCGCGGGCCAGAAACTCGCCGAACGGGCCGAACAGCGTGATCCGGTCGCCGGGCTTGCGGCTGAAGAGGTAGGTCGAGACGATGCCCGGCGGCAGTTCGGGGCGGTTGGGCGGCGGCGTGGCGATGCGGACGTTGAACTTCAGCACGCCGCGCTCGAGCGGGTAGCTGGCCATCGAGTACGCGCGCACCGTCGACTCGGCACGGTTGTCGAGCTCGAGGTCGAACAGTCTGAAGCGCTCCCAGTCACTGCGGTATTCGGCCGGAATGTCGAAGTCGCCAAAGCGCGCGCGAAACGGCGGCACCTCGAACTGCATGTATTCGCCGGCGCGAAAGTGCAGGTCGACGCCCTCGGGCAGCGCCAGCACCAGCTCCTTGATGAAGGTCGCCACGTTGGCGTTGGACACCACGGTGCACTCGAGCTTGCGCACGCCGAAGAATTCTGCGGGCACGTGGATCTTCATGTCCTGCTTGACCGCGACCTGGCACGACAGGCGCCAGCCCTCGCGCAGCTCGGCGCGGCTGAGCTTCTCGGCCTCGGTCGGCAGGGCCGCGCCGCCGCCAGCGAGGACCTGGCACTTGCACTGGCCGCAGGTGCCGCCGCCGCCGCATGCCGACGACAGGAAGATGCCCTCCTCGGCCAGCGCGACGAGCAGCTTGCGTCCCGGGCTCGATTCGATGCGCTTGTCGGGGTCGTCGTTGATCTCGATCCAGACGCTGCCGCTGGCCACCAGCTTCGAGCGGGCGTACAGGATCACCAGCACCAGCACCAGCACGGTGCCGGTGAAGGCCAGCACCCCGGCGGCGATCTGCACCACCATCAGAGCTGCACCCCGGCGAATGACATGAAGCCCATCGACATCAGCCCGGCGACGATGAACACGATGCCCAGCCCCTTGAGCCCGTCGGGCACGTCGCTGTACTTGAGCTTCTCGCGCACGGCCGCGAGCAGCACGATCGCCAGCAGCCAGCCGACGCCGGCCCCGAAGCCGTACACCACCGACTCGGCAAAGTCGTAGTGACGCTCGACCATGAACAGGCTCGCGCCGAGGATCACGCAGTTGACCGTGATCAGCGGCAGGAAGATGCCCAGCGCGTTGTACAGCGCCGGCACGTACTTGTCGAGCAGCATCTCGAGGATCTGGACCAGCGCGGCGATGATGCCGATGTAGGTCATCAAGCCCAGGAAGCGCAGGTCGAGCGCGGCCAGCGCCGGCACCCCCGTCCACGCCAGGGCACCGGCATCGAGCACGTGGTGCAGCATCAGGTTGTTCAGCGGTGTCGTCAGCGTCAGCACCACCGTCACCGCGATGCCCAGCCCGAGCGCGGTCTCGACCTTCTTCGAGATCGCCAGGAACGTGCACATGCCGAGAAAGAACGCCAGGGCCATGTTCTCGACGAACACGGCGCGGATGAACAGGCTGAGCAGGTGTTCGAACATCGCTGTGCACCGTCAGAAGGCCTGGGCAGGGCGCGAGTTCGGCGCGATGCGAAACGCGTCGCGCTCGATCTGCTCGGTGCGCACGCTGCGCAGCGCCCAGATGAACAGGGCGATCAGGAAGAACGCGCTGGGCGGCAGCAGCATCAGTCCGTTGGGCTGGTACCAGCCGCCCTCGCCGACCGTCAGCAGCACCGGATAGCCCAGCAGACTGCCCGAGCCGAGCAGTTCGCGAGACGCCGCCACGCACACCAGCACCACCGAGTAGCCCAGCGCATTGCCGAGCCCGTCGAGCACGGCCAGACCGGGCGGGTGCTGCATCGCGAACGCTTCGGTGCGGCCCATGACGATGCAGTTGGTGACGATCAAGCCGACGAACACCGACAGCTCGCGACTGAGCTCGAAGGCGTAGGCCTGCAGCAACTGGTCGACGACGATCACCAGCGAGGTGATGATCGTCATCTGCACGATGATGCGGATGTTGGTGGGGATCGCCTCGCGGATCAGCGAGACGAAGAAATTCGACCCCACGACCACGAAGATCACCGCCGCGCACATCAGCAGCGCGGTGTCGAGCCGGGTCGTGATCGCCAAGGCCGAGCAGATGCCGAGGATCTGCAGCGCGATCGGGTTGTTCGCGAAGATCGGGTCGAGCAGTACGTTCCTGGCCTTCAGCGTCGTCGCCATCGTCGTCGCTCCTGTGTTGCCTGCCACCCCTACTGCGGCCGGGCCGCGGCCAGCCGCGCCAGGTACGGGCCGTAGCCGGTCTCGTCCAGCCAGAACCGAACCAGGTTGTGGACGCCGCGAGCGGTGATCGTCGCCCCGGCCAGCCCGTCGATGCGGTGCTGGGCGTCGGCGGCACCCTCGGGCACGGCGCCGCGGTCGACACGGATCGCCAGCGCGCCGGCGTCGTCGAACACGCGCTTGCCGACCCAGCGCGCCTGCCAGCGCGGGTTGTCGATCTCGCCGCCCAGCCCCGGCGTCTCGGCATGATCATGAAACCGGATGCCGGCCACCGTCGTCAGGTCGCGCTCCAGCGCGATGAAGCCGTGCATCGTCGACCACAAGCCGTAGCCGCGCACCGGCAGCACGATGCGCGTCACTTGCCCGGCGGCGTCACGCACGAGGAAGACCTCGCCGACATGCGCGATGCGGCGGATGCCGGCCGGGTCCTCGACCAGCGCCCGGCTCTGCGCGGGGTCACGCGCGGCGGCCAGCGGGTCGAACGCCTGCGGCCGCTCGACATACTCGCCAGTGGCCAGGTCTACGAAGCGCCGCTCGAGGCGCGCGCGTGCCTCATGCAGGTCGATGCCCGGCCCGTACAGGCCGGCCGTGCGCAGGATGTTGAGCTCGCGAAACAGCGCCCGGTTGTGCTCCTGCGCCGGGCGCAGCGTCACCGCCGCGGTCGAGACCAGGACCGCGCAGACCAGGCACACCAGCAGCGCCACGCGCAGCGTGTTGGCGACGCTGTCCTTGCTAGCCGCCACGGGCGTCTGCCTGCAGACGGCGCTGGCGGCGACGGATATTGGCGCGCATCACGTAGTGGTCGATCAGCGGCGCGCACATGTTGCCGAACAGGATGGCCAGCATGACCCCTTCGGGGAAGGCCGGGTTGACGACCCGGATCAGCACCGTCATGACGCCGATCAGCGCCCCGAAGATCAGCTTGCCGGTGTCGGTCATCGCCGCCGACACCGGGTCGGTGGCCATGAAGACCAGGCCGAAGGCAAAGCCGCCGAGCGTCAGGTGCCAGTACCAGGGCATCGCGAACATCGGGTTGGTCTGGCTGCCGATCCAGTTGAACAGGGTGGCCATCGCGGCCATGCCCAGCAGCATGCTCAGCATGATGCGCCACGACGCGATGCGCGTGACCAGCAGGACCAGCGCGCCGATGGCGATCATGACCAGCGAGGTCTCGCCGATCGACCCCTGGATGCCACCGAACGCGGTCTGCATCCAGCTCAGGTCGACCTCGGGCAGCCGCGACGCATTGGCATCGAGCGGGGCCGAGAAGTCGAGTTGCCCGGCAGCGGCCATCGCCAGCGGCGTGGCGCCCGAGAAGCCGTCGACCGCGGTCCATATCTCGTTGCCCGACATCTGCGCCGGGTAGGCGAAGAACAGGAATGCGCGCCCGACCAGCGCCGGGTTGAGGAAGTTCTTGCCGGTGCCACCGAAGACCTCCTTGCCGAACACGACCCCGAAGCTGATGCCGAGGAAGACCAGCCACAGCGGGATCGTCGGCGGCAGGATCAGCGTGAACAGGATACCGGTGACGAAGAAGCCCTCGTTGACCTCGTGGCCGCGCTTCCAGGCAAACAGCCCCTCCCACAGGAAGCCGCCGAGGTAGGTGACGATCAGGATCGGCACGTAGTACACGGCGCCGTGCAGCAGGTTCGACCCGAAGCTGCGCGGGTCGAACCCGGTCAGCGCGGCGACCAGATCGGTGCGCCAGCCCGGGATCGGCTGGTAGCCGTGCTCGGCGATCTGCAGGTTGGCCTGGAAGCCGACGTTGACCATGCCGAACAGCAACGCCGGCAGGGCGGCAAACCAGACCGTCATCATGACCCGCTTGAGGTCGATGCCGTCGCGCACATGCGGCGCCACGCCCGTCGTGCGCGACGGGCTGTAGAGCATCGTGTCGAACATCTCGTAGAAAACGTAGAAACGTTCGAGACGACCGCCCTTGTGGAAGTGCGGCGCGATGCATCGGTCGATATGGGCGCGCAACCCCACCGCTTCAGCCCTCTTGCTCGTAGCGGTCGAGATTGTCGCGCAGGATCGGCCCGTACTCGTACTTGCCGGCGCAGACGTAGGTGCACAAAGCCAGGTCCTCCTCGACGAGTTCGAGCGCACCCAAGGCCACCGCGGTCTCGACGTCGCCGACGACGAGCGCGCGCAGCAATGGCGTGGCCAGGATGTCGAGCGGCATCACCGCCTCGTACTGGCCCAGCGGCACCATCGCGCGTTCGCTGCCGTTGGTCGTCGTCGTCAGCGCCAGACGCCGGCCCGGCCACAGCCGCGACAGGTAGATGTTCAGCGCCGAATGGCGCTCCAGACCCGGCGACAGGTAGCCCAGCAGCGCACGCTCTCGGCCCTCGCGCAGCACGCACACCTGGTTGGCGAAACGCCCCAGATACGCGACCGGACCCTGCGCGGTGCGGCCGTCGAGCGCCGAGCCCGAGACGATGCGGCTGTCGCCGGGCTGCAGCTCGCCGGCGGTCAGCGCGTCGAGGCCAGCGCCGACCCGGGTGCGCAGCAGCCGCGGCTCGCGTACCTGCGGCCCGGCCAGCGCGACGACGCGCGCGACGTCGAGCCGTCCAGTGATAAACAGGCGGCCGATCGCGATCACGTCCTGGTAGCCGACGACCCAGACCGTGCGCCCGGGGCCGACCGGGTCGAGATGATGGATATGCGTGCCGGGGTTGCCGGCTGGGTGCGGGCCGTCGAACACCGCTTCGCGCACCGCGCCGCCGGCGAACGACGGCAGCTTCGAGCGCGGCGAGCGGCAGACCCAGAGCGGCCCGTCGGTGAGCCGCGAGAGCCGCGCCAGGCCGTCGCGAAATGCGTCCTCGGCAGGCCCGACGACCACGTCGGGGTCGGGCGCGAGCGGCTGCGTGTCGACCAGCGAAACGAAGATCGAGCGCGGCACCGACCCCGGCGCGGGCACCTTGCCGAACGGGCGGGTGCGCAGCGCCGTCCACAGCCCCGAGGCGAGCAGTAGACGCTGCACACCCTCGCGCGTGGTCCCTGCGCCACTGTCGCGAACCTCGAAGCGCTCTTCGTCGTCGCCGTCGAGATCGACGACGACCGACAGCAGCGCCCGCCGGGCGCCGCGGTGAATCGCGCGCACCGTGCCGGCCCCTGGCGAGGTGTAGACCACCCCGTCGAACCTGCGGTCGGCAAACAGCACCTGACCCAGCCGAACGCGATCACCCTCGGCGACCTGCAGCGCCGGCTTGAGCCCGGGATAGTCGGCGCCGAGCAGCGCCACCGACCGTACGGCGGCAGCGCTGCCGACCACCTGACGCGGCACACCAGCCAGCGGGATGTCGAGGCCCTTGTTGATTCTGATGATCACGTCGAGCAAACTGCCGGCCTCGGCTGACTAAGCCCATCAACGCGCGCGCTGCCGCTGCGCGGCGTGCGCACTCGAACCGTCCATGAACTGACGGGTTGCTATTGATCAGTGTCAACGATGCTAGCATGGCGATGCAGGCGTTCCCGAGTTTCCCGGATCGACACGCCGCCAGGTTTGGCGAACACGGCCTGCCCCGGGCAGCTCCCGCGCGCAAATCGGGGGCCGGACCGGAACCCGGCCCGTGCGGCGCGACCCAAACGCGTGGTGCCGGCGCGCCACAGCAGCGCGGCGCGCCGTGCGCACCGAGGAGGCCCGCAGCATGGACACCATCCTGTCGACGATCCTGAAGGAAAAGGCCGAGCTGCTCGCCGACGGCCACAGCGTCGCCTACCACTGGCTGCCGCCGCACGCGTACGTCAGCCGCGCCGTGCAACTGATGCACGACGCCGGCGTGGGCTGCGTGCTGGTGATCGCCGACCAGCGCCTGGCTGGCATGTTCGGCGAACGCGACCTGCTGCGCGCGTACCTGCGCCTGGGCTCGGCGCTCGGCGACACCGCGCTGGCGCAGGTGATGACGCCGCAGCCTTACACGGTGCCGCCGGCGATGACCGTCGAGCAGGCGCTGGTGCAGTGCACCGATCGCCGCATACGCCACTTGCCGGTGGTCGACGCGGGCCGGCTGCTGGGGCTGGTGTCGATCGGCGACCTGGTGCGCTTCGTCGTCAAGGACAAGGAACGCACGATCGCGCACCTGATCGACTACATCCACGGCCCTTGAGCGGCGCCCGGCCGGCACCGCCGGGCGCGCTGCACAGCCCGCCGCGGCTTCAGCGGGTCGGCTTGGCCGTCCTGGCGGCCTTGGCCGGTGCATCGGCTGCGCCACCGCCGGTGGTGGCCGGCGCCACCGCGCCGCCCTGGCGCAGCGCGTCGGACATGCCGATCAGCACCCCGCTGACCATCGCGGTGTAGCTCTCGGCCAGCGCCTGCGCGGCGCGCAGGCCGGCGCGGCGCGTCTCGCGTGCGCTGCCTTGCATCTGCGCGACCATCTGCTCGACCGCCTCGAGTGCGCGCGCCGCCTGCGCGCCCGAGGCGGTGCCACCGGCCTGCATCTTCTCGAGCACCTGCTGCCACGGCGCGGCCAGCGGCGCGCCGGCCTCGGCGGCGTCGGCCGCGCCCTTCTTGACGGTGGCGATCAGCGTGTCCTCCATGCGGTCGAGCTCGTCGAGGGCCTTCTTCAGCGGCTTGTCGCCGAGGTCGGCGCCCTGCGCAAGAAGCTGCTGCAGCGCGACGCGGTGCGCGTCGACGGCCTTGAGCAGAGCATCGTCCATGCCGGCCACGGCCTGGTCGAGCAGCGGCGCGACGGCCGTGG
>BBPE01001535.1_pt1 | contig 9917 bp, 6 predicted proteins | sample 1344301 | NCBI WGS metagenome assembly BBPE01 (sample SAMD00019089, study PRJDB2971) | groundwater metagenome | isolation source: The Cedars highly-alkaline
GGCGGTTGCCTCTAGCCTTTGTTTTCGGTGCAGATTCACGCCACCGAGCGAAGACGCTCTCCGGCGATCTGCTCTAGCCTTTGCCAGTTCGCGGGATTCAGGGTTTTCGGCCATTCTGCCTCAACGCATCCCACACCAGGAAAAGCTTCATGCTGGGCCGCGCGTGTGCCGGCCGGAATGAGGGGGCGGCTCTCGCCCGCCTAGCAGCGCCGCGGCGAAGCGGCCGCCCGGGTGCTGCTCGCACAGGCAGATGGCGGCGATGAGCGCCGGCACGCCGATGAACGCGCCAGGGATGCCCCAGACCAGCGCCCCCAAAAACACCGCGAGCAGGGTGAGGGTCGGCGACAGCGCGAGGCGCTTGCCGGTCACGATCGGCTCCAGCCACGAGCCGATGACGAACTGGATCCCCTGGATCGCGACGAAGGTGATCACCGCCTGTTCCCAGCTGCCGAACTGCAGGGCGGCGACCGCGGTCGGCAGCGCGGTCGCGATCAGCGAGCCGAGGAAGGGGATGTAGTTGAGCACGAAGGCGATCACGCCCCACTCCGCCGCCAGCTCCAGCCCCATGAGCTTCGCGTAGAGGTAGATGCACAGCCCGGTCAGCAGGCTCATCGCCGTGCGCACCAGCATGTAGCCGCGCAGCTTGCGCGCCGTCTCGCGCATGGCGGCGAGGAAGCCGAGCGCGCCGGGCGAGCCGCGCGCGGCGAGCTGGCGCGCGACCACGCCCGATTCCGACAGGCCGATCAGCACGAAGACCAGCGTGACGACGGCGAAGGAGAGCAGCCCTTGCACCTGCCCCGCGAAGACCTGCGCGACACGCAGCAGGTTGCGCATCTCCGTCGCGGCCCCGAGCGCGCCGGCGCCCTCGAAGCCCCGCGCCTCCAGCCAGGCGACCTGCTGCGCGACGAGGGATTGCAGCAGGCCCGCGTTGGCGGCGAGCCAGCCGGCGACGCGGGCGAACGCCACCCCGGCGACGTAGGCGAGCGCCGCGACGACGACGAGGCTCGCCAGCATCGCCGTGAGCATCCCCGCCGTGGTACCCAGCCGCCGGCCGACGCCTTCGCGGACGGGTGCTACCATCGCGATGGCGAAGAGGGCGAAGGCGAAGGGCGCGAAGACCGACGCGCCCCAAGCCAGGGCCGCGCCGACAAGGACGGTGGCGCAGAGGGCGACGAGCGTGGTCATGGCCGGACCGTCGCGGAGCTTGCGCCGGCGCGCAACCCAAGCTTGCGTGTCGCGGCATGACCCGGCTCGCCCTTCGTTGGATGACCCGCTTCGCGCTGCTCGCCGCGCTGCTGCTCGGCCTCGGGCTGGCCGCGCGCGCGCTGCTCGCGGCCCACGGCCCTGGCCTCGCGCCGTGGCACACCATCCTGCCCGAGGAGCCGTCACGCGAGGCGCTGGCGCGGATGTCCTGGGCGGAGTGGGAGCGCGCCGAGGCGGCGCTGTTCGCGAAGCTGCGGGACAACCTCGCGCGCGCGTTGCGGCCCGAGGATCGGGTTGCGGCGAACCGTTACAACATCGGCGGGCCGCTCGACCCCGCGCGCCTCGCGCGCGACTGGAACCGCAGCCAGGTCCTCGCGCCGGACGGCCCGCCGCGCGGCCTGCCGACGAAGGGGGCGGCGGTGCTGCTGCACGGGCTGACCGACGCGCCCTACAGCCTGCGCCACGCGGCGCAGATGTACCGCGACGCGGGCTGGGTGGCGCTCGTCCCGCGCATGCCCGGCCACGGCACGGTGCCCGCGGGGCTGACCCGCGCGACGTGGGAGGACTGGCAGGCGGCCGTGCGGGTGGCGCTGCGCGAGGCGGCGGCGCGCGCGAATGGCGACCCGATCCACCTCGTCGGCTACAGCAACGGCGGCGCGCTGGCGCTGCAGGCAGCCCTCGATGCGCTGCGCGACCCGTCGCTGCCGCGCGCCTCGCGCGTGGTGCTGCTCTCGCCGATGGTGGGCGTCTCGGGCGCCGCGCGCTTCGCCGGCATCGCGGGCTGGCCGGCGCTGCTGCCGCGCTTTGCCGCCGCCGCGTGGCTCGGCATCGAGCCGGAGTTCAACCCGCACAAATACAACTCCTTCCCGGTCAACGCCGCGCGCCAGTCGCACCGGTTGTCGGCCGAGGTCCAGCGCCGGCTGGCGTCGGAAGACCTGTCCGCGATGCCGCCCGTGCTGGCCTTCCAGTCCGTCGTGGACGCGACGGTGAGCACGCCGGCCGTGGTCGCGGCGCTGTTCGGGCGGCTGCCGGCGAATGGCGGCGAGCTGGTGCTGTTCGACATCAACCGCGCGGCGCGGCTCGGCGCGCTGGTCGCGCCGGGCGTGGAGCTGGCCATCGAGCGGCTTGTGCCGCCCGCGCCGCGGCGGTGGGCGCTGACATTCGTCACCAACGCGGCCCCGGGCGACCCCATCGCGGTCGCGCGCCGCACCGGGGCCGGCGAGACGGCATCGGTCGAGGTGCCGGTCGGTGCGGCCTGGCCGCGCGACCTGTTCTCGCTCTCCCACGTCGCCCTGCCCTTCCCCGTCACCGACGCGCTGTACGGCGCCGAACCCGACCCGCTCGACCTGCCGGGCCTGCCGCGCCTCGGCGCCGTCGCGGCCCGGGGCGAGCGCGGCGTGCTCGCAATGGGCTTGGAGTCCCTGCTGCGCGCCAGCTCCAATCCCTTCTGGGAGTGGACGCGGAGCAGGATGGAGGAGGGCGTCGTGACATCCCGGTGACGCGGGACGAACCGCCGAGGGCAGGGACGGCGCGCACATCCCACGACTCCGCGGGAAATCTAGGTAGAATGCGACGAGCCAGTCCGGGACAACCGACGTGATGCGCCTGCCCCTCGCCCTGTGTGCCGCACTCTCTACCGCCCTGGCGCTTTCCGCCTGCGACGACCCGGCGCCCGAGCCGCCCGAGCCGCCGCGTCCGGTGCGCGTCACCGCCGCCGAGCCGCGCGCCGAGGGCGCGGCCTTCTCGCTGGCGGGAACGGTTCGGCCGCAATCCGAGTCGCAGCTCGCCTTCCGCATCGGCGGCCGCGTCACCGAGCGCCTCGTCGCCGTGGGCGACCGCGTGGAGGCGGGCCAGGTGCTGGCGCGGCTCGACCGGCAGAACGAGGAGAACGCGTGGCGCGCGGCGCGCGCCGCCGTGCTCGCCGCGCAGGCGCAGCTGACCGAGGCGCAGAGCAACGAGTGGCGGGCGCGCGAGCTGCTCCAGTCCGGCTTCGGTACGCGCCAGCGCTTCGACCAGGCCGTGCAGCAGCTGCAATCCGCGCGCTCCAACCTCGACGCGGCGCGGGCGCACTTCTCGGTCGCCGAAGACCGGCTCGGCTACACCGACCTCTTCGCCGACGCGCCGGGCGTGGTGACGCGCCGCGCCGTCGAGCAGGGCGAGGTGGTCGCGGCGGGCCAGGCGCTCTTCACCCTCGCGCGCGAGGGTGGGCGCGACGCGGTGTTTGCCGCGCCCGCGAACCTGAGGGACCAGGTGCCCGCGAACCCGCTCGTGGCCGTCGAGCTGACCGGCGACGCGGCGGTGCGCGCCATGGGCCGCGTGCGCGAGGTGTCGCCGCAGGCCGACGCGGTCACCGGCGCGTTCGAGGTGAAGGTCGGCCTGTCGAACCCGCCGGAGGGGATGCGCCTCGGCTCCACCGTCACGGGCCGCGTCACGCTCGCCGCCGCCGGGGGCATCGAGCTGCCGGCCGCGGCGCTGACGCGCGCGGACGGGCGGCCCGCGGTGTGGGTCGTCAACCGCGCCGACCAGACGGTGGCGCTGCGTCCCGTCGAGCTCGCACGCCACGACAGCGCGCGCGTGACGGTGGCAAGCGGCGTCGAGCGCGGCGACCTCGTCGTCACCGCCGGCGTGCAGGCGCTGCGGCCCGGCCTGCAGGTGAGGCTCCTCGGCGAATGATCGGCCCCAACCTGTCCGAGTGGTCCATCCGGCGCCGCTCGCTGATGATCTGGTTCATGCTGCTCGCCATCGGCGCGGGCACCATGGCCTTCGTCCGCATGGGCCGCGACGAGGACCCGGCCTTCACCTTCCGCACCATGGTCGTCGCCGCCGCCTGGCCCGGCGCCACGGTCGAGGAGACGCTGCTGCAGGTGACGGAGCGCATCGAGCGCACCCTGCAGGAGGTGACGAGCATGGACCGCATCCGCTCGCTCACCACCGCCGGCCAGACGACGATCTTCATAGACCTGCTCGGCGCGACGGACCCCGCGCAGGTGCCGCGCATCTGGCAGGAGGTGCGCGAGCGCGTCGGCGACATGGCGCACACGCTCCCCGCCGGCGCGCGCGGGCCGTTCTTCAACGACCGGTTCGGCGACACCTTCGGCCTGATCTACGGCTTCACCGCCGACGGCTTCACCCACCGCGAGCTGCGCGACGCGGCCGAGGCGGCGCGCTCGCGCCTGCTGCGCGTGCCGGACGTGGCCAAGATCGAGGTGATGGGCGCGCAGGAGGAGGTGGTCTTCCTCGAGTTCTCGCCCGAGCGCCTGGCGGGGATCGGGCTCTCGTTCGCCGCCATCGTGGACGCGCTTCGGACGCAGAACGCGGTGCGCCCCTCGGGCGTCGTGGAGACGGGCAGCGAGCGCGTGGCGCTGCGCGTCTCCGGCGCCTTCGAGAACGAGGTGGACCTCGCTTCGGTCAACATCGCGGCCGGCGGGCGGCTCGTGCGCCTCGCCGACATCGCCGAGATCCGGCGCGAGCTGCAGGACCCGCCCGCGCCGCTGTTCCGCGTCAACGGGCAGCCGGCCATCGGCCTCGCCATCGCCATGCGCCAGGGCGGCGACATCCTCGAGCTCGGCGAGAACCTCCGCGCGGAGATGCGCCGCATCCGCGCCGGCCTGCCGCTCGGCCTCGAGGTCACGCTCGTCTCCGACCAGGCGCAGACCGTGGACAGCGCCATCGGCGACTTCACCGAAAGCCTGTGGCAGGCCGTGGTGATCATCATCGTGGTCAGCCTCATCGCGCTCGGCGCGCGGGCCGGGCTGGTCGTCGCCCTCTCCATCCCGCTCACCCTCGCCATCGTGTTCCCGCTGATGAACGTCGCGGGGATCGACCTCCAGCGCGTCTCGCTCGGCGCGCTGATCATCGCGCTCACGCTGCTCGTGGACGACGCGATGACGACGGTGGACGCGATGCTGCGCCGCCTCGCGGCGGGCGACACGAAGGAGAAGTCGGCCACCTTCGCCTACCGGACGCTGGCCGCGCCGATGCTGACCGGCACGCTGGTGACCATCGCGGGCTTCGTGCCCATCGGCTTCGCGGCGAGCTCGGCGGGCGAGTACACCTTCTCGATCTTCGCCGTGGTCGCCATCGCGCTGATCACCTCCTGGTTCGTGGCCGTGCTGTTCGCGCCGCTGATGGGTCTCGCCATCCTCAAGGCCCCCAAGCCCGACGCCGCGCCGCCGAAGAAGGGCGCGCTGCTGCGCGGCTACGAGGGCTTCCTGCGGCTCGCCATCCGCGGGCGCTACGCGACCGTCGCGCTCGCCGTCGCCGCCTTCTTCGGCGCGGCCTACCTGTCGCGCTTCGTCCCCGCGCAGTTCTTCCCCTCCTCCGACCGGCCCGAGCTGCTGGTCAACCTCGCGCTGCCGCAGTCGGCCTCGATGGGCGCGAGCGAGGACGCGGCGCGCCGGCTCGACGCGATGCTCGTGACCGACCCCGGCGTCGCGCGCTTCTCGACCTATGTCGGGCGGCAGGCGATCCGCTTCTACCTGCCGCTCAACGTCGAGCCGGCCAACCCCTTCGTCGTGCAGTCCGTCGTCGTCGCCCGCGACCTCGCCGCGCGCGACGGGGTGGAGGCGCGGATGCGCGCGGCGCTGGGCGACGCCTTCCCCGAGGCGGTGGCGCGCGTGTCGCCGCTGGAGATGGGCCCGCCCGTGGGCTGGCCGCTGCAGTGGCGCGTGAGCGGCCCCGACCCGGACCGGCTGCGCGGCTTCGCGCTCGAGCTCGCCGACCTGCTGGGCCGCGACACGGCCGTGCGCGCCGTCAACTTCGACTGGATGGAGCCGTCGCGGCAGCTGCGGGTGGTGGTGGACCAGGACCAGGCGCGCCGCCTCAACCTGTCCTCCGCTCAGCTCGCGGCCTCGCTCAACGCCGCCGTCACCGGCTCGCCCGTCACGCAGCTGCGCGACGACATCTACCTGGTCAACGTCGTTGCCCGCGCGACGAGCGAGGACCGCGCCTCGCTCGACCAGATCCGCTCCATCCAGATCCCGGTTCCCGGGACGGAGCAGAGCATCGCCATCGGCCAGATCGCGACCGTCGAGGACGCGCAGGAGTTCCCCGTGGTGTGGCGCCGCAACCGGGTGCCGACGCTGACGGTGCGCGCCGACGCCGCGCCGGGCGTGCTCCCCGACACCGTGGTGGCGCGGCTCGGGGCACCCATCGCCGCGTTCAACGCGGGCCTGCCCGAGGGCTACTTCGTCGAGATCGGCGGCACGGCGGAGGAGAGCGCGGTGGGCCAGGCCTCGGTGATCGCCGTGGTGCCGCTGATGATCGGCCTGATGCTCACCATCCTGATGTTCCAGCTGCAGAGCTTCCGCCGCCTCGGCATCGTCGTGTGCATCCTGCCGCTCGGCATCATCGGCGTGGTCCTCGCCCTGTTGCTGTTCGGCCGGCCGCTGGGCTTCGTCGCCATCCTCGGCGTGCTGTCGCTGCTCGGCATGGTGGCGAAGAACGGCGTGATCCTGATCGTGCAGATCGACGAGGACCGGGCCACGGGGCTTTCGGTCACCGAGGCGGTGGTGCAGGCCGCCGGCTCGCGCCTGCGCCCGATGCTGCTCACCGCGCTCTCCACCGTGCTTGGGCTGATCCCCATCGCGCCCACCGTGTTCTGGGGGCCGATGGCGTTCGCGATCATGGGCGGGCTGCTGGTGGCGACGGTGCTGACTCTGGTGGTGCTGCCCGCGCTCTACGTGATCGTGTTCGACCGCGGCGCCGCGGCGCGCGCCACCTTGCCGTCAAAGGCGGCCTGAGATGCGCCGCCGCGCGCTGCTGGCCGCGGCCCTCGCGCTCCCGGGCTGCGCCTCCATCGTCCGCCTGCCGGCACCACCGGCCGAGGCCGCCCTGCGCGAGGATGCGCTCGGCATCCGCCACGCGCGGCTCTGGTTCGACGGGCCGGCCGCGCCGGTGCGCGCGCTCGTCGCCGAAAGCCGCGCGCGAGGGCTGGCCGCCCGGCGCGGCGCCCCCGGCACGCCGCGGCACTTCCTCGCACTCTCCGGCGGCGGCGACAGCGGCGCGTTCGGCGCCGGCCTGATGCAGGGCTGGACGGAGCGCGGCGACCGGCCGGAGTTCGACACCGTCACCGGCATCTCCGCCGGCGCGCTCATCGCCCCCTTCGCCTTCCTCGGCCCGGACTACGACCCGGCGCTGCGCGAGGTGTTCACCGAGCAGCAGCCCTTCGACCTCATCCTGATGCGCGGGCTGGTGCGCACGCTGCTGTTCAACCAGGCGCTGGCCGACACCTCGCCGCTCTACCGGCTGATCGAGCGCCACGCTGACGAGGCGATGCTGGCCGCGATCGCGCGGGAGTACGCGCGCGGGCGGTTGCTGCTCGTCGGCACCGTCAACCTCGACCTCCAGCGGCCGTCGATCTGGAACATGGGCGCCATCGCCGCGTCGGGGCACCCGCAGGCGCTGCGGCTGTTCCGGCGCATCCTGCTCGCCTCGGCCTCGATCCCCGGCGCCTTCCCGCCGGTGCTGCTCGACGCGGAGGTGGACGGGCGCCGCTTCCAGGAGATGCACGTGGATGGCGGCGCCGCCGTCGCCGTCTTCCTCAACCCGCCAGGCGCCGAGCTGCATCCGGGCGAGCGCGGGCGGACCGTGTGGGTGGTGCGCAACGGCAAGATGGACCAGCAGGCGCCGGAAAACATCCCGCGCGGGCTGTTCACCATCACCGCCCGCTCGGCGCAGACGCTGCTGCATTTCGCCGGTATCGGCGACATCAACCGCATCTACCTCGCGGCGCTGCGCGACGGGATCACCTTCCGCCTGGCGCGAGTCGCCCCCGGCTTCGACGCGCCCCGGCGCGAGCCGTTCGACCCGGTGTTCATGCGCGCGCTGTTCCAGCACGGGCGCGAAGCGGGGCGCGAGGCCGTGTGGCTGACCCGCCCGCCCACCGTGGGGGAGTGACGCCGCCGCGCCGCGTTGGTGGGGCGGCCGCGAGCGAGCCACGGGCCCGCGCCGGCCCGCACATCCACGGGCCGGTCTGAAGGTCAGAACACCAGATCATCGGCACCAGGAAGACGGCGACGACGAAGTACCAGCACATGATCGGCAGGCCGGGCTTCCAGTAGTCGCCGAAGGCGTAGCCGCCCGGCTTCATCACCATCAGGTTCGTGGGCGTCGCAATCGGCGTCAGCAGGGCGGCGGCCGATACGACCGCCACGCACATCAGCGCAGGCATGGGTGAGACGCCCATCTGCACCGAGGCCGCGACGGCGATGGGGATGATGATCAGCGCGGTGGCCGTGTCGCTGATGAGCTGGCCGAGGATGGCGGCGAGCACGAACACGCCCGCGAGCAGCAGCCGCGGCCCGGAATCGCCCACCATGGCGACGAGCCCCTCCGCCATCAGCCGCGCAGCACCCGTGCTCTCCATCGCGCTCGAAAGCGGCATCATGGCGGCGACACGGATGACCGTCGTCCAGTCGATGGATTTGTAGGAGGCGTCCACCGTCATCACGCGCGACAGCACCAGCGCGAAGGCCGCGGCGAGGCCGGCGACCGCGGGCGGCACGATGCCGGTGGCGAGCAGCAGGACCATCGCGGCGAGCACGGCCATGGCGCGCTTCGCGCCGTCGCCCGGCGGCACGGCCTGCCGGCGCACCACGTCGGGCAAGTTGACCACCAGCACCTGCGGGTCGGCGAGGCGCGTGTCGGGCGCGCGCCACGATCCCTGGAGCAGCATGGTGTCGCCCTCGCGCAGCCCGACCGGCCCTGGCCCGAGCGTCTCGCCGCCGCGCTGGACGGCGATGACGACGAGGTCGCCGCTCTCCGTCACCATGCCCGCGAACACGTCCTCACCGATCAGCGCCGAGCGCGGCGGGATCATCACCTCGGCGAGGCCGGAGGAGCGGTTGAACAGGCTGTCCTCGAGGTCGGCCGCCGCGTCCTCCAGCCGGAAGGCGAGGCTGTTGGAGCCGGCATACGCCGCCGCCGCCTCCGCGTCCCCCTGGATGATAAGGTGGTCGCCCTCGCGCAGCAGCGGGCGGGCGGCAAGGCGCTCGCCTGTGTCGCCGTCCTGGATGGTGACGAAGCGCAGCCCATCCGGTGGCTGGATCGCGGTGGCCGCCATGTTCATCAGGGGCGAGCCCTTGCGCACGCGCAGGCGGATCATGTCGCACGCGAGGCCGTATTGCTCGACGAGCGTGCGCGCGTGGCGGCTGAAGTCGGCGGGCACCGACGGGCCGCCGCGCTGCGGCAGCAGGCGCTCGCCGAACAGGATGACGATGGCGAGCGTGCCGAGCAGCACGGGCACGCCGACGAGGGCGAACTCGAAGAAGTTGATCGTCCCAGCGCCCGTGTCGGCCGCCGCCTCCGCCACCAGCACGTTCACCGGCGTGCCAGTCAATGCCAGCAGCGAGCCCGCGTGGGCGGAGAAGACGAGCGGCATGAGCAGCTGCGACGGCTTGCGGCCCAGCCTTGCCGCCATCACGACGACGACGGGCAGGAGGGCTGCGACCGCGCCGTTGACGCTGATGAGCGCGGTGAGGAGGGTGACAAGCAGGCCGATCAGCACGAGCAGCCGCGCGCGGCTGTCCTCGCCCGCGCCCGCGATGAGCGCCTGGCCCGCCCACGCGGTGACGCCGGTGCGGTCGAGCGCGGCGGAGACCACGAAGAGCGTCGCGATGAACATCACCGCCGGGTCGCCGAAGCCCGAAAGCGCCTGGCCCAGCGGGAGCAGCCTAGTGGATTGCCCCATTCAGAGGATTCCCCGAACGGGTAGG
>BBPE01005075.1_pt1 | contig 9909 bp, 6 predicted proteins | sample 1344301 | NCBI WGS metagenome assembly BBPE01 (sample SAMD00019089, study PRJDB2971) | groundwater metagenome | isolation source: The Cedars highly-alkaline
TTTTTCTCATTTCCTGAATTTGGCGGATAATTTCCCGAATCATTCCCTGCTCTTTAAGCTCTGAAGTAATCTTGGTGTCTAATTTCAAACTTTTGCCAAAAGTAATCTTCTTTACATTAATTTCTTCTTTAATCAGTTCAGCTAATTCTTTATCAATTTTAGTTTTAACTTGAAGCTCTGCGAGCGGCTGTTTAACTTTTATTCTTGCCTTTGCTCTTTCTGCCAAAGCCAAAGCAATAATTTCTCTAACTTTTTCCATTTTTTGATTTAACTGCCGGTCAATCAGCTTTTCATCTTTCTTGGGCCAATTTTCTAAATGAACTGATTTTTTCTTTTGTTTAGTAATAGTTTGATAAATATGTTCGGCTAAAAAAGGAGTAAATGGAGCAACAATCAAAGATAACTGAAAAAGGAGATGACCAAAAACTCTCATTCCCTGAATATCTCCTTTTTTAAATCTATCCCTGGATCTCCTTAAATACCAAATAGAAATATCACTGATAAAACTCTTGATCCCTCTGGTGGCTGAAACAACATCATAATTATCCATTTTATTAGTCGCTTCTTCAATCAGGCAATTTAATCGCGACAAAATCCATCTATCTAAAATATGTTTGCTTTTTAATGTTTTAGAAAAATCAGTTTTTTTAATTTGATAGTCCTGATAAAAAGCTAAGATATTCAAAACCAATAAGACATTTTTTCTATAAATTTCATTAAGTTCTTTTTCTGAAAAAAACAGGTTTTCTCCCTTCATTGCCGAAGAGGACATTAAATAAAACCTTAAAGCGTCCGCGCCATATTTATCAATTATTTCCCATGGGTCGGGAAAATTTCTTTTTGATTTTGACATCTTTTTCCCCTCTTCATTCAAAATTGTCCCTGTGGCAATTACATTCTTAAAAGCAATTTTATTAAATAAAATCCCGGAAACAACATGCATAACATAAAACCAGGCTCGCGTTTGAGGAATATATTCACTTATAAAATGAGCTGGAAAGCGGTTTTTGAAATATTTCTCATTCTGAAAAGGGTAATGCAACTCAGCAAAAGGCATTGAAGCGGCTTCTAACCAACAATCAACCACCTCTGACACTCTTTTCATTGTTCCCCCGCATTCATCGCATCTAAGAATAATCTTGTCTATAAACGGCCTGTGAAGGTCTCTGATTTTCTTATTGCTAATACTAAAACTTTTCAATTCTTTGATTGAACCAATTACTTTATTTTTTTGGCACTCTCTGTTCTGACATTTCCAAATCGGCAAAGGAGAAGCCCAATAACGATTTCTGGAAATAGTCCAATCAGGAGCGCTTTCTATGCCTTTTAAAAATCGGCCGTATTTTAAGTGAGAAGGATACCAATTTATTTTTTTATTTAATTGAATCAATCTTTTTTTTATTTTTTGGATATTAATAAACCAAGCCGGAATAGCGTTATAAAATAAAACATTTTCGCATCTCCAACAAAAGGGATAAGAATGAGTAATCTTTTCTTTTTTATAAAGAAGATTTTTCTGAAAAAGATTGTCTTTTATAAAAAAATCCGCTTTTTTGAAAAATTGTCGGTGAATAAACTCCGGAGCGTCTTCATTAAAATGACCTTTGCTGTCCATCAAAGGAATAATCGGCAAATCAAACTTTATTCCCAAAGAATAATCATCCTCTCCATAAACAGGGGCAATATGAACAATACCGGTTCCCTCCTCTGCGCTTACAAAATCAGCCAATAAAACTTGATGCCTGTTTTTATTCTCTTCTGCTTTCTTAATCTTATACAATGGCTCATATTTAATCCCTTTCAGGTCTTTGCCCTTATATTTTTTTAAAACTTGAAATTCTTTTCCTAAAACTCCTTTCCTTGATTCAGCTATCAAATAAAGTTCTCCCCCCTGCTCAACTAAGATATAGACAAGTTTTTCATTTATTGCCAAAGCCATATTGCCGGGCAAAGTCCATGGAGTAGTTGTCCACACTAAAAAAAAGACATTTTTTGCTTTATTTTTTTTCTCGTACCAAATAAAATTTCTAACAAGAAACTTTACAATTATTGCTTCTTCGGTCTTTTCTTGATAACTATTATCCATTGCTACTTCAAAATTAGAGATAGGAGATTCGCACCTCGGACAATAGAGTAAAACTTTTCTACCTTCATAAATCAATCCTTTTTTCCAGATTTCTTTTATTGCCCACCAAACCGACTCAATGTAGTCCTGGTCCATTGTCTTGTAGCTGTTTTCAAAATCAACAAATCTACCGATTCTCTTAACCATCTTTCCCCATTCCCGCGCGTAAGCCAAAACTACCTTTTTACAAGAAGCGTTAAATCCTTTAATGCCTATTTTTTCAATTTCTTTCTTACCTGAAATCTTCATCTCTTTTTCAATAATATTTTCAATTGGTAGACCATGGCAATCCCAACCCCAGCGACGAGGCGCGTAATGCCTTTTCATTGCCCAGTATCTTGGAACTACATCTTTAATCGTAGAAGCTAAAATATGGCCATAGTGAGGTAAGCCGGTCGCAAAGGGCGGGCCATCATAAAAACTAAAAAGCGGACAATCTTTTCTCTGCCTTAGTGTCCTTTCAAAAATCTTATTTTTTTGCCAGAATTTTAAGATTTTTTCTTCAATTTTAGGAAAATTTATTTCCATAATAATTTTCGGAATTTACCTGTTTTTATTTCTTTTTTCCCTGTAATAATTTCCACAAATTTTAGTAAATCATAATTGTAAATTACTTTTTCCAATAAAGTCAGGGGACGTTGATGACTTACAATTAAGATATTCTTCTTTTGATATTTTTTATCCATTTCTTTTATAAAGGCAAACATTCTTTTTTCTATCTCAATATAGGTTTCTCCTTTTGGGGGAGCAATTTGAAATCTTTTTGAATAATATTCTAAGGGCGTAAGCTTTCCTTCTTTGTCCCAAAACTTTCCGGTTTCATTTATGGTTTTTCCGTTAAAAATTCCGTAATCACTCTCTCTTAATCTTTTATCAATTTTTGGCTTTAATCCCAATTCTTTGCCGACAATCAAAGCTGTCTGCTTTGTTCTCAAAAGGTCTGAAAAGAAAATTAAATCAATCTTTTGTTTTTTTAACTTTTTAGCTACTTCTTTAATTTGCTTTTCTCCTTTTTTAGTTAAAGGCGAATAAAATTTCTCTGGCCAGCAAGAAGCAATCTTTTTTATGTTCTTTAAAGATTCTCCATGCCTTAAAATAAAATATTGATTTTTCATAGTTACATCTTTTCTGGCGCAAAAATACCCAAAAGAGAAAGGGCATTTTTTAATGTTTGAGCCACAGCGCAAGTAAGCGCTAATCTAAAAATTCTCTTTTCTTTGGTCTCTGCTTTAATTATTTGGTGAAGATTATAAAATAGATTATATTCTTTAGCCAAATCAAAGGCAAAATTACAAATTAAATTCGGAGAAAATTTGACAGCCGCTTCCTCTATAATCTCTGGAAATTTACAAATCATTCGCAAAAGTTCTGATTCTTCCCTATTAAAATCTCTATCACTCTTCTTTTTAATTACCAAATTGGCAAGATAAAGCAAAGTTTCATCGCCCTCTGCCTTTGTTTTTTTCAAAACACTGCGACAGCGAGCAAATGTGTATTGAATATAAGGCGCGGAATTTCCTTTAAGATTTAAAATCTTATTCCAATCAAAGATAATATCTCGGCTATAGTGTTGAGATAAATCATTGTATTTAATAGCGCCAATTCCCACTGCCATAGCAACCTTTTTTTTCTCTTGTTTTGATAAACCCCTGCTAGTTTCTGATCTTTCAATAATTTGTCCGGCCTTTTCAATCGCCTCTTTTATAACCCCTTCAAGATGAATAGTTTGTCCTTTCCGAGTTGAAAATTTCCCATGTTTCCTTCTGGTAAGTCCATGAGCAATATGAATAAATTGCTCTTTTTTACCATAATTTAGTATTTCCGCTGTTTTAAAAAGTTGTTCAAAATAAGTTTTTTGGTCAGCGCCAACTTCATAGATAATTAAATTCGGCTTCCATTTCTTCATTCTATACTTTATGGCGGCTAAATCCCTTGTTCCGTAAGTAGTCGCTCCATCTGATTTCAAAAGCATAAAAGGGATTTTACTCCCTGGCAAAGGAATTACTAAAGCGCCCTGGCTCTTTCTGCTAATGCCTTTTTTGGCAGCATCTTCAATAATTGGCTTCATTTTGTCTTGATAAAAACTTTCGCCCAAGCAGTAATCAATCTTTATTCCTAAAAGCGCGTAAATTTTGTCAAACTCTTTTAAGCTTATATTGCAACAAACCTGCCAGATTTCTTTAGTTTCCTTATCTCCTTGTTCTAATTTTTTAAACCAATTTCGCGCCTTCTCTTCTAATTTTGGGTTAATTTGAGATTCTTTGTGAAAATCAACATATAATCTTTCTAATGCTTGTATTGTTAAATCTTTAAAAAAAATTGCCTTTTCCTTTTGACTTCTACCTTTTAATCCCTTGTCCCTGATTTGATAAATTAATTTACCAAACTGTGTCCCCCAATCACCCAAATGATTATCGCCAATAACTTTCCAGCCCAAAAATTTATAAATATTATATAATGCCTGTCCAATAATAGTAGAACGTAAATGGCCAACACCAAATAGTTTAGCAATGTTAGGTGAAGAATAATCTATAACCACTATCTTATTCTTTCCTTTTTCACTGGATCCATACCTCTCTTTCTCCTGTAATGCTTTATGAAGCTGTTGTATTAAATATTCTTTGGTAAGAAAAAAATTGATAAAGCCTGGCTGGGCCACTTCTATCTTCTCAAATATATTAAGTTTCGTTCTTTGACAAACTCTTTCAGCTTCTAATTTTATCATCTCCGCTACTTTTATTGGATTCATCTTCACATCCTTAGCAATCTGCAAAGCAATGCCAACCGCATAATCTCCGTGCATTTTTTCTTCCGGACGTTCAACTAAAATTTCCGGCGTTTCAAACTTCAACAGCCTCTTTTCTTTTTGGAGCCCTTGTATTGAATTTTGAATCAATCTTATTATCTCTTGCCGTATCATAATTTCAGTTTATCCTAATTTCTGCTAAAATAAAAGAGCAATGAAAACATTACCTGAAAACCTTGCGCTAGAACTTTCGGTTCAGCGCAAGGCAAGTAAAAAAGCTTGCTAAACTTATGACAGCCCTTGCCAAAAATAAAAAAGCTTACTACAATTATGAAATTAAGGAAAAACTTGAAGTCGGGATTTCTTTGCTTGGCCAAGAGGTTAAATCAATAAAAGGATGTAGAATAAATTTAGCCGGCTCCTATGTGGTTTTAAGGAACGAGGAGGTTTATTTAGTTGGAGCTAACATTCCCCCCTATCAGCCCAAAAACGCTCCTGTTGATTACAATCCCGAACGCCCCAGAAAACTTCTTTTAAGAAAATCGGAAATCAAGCATTTAATCGGCAAAGTAAAAGAAAGGGGCTTGACTTTAGTCCCGTTAAAGGTGTATACTAAAAGAGGAAGAATCAAACTTGAATTTGGAATCGGAAAAGGCAAGAAAAAAGCGGATAAAAGAAAAGCTATCAAAAAAAGAGAATTTGAACGAGAGAAAACAAGACTTTTAAGAACATAATATCCATAGTTTGGAAATTGGAAAGTAATCTTGGGGGTGAAAGCATTGACAGAGATTTTTGTTAAAATAGGCAGGTCAAGTTGTTAGGCCTTGTAAAAACTAACAAACAACATAAGTGCTAACTTATTTCAAAAACCTGCTTTGGCTTACGCTTAAAAGCAGCATCCTCTTTGCTAATTCTCGATAAGCAAAAAAGGGTGTTATAATATCGAGATACTTGGTTATTCCGCCTCAAATGACTAAGGAAACGCAGGGGCTTAGTGGCGCTAAAATTTTGTCTATTTTTATTTAGCGCTATGAAAAACAAAACAGACTAAACCTGTAGAAATATTTTAACAAAGTTTCTGGACGCGGGGTCGTTCCCGCCACCTCCACCCTAGTTCAAAATAGATATCCTGTAGTTTTTGCGTTATGCTTTTCTAACAGGGCACACAAAATTTTGATAAAAAAACTATTAGTCAACAATAGAATAAGAGCGCAACAAGTTCGCGTTATTGATGAAACAGGCAAACAGCTGGGAATTATGCCTTTGAGAGAAGCGCTTCAAATGGCAGCGAAACAAAATTTGGACTTAATTCAAGTTGCTGACAAAACAGAGCCGCCAGTTTGTAAATTAGGGGATTATGGAAAATACCTTTACAAGGAAGAAAAAAAGGAAAGATTAACCCATAAGCGCAAAACCAACGAAATAAAAGGAATAAGATTAACTTTTAATATCTCTTCGCATGATTTAGAAACCAGGGCAAACTTGGCGGGAAAGTTTCTGAACAAAGGGGACAGGGTTAGAGTAGAAATGCCCTTAAAAGGAAGAGAGAAAGCCCTTGGAGATTTTGCCAAAACTAAAATGAATAAATTTTTGGAAGTATTAAAAAATATTATTCCGATAAAAATTGAAAGAGAATTAAAAAGAGAAGCGCGAGGATTAACAATGATAATATCAAAAAATCAACACGCTCAATAAATAAGTTCACACTCCTATTTAGATGCCAAAACTAAAAAGCAGGAAATCAATTACTAAACGTTTCAAAATTACCAAAACCGGCAAAATCTTAAGAAGGCCGACAGGACTTGACCATTATCGGGCAAAGAAATCAGGAAAAAGAATCAGACAAAGCCGAAAATTAATTAAAGTTTCCACATCTGAAGCTAAAAAAATTAAGAAACTTTTAGGGCGACATTAATTAAATCTTATGGTTCGTGTTAAACGAGGAACAACTGCCCATAAACGGAGAAAAAATGTGTTAAAACACGCTAAGGGTTTTAAGTGGGGCAGAAAATCAAAATACAAAGCAGCAAAAGAAGCATTAATGCATGCCTGGAGCTATGCTTATCGCGACCGACGACGCAAAAAAAGAGATTTCCGCAAACTCTGGCAAATTAAAATTAACTCTGCCTGCCGTCAACACGGAATGTCTTATAGCAAATTTATTGCCGGACTCAAGAAATGCAAAATTGAGATTGATAGAAAAATTTTAGCTAATTTAGTTCAAAATCATCCTCAAATTTTTGAAAAGATAGCAACCAAAGCAAGGGAAACCAAACCAAAAAACTGCTGACGCGTAATTTCCCCAAGACATTTTCCAGCAACGAAATTAGACGGTCGCAAAACAGACATCTCTCGTTCTTGCGCCCTTCCCGGTTTTCAATGCCTGAAAAACAATTTGGTTATCTTCTAAATCAACTCTTACTTTCTCGCCTTCAAAAATCTCGCCCGTAACAATCTTCAAAGCCAGAGGGTCTAAAACTAATTTTTGAATAATTCTCTTAATCGGCCTGGCGCCTAAATTAGCGTCAAATCCCTGTTTAGCCAAAAGCTCTTTTACTTTTTCAGTAACTATAATTTCAATGTTTTTGTTTTTTAAGCGATGCCAAATCTTTTTTAATTCCAGATCAACTATTTTTTTAATTTCCGCTTCGCCAAGATAATCAAAAACAATAATTTCGTCAATTCGGTTCAACAATTCCGGCCGAAACTCCTGTTTCAACGCTTCCATTATTTTTTCTTTCAAGTCCTGTTTTTCCTGGTTTTGTCTGTCTCCTAAAAAACCAAGAGAGCCCATCTTGATAATATGCTCTGACCCAAGATTAGAGGTCATAATTAAAATAGTGTTCTTAAAAGAAGCAACCCTGCCCTTAGCGTCAGTCAAGCGGCCATCTTCAAGAATTTGAAGCAAGATATTAAAAACTTCAGGATGGGCTTTTTCAATTTCGTCTAACAAAACAACGCTGTAAGGCCTTCTCCTAATCTTGTCTGTAAGCTGGCCCCCTTCTTCATAACCCACATAACCGGGCGGAGAACCAATCATTTTAGAAACCGTATGTTTTTCCATATATTCTGACATATCCAACCGAATCAAAGCATTCTCATCATTAAAAAGAAATAGGGCTAAAGACCGGGCTAATTCGGTTTTGCCAACGCCGGTTGGCCCTAAAAAAATAAAAGAGCCCAATGGCCGGTTTTCTTCTGAAATTCCAGCCCGAGCGCGACGAACAGCGCTGGCAACTGCTGAAATTGCCTCTTTCTGTCCAACCAATCTTTGAGAGATTATTTCTTCCATCTTTTCCAGTTTCCTTGCTTCTTCTTCCAAGAGTTGGGTCGTTGGAATGCCGGTCCAGCGAGAAACCACTTTTGCCATATCTTCATCTAAAATCTCTCCTTTTAATATGGCGCGGTTTTTTTGCAATCTTTCCAGCTGTTTTTCCGCTGATTTTATTCCTTTTAACAATGTAGGAATTTTGCCGTATTTTATTTCAGCTGTTTTTTGCAAATCAGAATCGGTCTCAAGCTCAAACCTGGCTTTTTCCAATTCTGCCTTAAAATTCTTAATCTTAACAATGACTTCTCTTTCTGTCCGCCACTTGTCTTCAATCGCTTTTGCTTTTTCTTTCAAGTCAGCTAATTGTCGGCTAATTATTCTCTGTTTTCTCTCATTTTTTCTTAAAGCTTGCCTTTCAATTTCTTTCTTCTGAATCTCTTTTTTCAGCTCGTTTAATTCTAATGGCTCTGATTCAATTTCCAATCTCAAGGCGCTCATTGCTTCATCCATTAAATCAACTGCCTTGTCAGGCAGAAACCGGTCCGTAATATAACGGGCCGCTAATTCCGCGCCTGACTTTAAGGCTGAATCTTTAATTTTTACTCCGTGATGAAGTTCATATTTTTCTTTGATTCCTCTTAAAATAGCAACCGTGTCTTCAATAGATGGTTCTGCCACATAGATTGGTTGAAACCTACGCTCTAAGGCCGGGTCTTTTTCAATATATTTTTGATATTCTTTCAAAGTTGTCGCGCCAATTGCTTTTAACTCGCCTCTTTGCAAAGCTGGTTTTAATAAATTTGAAGCATCCATAGCGCCTTCAGCCGCGCCCGCGCCAACCAAAGTATGAAGCTCGTCAATAAACAAAATATATTTCCCGCCCGCCCGGTTTATTTCTTTTAACAAAGCCCTGATTCTGTCTTCAAACTCTCCCCTGTATTTAGTGCCGGCAATCATTGCCCCCAGGTCCAAGGCAATGATTTCTTTATCTTTTAATGATTCTGGAACTTGGCCAAAAACAATTTTTTGAGCCAGTCCTTCGGCAATAGCTGTTTTGCCTACCCCGGCTTCTCCGATTAAAACCGGGTTATTTTTGGTTCTTCTGTTCAAAACCTGCATTAGTCGTTGAATCTCATTTTCCCGGCCAATAACCGGGTCAAGTTTGCCCTGATGAGCCAAAGAAGTTAAATTCCGAGCGTATTTCTCAATCACTTGATATTTTGATTCTGGGGCCGGGTCAGTAATTCTGGTTCCACCCCTAATTTGAGCTAATGTTTTCAAAACCGTATCATAATCTAATTTACCAAACTCCAAAGAAGCAACGCCCCCGCCTGGCTGTAAAAAATTTGCCCTGTCTAAAATTTCTTTGGCTTTGGTTTCAACGCTTAATAAAGCTAAAAATAGATGCTCAACTGAAATATATTCATCTCCCATTTTCATTGCTTCTTGTCTTGCCCGCTCTAAAACTTTAGCCATATCCTGGGTTAAATAAAATTGGCCAAATGTTTGAGGCGTTGCAATAGTGGGAATAATATTTAGACTGGCATTAGTTTTCTTTTTTAATCCCTCAATATCAGCTGCTAATCTTTGAAGCAAATTCAAAACCACTCCTTGTTCCTGGGAGAGCAAAGAAAGTAAAAGATGCAAAGCGTCAATCTGCTGCTGTCCTCTTTCTTGGGCAATATTTTGAGCAGTTAAAATCGCTTCTTGGGCTCTATGGGTAAAATTTCCACCACTAGCAATCATATATTTTTGGGGTCAGACCCC
>BBPE01000224.1_pt1 | contig 9884 bp, 8 predicted proteins | sample 1344301 | NCBI WGS metagenome assembly BBPE01 (sample SAMD00019089, study PRJDB2971) | groundwater metagenome | isolation source: The Cedars highly-alkaline
TTTGAAACTGGGCAGCGGCTTGGCCGGGCGCGGGAAAAAGGAGACGTCAACGTAGGCGGTCATGGGGGGGGTGGTGCCTTGGGGGATTGACGGCTGCCATGTGGGGTAACCCTTGATTCTATGACGCACCCCTGAAATTTGCACCTTGCACCGATTACCCCCACACCGAGCAGATGTTGGTACCGCCGGGTCGGGTCAAGATGCAGACCAGCCATTGGGACGTGCAGGGTAATGTGCCGTCCGAAGCTCGGCGCATCCGGCCCGGTATTGGCCCGGCCCCTGCCCCTGCCACTGCTTGAAGGCATGGTGGAAGGCCGCTGACTCGTGGTACCCCAGCAGGTAGCCCACCTCGGCAATCGGCATGGCCGAAGTGGCTAGGTAGTGACAGGCCAGCTCGTGCCTCGTGGCATCGATCAGTGCCTGGTAGGTCATGCCGGTCTCGGCCAAGCGGCGCTGCAGGGTGCGCGTGGATAGGTGCAAGTCATCCGCCACATCGGCCAGCTTCACAGCGCCTCGCCCCAGCCGACCAGAGATGCTTTGGCGCACCTGCGCCACGATACCGCCCTCGCGTGGGTGGCGTGCCTGCAACAGCTCGTCGGCATGCCGTTGCAGGAGCGGCAGCAGCGTTTTATTGGCCTGAGGAATCTGCAGGCTCAGCAGTGCCGCAGGGAAGTTGGCTCGATGCAACGCACCGCCCCAACGAACGCGCGCCCCGCTGGCCTGAGAGATAGCCTGCGCCGTGGCATCGTCTTGACGGTGCGAAAACTCCAACGCAACACCCGCAATCGGCTTCCCAACGAGCCACTGAGCGCAGGCATGGATGCCGGAAAACACCGACTCGACCAGCGCATCCGCCGCCGGATGGCTACCCCAGCCGTTGCACCAGACATATTCCACCGTGTCGCCCTGCCACGTGAGGGTGGATCGCCCCAAGTCATGCACCAGCGACTCGAAACGCAGCACCTGGTCCAGCGCCTCGCCCAACGTGTGGCAGGCTAGCAGCAGGATGCCGTTGACGCCGTAGGTAGTGGGCTTGACACTCTGCCCAAGGCGCCAGGCGAAGCCCGGCCCCGCGTGGGCCAGAGCCTGCTGCAGCAGCGACAAATAGGCGGACACAGGCACGTCCGCCTCACCCGGAGCTTCTTGGCCCAGTGCCTGCTCCAGCGCAGCCTGTGTCATGCCTTCGGCGCACGCCGTATCCCACAGTGTGCGCGCGTAGGGCGCCACGACACGGGGCGGTGGCGTGTTTGGCGTGTTGGAACAATCAGTTGGCGGCATTTCGGAATGGCAAATCGGAAGCCCGCAGCTATAGTAGCCTGAAAACCATTCAGGAGTATCCAGTCATGCGGCGATGGAACGGCTGGGGCGACGAATCCACCTCGATGAACCTGGGCGAAGGTGCACGTGCCATGCTGGCCCAGCGCCTCGGACCAGGCCAACCAGGGCAGGACGCCAAGCGCGAAGACCTGCTGCCGCGCATTCCGGCTTCGCGCCTGCTGGAGCACCCGCTGATCCAGCACGATGCCTCTTCGCGCCTAGCCGTGGGGCTGGGCGAGAGCTACGCCGACTGGATCCGCAAGCGCTTCGGCCAGCTTCCCCCGGTGCCCGATGGTGTGGCGTTCCCGGAATCGGGCGAGCAGGTGCGCACGCTCCTGGACTTGGCGCACTCACAGCGCTGGATTGTGATCCCGTTCGCCGGCGGCACCAGCGTGTCGGGACACCTCGACTGTCCCCTGAGCGAGCGGCCCATCCTCTCGGTCAACCTGACACGCATGAACCGCCTGTTGCACCTGGACAAGACCAGCCTGCTCGCCACTTTCGGCGCAGGCACTCCAGGGCAGCAAGTAGAAGCCCAACTGCGCGCCCAAGGCTACACGTTGGGTCATTTTCCGCAGTCGTTTGAATATTCCACTGTGGGCGGCTGGGTGGTCACGCGCTCCAGCGGCCAGCAGTCGCTGCGCTATGGGCGCATCGAGCAGCTCTTCGCGGGCGGACGCATGGAGACGCCCGTGGGCCCGCTGGTGCTTCCCACCCTGCCCGCTGCCAGCGCCGGCCCAGATCTGCGCGAAATCGTGTTGGGTTCCGAGGGGCGCTTCGGTATCCTGACCGAGGTCACGGTGCGCATCTCGCCCCTGCCCGAGCACGAAAGTTTCCACGCCCTTTTCCTACCAGACTGGGACAGCGCCGAGGCCGCCGTGCGCGCACTGGCGCAGCGGCGGCTGCCACTGTCGATGCTGCGATTGTCCAACCGCATCGAGACCGAAACCAACCTCACGCTGGCTGGCCACGAGCGCCTGATCGGGCTGCTGCAGCGCTACTTGGCTTGGCGCGGCTGCGGTGCAAACAAATGCCTGTTGATGCTGGGCGTGACCGCCGACTCGGCCACCGCGCGCCATGCACTGGGCGAGGCCCGGCGAGAGCTGCGCCGCCACGGCGCGGTCTACATCGGCCCAGCCATGGGGAGCAAGTGGGCGGTCAATCGGTTCAAGGGACCCTACCTGCGCAACACGCTGTGGGACCAAGGCTACAGCGTCGACACCATCGAGACGGCGGTGGATTGGCCCCAAGTGAAGTCCTTGATGCACGCCATGGAGCAGGCAGGGCGCGAGGCGTTCGCTCGCTTTGGGACGCCGGTGCATGCCTTTACCCACCTTTCGCACGTATACCCGCAGGGCAGCAGCATCTATTCGCAGTACGTCTGGCCCACCGCACCCGGCGGCTTCGCGCCCAATTTCGAGCGCTGGCAGACGCTCAAACGCGCCGTCGCCGAGCAGATTGCCGCGCACGGCGGCACCGTGAGCCACCAGCACGGCGTGGGGCGCGACCACGCCACACACCTGGTCGACGAGAAAGGCCCGCTGGGCATGGCGACACTGGCCGGGCTGTGCCGCCATTTCGACCCGCACGGGATCATGAACCCCGGCAAGCTGCTGCAGGACGGTGGGCCATGGGCGGACTGATGCTCCCGCGCGCCGAGGCATTGGCGCAGATCGAAGCCCAAGAGTGGGATATCGTCGTCATTGGCGGCGGCATCACCGGCGCGGGCGTGGCGCAGCAGGCGGCACGAAGGGGCTGGAGCGTGCTGCTGGTGGAGCAGCGCGACTTCGCTTGGGGCGCGTCCAGCCGTTCGTCCAAATTGGTGCATGGTGGACTGCGCTACCTGAAAGAAGGTGACCTCAAAACCACGCTGCATTCAGTGCGCGAACGCGAGCGCCTGCTACAGGAAGCCCCGGGCTTGGTGGAGCTGCAAAGCTTTTTATTTGCCGATTGCCCCGACCGCAAGCCTGGGCGCTGGCTGATGCAGACCGGGCTGTCGGTGTACGACCTCATGGCCGGACAGCGCAGCCATTTTCATGCCGACCTCGCCACCACACAGGCGTTGGCGCCCGGCTTGGCGCCTCCTGGACTGCGCGGAGCGCTGGTGTTTCAAGACGCCAAAACCGACGACGCCCGGCTGGTACTGCGGGTGCTGCAAGAGGCGCGGCTGCTGGGTGCCACCACCCTCAACTACCTGGCCGCACGCGCCTTGCGGCTGGAGGGCGGCCGCATCACCGGCCTCGACCTGCAGGATGCGCTGGGCGGGCGCAGCCATGTGGTGCGGGCCCGCTCTGTGGTCAACGCCACCGGCGCCTGGGCCGACCGGCTACGCGCCGGGTTGGGCAGCAGGCCCATCCTGCGCCCGCTGCGCGGCAGCCACCTCCTCGTGCCGTTCTGGCGCCTGCCGGTGGCGCAGAGCATCAGCCTCATGCACCCACGCGATGGCCGCCCGGTTTTCCTCTACTGCTGGGAGGGTGCCACGCTGATCGGCACCACCGACCTGGACCACGATGAGTCACTCGACACCGAGGCCAGCATCACACCGGCAGAGGTGATCTATCTGATCGAGGCCGTGAACGACCAGTTTCCGGGTGCCCGCCTTACCCCGGCGGACGTCAGCGCCTGCTACGCCGGCGTGCGCCCAGTCATCGACGGCGGTCAAAAAGATGCCTCCAAAGCCTCGCGCGACCATGTGGTGCGCGACGAGTCTGGCCTTGTCACGCTGACCGGCGGCAAGCTCACCACCTTCCGCCTCATGGCGCAGGATGCACTGGCCTTGGCCGCGCCGCACGTGGGAAAACCGTTCACGCGCACCGATGCGCCCGTGTTCACCCCAGCCAGCCCATTGAACCCGCGTTGGTGTGCAAGTGTGCGCCAGCGCCTGCAGGGGCGCTACGGCAGCTTGGCCGCGTCCCTGTGCGCCGATGCTCACCAAGAAAACCTGCATGGCATCCCCGGCACCTCCACCTTGTGGCTGGAGCTGGCCGTGGCCGCCCGCTACGAGGCCGTGGAGCACTTGGACGACCTGCTGCTGCGCCGAACGCGGCTGGGCATTTTGCTGCCCCACGGCGCGCTGGCGCTGCTGCCACGCATCCGGCGGCTCTGCGCACCGGACTTGGCTTGGAGCGATGCGCGCTGGCAAGAGGAAACCGTCCGCTACCGCGCTCTCATCACCGCGCACTACCAGCTGCCGGGCACCATGCTGCCAGAATTTGAATAAAAAAATAGCCGCAAACGCTCATCCGTCAAGCGCCCGCAGCTACAAAAATCGAGGAGGCCCCATGACCAAACCCTACCTGCTGGTCATCGACAACGGCACGCAGAGCGTGCGCGCCCTGCTGCTGGATCTGCACGGCAACTTGGTGGACAAGGCGCAAGTGGCCATCACCACCTACCGTTCTCCCGAGCCCGGCTGGATGGAGAACGACCCCGAAGCCTTCTGGCAAACCCTGTGCCAGGCCTGCCAGCGCCTGTGGGCCAACACCGCCGTGCCGAAAAATTCCATCGCCGGGGTCGTGGTCACCACACAGCGCGGCACCACCGTGTCGCTCGGTACCGATGGACAGCCACTGCGTCCCTCAATGATCTGGCTCGACCAGCGCCGCGCTCAGCACGCCCCGCGCCTGCCATGGTGGTGGGAGGCAGCCTTCGCCGCCATCGGCATGCGCGACACCGTGCGCCACTTCCAGCGCGAGGCCGAGGCGAACTGGATCGTGCAGCACCAGCCAGATCTTTGGGCACGCACCGACAAATTTCTGCTGCTCTCGGGCTACCTGAACCACCAGCTCACGGGGCGTTTTGTTGATTCGGTGGCCTCGCAAGTAGGCTATGTACCGTTCGACTACAAAAAAGGCCGCTGGGCGCCGTCGTACGACTGGAAGTGGCACGCCCTGCCCATCCGCCCAAGCATGCTGCCCGAGCTGGTGGATGCGGGCACCGTCATCGGCCAAGTCACCCCGCAGGCCGCGAGCGCGACCGGCATCCCCTTCGGCCTGCCCGTGGTGGCGGGTGCGGCCGACAAGGCCTGCGAGGTGATCGGCGCGGGCTGCCTCACGCCCGAGATCGCCTGCCTCTCCTACGGCACGGCCGCCACCATCAACATCACCATGCGGCGCTATTTGGAGGCCACACCCTTCATCCCGCCCTACCAAGCGGCCGTGCCGGGGCACTACAACACCGAAGTGCAAATCACGCGGGGTTTTTGGATGGTGAGCTGGTTCAAGGAACAATTCGGCCAGCACGAGCAACTGCTTGCGCAAGAGCGCGGCGTTTCCCCCGAGAGCCTGTTTGATGAATTGGTCAACGCCGTGCCACCCGGTGCGCAGGGCCTGATGCTGCAGCCATTTTGGAACCCTGGCATCAAGGTGCCGGGCCCCGAGGCCAAGGGCGCCGTGATCGGCTTTGGCGATATACACACCAGAGCCCACCTGTACCGCGCCATCCTTGAAGGCTTGGCCTACGCGCTGCGCGAAGCCAAGGAGCGCATCGAAAAACGCGGTGGCCAACGCATTGAACGCGTGCGCGTCTCAGGCGGCGGCTCACAGAGCGATGCGGCCATGCAGATCACCGCCGACATCTTCAACCTGCCCTGTGAGAGACCGCACCTGTATGAGACCAGCGGCTTGGGTGCGGCCATCTTGGCCAGCGTAGGCCTGGGGCTGCACCCCGACTTCGCCACCGCCGTGCGCACCATGACGCGCATTGGCCAGACCTTTGCCCCCGCGCCCGAACACGCCCACACCTACGAGCAGCTCTACCAGCGCGTGTACTGTCGCATGTACGATCGTCTACAGCCTCTATACCGCGAGATCCGCACCATCACCGGCTACCCCTCACACGATTGAAAAAAGGAGACGTCGGGGTAGGTGGCGCTGCTCATGGCTTAGATCGCAAGGCACGGCTGCGATGCTGTGGGGGCGTGGGTGGGCTGCAAGGCTTGCTGGGCCAAACGCCAGACGTGGCGTGGCGGCAGGTCTTTGAGCCGGTGGTCGCTCCAGACCTGGCGCCAGCGCCGGGCCCCGCTCTGGCCGTGGCGCAGGCCCAGCAGATGCCGCGCCACCGCGTACCAGTGCGTGCCTTCCTGCAAGGCTTCGCGCTCCATATAGTCCACCATGGCTGCTTCCACCGCGTCGCGGTTTGAATCGAAGGGCGCGGCGGCGTAAAAGATTTCATCCCAGCGGCTCAAATCCCAAGGCTGGTGGTAGGCGCTGCGCCCAATCATCACGCCATCGAGGTGTTGCAACTGCTCGGCCATCTGCTGCGCGGTCTGCAAGCCGCCGTTGAGCACCAGCGTGAGAGCCGGAAAATCGCGCTTGAGCTGCTGCACCACCTCGTAGCGCAGCGGCGGCAGCGCGCGGTTTTCTTTGGGGCTCAGGCCCTGCAGCCAGGCGCTGCGCGCATGCACGATGAAAACCGTGCAACCCGCTTCGGCCACGGTGCCCACGAAATCGCGCACAAAGCCGTAGCTTTGCTCTTGGTCGAGACCGATGCGGTGCTTGACCGTGACCGGGATGTCCACCGCCGCCCGCATGGCGCGCACGCAATCGGCGACGCGCTGCGGCTCGGCCATCAGGCAAGCCCCAAAGGCGCCGCGCTGCACCCGCGGGCTCGGGCAACCGCAGTTGAGGTTGATTTCGTCGTAGCCCCACTGCTGCCCCAGGCGCGCGCACTGGGCCAGTTCGGCCGGCTCGCTGCCGCCCAGTTGCAAGGCCAGCGGGTGCTCGGCAGCATCGAAGACCAAATGGCGGCGCACGTCGCCATGCAGCAAGGCGCCGGTGGTGACCATCTCGGTGTAGAGGCGGGCGCGCCGGGTGAGCAGGCGGTGCAGGAAGCGGCAGTGCCGGTCGCTCCAGTCCAGCATCGGGGCCACGCAGGCGCGCCAGTCGGGTGCGCGCGACGAGGCGGCGGTGGACGGGTAAGCAGGACCAGACATAGAAGCAAAGCGTGAAGATCTATCAAGTCCAATTACAGCACGCGCAACGGATAGACGCAGCACCCAAGACACAAGGGTCCGCCCAGCCGGTGGTATGCTTGCCCCGAATAGGTAAATACCATTATGGACAACGGAACTCTTTTGGCGTCGGTGGACATGGGCTCAAACAGCTTTAGGCTGGAGATCGGTCGCTACCACTCGGGCCACGTGGAACGGGTCGAGTACCTCAAGGAGCCGGTGCGACTGGGGACCGGGCTCGATGAGTACAAAAACCTGAGCCCAACGGCGATGGAGCGCGGCTGGGAATGCCTGGCGCGTTTTGGTGAACGCTTGCAGGGCTTCAAGAAAACCCAGGTGCGCGCCGTGGCCACCCAGACCCTGCGCGAAGCGCGCAACCGCGACGATTTTTTGCGCAAGGCACAGGCGGTGCTGGGTTTTCCCATCGATGTGATCTCGGGCCACGAAGAGGCGCGCCTGATCTACCAAGGGGCCTCGCACCTGCTGCCGCAGTCGGACGAGTGCCGACTGGTGATCGACATCGGCGGGCGCTCAACCGAGATCATCCTTGGCCAAGGCCACGAGCCCTTGCGCATGGAATCCTACCGGCTGGGTTCAGTTTCGTGGACGCAGCGCTACTTTGCGCGCGGCCAGTACACCGCACCCATGCTGCGCACCGCCGTCATCGCCGCCAAGGCGGTGCTGGACGAAGCGCTGGAGACCTTTCCCGCCGCCGAATGGCAAGTGGCTTACGGCTCCTCGGGCAGCGCCGGGGCGGTGTGCGAAATGTTGGCCCTCAACGGCTTCGAGTCCGATGTCATCAGCCGCGCCGGGCTGGATTGGCTCAGCGAGCGCCTGCTGCGCGCTGGCAACGTCAACGAGTTGCGACTGGAGGGCTTGCGCGACGACCGCCGCCCGGTGCTGTGTGGCGGCTTGAGCGTGCTGCACGCGCTGTTTGAGTTGTTCGACCTGCAGACGCTGCATCGTTCCTACGGCGCGCTGCGCCAGGGTGCGCTGTTCGACCTGATCGACCGCGAGAGCGGCCAGACCGACATCCGCGAGCGCACGGTGCGCTGGCTGGGTGAGCGCTACGCCACCGACCAGGCGCAGGCCAAACGCGTGGCGGCGCTGGCGGTGCGGCTGTTTGCGCAAGTGGCCGACGAAGACCCGCTCAACGGCCGCTACTCGCGCAAGCTCGACTGGGCGGCGCGCCTGCACGAGATCGGCACCCACATTTCGCACAGCGGCGCCTACCGCCACGGGGCCTACATCCTCGACCATGTGGATGCGCCGGGCTTTTCGATGCCCGAGTTGCACCGCATGAGCCGCTTGGTGCTGGGCCAACGCGGCAAGCTGCGCAAGCTCGAGGCCGAACTGCAAGAAGAGCTGTTTGCCAAGCAACTGATGTGCCTGCGGCTGGCGGTGTTGCTCTGCCACGCCCGCACCGACCCCGACACCGCCGCTTTGCGGCTGGGCTACAAGGCGGGCTGCTTCAAATTCAGCGCGGTGCCGGGCTGGGCGAAGCTGCACCCGCAATCGGCTTGGTTGCTGGAAGAAGAGGCCCTGATGTGGCAGAAAACGCACTGGGCGTTGGAGCTGGACCTGCGCTGATCAAAGCAGCTCTGGCGTCTGCACCGTCACGATGACGGTTTGCAGTTGGCCATCGCGCTCGCGCTGGCGCAACCACCACACCGCACCCTTGCGGATCGAGCAGTCTTCTTCGCGCCAATCGAGCAGACGCGCCACCGTGCGGCCCAGCGTGGGCTGGTGCCCGACGATCAAGGCGGGTTGGCGCGCTTCGGGCCATTGCACCAGTTGCAGCAGCTCATCGACGCTGCCATCGGGGCGCAGTTCCTCGCGCGCCTTGTATTTGCGCCCCAACGCGATCACGGTTTGTTCGGTGCGCACCGCCGGGCTGCAAAAAACACGCACCCCTTCGGGTAGTTGCCGATCCAGCCAGGCCGCCATGCGCAGCGCCTGGCGCTCGCCCTTGGGCGTGAGGCGGCGCGACAAATCGGCCCCGCAGCCCTCTTCGGTTTCCTCTAGGTCTTCGGCTTCGGCGTGGCGCCAGAGTATCAAGTCCATGCTCATCCTTTGCTCCCGTGGCGGGACATAAGGGCCGTTTGGGCCGAATGCAGCGGGTTGCGGCCGCGCCCCTGATGCACCCCGGCGCGCGAGTAGCTTCCATCGGGTTCTAGCAGCCAGGCATCGCGGCTGTCGTGCAGGTACTGGTGGATGCCCTCTTCCATCACGCGCTGGCGCAGCGCCGGGTCGGTTACGGGCCACGCCAACTCGATGCGGCGCAGCATGTTGCGGTTCATCCAGTCGGCGCTGGACAGCCACAGCTCTTCTTGCTCGCCATAGCGAAAGTAAAACACCCGCGAGTGCTCCAGCAAGCGCCCAATGACCGAGCGGATGCGCACGTTCTCGGTGTAGCCCGGTACCCCAGCCGGCAGAATGCAGGCCCAGCATGTTGCGGTTCATCCAGTCGGCGCTGGCGAGCCACAGTTCTTCCTGCTCGCCGTAGCGAAAGTAAAACACCCTGGTGTGCTCCAGCAGGCGTCCGATGATGGAGCGGATGCGCACGTTCTCGGTATAGCCCGGCACCCCGGCCGGCAGGATGCAGGCCCCGCGCACG
>BBPE01001181.1_pt1 | contig 9873 bp, 9 predicted proteins | sample 1344301 | NCBI WGS metagenome assembly BBPE01 (sample SAMD00019089, study PRJDB2971) | groundwater metagenome | isolation source: The Cedars highly-alkaline
AGGAGCAGTAGAGGGTGTTCTTGCTGGTGCTGTCGCCAGACGACTTGCTCATGCAGACTCCTCGCCCCTCCATCCCCACCCCCCTCCCGGCGAGGGGGTGACGGCGTGGGAGGGTGCGCCAACTGTAAGAATACCCCCCCCTGGGGCCGGGGGGAAGAACGCAATCCGGGGAATGGCCGCGGCCTGCTCCCCCCGGGCCCGATCCCGCACGGGACCAGGCATCCCGCCAAGCTCCCGGGGCGCGTCCCGCCTTGGCACGATAGCCTCGCGAGCATCACAAGTTGCGTCTCGGGTGGTGTGCGTCAAGCCGTGCCGCGACCCTCGGCACGACGCTCATGGCGGACGCTAAAGCGTTTTCCGGCTGGCCGTCGTCAGGCCCCGCCCGCTTCCGCCGTGGCGAAGCGAGGGCGATCCTGCGCTACCCGTTCACCACCGCGCCGCCGTTGGGATGCAGGACCTGGCCGTTGATGTACGAGCTGTCCAGCCCGCTCGCCAGGAAGATGTACGAGGGTGCGCACTCATCCGGCTGCCCGGCGCGGCCCAGCTGCGCGGAGCTGCCGTGGCGCGCCGTGCGTTCCTCATCGAAGCTCGCGGGGATGAGCGGTGTCCAGATCGGCCCCGGTGCCACGGCGTTCACGCGGATCCGCTTGGCCTTCCACAGCGACTGCGACAGCGAGCGTGTCAGCGCCACGATCGCGCCCTTCGTCGCCGCGTAGTCCGGCAGCTCGGCGCTGCCCTTGTAGGCGGTGATGCTCGTTGTGTTGATGATGCAGCCGCCCTCCGGCATGCGCGGCAACGCCTCGCGGATCATCCAGATGTAGCCGAGGATGTTCGTGCGGAACGTCGCCTCGACCAGCGCCGGGTCGATGGCGGCGAAGTCCTCCGTCTCGTGCTGCTCGGCCGCGTTGTTCACCAGGATGTCCAGCGTGCCGTCGAGCAAGGCGGAGGCCTCGGCGATGGCGCGGCGGCAATTGTCGAGCTCGCCCACGTCGCAGGCGATCGCGATGCCGCGGCGGCCCTCGGCTTCGATCCGGCGCAGCGTCTCCGCCGCGTCGTCGTCCTCGTCCTTGTAGAGGATGGCGACGTCGGCCCCCTCCTTGGCGAAGCCGATGGCGACCGCGCGGCCGATGCCGGAATCGCCGCCGGTGACGAGGGCGCGCCTGCCCTCGAGCTTCCCCGCGGGCTTCCAGTTTTCCATGAAGCTCTGCGGCCGCGGCGTCATCTCCGCCTCGATGCCGGGTTGGTGGGACTGGGATTGGGGTGGTTGCAGCTGCTGGTCGCTGGGGGGCATGGCGGCGTGCGTCCTCGGCGTGGTTGGCGGGGGTTGAGCGCCGCGCCGCGCCTTTGGGTTGCGTTAACCCGGGAGCGGCAGAGTGGCACCGCGATGTTGGCCTCCCCCCTCGAACCGCTTGGCGGCGGCGCCGCCCCGCCCCGACCCCTCGCCGCCCGCCCCGCTGGCCGCCCCGATGGCCGCCCCGCTGGCCGACACGATGGCCGCCCCGCTGGCCGCCCGGATGGCCGCCCAGATGGCAGCTTCGACACGGCGCTCGCCCGGGCGACCGGCCAGACGCCACGTGCGGCACCGGCGCGCCCCCTCGCCGGCGTCGGCGCAACCCATCGCCCGTGGGAGGCGGCGCCAAACCCTGACTTCCGCCATCGCATCGCCCAGGCCGAGCGCAGCGCCGAGCACCCGCAGCACGGCTACGGCCAGCGCAACCCGGCCTCCGGCGCGATGGGCCGGTACCAGTTCCTGCCCTCCACGCTGTTCGACCTGGGCTGGCAGGACCGTCAGGGAAATTGGAGTGAGCAAGCCAGGCGCCACGGGGTGCGCAGCGACCGGGATTTCCTGGGCAGCCCAGCGGCGCAGGAGGCGGCGCCGGAGGCGGCGATGGATACGTTCCTCTGCCGGACCGAAGCCCAGCTCGAGCGCAATGGGGCGATGGCGCAGCGCGGCGCCACGTTGCGCGGCCTCGACGGCGGCCACATCGCGCTGTCCGAGGGCGGTCTGGTCGCGGCCGCCCACCGGCGCGGTGCCGGGACGGTGGCGCGCTGGCTTGCCCATCGCACCGCGACGCCCGATGCGCCGCTCTCGGTAAGGGAGCGGCAGGCGTTCCAGCAGGTCGAACGGCGGCTGCTCGACTTCGCGCAGGTCGCCTACGCGCCGGCGCGGCGCGATCATGCCCCGAGGGGCCTCGCGGCGGCGGGCGACATCAGCGGCGCGCCGGGGTGACGGTCTGGCCTGTGGCGCCCGTGGGGCCGCCCCGAACGGACCAGCCATGCTCCGCCGGGATGATGGGCCCGCGTTCCACAGGCACACCTGCCTGGGCGCCGGCGCGGCCCGGCGTGGTCGCTCCGCGCTGCTGTTCCGGGCAGGCGAGCAGCCGGCATGGCCGGGTGGCCCGCGGCGTCGCGCGGGGCCATCGGCCCGGGCCGAAGGCGCTGGCCCTGGCTGGGGCGCGAGCCGGGCAAGCCGAGGCGACCGCCATGCTGCATCAGGCGAGCGCCGGCTTGGCACGTCTGCAAGCGGCTTGGCGCGGTGCGCGACGCACCGACGCGATGCGCCTTGGTTTCGCCCCCTTTCGGCTGAGAAAGCGCCGCACGCGAAGCGCCCTCTGCGCCGTCTCCAACAAGGTTTCCCGCCATGGTTCAGCGCTTCGGCATCGGCCTCGTCGTAATCGGCCTCGTCACAGTCCTTGCCACCGTGATCGCGCTGCTCGCCCAGGGCCCGGGCACGGCGACGCCGGCGCTGGCCGCCCTTGCCGCCGCGGTCGGCGGAGCGCTGCTCGTCGCGGGGATGCTGCTGCTGGAGCGCGCGACCGCCGCCGCGCGCGCGGCCTACCAGCCGCTGGCCTGAATCCGGGCCTTGTCGCGCCGCCGCGCGAGCACCGCGCCAAGGGCCACCAGGGCTGTACCGAAGAGGAGCACGGCCGCCGGCACCGGCACCGGCGCCGCAACTGGGTCGGCCCCGCCCTGCGCTATCAGGCCGACCGTGTGGTTGTCCGACTCGAAGCCGCCCCAGGACCCCTGCACGAACTGCACCCGGTCGAAGAGCTGGTCCGCGGACAGGAAGTTGATGAAGGCGTAGGGCTCGTGCCTGTTGCGGCGCTGTCCGGGCGGGTCGAACGGGTTGCCGAAATAGGCGTCGCGCTCGGCGCCTGGCAGCGCGTCCAGCGCGCCGCGGAACGCCTGGGCGTTGTAGCTGAACAGCAGGTTCCGCCCGTCGTAGAAGTTCAGCGTGTTGTTGGGGTCGAGCGCGGACCACCACAGCCCGAAATAGTTCACCCCGCCGTTCGGCCCGGCGATGGTCAGTGTCGAGCTTCCCGCGAACAGCGCCGTGTGGTTCCCCGCCCCGCCGGCGCTGCCGTACTGGTTCGGGCCGTCCACCCGGATCGTGTCGTAGGTGCCGGTGATGCCTGGGCCGAAGTCAGCCACGACACCGCGTTGCCCGCCCCCTTGCCGCTGCCCCTCAAAGCTCTCGGCCCAGAGCTGGCACCCAACCACACCGGCGCACAGGCTGCCGCGCTGCGCGTTGGCGACGCCCGGCGCCTCGAAGGTGACGAGGAAGGAGGCGTGGGCCGTGCCGGCGCAAACGGCCAGCAGGGCGATGAGACCAACAAGACGGCGGCGCATGGCGGACTCCGGGGAACGACCTCCCCGCTTCTCACCATGGCGCGGTAAACGGCGGCCTAAAGGCCGGACCGGGACTGGCGATCGGCGACGCCCTGGCGAGGGACTCTTCGGCCTGACCAGGAAGCAGGCGCCGCCAAGGCCGGCGGCACTTGGCGGTACGGCTGATGCCGCCGGGTCGGCGAAGCTGCGTCGGACCGCGCCGTGGACCCCACCTGGTCCGGCCCTCCCAGGCGGCGGAAGAATGGGCGGCTGACGATGGCCGGGCGGGTTTGCGTGCACGACAGCACGGGGTGCCGCCGCGATGTGGTTCACCATGGCAAGTCCTCGGACGAAGCGTGCGCGGAAAGGCGCCGGTCAGGCGACCAGCGCCGTTCTTCAGCAGCCTGCTAGACCATGCTGCGTTCGCATGGGCTCACGAAAATTGCTCTATGACATTGTTTTAGCTAGCATCTTTATCCGACCAAACGACTCCGTTTGATCGGATGATGCTCTAGACCATGCTGCGTTCGCATGGGCTCACGCAGATGGCCTAGCCTTTGTCAGTTCGCGGGATTCAGCGTTTTTGGCGATTCCGCCTCAACGCATCCCGCTCTAGCGGTCCTGGCACAGGGCTCGGGCCTCGGCCTGGTTGCAGCCGCCGCTCGTCGCGCCGTTGCCGACGTCGAAGCACAACATGGCGTCGGGCGGTTCGCTGCGGTCGGGCGAGCCCGCATCCCACTCCCACGCCTGGCCGCGCTGCTCCTTCCAGCCGTCGAAGACGACGAGGATGTCGCCGCGCGGCTGGGCCAACGCGGCGGCCGCGCAGAGCGAAGCGAGCAGGGCGAGCAGCAGCTTCATCATTCGCCGGAGGTGGCCCTGCCCGGCAACCCCACCAGCCATATGGCCTTGTCTGGCCAGAGGCCCCACATCCAACCCGCGTGCCCAAGCCCAACCGCGACCCCGTCGAACACCTCGTCAGCCTGCTCGCGCGCCTGCCCGGCATGGGCCGGCGTTCGGCGCGCCGCGCCGCGCTGCGCATGCTGACGCAGCCGGAGAAGCTGCTCCTCCCGCTCGCCGAGGCGCTGCGTGACGCCGCCGACACCGTCCGCGCCTGCGCGCGTTGCGGCAACCTCGACAGCCGCTCGCCCTGCGGCATCTGCGCCGACCCGTCCCGCGACCACGGGCTGCTCTGCGTGGTCGAGGGCGTGGCCGATGTCTGGGCGCTGGAGCGCGCGCACGCCCATGGCGGCGGCTACCACGTGCTGGGCGGCACGCTCTCGGCCCTCGGCGGCACCGCGCCGGAAGACCTGGCCATCGCCCAGTTGCTCGTGCGCGTGGCCGAGGGCGGGGTGCGGGAGGTGATCCTGGCGCTGCCCGCCACGGTGGACGGCGCGAGCACGGCACACTTCCTGGCTGACCGCCTGCAGCCCACCGGCGTCGCCATCACCCGGCCGGCGCAGGGGGTGCCCATGGGCGGCACGCTGGACGGGCTGGACGATGGCACACTCGCCGCCGCGCTGAAGGCCCGCCGCTGACGCCTTCGCTTCGCCACGCCGCTGGGGCATATCCGGGCGGATGAACAACATGGCCCCGCCCCCCTCCGTGGACGCCGCCCCCGCCTGCGCGGCCCTCGTGGACCGGGCCTGGGCGCGGCTTCGCGAGCTCGGCCGCCGCCCGGATGCGTGGGCCATCCGCGCCCTGTTCCGCGCCTGCCCCGACCGCTTCGGCAAGTTCAGCCGTCGCGGCGCCGGCCTGTTCCTCGACATCTCGAAGACCTCGATCTCCGACGAGGCGATGGCGGCGCTGCTCGCCCTCGCCCGCGCCCGCGACCTCGAAGGAAGGCGCGACGCCATGGCCGCTGGCGAGGCAGTGAACGCGACGGAGAACCGTGCCGTCCTCCACATGGCGCTGCGCACCCCCCTGCCCCGCGCCGCCGAGCAGCACGAGGACGCGCTGCGCACGCTGAGCTACCTCCGCTCCTTCGTGGAGAGCGTGCACCGCGGCGAGTTGCGGGGCGCCACCAACCAGCGCTTCGACACCGTGCTCAACATCGGCATCGGCGGCAGCGACCTCGGCCCCACCATGGTCAGCCGCGCCCTGTGGCGCGCCGGCGACCCGATGCGGCCGATCAACCTCGGCAACGTGGACGGCCATGGGTGGGAGACGGTGCTGCCGCAGCTCGACCCGCGGCGGACGCTCGTCCTCGTCTCGTCGAAGACCTTCACCACGGCTGAGACCATGGCCAATGCGCGCCTGGTCAAGGCGTGGGTGGAAGCGAGCGTGGGGCGCAACGGCGCGCTGGCGCATTTCTGCGCGCTGTCCACCAATCTCGCGGGCTGCGAGGCCTTCGGCATCGCGCCGGACCGCGTCTTTCCGTTCCAGGAGTGGGTCGGCGGGCGCTTCTCGCTGTGGTCGGCCATCGGCATGTCGCTCGCGCTCACGCTGGGGATGGACCGCTTCGAGGAGCTGCTCGCGGGCGCGCGGGAAATGGACGAGCACTTCCTTTCGGCGCCGCTGGAGGCGAACCTGCCGGTGCTGCTGGCGCTCGCCGAGGTGTGGCACGTCAATGCGCTCGGCCTCTCGCGCCGCGCCGTGCTGCCCTACGACGAGCGGCTCCGCCGCCTGCCCGCGCACCTCCAGCAGCTCGAGATGGAAAGCCTGGGCAAGGGCGTGACGATGGGCGGAAAGCCCGTACCGCGCGCCACCGGCCCGGCCGTGTTCGGCGAGCCGGGGACGTCGGCGCAGCACTCCTTCATGCAGCTCATCCACCAGGGGCCGGAGCCGATCCCGGTGGACTTCATCATCGTCGCGCGGCCCGACCACAGCCACGCGGAGAATCACCGCATCCTGCTCGCCAACGCGCTGGCGCAGTCGGAGGCGTTGCTGACGGGCAAGGACGCGGAGGCGGTGGCGCGCGAGATGCGCGCGGCCGGCCGGCCGGAGGCGGAGATCGCGGCGCTGGCGCCGCACCGCGTCTTCCCGGGCGACCGGCCCTCGGTCTCCATCGTGCTGCCGCGCCTCGACGCGCGGGGCATGGGGCGGCTGGTCGCGCTCTACGAGCACAAGGTGTTCTGCCTCGGCGCGATCTGGGACATCAACGCCTTCGACCAGTGGGGCGTGGAGCTGGGCAAGCAGCTCGCCTCGCCGCTGCTCGCCGAGCTGGCCGGGATCCCGCATCCGGAGCGGCACGACCCTTCCACGGGCGGGCTGCTGGCCGAAATCCTGCGCCTCCAGGGCGAGGCACCCGCGTAGCTCACGCCACCGGCCGCCGCGCCGCGCCGGCCGTCTCCCGCGCGCGCCCCATGAGCGCCGCCGCGGCCGCGTCGAACACATGGCCCCACTCGAGCGGCGCGATCTTCTGCCGAAAAAAGCGCATCGTGGGGTACCAGTCGCACTCCTCCCGCCCCGCCTCCCACAGCCAGTGTGGCGCGCGGCCGAGCAGCACCCACACCGGCACGCCCATGCTGCCGGCGAGGTGCGCCACCGCGCTGTCGGTCATGATCACCATGTCCAGCAGCGAGGCCGCCGCCGCCGTGTCGGCGAAGTCGTGCAGGTCGGGCGCGAGGTCCACCACCGCGCCGCGCAGCGGGTGCGCCGCGAGCTCCGCCTCGGGCGGCCCCTTCTGCAAGGAGAACAGCCGCACGCCGGGCAGCAGCAAGTGACCGAGGAAGTCGGCGAGCCGCGCGGCGCGCCAATGGTTGGAGCCGAAGGTGACGGAGCCTGACCAGACGATGCCGACGCGCAGGCCCGGCCCCGCGCGCTCGACCCTGGGCCGCAGCGCGGCGACTCGCGCCGGGTCCGGCTTCAGCCACGGCGCCGGGGCGAACTCGCCAGGGAACAGGCCCGGGATGGAGCAGATGTGGATGTGCCTGTCGGCGCCTGGCCAAAAATCGTGCGGCACACACGCGATACCCAGCGACTCGATCAGCGCGCGCGTCTCGGGCTTTGCCTGCACCACCAGCCGTCCGCCGAGCGCCGCGACACGCGGCAGGAAACGCGCCACCCAGATCGTGTCGCCGAAGCCCTGCTCGGTCAGCACCAGCAGCGTCTCGCCTGGGTAGGGCTCGCCGGACCAGCGCTTGCCCGGCGGCCGGGCCGGCGGCGCCGGCACCATGCCGTTCGTGAGCCGCTCCTCGAAATGGTGCCACCCTTCCTTCCAGCGCCGCGCGGCGAGGAGGTGGCGCGCGAGGTTCCAGCGCGCCTGCGGGTGCGGGTTGGGCGGCTCCATCGCGCGGGCGAGCCACTCCGCCGCCTCGGCGTGCTGTTCCGCCTTGCCCAGCGTGATGCCGAGATTGTAGCGGCCCGAGCGGCTTCCCGGGTTGAGCGCGACGGCGCGGCGCTGGGCCGCGATGGCTGCCGCGTCATGCCCGAGGCGGGTGAGCAGGTTGCCGAGGTTGCTCCAAGCGCCCGCATCGGCCGGGCCGAGGAGCAGCGCCTGGCGATAGGCGCGGTTCGCCTCCTCCAGCCGGTCCTGCCGCGCGCGCAGCACGCCAAGCGCGTTGGCGAGCGCGCCGGCGCGCGGGTGCTCGCGCGCGCCGTCGAGGATCAGGCGCTCGGCGTCGGCGAGGCGGTTGTCGCGCAGCGCGGCCTCGATCGAGCGGAGGATCGCGGGGAGGGCAGGCATGGGCCGAGCGGGGCGGATAGCAGCGGCACGGCAGCGCGGCTAGATTCAGGAGCTATGCACGGCCGCCGCCTCCTCCTCGTCGTTTCCGGCTCCGTCGCGGCGTACAAGGCGCTGATCGTCGTGCGCCTGCTGCGCGCCGAGGGGGCGCAGGTGCGCGCGGTGCTGACCGCCGGCGGCGCGCGCTTCGTCACCAAGGAGGCGCTGGCCGCGCTCACGGGCGAGGCGGTGCAGGACGATCTGTGGGCCGCGGAGGCGGAGATCGGACATATCCGCCTCGCCCGCTGGGCCGAGCTCGTGGCCGTGGTGCCGGCGAGCGCGAACCGGCTCGCGGCCATGGCGCACGGGCTGGCGGACGACCTTGCGGGCTGCGTGCTGCTTGCCACGCGCGCGCCGGTGGTGGTCGCGCCGGCGATGAACCCCGCGATGTGGGAACATGCGGCAACGCGGGGGAACCTCGCGACGCTGGAGGCGCGCGGGGTGCGGCGTGTCGGGCCGGGCGTGGGGGCGATGGCGGAGCCTGAGAGCGGCGAGGGCCGGCTTGCCGAGCCGGAGGAGGTGGTGGACGCAATCCGTGCAGTGCTCTCCGACGGCCCGCTGCGCGGCCGCCACGCGCTGGTGACGAGCGGGCCGACGCACGAGCCGCTTGACCCGGTGCGCTACCTCGCGAACCGCTCCAGCGGCAAGCAGGGCCATGCCATCGCCGCCGCGCTCGCCGCGCTGGGCGCGCGCGTGACCCTGGTGAGCGGGCCCGTGGCCATCCCTGACCCGCCCGGCCTGCGCGTCGTGCGCGTGGAGACGGCGCGCGAAATGCTCGCGGCGTGCGAGGCGGCGCTGCCGGCCGACGTGGCGGTGTGCGCGGCGGCCGTGGCGGACTGGCGGCCCGAGAGCGCGGGGGCACAGAAGCTCAAGAAGCTGCCGGGCGCCGCACCGCCCGCGATCCTCATGGCGCTCAACCCGGACATCCTCGCCACGCTGTCGCGGCATGAGCGCCGCCCGCGCGTGGTGGTGGGCTTCGCGGCGGAGACGGAGCGGGTGCTGGAGCACGCGCGCGACAAGCTCGCGCGCAAGGGGTGCGACTGGATCGTGGCAAACGACGTGTCGGGGGGCGACGTGATGGGAGGCGCGGAGAACGCGGTGTGGATCGTGACGGAGCGGGGCACGGAGGAGTGGCCGCGGCTGCCGAAGAGGGAGGTTGCGCGCCGCCTTGCCGTGCGCGTCGCGGAGGCGATGGCGTGAGGGTGCTCGTGCAGCGCCTGCCGCGCGCCGAAGGGCTGCCGCCACCGGCCTACGCCACCGGCGGGGCGGCGGGGATGGATTTGCTCGCGGCCGAGGACGTGGAGCTCCCACCCAACGGCGGCCGCGCGCTTGTCCGCACAGGGCTGTGCGTGGCCGTGCCGGAGGGCTTCGAGATGCAAATCCGCCCGCGCTCCGGCCTCGCGCTGTGGCACGGCGTGACGGTGCTGAACGCGCCGGGGACAGTGGACAGCGACTACCGTGGCGAGGTCGGCGTGGTGCTGCTCAACACCGGCGCGGAACCGTTCGCGGTGCGCCGCGGCGAGCGGATCGCCCAGGCCGTGTTCGCCGCCGTGGCGCGGGCAGAGTGGGAGGAGGTCGTGGTGCTGCCGGAGACGCGGCGCGGG
>BBPE01001685.1_pt1 | contig 9863 bp, 10 predicted proteins | sample 1344301 | NCBI WGS metagenome assembly BBPE01 (sample SAMD00019089, study PRJDB2971) | groundwater metagenome | isolation source: The Cedars highly-alkaline
TCACCCGCAGAGGCTCCGCGCCATCGAAGTCGGTTTGCTGAGGTGTCTGGTGGTGGGTTTCCGGTGGCACCGGATAGAGGCCATAGCCTCCATCGGGCATGGTCTCGGCCAGAACAGATTCGAACTGCTCGGCCATCACAATCCCCTCAAGGCGGCAACCAGCGCCGCGACACCGGCCTCCACCGGTCCATCATTCACCACTTCGATGACGTTTGTGCCGGTGACGCCATGGGCGCTGCCGCGCGCCACCCGCGCCTTGATCTCGTCGGGCGTTTCGCGTCCGCGCGCCGCCAGCCGCGCCCGCAGCGCTGCCGCCGGGGCCGTGATCGCCACCACCCGCACCGGCGAAAGCTCTGCGCGCGCCGCGTCGATGATCGTCCGCGATGCATTGGCCACTACATGCGCGCCGGCCGCGCGCGCATCCTGCAGCGCGATCGGCAGTCCATAGGACAGGCCATGCGCATCCCAGTGCAGCAGATAGCCGCCTGCAGCCGCGACCTTATCGAATTCGGCCTTGCTGACGGCGCGGTGGTCCTCTCCGCCCGCGTCTTGGGCGCGGGTGATGTTCCGCCGCGCAAAGACAAAGGCCGGATCATCGGCCAGCGCCGCCTCTGCGCCGGCCAGCAGCGTGTCCTTGCCGACCCCTGAGGGGCCGACCACAAGAATAAGCGTGCCTATCATCAACAAGCCCGCTCAGGCGTACTTTTCGACAAAGCCATCCGCATCCAGCGCCCGAAAATCTTCCAGCGCTTCGGCCAGTCGTTCATGCTCCCAGTCCCACCATGCGAGCGCCAGCAGTCCTTCCTGCACCGGCTTGGGAAACCGCTCCCGGATCGGCTTGGCGGGCACGCCGCCGACAATGGTGAAGGGCGGCACATGCTTCGAAACCACGGCGCCTGCGCCGACCACTGCCCCGGTGCCGATGCTGACGCCGGCGAGGATGGTGGCACCGTGCCCGATCCAGACATCATGGCCGATGTTGACATGATCGGCCCGCCGCCACTCGAAAAAATCATGATCATCCTGATCGCCCATTTCATAGGAAACCGAGCGATAGGTGAAGTGATGAAGCGCGGCTTTCCATGTGGGGTGGTTGCCCGGGTTGATCCGCGTGTCCCGCGCGATCGAGCAGAACTTGCCGATGGTAGCATAGGCGCTGCTCGAATCGGTGACGATATAGCTATAGGCACCCATCTCGGTTTCCATGAGCGACGTGCGCTTGCCGACCCGTGTCCATGGACCGAGAATCGAATCATCAACGCTCGCGTCTGGCGAGATGCCGGGGGCCGAGGCGGGCCGCTTCACATCAAGATCGGGCTTGTAGCGGCTGAAATACTCATAGCCGGGCGGCAGATCGCGCCCCGCAAGCCGCCCGGTCACGCAACTGTCTCCAAGTGTCGGCTTGCCGCCGCATGCGGTTGTGCCGCTTCGATCACATGGCGGCCATAGACCTGTTCGATCACGCAGGCCTTCAGCGCCTCTGGCGGCCCGTCGAAAACCACCCGGCCTCCGGCCATGGCGATGATCCGGGGACAATAACGCCGCGCAATATCGAGCGCATGCAGGTTGACGAGCACCGTGATGTTGCGCTCGCGGTTGATCTTGGTGAGCGTCTCCATCACAGTTTCGGCATTGGCTGGATCGAGCGAGGCGATCGGCTCATCGGCCAGAATGATTTCGGGCATCTGCATGAGTGTGCGGGCGATGGCGACGCGCTGCTGCTGGCCACCTGAAAGGGTGCAGCAACGCTGAAACGCCGCTTCGGCCATATCGAGGGCGTGCAGCTCAAGCACTGCATGGGCCCGTTCGGTCTGCGGGAACATCTTGAAAAGCGTGGACAGTCCCTGTGTTCGACGCAGGCTTCCGGTGAGGACATTGGTTAGTACATCAAGGCGCGGAGACAGGTTGTACTGTTGAAACACCATGCCGCAGCGGGCCCGCCATTCGCTGAGCGCCTTGCCACTAAGCTGACTCACCGGCTCGCCGCGCCACAAAATCTCCCCGGTGCTCGGCTCACACAAGCGGTTGATGAGCCGCAGCAACGTCGATTTTCCCGCCCCGGACCGACCAATGATCCCCACCATCGATCCCGCCTCGATCTTGAGCGAGACATTGTCGACCGCAAGCGTATTTCCGAACGACTTGCTCAGCGCTTGCAGTTCCAGCATTAAAATCTCCTAGCTATCCCATCAACCAGCATAGGTCTGCTATGTGATGTGCATGTTACACGTGCACTTAGGCGGGCTCGTCTGGAAGCGAGGATTTGGGGCTTTTTCCAATCGCCAGGATGCGTCGATGTTGGCGATGATGATCAGGCCCGCGTCGGCAAAACCGCTGGCCCCGGCACTTCATAGAAGGCCAGAAATCCCAGCACGCTGCCGGTGATGAGCCGCAATTAATCCAGCGGCGCAAGGGCGCTGACATCGCCCAAACGCCAGGCGCTGAGCATGGCCGCCTGCAGCGCAATCGTTGAGGCGGCAAGGCAAGCAGCACGACAAAGCGCAAGAAAACCAGCGGGATCAGAGCCTTGGTTCGGCTGAAGGATGTTCATGACGCCGGCCATGCCAACCCCCATGGAGACCCATTGGCGCATGCCGGCGCGCTCATGCAGCACCATTGCGGCGAGTGCCAGCACGACAAAGCCCTTGGTGAAGCTGAGCGATTGGGCCTGGGCCAGCGGCAGCGCGGTGATGGCGGCAATGCCCATGGCCTGCCCGCCAAAGGCCAGCAGCGACCGCCCAGCGAGCTCCAAGGGCGTGCCGGATATGCGGCGGACCGATCGTCTCAGCAGCGCGAAGGGTGCCAGAATGAGGGCCATCACGTCGCCGCGGCCGAGCAGAAGCTGGAACGGGCCATAGTCCTGTCCCAAGGTCTTGATCATCCAGAGCATGGCGGTGGAAATCAGCACACCGAGCAGGAAAAAGGCCGCTGCGCGCCGATTGTCGGTCGACGGATAGCATGCTGAATCATGCTTTACAAATTGATGATTTGTAAAGGTATTTTTCCTGCATCTAGGTAGCAAAGCCGGAGTGTTTCAGCCAGCCTTTCCGGGCTCACAAAGCGCGAACATGGAGAGATTCGGATGGCGCGGGTTCTGGTCGTGGGAAGTCTGGGCTGGGATGTGCCGTTATGGCTTGATCGTCCGCTTCAGTTCGGTCGTCGGATTGCAGCCAGAAGCCTGTCAGCGCCGGGGGGAAACGGCATCTTGCCGGGACGTTTGGGCGGTGGTGGTGCCAACATCGCCTCTGCTCTGGCGCTGGCGGGCCACGATGTGCTGGTGGTCGGGCGTTTGGGCCAGGATGCGCTCGGCCAGTATGTGCTGTTTGCGCTGCATGCGCGGGGCCTTTCGCTTGATGGGATTAGGGTGGATGCCTCGCCCACCCCGTCCCTGCAGATTCTGATCGAACCGACAGGAGAGCGGACCATCCTTGGCATCGGATGGACCGGCAGCTTCCAGCGCTGGTCGCTAGCAGCGGAAACTGTTGAGCGTTTTGCGCCCAACGAGCTGATCCTGCGATCTTCCGTGCCGGCGCTGCCACAGTGCCGAGACCTGTGTGCCGGCAGGTTGGTGGTAGCGCACATGCCAGGGCTGGGAGACCGGCCGGAGCGTGTTGATGTGGCGGTTGGCTCGCGGGATGATCTTGGTGGCGAGGCCCATGAGGCGCCGTATGCGGCGGCGACGTCTATCTTCGGCCCGGTCCGCTGGGGGGTGGTGACCGTCGGGGCCAAGGGCGCACGCGCCCAATCCGAAAACCAGTTGCTGTCCGCTTCCGCCGTGCCGGCTGAGGTTGTCGATGCCACTGGTGCGGGGGACATCTTCATTGCCGGATTGACCGATGCGCTGCTGGCCGAAGCCTCCATGGAGGAGGCCCTTGCCCATGCCTGCCTGTGGGGGGCAGCAGCGGTTGGCTTTGAGGGGTCGGCGCCCGAGCCGGGCACAGCGGGGTTCAGCCCCTTCACCCGTGAATCAGATGCGTACGGATGCGTTCTGACACGAGGTCGAGAAGCATGACGCAGATTACATAGGCAATCACGATCCACGCCACCTGATCAAAGGCGAAGATGCGGATCCGCTCTTCCAGTTCATAGCCGATGCCGCCGGCACCCACGATGCCGAGAATGGCCGCGTTACGAAAGTTTGATTCAAGCATATAGAGGGACTGGCTGGACATAACCGGCAGAACCTGAGGGAGCAGGCCGAAGCGAATGGCCTCCAACGGTCCACCCCCGGCCGCCCGGATGCCCTCCTGCGGCCGCGTGTCGGCGTTCTCCAGCGCTTCGGCATAATATTTGGCCTTGCGCGGCAGATCAGACAGCGCGAGCGCCAGAACGCCCCCAAACGGCCCGAGGCCAAAGGCCACAATCAGAACCAACGCCCATACGAGCGCCGGTATGCCGCGAAAAACATCATAAGTACGGCGGATCAGGAAGTGCAGGAGCGGCTGCCGCACAATCGTCTTGGCCCCGATCAGGCCGAGCGGCACCGCCCCGGCCACGGCCAGCGCAGTTCCTGCCAGCGCCATGGCGAAAGTGGCAGCCAAGGCGGTCAGAATGCGGATTTCGCCGCCATTGGCCGTGGGCGGGAACATGCCCGCCATAAAGCCCATCATCCTGCTAACGCCCTTGGCAAACGCCGATGGCGTGATGTCGACATTGATGCACATCGCGACAAAGCCAGCAACAATCAGCAGGGCGCCGGCGATCCGCAGCAGCCGCTCACGCGGCGCTGGTTGCAGGACCTGCGGCGCGATCCGCAGCGCCTGCTCAAGATCCACGGCGGGCGCGGCAGCGGGGCTCATGCGCGGCCCTCCAGGCCCATGAGCCGGTGACGGATCGCTTCGGACACGAGGTCGATCACGAAGATCAGCGCCACGATCATCAGGAGAATGGCCAGATAGGTGTCGAACTGGGTCCAAGTAATTGCACGCGAAAGCTCGATGCCGATGCCGCCGGCGCCAACCACGCCCAGCGCCGCCGCCCCGCCCACGTTGATCTCCAGCCGCATCAGCGCATAAGAGGCATAGGTAGGCAGAACCTGCGGCAGCATGCCAAAGCGCATCTGCGACCACCAGCTGCCGCCCGCCGCCTTGATCGCCTCGACCGGGCGGGGATCGATGTTTTCATTGGCTTCCGAAAACAGCTTGCCAAGGCTGGCGGTGCTGCCGAGTGCGATGGCAATGACGCCGGGTAGCGGGCCGATGCCGAAGGCCGCTACCAGAATGAGCGCGACGATCAGATCCGGAAGCGTGCGAAAGATTTCGAGGGTCCGCCGCGTCAGCCAATGCACCCACGGCGCCGGGGACAGGTTCTTCGCCGCAAACAGCGAAGCGAAGCCGCCACCAATAGTCCCGAACACGGTGGCGACAAGGGCGATCTGGACGGTCTCCCAGAGCAGTTCCACCCAGCGCGGAAAGTCATAATACCAGCTGGCCAGCGATCCCGAGGTTTCCCGGTTCGCCAACAGAACCTCGGCGCGCAAATCCGGTGCCATCCGCTCGATCAGCGATGCGATCCGGGAAAGCGGATCGTCGCCATGGTTGCCATCAAAGAAATCACTGACGTAGAACGACATGCCCAAGAGCACCGAAACCCCGATCAACACCAGACCGTTCAACAGGCGCTGCCGCAGCAGGATCGCGCGTCGCGTCGCCTCAAAGCGGGCCGTGACCTCGGATGGCGCCCCCGATTGTGGCGCGTGCAGCACGCCTAGCGCTGCCGGCTCAGTAAGGCCCCGGCCTCGGCCGGATCAAGCGCCACTGCCGCGGGTAGCGCCCGCGCCATAAAGGCCATGGCCTTTGGGGCTTCGAAATGCAGGGCGATGTGAATTCCGACAAGCTGGTGGCGATCGGCAAGCGGCAGCGTGTTTGCCACCACCAGAGCGTGCGGCGCAGAAGGCCGACCGCGCCAGACCTCGGTTAGGTCCGAACAGGGGTCGACCTTCAGATCCGGGGTCATGCAGGCGCGCTGTCGCGCACTCGCAGTCACGACCAGCAGATCGCCGCGCCTGGCGCGTAGTGCCGCAAAGGCCGGATCGTCGCCTTCCATGATCTGCACAGGCTTGAAACTAGCAACCGGGGCACCGGCATCGGCTAACGCCTTCATCGGCACCGCATTGCTGGCCGGAGCCTTGCCGGCCACGATCGGCGATGCGCCTGCAAGATCGGCAAGCCCGGTCTTTCCGGAGCTTTTCCGCACCAGCGCCACCGAGAGCACCCGCCCGGTATCCTCACTGATCCGCCCCGCCAGCACAGCCCGCGCCATGTCCTTGACGGTGCTATAAGATGCAGGATCAAGAACCACCATATCGGCGCTGCCGGATCGCAGTGCGGCGGCAGCCGCGGCGTTATCGTCGGCTGCGCAGAGACTGACCGGGCGTTCGAGCCGCTTTTGCAGATGCGCCCGATAGGCTTCAGCGTCCCCTGTGGTTGTGCAGCCGTTCAAGCCGGCTCCCGGCACCAGAATGCGAAACGGCGCACCACTGGCCTGCGACTGTGCGGCCCCGGCCAGACAGGACAGCGCCAGCCACGACAGAGCGAGGGCGCGGATCATGGCTTGGCACTCGCGCCGCCGGGACGGCCGCTGCTGATTTCGGCGTTTCGCATCGCGACCATCTCCGCATAATCCGGGGCGTGCATGGGCCGCATGTCGCTGCCTTCGCCGTGCCCCATGTCCGCCCATATCTCGGGGTTATCATAGGGCAGCGAGGCGATGGCGCCGCGCAGGATGTCCTTCAACGGCTGCGGCCGATCGTTGCGGATCACATAGGGTGAATTGGCCATCGGCCCTGCCACCCAGACTACCCGGAAATCCTCAGCTTTGATCAGCCCACGCTGCGCCAGCGTGTAGATGGAGCCGGTGGTGAAGCCGGTCTTTGGCGTGCCGCCGCTGGCCAGCATGAAGACCGCATCAAACTGCCCGTTATCGAGCGCCATCACGCCCTGCACATGCCCGCCGGTTACTGCGGACTTGCCGAAAAACGTGTCGGGATCAACGCCCTGCTGTTTCAAGGCCCAACGCGGATAAACATAGCCGGATGCGGAATTGAAATCGACATAGCCGACCGACTTGCCGCGCAGGTCTTCGAGTGTCCGATACGGGCTGTCGGCGCGCACGACGATGGTGGAAAAATAGCCGTATAGGCCCTCGGCACTGCGCCGCGCCAGGATCGGCTCCACCTTATCCCCCATCTGTGCGCGCGCATTGGCATAAGCCGCCGGCCCCATTACGGCCAGTTCAAGCTGCCCCGAGGCGATCGCCTGAATGACGCCATTATAGTCCGCTGCCTTGAACACCTTCACCGGAAGCCCGGTCGATTTGGAAATATAGTCCTGATAGGCCTCCATCCGCGCCAGGGCCGTGGGATCTTCTTCGCCGATATTGGCACCGATGCGAATCTGGCCGACCTCCTTGCGCCAGCCACTGGCATCGGAATCGGCCTTTTTGGCATCGCAGGCGGCCAGAATCAGCAATGCGCCCAATGCGATCGATCGTCCAAGCACAGACTTCTCTCCACGACAGCCTCGATCTTTCTAGCCCCGGAGCATAACAGACACGCGACGAAGAGTCGGCCGATATGCGGACAAGACCAGCACTTGTCCCTGACGGCGGCGCAACCTGAGGCCTGCTCAGGGAGGCGAGGTGAAGGCGTCCAGCACGTGGCCGACCTCTGCCCGCATCCTGCAGCGCCAGACCCGCGCCCCCAGTGCAGTGGCTGCGCGCGCGTTCCGAGAACTTCCCCTGATTGGCCGTGTGGGTGGACAAGGCCCAGCGGATTGGATGGGACCTATATATGACCTGAGGTGATTGCAACGGATGTTATCTCAATTGCGCTAGACGTGAACGTATCACGAACATTCTCGAGTTTCATGCGGCGAGGCTCGTTCGCCCGAGGTTGAGCGGTCGGCGCCCGGGTGCCATCGCAGCGGCGCGGTCCCAGAGGAAGTCGCCCGAGAATGCGATGTGGCCCCACCCGACAGGCGATGTGTGCGCCAGAAGCTCGTCGGGCACGATTTCGCCGCTTGCTCGGAGGTGGGCGACGGCATCGGCGATATAGGTCGAGTTCCAGTAGACGATGGCAGCGATGATCAGGTTGAGGCCGGAGGCACGGAACTGCTGGGCCTCGTGGGTCCGGTCGGCGATACGGCCCTGCTTGAACGTGCAGATCGCCTGCGTCAGAAAGTGGCGCTGTTCGGACTTGTTGAGGCCCGCCTGGCAGCGCCGCCGCAGCGACGGGCTTTCCAACCAGTCGAGCATGAACATCGTGCGTTCAACACGGCCGATCTCGCGCAACGCGAGGTCGAGCTGGTTCTGGCGTTCGTAGGCGGCAAGCTTGCGCAGCATTGCCGAGGGCAAGACGGTGCCGGTTTTCAACGACGCAACCAGGCGGACGATTTCGTCCCAGTGTGCGCGGATAACGTCGCCCTTCACGCGGTTGCCCATCAGCGGTTTCAGCAAGGGATATTGTCCTTGCGCCTCGATACTCGCCATGCGGCGGTCGCCAAAATCGCGCAGACGCGGGCAGAACCGAAAGCACAGCATCTGGCAGAGCGCGAACACGTGATCGGTGGCACCGCCGGTATCGGTGAAGTGCATGTCGATCTCGAGGCCGGTGCCGTGGTGAAGCAGGCCGTCGAGGACAAACGGCGCTTCGTGGGTCGCCGCCGAGATGACCGTGGCATGATAGGGGCCATGCTGGTCGGAGAGGTGGGTGTAGAATGAGAAGCCGGGATCGACGCCGTACTTCAGCGCGCACCGGCGAGATGGAAAGCTTTCCATTCTCAAAGGACACGCCTTCGACCTCGCCGCGCCCGAGCCGGTGCGCAAATCGCTTCAGCCGCCGGTCGAGTTCGCGGCCCCGGCCGGCTAACCATTCGTCAGCGGTCGCCGGCAGTTTGAGACCGGCCGCGATCGGCGCGACTTGCGAAGCCGGAAGCAAGTAACTGTCGAACCGCCGGTAATTTGCCGATCGCTCGACCCACACGTCGCCAGAGCGCCACTTGTTGCGAAGATGTGCAAGGACGGCGGTTTCCCAAAGGCGCCTGTCGGGCTTGTCGCCAGCCTCTTTCACAAGTGCGCGCCATTCCTTGCGGAGCGGCATCGGCGCGTCCGCCGGCACATCGCGTCGGCCGGACCGGTTCAGTTCGCGCAAGGCATTGACGGCGGCGATGGTCGAGGCGCTGCCCCGGCTCGCCTTGAAGTCGATTGCCTCCAGGAGGAGCGGCGCAAACTTGCGCAGCGTCTTCCACCGATCGGCAGCACGGATCAGCGGGTTCTCCTCGGCAAGATCAGCGATGATCCGCGCCTCGCTGCGCCCGCGCAGCAACTTGTCCCAGCCAACCGCGGCATCGACCGCAGCGAACCCGTCGACGCCGCTGTCCTGCGACTCCTCGAGCGCGGCGACGGTGCGATCGAACAGGCGCATGATGCGGCCAACGTCACGGGTGGTCGCGGCATAGGTCTTTTTCTGCGCGTTGCCGCCACGGGTGAAACTGCCGCCGATGATCCTGTCGGCCATATTGAGGGCCGCGTCGGTCAGCTGCGTTTCAAGGTCGAGGATGACCGCCGCCAGCGTCGCGCGTCGCCGCGACGGCGTATAGCGGCCAAGCAATTGCGCCGGCGAGGCCCGGCCTTCGCGCACGAGTTGGTGGAGCCGGTCGGGATGGATGGTATCGCCGATGGCAGCGGGCAAGCCGATCGCCCGGACCCTGTGCAGGCGTTCAAGCAGCCCGCAGACATTGTCGGCGGTCGGCGCGGTGGCGATATCGCGCAGCCAGGCAAGTGGCGTCAGACCCGTTTGTGGATCAACGATCAAGATAGCATCGAGCCTGGCGATGCTGTCGGCCGGCACGCCGGCCAGCATTGCC